>FSSH01004533.1_pt1 | contig 39076 bp, 40 predicted proteins | sample 1166101 | NCBI WGS metagenome assembly FSSH01 (sample SAMEA32972668, study PRJEB13176) | freshwater metagenome | biome: Drinking water system; feature: Biomass in drinking water that filtered by 0.45 um membrane; material: drinking water | place: USA | collected 2012-12-20 | depth 0 m
CAACAACGCTGGCAATTGCGCCACGGTTCGGGGCCACAACCCTACGCCCTGCGCGCCTCGCAGGTTAAGCTCGTTTTAATCCCGCCGAACACGGTTCTTTCAACCTGATGACGGGTCGCTAACAGGCTCGTCCATGCGCTCCCATAGATCAATTCTGGCCGGCTCCCTGCTCGCAGCACTGCTCGCCGGCTGCAACACGCGGACCGCGCAGACGCCGCCACCGGTTCAGGTCGCTGCGGGTTCCGCCGCAGCGGCCATCCCGCTCTCGCCGGAAGCGCGCGACAAGGAATGGATGAAGCTCGCGCCCAAGGCCGAGGTCGATCCGAAGATCGCCCGCATCGTCGTCGACAATCCGACGAAGGAAGCGCCCGGGACCATCGTGGTCGTCACCAAGGAGCGGCGGCTCTACTACGTGATGCCGGACGGTAAGGCGATGCGCTACCCGGTGGCGGTCGGCAATGCCGGCATGGCATGGGCCGGAACTGCCAATATCGACCGCAAGAGTGAATGGCCGGACTGGAACCCGCCGCCGGAGATGCTGGCGCGCCGACCCGACCTGCCCAAGCGCCTAGAAGGCGGGCCGACAAGCCCTATCGGGGCGCGCGCGCTCTATCTCGCGGAAGGCAAGAAGGACACGCTGTTCCGGATCCACGGCACGAACGAGCCGGATAAGATTGGGCAGGCCGTTTCCTCCGGCTGCATTCGCATGCTCAACGAGGACGTCGTCGACCTGTACGACCGCGTACCGATCGGCACGAAGGTCGTGGTCCGCTGACGATCGCTGCGCCATGGACCCATCTCGGTCATATCTTCGAAAGCGTGCTTCGTGAGCAGGCTTTAACCTGAACACACGTTCAGATCTTGCCGTTAACCGATCGAATGATGCTGTCCGCCCATAGTCGAGTTCAGACAGGGGCAAGTTCCGGCGCAAAGTAAAGCCGGGGAGGCATCAACCAATGGTCAACTCTTCGCTTCAGCTTTTCTGTAACCGTATCGTTGCAGCAGGCCGCATCACCCACCGCGACGTGCGCGAACTCGCCGAGGACATTCTCGCCGACGGAATCGCCTGCCGCGACGACGCCGACCTGCTGATCGCCCTGGACCGTGCGGTTTGCCACGAGGCGGTCGGTTTCGCAGATCTCGTCGTCGCCCTCGTGGTGGACTTCGCCGTCTGGGGCGAACGTCCCACCGGCTATGTCGACACGGACATCGCCAGATGGCTCGCCGCCTCTCTCGGAGCCGGTTCCGGACCCAGCCCCGTTGCGGCCCGCATCGCCTTCGCCGTCGTCCAGGAAGCGCAGACGAGCGACGAGCATTTCATTGCCTTTGCGCTCGCGGTTCGCGCGCAGCGCCGCGATGCCGAGATCGGTCATGACGTCCCGGCGTTGGCCGCTTGAAATCAATCGTGGCGTCTGTCCGCTCGAAGCGGTCCGGGAGAGGAGAGTTTAAGTCTTCTTTAATTCATGCTGTGAACTCAAGACATTTGTTCTGAAAACATCTGAAACATTCGCGCGTCTATCGACTTTGCTCTCCCATCCGAAGCCACAATGCTACCGAGGGGCCCGGCGCGATGGGCGTCAATCCTTGGCATCTTGACGACATTTATCGTAGGGCCTTGTCGGAGGAGGTGGATGATACGCTTTCGGGTTGGATCAGGGACCTTGTTCTGACACCCAGGCAGCACAGCTTCTACCGTCAGACAAGTTGGCATCAGCGCAGCCGGATCGTCACGGGCTAGCTGACCTGGGCGATGCTTCTCATCATACCGATGAGGGCCCTCGATTGGCTCTACGATCCTTCGCTCCTGATGACGATCCCTGATCGTACAAGGACCATTTCTTCTCGTCGCCTTCCCCGGTCTGATCTGGATGTGGTCCCGGTCTCATCGTGATTGGGCCGAAGGCCTTACCCTGATGCTCGCAATTTTGACGATCATGGTCATTGGCGGTGCACGGGCGTGCTGGCAGGCAGCGGGCCCGGGCCGCATCAATATACGGCCTCGGACGTGCTGGCAGCGTCCACCCCGAACGTCATATTTTCAGTCACGCTGACTTGAAGCATTGTCGGGACAGCGACCGTGCTGGTGTTCTATCTCATCCTGGGCCTGTTCGATCCGGCCTCACCCGTGAATGCCATCTTCTCGTTCCGTCTCTTCCTCGTGTTCGTGCTCGGCGCACTCGTACTGTCGCGCCGTACGATGAATATCATTCAGCAGCATAGTTTCCTGCCCAATCAGCGCAGTACTCTGCAGACCGGGCATTGGCCAAGGCGAATAGGCGGCTTGGGGTTCTCGCAAATATCGACCCGCTTACGGGTCCCGCCTTGGCGCGCTTACGAATAAATCCGGGCGTCTCTGGGCCGACTCATCCGATCCGCCGCGCAGCCTCGGGGTCCTCCTGTTCGACATCGACCATTTCGAGCGCCTCAACGACACCGCCGGTCATGCCTTCGGCAACCAATGCCCCTCGGCAGTGCGAGAGAGATCGCGCGGATCATGCCGGAGGGGAGCCTCTGCGCGCGATGCGGCGGGGAGAAGTCATCTGCATCCTCAGCCATGCCACGCCTCGCGGCGTCCAGCGGCTGGCGGAGGAACTTCGTGTCGCCATGGAAGCGCTGTCCGGTCCCAGTACGGAAATCGGCCGCTCCGTGACCGTGAACATTGGCGTTTCCGTCGCCCCGACGGATCGTCAGCTCGAGAACTTGGCCGGACTCGTCCGCGCTGCGAAAGCCGCCCTCTTTCGGGTCAAGGGGAGCGGACAAAACCGCATCGCGGCCGCCTGCGAAACCTCATCCGGCACGGCTTTGGCAAAAGCCGCAACCGAAGCGATCTGCGCGTAAGATGGAAGAAGCCAACGTCCGCCTGACCGCATATGTAGCAAACCATGTCGCTGACCGATGCATCGTACCGTGCAGGAATAGCTGCATGCGTGTTCCGTTGTGCCGGACCTAACATCCCGGCGGTGAGAAATTTATAGACTTGAAGACTAAATATCTTAGCTTCAGGATCTGTCAAATCAGATCATTTATCATCGGCAATGTCGTTGCAATATCGATAAAGTAAAGTGCCAGATCAGAGATCTACTTGATGGGCGATGCATAATTGCCTGATCCAATTGAAACTTTCGACCTGTATGTCATGTTTCTTTGCTGCGTTGGAAATTAGACGAATCTTAATGCGTATGGGGTGACATACAGTTCCGATGACGAGCGCGCTGGTTCGCGCCCGAGTGTAAGAGCTATTTCCTTTGAGAAAGATTCGGCGGATATCGCAGACAGGACCGGCTCGGGCTCGACTTTCCGACTCTGTCGACGGGCTGGATGAAGTCGGACGCACCGCGTTGCTCGAAGACGTCGAAGTCATGCTTCGCGGCCGTGCCCGTGACATCGTCCTTTCGAACAGCCTTCGCGACCTCTACCTTGCGACAAGCTGGGGCCAGCGGAAGAGGATCGCCCGATCCTGGCTCGGATGGGTATCGATCGTTAGCGTCGGCGTCAGCGGGCTTAACTGCGTCCTGCACAGGGAGCTTCTTCGGGAATCGCTCCTCATGCTGGCGATCTTCATTCCTATTCTGCACGCGGCGCTGGCCCACGTGTGGAGTCGGCCGCGCTCGTCCTGGATCGAAGGCCTTACTGTTCCGATCGCCATCATCGCCTTGATGACCGCGGGCGGCGTTCTCGGCGTGTATGCAGGGGGCCTTCGCCTTCACGACAATCTCGGGGTCGTCCTTTTCGCGAGCACGACAGCCATCGTCATCTTTCCCGTTACCCTTGCCTGGACGGTTATCGGAGCCATTACCGCAGTCGCCGCCTATACCGGGTTCGGGCTTCTCGATCCGATCCGCGGGACAAGGGAAATCCTCGTCTACGCGACGGCCTTTGCACTGGTCACCGGGTGCTTGATTCCCGCGCGGAACAGCATCAACACACTGCTTCAGCACGCATTCTTGCTCACGCTGAGAGGTCTCCTGCAGGGCCGCGCACTCGAAGATGCCAACCTTCGCCTCGCCGTCCTGGCCACGACCGACGCCCTGACGGGCCTGCCCAACAGGCGGGCCTTCGAGGAAGCTGCCGCACGGTTATGGCTTCAGCCAGGCGTCAACCCGCCGAGCATCGGGATCGTGATGCTCGACATCGATCACTTCAAATGCCTGAACGACACGGCTGGACATGCTTCGGGCGACCGCTGCCTTGCGGCAGTGGCCGGCGCAATCCGAGCCTGCCTGACGAACAACGGAATGGCAGCCCGTTATGGTGGGGAGGAATTCATCTGCATCATCCCCGACGCCACGGCGGAGAACCTTGGTCAACTTGCGGACGCGCTTCGAGCCTCGATCGAGGCGATGTCGCTCTCCAATCCCGGCTTGGGGCAAGGTGGGATCGTAACAGTGAGCGCTGGGGCAGCGCTCGCTCTCCCGGGCGGCGGGCTCGAGAGCCTCGCCATCTTGATCGGCCGCGCCGACTCCGCGCTCTACCAAGCGAAGTCGCGCGGACGGAACCAGACGGTGACCGCTTTGACTCCGCTCGCTGCCGAACGTCCGGAGCCAGAACCCAGAGCGGGCGACCGCCTCTGCGCCTGACGATGAGGAGCCGTAGCTTTCCGAAGCCGCGCAACTGCTTTAACGGGAACGAGCTTGGGCTTATTCCGCCCGCCGCCTTTCCTGACCGACCAGAGTGCACGGCCCGATGTTCGAGAAGATCCTGATTGCCAACCGGGGCGAGATCGCCTGCCGCATCATCAAGACGGCCCGGCGGATGGGCATCAAGACGGTGGCCGTCTATTCCGACGCCGACCGCGACGCCGTTCATGTCGCGATGGCGGACGAGGCCGTGCATATCGGCCCTCCGGCGGCATCGCAGTCCTATCTCGTCATCGAGAAGATCATTGCCGCCTGCAAGCAGACGGGGGCGCAGGCAGTCCATCCCGGTTACGGCTTCCTTTCCGAGCGCGAGGCGTTCCCGCGCGCGCTTGAGGCCGAGGGGATCATCTTCATCGGCCCCAATCCGGGGGCGATTGCCGCGATGGGAGACAAGATCGAGTCGAAGAAAGCCGCGTCCGCCGCCCAGGTGTCGACCGTGCCGGGCTTCCTCGGCGTGATCGACAGCCCCGAGCACGCCGTCACCATCGCCGACGAAATCGGTTATCCCGTCATGATAAAGGCTTCGGCCGGCGGCGGCGGCAAGGGCATGCGCATCGCGTATTCGTCCAGCGAAGTTGCCGAGGGCTTCGCCCGCGCGAAGTCGGAAGCCGCCTCGTCCTTCGGAGACGATAGGGTCTTCGTGGAAAAGTTCATTACCGACCCGCGCCACATCGAGATCCAGGTGATCGGCGACAAGCACGGCAACGTGATCTACCTTGGCGAGCGTGAATGCTCGATTCAGCGCCGGAACCAGAAAGTCATAGAGGAGGCACCGAGCCCGCTCCTCGACGAGGAGACTCGGCGCAAGATGGGCGAGCAGGCCGTCGCCCTTGCGAAGGCCGTGGCCTACGATTCCGCCGGCACGGTGGAGTTCGTCGCCGGCCAGGACAAGTCGTTCTACTTCCTCGAGATGAACACCCGTCTCCAGGTGGAGCACCCCGTCACCGAAATGATCACCGGCCTCGACCTCGTCGAGATGATGATCCGCTCTGCCGCGGGCGAAAAGCTTCCGCTGACCCAAGGTGAAGTGAAGCTCAATGGCTGGGCGGTGGAGAGCCGCGTCTATGCCGAGGATCCGACCCGGAACTTCCTGCCTTCGATCGGCCGCCTGACGACCTACCGGCCGCCGGAGGAAGGCACCTTCGGCGAGGCGATCGTGCGCAACGATACCGGCGTCGAGGAAGGCGGCGAGATCGCGATCCACTATGATCCGATGATCGCCAAGCTCGTGACCTGGGCGCCGACGCGCCTCCAAGCCATCGAATCGCAGGCTGAGGCTCTCGATGCGTTCGCCATCGATGGCATCCGCCACAACATTCCGTTCCTATCGGCCCTGATGGCGCATCCGCGCTGGCGCTCGGGCAATCTCTCCACCGGCTTCATTGCCGAAGAGTTCCCGGACGGCTTCGCCGCGCCCGAGCCGCAGGGCGAGATCGCGCAGCGGATGGCGGCAGCCGCGGCGGCGATCGATCACAAGCTCAATCAGCGCAAGCGCGGCATCTCCGGCCAGATGCGCGACCCGGCTTTGCTGCATTTCGAGCGCGACCGCGTCGTGATCCTCGCAGGCCAGTCCTATCCGGTGACGGTCGATGCCATCGGAGGCGCGCTCGCCGTTACCGCCGAGGACGGCAGCGTCCTCACGGTGGCGAGCGACTGGCGCCCCGGCGAGCCGGTCTGGTCAGGGGAGGTCGGCGGCCACCGCGTCGCGATCCAGGTCCGCAGCCTCCTGAATGGCGTCGCGCTTCAGCATGCCGGAGCGGCGGCCGAGGCTCGGGTCTATACCCGGCGCGAAGCTCAACTCGCCGCCCTGATGCCGGTGAAGGAGAATGTCGGCTCGGGCAAGCAGGTGCTCTGCCCGATGCCCGGCCTCGTCAAGGCGATCCTGGTCAAGGAAGGCCAGGAGGTGAAGAACGGCGAGGCCCTCGCCATCGTCGAGGCGATGAAGATGGAGAACGTGCTGCGCGCCGAGCGCGACGCAACCGTGTCGAAGATCGCCGCGAAGGAGGGCGACAGCCTGGCGGTTGACGCGGTGATCCTCGAATTTGCGTGAACGCGACGCATAGCGAGCAGACCAGGCTGCTGGCCACGGGGATCAACAACATCGCCGTGGCCTTCATTGTGATCGGCGTCGTCACGCCGGTCACTGCAGTCAGCTTCGGTATCACGGCCGGCCCGGCTCCGAGCCTCGCCACGGCGTTCTTCGCCAGCGTTTGGTTTTGCGCTGGTGCGGGCTTACATTCTATCGTGAGACGCGTGTTGCGGAGCCTGAAGCCATGAATGCCGGCGAGATCTTCGTCACCTTCGTGATCCCGGCGGTTGTCCTGACGGCAGCTTATCTTGCTATGCTCGCCAATGAGCGAGGCGTGCACCGCTCGGATGATCGGCAGGGTAAGTAGGGCACCAGCTACTTCACCCACCAGCACGGAATGCCCCTCTATTTCGCCTACGGCGCCAACATGGATGCCGGCGCCATGGCGGCGCGCTGCCCCGGCTCGATCCTGATCGGGCAGGGCCGGCTCAATCGGCATCGCTTCATCATCATGCGCGAAGGCTACGCCTCGGTCGTCCGCGACCCCTCGGCGACGGTCTGGGGCGTGCTGTGGGACCTCAAACTCGCCGATATGCCGGCTCTCGACCGCTACGAAGGCGTGGCCGGCGGGCTCTACGTCAAGGCCTCCCAGCCGGTAGCGACGAAGACCGGCATCAAGCGGGCGCTGATCTATCTGGGCGGAAACGCCGCGTCGGGCACCCCCCGTCCTGGCTATCTGGAAGCGGTCCTGGACGCCGCCGCGGCGGCGCAACTGCCGCCGCCCTATCTCCGCGAGATCCGAGGTTGGCTGCGCCGCACGCGCTGAAGGGAATTCCGCAAGTCATGACCTCGGGGATCGAGCGAACCGTGTCGGTGGTGGTCGTGGGACGCGTCCAGGGCGTCGGCTTTCGCGCCTGGGTGAAGACCAGGGCGCAGAAGCTCCGCCTGTCCGGTCACGTCCGCAACCGGGCGGACGGGGCCGTCGAAGCGGTGCTCTCCGGAACGTCGGATGCCGTGGCCGAGATGATCGATGCCTGCCGCCAGGGACCGCCGGTGGCCCGCGTCGACGAGGTCACCGTCTCGAATCGTAGCGAGGAAACCCCGCCAGGATTCCTGATCCTGAGGGACTAAAACCGCGTTCCTGAGCGCCCTTCGCGACCTCATCGGCGAGTCGATGACGGTGCGAAATCCCGATCCGCAGTCTCGACGGAAAAACCGAAATCAGGCAAAGACTTGGCGCAGGTCGCCGATATGATGCGGCACTGAGGAGATCATGGTTCCAGCGACGCTCGCAACGGACTTCTCGCCCATCGATATCGCGGCCCTCCTGGTGTTCGTCACCATGTGGGTCGGCTACGGCCTTGCCGTCGGCAGGATGCGCGGGCGGCGCATCAGCCTCAGCCAGATCATGAACCGGCAGCGCGAGGCCTGGGCGCACCAGCTCGTCGCCCGGGATAACCGGGTGGTGGACACGACGATCAACGCCTCCCTCCAGAACGGCACGGCCTTCTTCGCCTCGACCTCGCTGATCGCCCTCGGCGGCGTCCTCACCCTGTCGCGGTCGAGCGACGACGTGCTTACGCTGTTCGGGGCTCTCCCCTTCGGCGGCGTCGCCACGCGAGCGACCTGGGAGATCAAGGTCGCGGGCCTCGCAGTGGTCTTCGTCTATGCCTTCTTCAAGTTCGCCTGGGCCTACCGGCTGTTCAACTACTCGGCGATCCTCATCGGCGCCGTCCCGCCGAAGGGGTCGGGCGCGAGCCAGATGGAGATGGAGCGGGCGGCAAGGCGGGCCGCGGCCATGAATGTCGCGGCCGGCGGTCATTTCGCCCGTGGGCAGCGCGCCTTCCTGTTCGCTCTGGCCTATCTCGGATGGTTCGTCGGGCCCTGGCTGCTCATGGCGACCACGGCGGGGGTCGTCTGCGTGATGTGGCGGCGCCAATTCGCCTCGGACATCCGGGCGGCCCTGCTCGTGGAGGATGATCCCTGGCCGGAGGATGCGAGATCATGACGAAACCGACCCGGCTGAGCGACGAGCTCATCGCCGAGACCATGCTGGCCCTGGTGGCCGAGCGCGGCGCGGGCAAGACCATTTGTCCCTCGGAGGTGGCGCGGGCGCTCGGAGGCGCACAGCCCGATGAGTGGAGCCCGCTGATGCAGCCGGTGCGCCGCGTCGCCGTGGCCCTGACGCGGCAGGGCCGCATCGCGATCTTTCGCAAGGGCAAGCCGGTGGAGGATCCGGAGGATTTCCGCGGCGTCTACAGGCTCGGGCTGCCGCCGGACGGGGAGGGGAATCCCTCGTCGATATAGCTGGTGAGCCGGTAGGCGAGGAGTCCGACCCATTCCTTGGCGACGAGGTCGAGGAGGAGGAGGCCGGTCGAGGCGAAGCTGTTGAAGCGCGCGGCGTCCGCGACGCCGCCGGTGCGGTAGTCGACGGGGTAGGCAATCACCGCGATACCGGCCTTGCGGAAACAGCCGATCGCCCGCGGCATGTGCCAGGCGGAGGTGACGAGCAGCCAGCGCTCGCCGGCTTTCGGCTGAATCTTGTCGGCCGTAAACGCCGCGTTTTCGCGCGTGTTGCGCGAGCGGTCTTCCAGGATCAGTCGGGTCCGCGGAAGGCCAAGGACATCGGCGTAGCGGCTGATGACCTCTGCCTCCGAAATCCTGTCTCCAGAAAGGCTTCCGCTCCCGCCTGAGAAGACGACCCGACTGGCGGGATATCGTCTGGCGAGGTCGGCCATCGCAACTTGGCGCTCGCCGGCGTCGTTCATGCCGATCTGGCGGCGATCCACGGTGAGACCCGTCTCGACACCGCCTCCGAGCACGATGATCCCGGTGACCGGCTCCCCATCGTCGACGAATTGAGGGAAGCGATTCTCCAGAGGAAGGGCGAGCCAGGCGGCGAGCGGCGTGAAGCCCGCGGCGGCGAGGCCGATCGTGCCGACAAGGACGAAATTCAAAGCCGTCCGCCGGAGGCGCCCGACGAGAAGGAGAAATAGTCCTGCACTTGTGATGAGGATGAGGAAGTTCGAGGGCGTGATCAGGAAGAAGATCAGCTTCGAGAGCGGGAAGAACATCGGACGAGCCAGGCCTTTTGGAGGAAAAAAGACGAGCGAAATCGTTTTTGCCTGATCGGTTCGGGTGCCCCCGTGCTCTCCCTCATCCTGAGGTGCCGCAGCGGAGCGAAGGCCTCGAAGGAGGCCTCCGGGCTGCGCTGCGGGTCCTAGAAGCCTCCTTCGAGGCCGCTGGCGCGGCACCTCAGGATGAGGATGACGGGTGGGACATGACCCGATTGGGCCGACAGAATACCTAGTCCGAGTCGTCTCCGGGCGGATAGGCATGTTCCTCCCCTTGCGGGTCGCGCACTTTCCAGCCGCCGGCATTCTGGCGAAGGTAGTTAGGCCCCACCGGCACCTTTCCGTGCCCTCCTGGGATGTCGAGGACGTAGGTCGGCTGGGCGAGTCCCGAGAGCCGGCCCCGCAGCGCCTCCATCAAGGCGCGGCCCTCGGTAAGACTGTTGCGAAAGTGGCTTGTTCCCGGCGCGAGGTCGCCGTGGTGGAGGTAGTAGGGCTTGATCCGGTTCTCGACGAACGTCCGCATCAGCGCCTCCAGGGTGGCGGCCTCGTCGTTGACGCCGCGCAGGAGCACGGTCTGGCTCACCATCGGGATGCCGGCATCGACGAGCCTCGCGCAGGCCGCGCGGGCGGCCGCCGTGAATTCGCGCGGGTGGTTGGCGTGGAGGGCGACGAAGACCGCGCGGCCAAAGCCCTTCAGTGCTGCGATCAGAGCCTCGTCGACGGAGGCGGGATCGACCACCGGAACGCGCGTGTGGAAGCGCAGCACCCGGACATGGTCGATCTCACCGAGTGCACTGGTGATCCGTGCAAGGCGACGAGGCGAGAGCGCAAAGGGGTCGCCACCCGTCACCACCACCTCCCAGATCTCGGGATGCGCCGCGATGTAAGCGAAGGCCGCGGCGAGTTCCGCCTCGGTCAGGCTGCCGAGCCCGTCGGGACCGACCATCTCGCGGCGGAAGCAGAAGCGGCAATAGACCGGGCAGACATGGAGCGGCTTCAGGAGCACCCGATCGGGGTAGCGGTGGACGAGGCCGGGGAGGGGAGAGTGGGCCGTATCGCCGATCGGATCGGTCCGCTCCTCGGCCCTCGTCTCGGCCTCTCGAGCCTGCGGCAGGAACTGGAGACCGATTGGGTCGGCGGGATCGAAGGGCACGATCAGCTCAGCCATGTCCGGCGTCACCGCCACGGCGTAGCGCGCCGCAATGCCGTCGAGTGCGCTAAGGTCGGCGGGTGCGGCGAGTCCCGCTTCGACGAGGTCGCGCGGGCTTCGGAGGGTTCGGTTCATCGCGGCAGCGTATCCGCCACCGGCGTCCAGATCACGTCCTCGATCCTCGGCGCACCGGCGAGCAGCATGACGAGGCGGTCGAGCCCGAGGGCGATTCCGCTCGTCTCCGGCATCGCCGCGAGGGCGGCCAGGAAATCCTCGTCGATGGGATAAGCCTCGCCATAGATCCGCGCTTTGAGCGCCATGTCGGCCTCGAAGCGGCGGCGCTGCTCCACCGGGTCGGTGAGTTCGCCGAAGGCGTTGGCGAGTTCGACGCCACAGGCATAGAGCTCGAAACGCTCTGCGACGCGCGCGTCGCGGGCGCTGCGACGGGCCAAAGCCGCCTCGCAGGCTGGATATTCGTACAGGATTGCGGGGCGGCCGATCCCGAGATGCGGCTCGATCCGGGCGACGAGGACGCGGCTGAACAGGTCCGACCAGCTGTCGTCCGGCGCCACGCGAATCCCTGCGGCTGCCACGGCTTCAGCGAGGGCATCGCGATCCGTCGCTCCATCCGCCGCGATGCTGGCGAAGAGGTCGATGCCGGCATACCGCGCAAAGGCCTCTGCGAGGGTCAACCGGTCGAAGGGCGCCAAGGGGTCGGCCTCGCGGCCGCGATGGCTCAAAATCCCCGTGCCGGCGACCTCGGCGGAGCGGGCGATCACGTCCGCACAATCCTGCATCAGCACGGTGTAATCCGCGCCGGCCCGATACCATTCGAGCATCGTGAATTCGGGGTGGTGCAGGGCACTGCGCTCGCCGTTGCGAAACACCCGCGCGACGGTGACGAGCCGGGTCTCTCCGGCGGCGACGAGCTTCTTGCAGCCGAATTCCGGCGAGGTGTGGAGATGGAGCGGCGCCGAGCTGCCATCCGGCGCCAGGATCTGCGTGGAAAAGGCGCGCAGATGCGTCTCGTTGCCGGGGGAAACCTGAAGCGCCGCCGTCTCGACTTCCACGAAGTCCTGGGCTGCGAAATGCGCCCGCAGGGCCGCCACGACCTTTGCACGCATCATCAGGACGGGCCGGCGGTCGGCATGTGACTGCCGTGTCCACCAGGGGGAGGCGGCGGTCATGGCGTGTCGATCTCGCGCAATAACCGCATGGGTTTCTTTCTCCTGGCCGGGGATACACCGCCAAAGACAGGGCCGCGGGAAGGGTCTTGCGCAGCAGAGACCACACTCTCGCGGTCATTCCGGGGCGCCGAAGGCGAGCCTGGAATCCATAGCCGCGACGGAGCCAGGATAGGCACACTCGGCGGCTATGGATTCCGGGTTCTGCTACGCAGCCCCGGAATGACGGAGCGGTTGTCATCGAGACCCGAGACGAAGGGAGGATCTGCGCGCCGTTAAACCGAATTCCAAGCCCTGCCGTCAAACACCCGCGACTGGCAAGAGCGACGCGGATAGGTTAGTGGCGACCCGCAGAGATCTTGTTCGCCGGGCAAACGCCCGCGGACCGGCTTTGCATTTTCGTTAACGACAGGACCAGACCCCGTGAAGGTGATCGCCTCTTCGCTCCGCAAGGGCAACGTCGTCGATAAGGATGGCAAGCTCTACGTCATCCTGACGATCGAGAACATCCATCCCGGCAAGGGCACCCCTGTGACGCAGCTCGACATGCGCCGCATCACAGATGGCGTGAAGATCTCCGAGCGCTACCGCACTACAGAATCGGTGGAACGCGCCTTCGTGGAGGATCGCGACCACACCTTCATGTACGAGGATGGCGAGGGCTACCACTTCATGAACCCGGAGACCTACGAGCAGGTCGCGGTGCCGAAGGACGTGGTCGGCGATGCCGCCCCGTATCTCCAGGAAAACATGACGGTGAAGCTCTCCTCCCATAACGGGGTGCCGCTCACCATCGAACTGCCCCAGCGCGTGGTGCTCGAGATCGCCGAGACAGAGCCGGCCATGAAGGGCCAGACCGCCTCGTCCTCCTACAAGCCCGCGATCCTCTCGAACGGCGTGCGCACCGCGGTGCCGCCGCATATCAGCGCCGGGACCCGCGTCGTGATCATGACCGAGGACGGCTCCTACGTGGAGCGCGCCAAGGACTGACGAGAATCTTATGGCTGAGGTTGCGCTGCCGCGTCGGCGCAGCCCTGCCAGAGAGCCATCGCTCTAGCCCGCTCCTCAAGCGTGAAGCTCTGCTGCCTGTTGGCCCACAAGCCCTCGCGGCGCAACGCTTCAACGACGCAGCGTGCTGCAACCCGGCACGAACCGGCGACTCCCCCAGTGCCGATGCAGTTTCGTTCGACGGTCTTACGATAGGATTCCATCCCGGCTTTTGGATGCGGTCCGGTTAGCATCACGAGGCCGGTCAGCATTGCGAGCAGCAAGGGCTGGTGGACGAGATAGACCGCGAGGCTGTGGCGGCCGGCGAAGGCGAGACCGCGCGCGAGCCGCCCCGATGCGTCCCAACCGGCCAACTCGGCGACACGCCGGCCTGATGCCAGGCGGGCGGCCGCGATGCCGAAGAGGACCGGGCCGAACCAGGGGAACAGCGGCACGTAATCGTTGGTCTGCGGCACCGTGCGGCCGAGGCCCAGGAAGGCGAGTGCCGGCGCATCGAGGATATCCGCCGTGACGAAATGGGGCGCGGCCACTACCAGGACGCCGAAAGCCGCCGTGACGAGGGGCGGCAGGAACAGGAATGGCAGGGCCAGCACGCTCGACAGAGCGATCCCGTGCAGGATGCCGAAAAAGATGTAGCTGTCGGGAAAGGCGAACCAGGTCGCCCCGGTGATCGCGAGCGCGGCGCCCCCGATGCGAACGAGCCGCAGGAGAAACGGCCGCCAGCGGATGCCGTCGCGGTTCATCAGCACCAGCCCGATGCCGACGAGGAACAGGAACGTGCCGGCGATGAGATGGGCCGCGAGCTTGCCGGCCGGCATCAGAGCGTAATTCTCCGGCGTCAGGCGAAGGTAACCGAGGTCCCAGACGGTGTGGTAGGCCGCCATGGCGGCGAGCGCGACACCGCGCACGACGTCGAGAGCGCCGAATCGCTGCCTCCGCCGGGGAGCGTTCTCGGACTCGGAAGGGGCGGAGATCATGGCGCGCCCTAGCATCGATCCATGGACCGCGCGATCCCGGCATTGTGATGCTCGACATCGTGCTGGACCCCCGGCCGGGACGGCGCGGCGATTTCGTGAGTCGCCTCAGCAGGTTCGTCGCGGCGGGCCGTCGAGCGGCGGCGTTTCACCTGTTGCGCCTTTGCCGGGCCTCTCAAGAATGCACCATCGAGAGGCAGCCGTGGCGGCCAAACGGGCTTCCGCCGAGTCACGACTTTGTTAATCTTAATTGCGGGTCGCGCGGCGTGATTCGGTGTGGGTTGCTTACATGTCGGACGAATTCGGATCAGGGTCCCCTGGCCGGCGTAACGTCACGCTATCCGACGACGTCCGCGTCTCGGATTCTCTGCTCACTGAGGAGCAGCGTCCCCTCGACCTCATCGAGGTGGCCGGCCGCATCAAGTGGTTCGACGTCGCCAAGAGCTTCGGCTTCATCGTGCCCGACGACGGGTCGGCCGATGTCCTGCTCCACGTCACCTGCCTGCGCCGGGACGGCCACCAGGCCGCGAGCGAAGGTGCCCGTGTTGTCGTCGAGGCGACGCAGCGCAGCCGCGGCTGGCAGGCCTACCGCGTGATCTCCCTCGATCAATCGACGGCGACGCACCCCTCCGAACTGCCGATGCCGCGCACGCATGTGAGCGTGACCCCGACCAGCGGCCTCGAACCCGCCGTGGTGAAATGGTTCAACCGCCTTCGCGGCTTCGGCTTCGTCAGCCGCGGCGACGGCACGCCCGACATTTTCGTCCATATGGAGACGTTGCGCCGCTACGGTATCGCCGAACTCAAGCCGGGCGAGACCGTTCTCGTACGGTATGGCGATGGGTCGAAGGGCGTGATGGCCGCCGAGGTCAGGCTCTTGGACGGCGGCGGCCTGCCGGTCTCGCACTGACGGACGATACGGGAACGATGCTGAACATCCTACGTCGGGCGGCCTTTGCGGCCGTCGCATTCCTGATGCTGCAGGCGGGAGCCTTCGCCCAGAACGCGACCGAACCGCTCTCGATCGCGACGCGCAAAGGGAACCATGCCTTCAATGTCGAGGTGATGCGGGACGATGAGAGCCGCTCGCGCGGCCTGATGTTCCGGCGCAGCATGGCGGCCGACCACGGCATGCTGTTCGACTTCGAGAAGGTGGCGCCCGTCGCCATGTGGATGAAGAACACCTACCTCTCCCTCGACATGCTGTTCATTCGACCCGACGGCAGCATCGCCCGCATCGCAACGGATGCCGAGCCGCAATCGACGCGGGTGATCCCCTCCGGCGAACCTGTTCTCGCCGTGCTCGAACTGAATGCCGGCACGGCGGTCAAACTCGGCCTAGCAGCCGGCGATCGCGTCCTGCACCCGCTTTTCAAGCCGCGCTGAGAAAGAGCGCCTTCGAACGGACGGTGAACGCAGCGCTTGACCTGAGTCCCGTTTCGGATCATCGTTCCCCTAATGTTCTAATCCTCGGTTGGAGCGGAACGCTTGGCGGGAGACCAAAATGGTCGATTGCGACGCATTGGACGCGGACGAGGTGCTGTTCGCCAATGAGGAGTGGCGTGTGCTGACCGACGGCCTCGAGCATCGGCAGACCGGCTATTTCATTGATCGTGCTGCGATTGCCCGGCGGCGGGGCGATGTTCTCTGGGAATGGCCTTTCCACCTTGCCGAGAAGCGCTGGTGCGCACCGCGCGCACTTCACGAAGCGTTCGTCGCAGCTCTCGATCTGTTCGGGATCGCGGTGGATACCGGTCTTGCCTCGTCATTCGCCCTTGCCTTCGGTCTGCGCCCGGCGACGGGCGGAGCAGCGAGGCAGGACGGGTTCGTTGCGCTTGGCGATGTGTTGAAGCCGCATCGAAGTGCGGCTCGAAAGAGAATGCCGGTTGGAGACGTTCGCGCGACATCGCGCCGCGAAACCGGCGATCGTCAGCGCATCAGCGCGGGAATCGGCAACTGACCGTCTTGCGCGATGTTCCTTTCGTGAGTTGACCCTCAGGATGTCCGATGGTCCTTGGCGGCGCAGCTGAGGGAGTTGACATCATGATGAAGGACGAAACGGTCGAGGCCGGCAACGACAATCTGGGCAGCTTCGAAGGGCTTCACGCCACGCCCTTCTCACGCCGCGGCTTCGTCATGACGAGCCTGATGACCGGGCTCACCCTGGCGACCACGTCCGTCGAGGCTCAGGTCATCACGACAGACGCTGCCGGGATTGAGGCGGGAGAGGTTGCGATCCCCACCGTCGACGGCCCGATGCCCGGTTATCGCGCAGTGCCGCAGGGCGAGGGTCCCTTCCCGATTGTCCTGGTGATCGAAGAAATCTTTGGGGTACACAACTACATCAAGGACAACTGCCGCCGGCTTGCCAAGGCCGGTTATTGTGCCGTGGCGCCCGAGCTCTACGCTCGCCAAGGCGACCTCTCGACCATGACAGACGCGCAGACGATCATCCGCGACGTCATCTTAAAGACGCCGGACGCGCAGTGGATCGCCGACCTCGACGCGGCTGCCTCCTGGGCAGTGTCCGCCTCCAATGGCGACGGCGGTCGCCTTGGCGCAATGGGCTGGTGCCGAGGCGGCAGGGCAGTCTGGCTCTATGCTGCCCATCGTCGCGATCTCAAGGCCGCCGTGGCCTGGTACGGACCGCTTGGCGGTGAACGGACCGCAATCCAGCCAAGAACGGCCGGCGACGTGGCGGCGGAGATCAACGCTCCGGTCCTCGCCCTCTATGGCGGGGCCGATACCGGCATTTCCGTCGCCAGCGTCGAGGAGGCGCGAGACAAGGCTAAGGCGGCCGGCAAGAGTGTCGAACTGAAGATATACCCGGATGCGCCTCACGGCTTCCATGCCGATTACCGACCGAGCTACCGCAAGGCTGCTGCCGAGGATGGCTGGACGCGTGCCCTCGACTTCCTCAAGAGCCACGGCGTCAGCTGAAGCGGGAGCAAAGCCTGCTTAGATGGTTCTTCTGGGCTGGAAAGATTCCGAACTCGATGCAAGGTCCGCAAGATCGACACAATGCAGCATTAATTGCAGGGATGAGTTTCGAGAGGATCGGCCGATCCATGCCGCCGGCGAGGGCGTTCGGGAAAGATGAGTGTCTCACGATCGCCCTCTTCCAAGCCCGTAATCCTCGTCGTCGAGGATGAACCCGATGAGCGCTTCCTTGCGGCAAGCCTGTTGGAGGAGACCGGTTTCGACGTCATCGAGGCCGAGACGGCAGAGCACGCTCTGAGCATCCTCAACGACCGGGCGGACGAAGTCAGCGTCGTTTTCTCGGACGTTCGCACGCCGGGGCCGATCGGCGGCTTCGAACTCGCCCGCATCATCGGCGTCACATGGCCAAGGGTAAGGGTGCTGTTGACATCCGGGGATGCCGGCGACCAGCCGAGCGATCTCCGGGTATCGGCCACTTTCATTCCCAAACCGTGGCGAGCATCCGATATTCTCGCATGGGTAGAGGAGAACGCGGCGCCGCGCGCTGGTATGCCGGATGCGGCCATTCTGGCTCGATCCTCGGATCCATCCTGAAATGTTACGATCCAGCGGGAAACTTTGGCGACCTGCGTCGTTATCGATACTAACGTAGGTGAATTCCCCCCATCTTAAGTGCCCGCAATGATTACCGAAGAGCAATTTGACCCTTCATCCTTCGGCGACGAAGACAGCGTGTACGCCATGTTTTCGAAGCCGAGCCTTATCGCACGAATCGGAGATGACCTTCGCGGTTTCTACGGCGACGTCGCATCCGGTGCGCAGCCGGAATACCTGACCGAGCTGGCCAACCGTATCGATGACCGCTGCGGTTTGAAGGCAAGCGAGGGCTGAGAGGGACGACTTCTTTAGCGAACGTGTACGAATAGCATCACTTAAGTGGCAACGCGCATCCACTCCTTCGCGCGCCGCGTTGCGAAGCGTCATTATCTGGTATGAGAAATCGGCCGCTTCGTCCCCGAACGGTTTCCATTACCGGGCTTCCGATGTTCCTGCAGACTAGACTCTCGGCGATCCTTGCTGGATTTCTGACTCTCGTCTCGATCGCCGGCGAGAGCATCGCCGCACCTCCACCAGCTCAGCCGGCCGAGGGCGCAGGTGGGAAGGGCGACCGCACGGCAACCGTGACCAAGCGGATCGTCGGCCTCTCAGGCTCCGCCAGCTACGCGTTCTTCAAGGCAGGGCCCGCCCCTGCCGCAGGGCGGCCAGTTGCGGTGCTGTTCCATGCTTGGGGTGCGCCAAATCCCCAGGTTTACGGCGCCTGGATCGATCATCTTGCCCGAACGGGCTTCCTCGTCGTCGTTCCCCGCTTCCAGGAGGTCAACCGTACGAAGCCGGCAGATGCATCCGCCAACGCCGTTCGGGCGATGAAGGCCACCTTTACTGAACTCGGCGCAGATCCGGATGCCAAGCCAGATTTGGCAAAGGTCGCTTATGTCGGGCACCTTGCCGGGGCGGCAATTGCCGCGTCGGTCGCCGGGGCCGCCAAAGGCGAGGGTCTGCCGGCTCCCAAACTCGTCTTCGCCGCGATGCCCGGCGGCATTGCCAGCGACCCCAAGGCGCGAGGCATCCCGCTCAAGGACCTTGGCGACATTCCCGCCCAGACCCTCATCATCACGATGATCGGCGATCGCGATGCGCGCGCCGCCGACCTCGCTGCACGGCGGATCCTGCGCGAGGCGAGCGCGGTTCCGATCGAGCGGAAGCTGTTCATCAGGGTCTTGTCGGACGATCATGGCTTCCCGGCCCTGACGGCCACTCTGGCTGCGCCGGCCGGAGTCGACGCCTCCTTCGATGGCGGTTCGATCAAGGCGCCGCCCGAGCCCCCACGCGATCCGAAACAACCGGCGCCGCCGTTCAAGTGGTCGGCCGACATGGCACTTACCGGCGAGCAGACCACTCTGGTGGCCCAGCTCAACAACGCCCGTGCCGACAGCCTCGACTATCTTGCCTTCTGGAAGACCTTCGACCTTGCTGCCGCCGCGGCCTTCGCTGGTTCCGATGCCGCAGCCCTGAAGGCGAACCCGCGGTTAAGCGACATGGAGCGATGGGGCGACGGATGGCCGGTCAAGCGCCTCGTCGTCGAGACGCCGCGGATCACTCCCGCACCTCAGCCTGCTGCGAGTGCCGAGCCGACAGCACCCGCGAAGGCCGCCCCCACCAAGCGCACGCCTTGAGCTCATACTCCAAGAGCACGGATTCCCGATGAAGCTGTTCCACTCCCATTTCTCGCCCTATGCGCGAAAGGTGATGGTCGTCGCGCATGAGCTTGGTCTTGCGGAGAGGATCACGCTGCTGCCGAGCGCAGCTCACCCGATCAAGCGGGACTCCAACATCCTGGAGCACCATCCCCTCGCGCAGGTGCCGACCCTCATCACTGACGATGGTGCCGTTCTGGCTGACAGCCGCGTGATATGCGAGTTCCTCGATTCCCTCGGCGGTGGGGCGCTCCTCCCGCACACCGGGCCGGATCGGTGGAACGCGCTGACCCTGCAATCCACCGCTGACGGCGTTCTCGCGGCAGCGTTGCTGATCCGCTACGAACTTACGGCCCGCTTGGAATCCGAGCGCTCCTCAGATTGGATTTCCGGACAGAACCAGAAGATCCAGACCTCGCTGCAATCCTTCGAAGCGAGGGCGGACCTTTTCCATAATCGCCTCGACATCGGTACGATCACTCTCGGCTGTGCCCTTGGCTATCTCGATCTGCGCCTGCCGAATCTGGCCTGGGCAATGCGGATGCCGGCACTCAAGGCCTGGTACGAAACTTTCTCGCAGCGTCCATCGATGCAGTCGACGCGGCCGCCCGCGGCCTGATCCTGCCCATCCATGCGGTCATTGGCGCGGACTTTGCTGACTACGAGGGTCGCCCGCGGACCTTGACACATGCCGGATTTCATTGCTGCCCTCGTCTCCGCCATCCTGTTCTGCGTCGCCGTCATCCTGCTGAACGGGGCGACGCGACTCGTGATCGCCCTCGGCATGGCGCCGGCAGATCTCGCAGAGAACGGATTTGTGCAGTACGGGCTGGCCCTTGCTGTCGCGGTGATCTTCTGGCGTCGGGCGACGCGTGTATCCAGGGCGACGGCTTGATATTGCCATTCGACCTTTCGTCGCGACGCCCCCGCTTAACCGCGTCTTCAGTATACCTTAAGATCGAGGCGTGATGTAATTGTATTGAAGTCCCCGGGTCATAAGATGCGATCGTCTAAGTAGCCCATCATTCGACAAATGGTGACACACGTCGCTTTTCGAGGAAGAGGGTGAGAGCGGAGCAGCGCAGGATGAGTGTTGGCCGACGAACCCAGACTGACCGCATCCCGGCGCCAATCTGGAGCGAATGGCAGGACGTGCGTTCTGCTAGCGGCGATACGCTGAAATCTCTCGCCGATTGGTTCGAAGGTTACGTGATGCAGCCGCATCTCGATGTCGGGCGCAGCGGCCATGTCTGTCCCTACATGGCTCCTTCCGCCCGCCAGAATCTCGCGCGCCTCACTGTGAATGAGGCGATGCCGGGAGATCGACAGGCGCTCCGACGGACGCTGACCGCGGGCGTCGAGCTTTATGGGTCGATCACCTGCCCAGAGGCGAAGGCGGTTTTCCGCACGGTGGTCATTGCCTACCCGACCCATTCAGGCGAGGAGGCAGTCGCCGAGTTGCAATGGCTCCAGCGTTCGATGCGCTTCCGCGCGGCCCGGCAGGGGCTGATGATCGGGCTCTTCGAGCCTGACTCCGCCCAGCCGGGAATCGTAAACCGCTCGTTCCGCTCGTTCCGCTCGCCGATTGCGGTGATTGCGATCCGGACGATGGTTGAAGGGGATGCCCCCTTCGTTCTGCGCAACCCGCTGATGATCCCCGTCTACCTGTCGCGTTTCGGCGCGACGGGTTGGAAGAGGCTGCTGCGCGCCGCGAAAAAAAGGTTCCGCGATCGCTTCGGCGGCCTGTGGGGCGCAACCGAGCCTGCCTGAACTCCGTGCCGGCAACACACCGGCACGGAGGAAGGGTCCTAGAAGTAGGAGCGCAGCGGGCCGCGACGGCGCACGTCGAGGGTCGCGCAGTGAAACGAGCCGCCGAACGGGCCGTAGGACAGGAACGGCGCCGGGATCGGATCGAAGCCCCAATCCTTCAGGGCCTTGATCAGTGTCGGCTGGCTCGCGTCAACCACGATCTTCTTCTCGTCGATGGCGAGCACGTTGATCGAGGTCCAGGGCGAGCACATCGAGATCTTGCTCATGAAGCCCTCGACGGGGTCGGGGCGCGGGGCGATCAGGACGTCCCACTTCTTGAGCACGGCAGGCAGCTTCTCGACATCGATATAGTCCGGGTTCACCAGCACCTTGCCGGGAGCCAGCGGCATGAACGAGCTATCGATGTGCATCGGCTGCGGGCAGCGGCTCTCGATCTCGTGGATGCGGAAGCCCGGGCCGAGGTGGCGGCGCAGCCACTCGATGCCCATGAGGTTCGTCACGTTGGAGCGGGTCACGAAGAGGTCGCGGCCGCAGCGCACGAAGTCGGCTGCGTCGAAGACGGGCTCGAACTCGTTGACCGTGAATTGCATCGGCTCGCCGGCCTTCAGGTTCGGCACCCGGTAATCGTAGTTGTAGAGATCGTCCGTGAGCTGTGGCCGGGGCGCCGAAGTCCAGCGGGCGCCGGCGCGGAAATATTCCTTGAACAGCGAGCGGTAGGCGTCGCCCTCGAAGTAGCGCGAGCGCCAGCACATCGGGCTCTCGATGATCTCGTCGCCGATGACGATGTATGGGTCGCGTGGGCAGGCGACGCAGAAGCCGCGCGAGGACCAACGCGGAGCGTTGTACTTCTTCGAGAAGTCGATCGAATCCGGCCGGCGGACTTTCACACCCTCTCCGGCGAGGATTGAGATGAAGTTGTCGAGCTCCTGCTGCGCGAGCTTCTTCATGAACTTCGGATACCGGAAGCCCGAGGCGAAGCGATAGAACGGCTGCGCCGCGCGCGGCAGGTTGAAGATCACGGTCAGGTGGTGCGTCGGGATCGTCGCGCCATCAAGGGAGCCGACGATGACCTCCTCAAGCGGGTCCCACTCGTTCCAGGCCATGACGGGGCTCTGCGGGGCCGGTGTCCCGGCCGAGCCGGTCCGTCCCGTCGCGTAGGTCTCGATTCGCGCGTCGTCGAGCACGGCATCATTCGCCGTGATGTGGGAGTCGCGGTCCATCTCTCTGATCGTCCCTATGGGCGTCCGGCGCGGCGGTTGTCCTTGGCGCTATGGCCTGTGCCGCTTTGCTCCGCACTGTGTCTCGCCGGTGATAGACAACGATGCCCAAAGCTGCAACTTGCCATGATGCTGTTCGGTCCCCGCCGTTACTATCGAGCGGAACCGTAGCTTTAATGCGACGGCATCTCAGCTTCCGGCCGGTCGAAAGGGGACCATGAAACACCTGACGACTTTGGCTCTGATCGTCGGTCTTTGCACTGTCGCCGGCCTGTTCCTGTCTTCCGGCCTGGATGATGTCGCTGCCGCCGTGATGAGCGCCGGCTGGGGCGCTCTCATCGTCGTGGTGGCGCGCGTCGTCGCCGTCGCCTGGGCGGGTTTCGGGTGGTTCGTCATCTTCCCGCGCGGCGATCGTCCGAGCCTGTGGGACTGCACCGTCCTGCGCTTCGTGCGCGAGGGCATCAACACGCTGCTGCCCGTGGCACAGGTCGGGGGCGATCTCGTCGCGGCCCGGCTGCTCACGCGCCAGGGTGTCGGCGGAGGCCTTGCCGGCGCCAGCCTGTTCGTCGACCTGATGACCCAGGCGGTGACGCAGTTTCTCTTCACGATCGCCGGGCTCGCCGCCCTGGTCTGGCTCGCCGGCGACGGCCCGGTGGTGCGGACGGTGGCCGGCGGCCTCGCGCTCGCCGCACCCGCCCTGGCGGCGTTCTTCATCATCCAGCGCCGCGGCGGCCACCGGCTGATCCAGTCGCTGCTCGGCCGCTTCGCCAATGGCCGCGAATGGCGCGCCCTCGGCGCCATCGACGTGCTCTACGACAACCTTCGCCGGCTCTACGGCGCGCCCCTGCGGGTCGGCGCCGGCATGAGCGTGCATCTCGTCGGTTGGCTGATCGGCACGATCGAGGTCTACGTCGCCCTCCATTTCATGGGCTACCCGGTGACGATCGTCGAGGCGATCGTGATCGAGAGCCTCGCCCAGGCGGTCCGCGGCGCCGCCTTCGCAATTCCGGGCGCGCTCGGCGCTCAGGAAGGTGGCCTGATCGCCCTCTGCGCGATCTTCGGTATCCCGGCGGAGGTTGCTCTCGCGCTCTCGCTGGTAAAGCGCCTCGCCGACGTCCTTGTCGGCGTCCCAGGCCTTTTCGCGTGGCACGCCCTCGAAGGCCGACGCGGTACCGATCCCGAGCAGGGGGAGAGTCGCGAAGTCCGGACGCGTACGGCTTCCTACGTTCCCGCAAACGAGCCGGGCGTGATGCCCGTGCGGTCGTCCGAGGTCGAGACACAAGCCCTCAAGCGCTGCGCCTGACGCGGTATCCGGCGGGCGTCCCTGAGGACCAACCTGCGATAGGCCTGTCGCCAGATTGTGTATCCCAACAGCAACGTCGGTGAACTTGCTGCCTTGAGAACGGGCTGCGGAGCCAGATTAAGGGCTGAGGGGGCTGACGAAAGCCGCAAATTCCGACGAGAACGGATCCAGGGCGATGCGGTGCCAAATCGGCGCCGTGAATCGCAGTGATACCGTCGGCCACCGCTCGCCCGAGATCCGGGTCTTTCCGGCGGCTTCCTCACGCGAAACGTGACCCCGAGCGATACACCCCATGGACCTGACGACCTGGATCTCGTCTCTGTGCCTGCTGCTCGCATTGGCAGGATGCGTCTATGGGCTGTCCACCGCCTGGCTCGTCGGCCGTTTCGCACGCAGGGTGCCGGCCTCCCTCGCACCGGATGCGCCCCGCCCTTCGGTGACGCTGCTCAAGCCGCTCTGCGGGACCGAGCCCAACCTCTACGAGAACCTCGAGACCTTCTGCCGCCAGATCTATGCCGGCCCGGTCCAGATCGTGTTCGGTGTTCAAAACGCCGCCGATCCGGCGATTGCCGTGGTGCGCCGCCTCGCCGAGGCCTACCCGGCCCTGCGGCTCGATCTCGTCGTCGATGCCCGCCAGCATGGGGCCAACCGCAAGGTCTCCAACCTCATCAACATGTCGGCGACGATCGCGCATGACATCGTCGTGCTCGCCGATAGCGACATGGTCGTACAGCCGGATTACCTGGAGCGCGTCGTCGCCGAACTCTCCGTCGAAGGCGTCAGCGGCGTCACTTGCCTCTATCACGGTGTACCGGCCAACAAGAGCATCTTCGCCCACCTCTCGGCGCTCGCCATCGACGTGCAGTTCCTGCCTAACGTCGTCATGGGAACGGCGCTCGGTCTGGCGCGCCCGTGCTTTGGCTCGACCATCGCGTTCACCTCGGCTTCCCTGAAGGCCATCGGTGGTTTCGAAAGGTTCCGCGACGACCTCGCCGACGACTACGCCATCGGCGAGGCGCTGAGGGAGACCGGCGGCACGGTTTCAATTCCGGTCTTCACCGTCGGCCATACCTGCGTCGACACTGACATTACCGGACTGTGGCGGCATGAACTGCGCTGGAACCGCACGATCCGCAACGTCGATCCCGGCGGCTATGCCGGCTCCATCGTCACCCATGCCTTCCCGCTGACGCTGATCGGCGCCCTGATTCCGGGTGCCGGGGAGATTGCCCTTGCGGTCGCCGCCCTCGCGCTCGCCTGTCGGATCGTCCTGTGCGTCCGCATCGAGCGTGCCTTCGGGCTTGCCTCGCACCCCTACTGGCTGTTGCCAATTCGCGACATACTCTCCTTCATGAACTTCTCCTGGAGCTTCGTCTCGGGGGCGGTGACATGGAAAGGTCACGATTATCGCGTGGTTGCGGATGGCACGCTGATCCCGGAACGAAGCCTCGGCCCCGATGCCGGCGCGACGCCGCTCTAGAGCTCCACGCTCGCCTCGAATCCGCCCGTCCCTTGAACCCCGCTGAGGCCTTGAACCCCATGCGCACGCTCTTTCTCCAGGCCCCCACCTTCGACGGTTTCGACGGCGGTGCCGGCTCCCGCTACCAGGCCAAGCGCGAGATCAAGTCGTTCTGGTACCCGACCTGGCTCGCCCAGCCGGCCGCCCTGGTGCCGAACTCGAAGCTGATCGACGCGCCGCCCCACAACATCAAGCTGAACGAGATCGTGGCCCAGGCCAACGACTTCGATCTCGTGGTGCTTCACACCTCGGTGCCGTCGTTCAAGTCGGACGTGAAGACGATCGAGGCTCTGAAAGCCGCCAACCCGAAGCTCATCGCCGGGCTCATCGGCGCCAAGGTCGCGGTCGATGCGGCCGGCTCCATGGCCCAGGCCCCCGTGGTCGATTTCTGCGCCCGGAACGAGTTCGATTTCACCGTCAAGGAAGTCGCGGACGGCGTCCCGATGGCGGAGATCAAGGGTTTGTCCTATCGCGACGTCAATGGTGTCGTGGTCCATAACGAGGACCGCGAGATCATGACGGACATGGACCAGCTCCCCTTCGTCACGAGCGTCTACAAGCGCGACCTCGAGATGGAGAAGTACTTCATCGGGTACCTCAAGCACCCCTACATCTCCTTTTACTCGGGCCGTGGCTGCAAGAGCCGCTGCACCTTCTGTCTCTGGCCGCAGACGGTTGGCGGCCACACCTACCGCACCCGCTCGGTCGCTCATGTGATCGAGGAGATCAAATACTGCCTGAAAGAATTTCCGCAGACGAAGGAGTTCTTCTTCGACGACGACACCTTCACCGACAACCTGCCGCGGGCCGAGGAAATCGCCCGCGAACTCGGCAAGCTCGGCGTTACCTGGTCCTGCAACGCGAAGGCGAACGTGCCGCGCGAGACACTCAAGGTGCTCAAGGATAACGGCCTGCGCCTGCTTTTGGTCGGCTACGAATCCGGAAATCAGCAGATCCTGAACAACATCAAGAAGGGCATGCGCGTCGAAGTGGCCGAGAGGTTCACTAAGGATTGCCACGAGCTCGGCATTGCGATCCACGGCACCTTCATCGTCGGCCTGCCGGGCGAGTCGAAGGAGACGATCAAGGAGACGATTGAGTTCGCCAAGCGCATCAACCCGCATACCATTCAAGTCTCGCTTGCCGCGCCCTATCCGGGCACGTTCCTCTACAAGCAGGCCGTCGAGAACGGCTGGCTCGACGTCGAGAACGCAGAGCTGGTCGACGAGAATGGCGTGCAGATCGCTCCGCTGCACTATCCTCATCTTTCGCATACCGAGATTTTCAATTCGGTGGAGGACTTCTATAAGAAGTTCTACTTCCGCGCCCCGAAGATCGCCTCCATCGTCGGCGAGATGGTCCGCTCGCCCGACATGATGAAGCGCCGCCTTCGTGAAGGCGTCGAGTTCTACCGCTTCCTCAAGGAGCGCCAGACCGGTTCTGCCAAGGCAGCCTGATCTCAGCACCGATTGCGAGTTTCGCGGCCGGGCCTCAGGGCTCGGCCGTTCTTATGTCTGGGCTGCGGTTCTGGGTGTCGGGCGTATTTGCCCTCCGCAAACGATGACGAGGATGAGGCGTGGTAAGGAAGCTCGTCGTCACCGCCGACGATTTTGGCCTGAGTCTCGCGGTGAACGAAGCCGTCGAGCAGGCCCATCGCGAAGGTATCCTCACAGCCGCGAGCCTGATGGTTTCCGCTCCCGCGGCGGCGGATGCCGTCGCGCGGGCCAAGCGAATGCCGAGGCTGCGTGTCGGCCTCCATCTTGTCCTCGTCGAGGCTTGGCCGACGCTCCCGGCCGAAGCCTTGCCGGATCTCGTCGCATTCGATGGTCTGTTCCGAAGGGATATGGGCCGCCTTGGTCTCGACCTCGCCCTGAAGCCGGCAGCCCGCCGTCAGCTCTCCGCAGAGATCCGGGCCCAGTTCGATGCCTATCGCACCACCGGCTTGCCGCTGGACCACGTCAACGCTCACAAGCATTTCCACGTCCACCCGCTCATCGCCGGCCGGGTGCTCGCGATCGGGCGGGACTACGGTATGCGTGCGATCCGCGTGCCGCGCGAGCCGCGAGCCGTGTTGCGAGCCGCCGAGCCCGGTGCCGATCCTAAGCCAGCCCTCGATATCGCACCCTGGGCTGCGCTGCTCGCGGTGCGGGCTCGCCAGGCAGGGCTGCTGATCCCGGATCGGACCCTTGGCTTGTCATGGTCTGGCGCCATGACCCCACGGCGCGTGGCGGGTCTACTGGCACATCTACCGGAAGGGCTGACCGAGCTATATACCCACCCGGCAGCGAGCGGGGGTTTTGTCGGCGAAGCGCCGGGCTACGCCTATGCCTCAGAACGCGACGCGCTCATAGCACCCGAGGCGTTTGCGGCAATGAGGGCGGTGGGAGCGGTCGGCGGCGGATTCTCGGATTTCTCCTGACACTCGAAGAACGATCGACCGCCATCCGGCCAGTTCTACCCATTCGTTCCGTCGTTCGTCAGCTTTCCGTACGGGCGGAACACGACCGTGACCGCGACGGCTTGCGGGAAGGCAAGTCCCTATTTCACCGCAGCCGGTTCGGACCGAGACGCCCTCACGTTGGGCGACGCCTCGTCGCCTTCGGGCCGATCTGGATCGACCTGCTTGGGCGGAGGTCCAAGAAAGGCCGGAACCACGAAGAAGGCCGCGACAAGGGTGAAGAACAGCGACAGGGCGAGAAGCTTGCCCATGCTTGCGGTACCCGGATGGCTCGACAGGACGAGTGACCCAAACGCGGTGCCTGTCGTTAACGCGGAGAAGAAGATCGCCCGCGTCAGGCTGGAAGCCAGCATGTCGACCACGCCCGCCCGCCAGGCGATGACGTAGTAGATGTGAAACGCAACGCCGACGGCGAGCATCAGCGGCATCGCGATGATGTTGGCGAAGTTGAGCGGCATGCCGACGACGTGCAAGGCCATCAGGGTCCATAGGGTGGCGAGCACCAGCGGCCCGAGCGTCATCGCCACGTCCCAGGGCTTACGCAGGGCCACCGAGAGGATGATGAAGATGAGGACGAGCGCCGTGAGCGCCGCTTGAACGAAAGCGCCGAGGATCGTGTAGCTCGACGAGGTCGTGGCCACCGGCGCTCCCGTGGCGTGAGGCGCAACGCTCTGCACCTCCTTGGCGAAGCGGCGAAGGACCGCGTTCTCGTTGGCGTCGCCATTCGGATGGACCTCGATGCGCGAGCGGCCGTCGCTTGTGATCCATTCTGCTTTGAGCTGGGGCGGCAGGTTCTCGATCGTGATCGTCTCGGGATTGAGCAGCCCGTTCAGTCGCGTCAGCAGCGACTTCAGGTCCGTCGTCACAGCAACGTTCGCCGCATCCCGCACAGCCGGGTTTGCAGTCGCAAGGGTTTCCAAGGTCGCCGAGAGCTGTGCCGCCACCTTCGCGCCTGAAGCGTCGCCGACGGCGATGCTCTTCAAAGCGGCTGCGCCGTCTTTCAGTGCCTTCACGGTGTCGGCGTCGGTGGGGGGAGGGGCCTTGCGAGCCGGGTTGAGGATCGGCCGGAGGATCTCGGCGGCTTCGGCGATGATCGGGCGCTTTTCAGCCTGGTCCGGTGGCACGAAGGTCTGGATATCGATGACGCGAGCGACGACCGGGAGTGCACGCAGCTTCGCCGACATCTCCGGGACCGCTGTGACCGATGGGGCGATCACATCGATGAGATTCGGGCTCGTCTCGGGATCCTTGATCAGATCGAGATAGGTCGAGATCGATTCCACCTTGGGGCTGCGCAGGTGCATCGGGTTCGAATCGAATGGAAGCTTGAACAGGAGCGGGATGCCGGCGACCGTGATGAGGCCGACGAAAATCAGCACGGCCTTGCGGTGCTCGATGATCCAGTGATCGACGCCGGCGAGCCACGGCGTCTCCACCGGGCGTTTCTCGATCTTCGGCTTCATGACGGCGATCAGGGCCGGCAGCAGCGTCAGCGAGAACAGGTAGGCCACGACCATGCCGACGCCGGCGATGAGGCCGAGCTCGGAGACGCCGCGGAACGCCGTGGGCAGGAAGGCGAAGAAGCCGGCAATAAGGGAAACTGCGGCCAGCGTCAGCGACCAGCCGACCCCGCGCGCCGCCGCGGTGAGCGACGAGGGTAGGTCAGGCTGCTCGAACCGGTCGGCACGATATCTCACCGCGAACTGGATACCGAAATCGATGCCGAGACCGACGAAGAGGGCCGCGAACGCGACCGAAATCGGGTTGAGCTCGCCGACCATCGCCAAGCCCAACGCCGCGGTCACGATCAGTCCCGAGAAGGTCGTGATCATCACGGCGACGACGAGGGAGGCTGAGCGAAGTGCCAACCAGAGGAACAGCACGATGGCGCCGACCGTCACAAGGTTGTTGAGGAGCGCATCGTCAGAGAGCGTCGCGAACTCGTCGTCGGCGACGGCGACGGGACCCGTGAGGCGAAGCCGCAAGCCTCGATCGGCGTCGATGTTCAGATCGTCGGCAATCTTGCGGACGAGCTTCGTCGCCTCGGCGCCTGGTTGGAGCGCATTGAAGTCGAGGACTGGCTGGATCATCACGAACTTGCGCAGTTCGGTGCTCTGAACCTTCCCGTTCGACATGATGAGCTGCCAGGACAGACGCGCAGGCTTGCCGGCCATGACGTCCTTCAGCGTCTCGTCGATGCGCGACAGCGGACCTTCGAGATCCTCGAGCTTCGCGTCGCCGCTCTTGATCCCTCTTGCACCGAAACCGAGTACGCGCATCAATCCGCGCAGGCTGGGATCCTGCGCGAGCGGTCCGAGCAGGCCCTGCTGCTGGATCAGTTGCTCGGTGGTCTTCGTCAGCTCCTCCTTCGACATCAGGAGAAGGCCGTTGCGGTCGTAGAACGGCCCGCCATCGGGCCGGTACACGGTCTCGATGCGGTCTTTATTGGTGGAGAGGGCCTTGGCCAGTGCCGCGGCCGCCTCCTCGGCTACCTCCGGCGTCTGGCCGTCGATCACGGCTACGAGGGTTCCGGTGCGCTGCGGGAACGCCTTCTCGAAGTTGATCTCGTCCTGGCGCCAAGGGACGTCCTTGTCGATCAGCCGCTCGACATCCGTATTGATGCGAAAGAGATGGGCGGCGAGCCCGACGCTGGCCGCGGTCAGCAGGGCGATCAGGACGATGACGAGCCAGCGACGCTGGACGGAGAACGCAACGAGCCGTTCGATCACGAGTATCCTGCCTGCTTGTCGGAGCCATCCTGGACGCGGGGCTCCATCTGGAACGCCCGGCGGCACGATGAAATGCGCCGGGCGAGAACCAGTCTTCGACGCCGACCTACCATCTGCAGCCGCAATCCCCGAATCCACAGAGTGCGGAGTCCTGCGGACCTACGATCGAGGCTGATCCTGCCGGGTTCTCCGGGGCCGCCCGACGCGGTCGGCTGATTACGTCGGCGGGCGGCAAAAAGCAATGAAACCTGCGCTTCGACCCGCCCGCGAAGCTCAATGTGACATTTCGCACCGCAATATCCTTCGCTTCGATCCACCGCTCACGCGGCGGGCGCGGATCTGGCATGGCCACGACGCAGGCTCGGATCTTGTACGGCTGTGACACAGTTGCGTCATAGTACGAAACAACACCCGGCAAGTGCTGGAGCTGGAGCCGTTCCAGCCTAGTGCGCTGGAAATTGACGGTTTTTCCCTGTAAGCAGCCCGGCATATCGGGCCCAGAAGCAAAGGAGCCGCGCCTTGGGTATTCCCCTTCGGTACGTCGCGAAGATTGGCGGCTACATTCTCAAGCAGCACCTCACCGGTCGCAAGCGCTATCCGCTCGTGATGATGATGGAGCCGCTGTTCCGCTGCAATCTCGCCTGCGCCGGGTGCGGGAAGATCGATTATCCCGATGAGATCCTGAACAAGCGCCTGCCGGTCTCCGAAGCACTGGAATCGGTGCGCGAGTGCGGCGCCCCCGTCGTGGTCATCGCGGGCGGCGAACCGCTTCTCCACAAGGATCTGCCGCAGATCGTCGAGGGCATCATCGCGCAGAAGAAATTCGCGATCGTGTGCACCAATGCGCTGCTCCTCGAGAAGAAGATCAAGGAGTACAAGCCGAGCCCCTATTTCACCTGGTCGATCCATCTCGACGGCGACAAGGAGATGCACGATCAGTCGGTGTGCCAGCGCGGCGTCTACGACAAGGCCGTGGCGGCGATTGCCAAGGCCAAGGAGATGGGCTTCCGGGTGACCATCAACTGCACGTTCTTCAACAATTCCTCGGCCGACAAGATCGCCGACTTCTTCGACAGCGTGACGAAGATGGGCATTGACGGCATCACCGTCTCGCCGGGCTACGCCTACGAGCGCGCTCCCGACCAGCAGCACTTCCTGAACCGTAAGGCGACGAAGGATCTGTTCCGCGGCGTCTTCAGGCACGGCAAGGAGAAGGGCCGCGAGAAGTGGACCTTCCAGCAGTCGGGCTTGTTCCTCGACTTCCTGGCCGGCAACCAGACCTACCATTGCACGCCGTGGGGCAACCCGACGCGCACCGTCTTCGGCTGGCAGAAGCCCTGCTACCTGCTCGGCGAGGGCTACGCCGCGACCTTCAAGGAATTGATGGAGGAGACCGACTGGGACGCCTACGGTACAGGCAACTACGAGAAGTGTGCCGACTGCATGGTCCATTCGGGCTACGAGGCCTCCTCGGTGGTCGATTCCGTCAGGAAGCCTTGGAAGCCGCTCGTTCACGCCATCCGCGGCATCAAGACCGAGGGCGACATGGCTCCCGAAGTCAGCCTGGAGAACCAGCGTCCGGCCGAGTTCGTCTTCTCTCGCAATGTCGCCCAGAAGCTTTCGGAAATCAAAGCTTCGGGCGCCGACACGAAGCGCGAGGCGCGCAACCGCTCGGCGGCCTGAACGCGCCTGTCGCGTCTGATCTTGGAAAGCCCGTCACGAACGACCGTGGCGGGTTTTTTTCGGCCTAACCCTGCGTCAGGCGCTTTCGGCTGAGAGAAGACCGAGATGATGACCGAGGCTGCGTCGGCATCTGGTCAGGGTGCCAAAGGCAGCGGATGAGTCGCGGGCCAGCCGCACGAGGTCACCGATACTGGCGCGCCGGCCGATGACGGCTGCGAGGACAGCGAGGATGTCGGGGTCGCCATTCGGCTTCAACGCGGTCGCCACGAAGGCCGGCAGGGCGCGGTCCGCAGGATCGCACACCGCACGTACCGCGGCGAAGGGTAAGCCGTGTCGAAGGGCAAACGCGGCCGCCACGTGGGATTCCATATCGACCGCCGCCGCGCCCGTACTGTTGCGGAGCGCCGCCTTGCCGGCAACGCTGAGAACGGCCTCATCGACGCCCGCCAATTCCGCGTGCGCGGCCCGAAAGCCCGAACGGCCTAGCGTCTCGCGAAGGCGCGCCGTCACTGCCGGATCGGTGTCGTAGCGGCAGCTTCGCGCGGCAATACCGGAAGCCACGATGACATCACCCGGCTTGAGGCCAGGATCCAGGCCACCCGCGATACCGAAGCTGACCACAGCGCGAAGGCCTGCCGGTGCCCGGCCGTCAAGCATGGTTCGGAGGCGCAACGGGTTTCCGCCGGCGCCGGCTACCGCAATGCCCTGACCCGATGCCAGCCGTTCCTCCTTGGAGAGCCCGACCACGGCGAGGACGAGTGCTCCCTCGTCCTGCTCGCGAGTCACGAACGAGCCGGGGTACGCTCTCACATCCCGAACGCCACCTGGCGGGTGTTGCTCTGCTTGAGGTTGCGGTATCGCGCCATCGCCCAAAGCGGGAAGAACTTCGGGTAGCCGTGGTAGCGAAGGTAGAACACCCGCGGGAAGCCCGTGGCGGTGTAGCGTTCCTCGGCCCAGAACCCGTCTGCACCCTGCGTCCGGGTGAGATAGTTGATGCCCCGCGTCACGGCCGGGTCGTCGGCTTCGCCGGCAGCCATTAGGGCGAGGAGAGCCCAGGCCGTCTGCGAGGCAGTGGAGTAACCGGGCTCGAAGGCGGGGTCGATCTTGTAGGACGAGGCATCCTCGCCCCAGCCGCCATCCGGGTTCTGGATGCGGATCAGCCACGAAACGGCCTTGCGGATCTCCGGTGAGGCCGGATCGACACCTGCGGCATTGAGGGCGCAGAGCACCGACCATGTGCCGTAGATGAAGTTCATGCCCCAGCGGCCATACCAGCTCCCATCCTCCTCCTGGTCGTTGAGGAGGTAGGTCACTCCGCGGTCGAGCGCCTTCGAGCTCGAGCGCGTCTCACCGAGCTGCGCCAGCATCGAGACGACGCGCGCCGTCACGTCGGCGGTCGGCGGATCGAGGAGAGCGCCGTGGTCCGAGAAGGGGATATGATTGAGGTAATGGTGGTTGTTGTCGGCGTCGAAGGCCGCCCAGCCGCCGTCGCTCGATTGCAGCCCCTCGACCCATTCTCGGGCGCGGGCGATGGCATTGGCGTAATCGGGCATGTCGGCGACGAGGCCGTGCTGGCGCATGGCCCGGTCCATGGCCATCACGACCACGGCTGTATCGTCGAGATCGGGGAAATGCGGGTTGGCGTATTGGAAGGCCCAGCCGCCAGGCCGCACGTTCGGGCGCCCGGCCGCCCAGTCGCCCTTGATGTCGAGGACCTGGAGCGGGCGCAGCCAATCGAGGCCGCGCCGGGCCTGATGCTCGGCCTGGAGGCCGCCGGCCTCGAGGAGGGCGTGGCTTGCGAGCGCCGTGTCCCAGACCGGAGAGAGGCAGGGCTGGACATAGGCCTCATAGCCCTTGTCGACCACGAGCTTCTCGATCGCCTCGCAGGCGATGCGCATCTGCGGATGGTCGGCCGGGTAGCCGAGCACCTCGTACATGAGCACCGAGTTGACCATGGCCGGATAGATCGCGCCGAGGCCGTCCTCACCGTTGAGGCGCTCGCTCACCCAGGCGACGGCCTTGTCGATGGCGCGCTGGCGGCGCTTCTTCGGGAAATAGTCTTGGGTGTGCTGCAGTATCCTGTCGATGGCCCCGAAGATCGGCGTCCAAGGCCAGGTCGCGTGCGGGCTCCCCGGCCATTCCTGGACGTGCTCCGGCGGCGTGACGAACAGTTCTGGAATGCCGATGCCGAGCGGGTTCTTCGCCCGCGGCTTCTTTGCCTGAAGCACGAACAAGGGCACCATCACGCAGCGCGCCCAGTATGACACCTTGTCGAGGTGGAATGGGAACCAGCGCGGAAGGTGCATCACCTCCACGGGCATCACCGGCACCGCACGCCACGGAACCTCGCCGTAGAGAGCAAGAAAGAAGCGGGTGAAGACGTTGGAATTGGCGGCACCGCCGCGGGAGAGGATCGCCTCCCTGGCCTTGCGCATATGAGGCGCCTCGATCGAGTCGCCGATCAGCTTCAGGGCGAAATAGGCCTTTACGCTGGCGCTGATGTCGAAGGGGCCATCATGGACGAGGGCCCAACCACCATGCTTACCCTGCGTGCGGCGAAGATAATTGCCGATCTTGGGCGCTAGGCCGTCGCGGATCGGCGTCGCGCGAAAGTTGTGGAATAGGATATATTCCGAAGGGATCGTCGCATCCGCCTCAAGCTCGAAGCAGAGATGGCCGTCATCGTGCGACAACGCCGTAAGGCCCTGGGTCGCCCGGACGATTCCGCGTTCGACATCGGAGAGAGATATTTCCTGGGTTTTCGGGCGCTGCAGCGCCTCTACCTTCTTGAATGCCTCGCGCATCAATCCTCGCCTCGCTCAACGCTCGACCACAATGCGCCCGGCTTGAACCGATCCGAACGCCGCGCGGGTGATCGAGCACACCTGTGCAACACTCGGCACTGCCGGTCAGGCAGCGCCACGCATGTTTCGGCCAGCCCGTTCTCCATTTAGGAGCGCGAGCGCAGCCGTCGTTCCAGAGCGTATCGCCCCCTCGATCGTCGATGGCAGTCCGGTCGCAGTCCAGTCACCTGCCAGGACGAGGTTCGTATGGTCGGTGACGGCGCTAGCACGCCGTGCGGCCTCGGCAGGCGTCGCCGCGAAGGTCGCCCGCTTCTCCTTCACGATCTGCCAGCTTGGCCTTTCCGACGCAAGTCCCATCAAAGTCGAAATCTCGATCCAGATCTGGGAGCTCAAGTCTTCACGCGACGTTTCCAGCAGCCGATCCGCGCCACTGATGGTCACGGAAAGACGATCCGGGTAGGCGAACAGCCATTCCGTGAGCCCATTCACCACGCCAAGAAGTAGAGGCGATCCGGGTGGCGGAGGAAGCGCGAAATGTGCGTTCACGATCGATCGGTAAGACTGAGGGGCCGTAAGGCCCGGCAGGATGTCAGAAGCAACCCAAGGGGGGAGCGCGAGCACAACGCCGTCGTCGCGGCCAAGTTCAACCGCTCCATCGGCAAAATCGAGGCGATCGATGCGGCCGACGCCGAATCCTAGGCCGCGCAGTCGGCGCCCGAAACGGAGCTCGGCGCCACGCCCGCTCAAGTAGGTGACCGCCGGATCGACGAAAGCCGCTGAGAGGCCGGCAACTGCCACGAGGGGCCGGCACGCTTCGCCGCCCGCGCCGAGTGTTTCGAGGAGGATCTTAGCGGCGAGGCCGACATCGCTCTCCTTTGGATCGGTATTGAGGGCGGCGAGCAGAACGGGGTGCCAGAGCCGGTCGTAGAGCGGTCCGGCGCAGGTCATGCTCTCGCCGATGGTGCCGCCCTGGCCCGGTCCCTTGCCGGCAGCGGCCCTCAGAATTCCGAGAGGAGCTAAGTAGTCTGCGGCGCGAGTGCCGGGGACCCGTCTGGACGGGCTCATCACCCACCAGGGCAGACGGCCGCGATTCGGCCGCAAGCGCCAGCGCTCGCCGGTCTTCAGGTCGGCGAAGTCGAACTCCGCCTCGGCCGGTCCCGACAGCGCGTCGGCAGGAGCACCGATGGTACGCATGAAACCGAGCGCCGAGGGATTGCCCGACAACAGCAGGTGGTTGCCGTTGTCGATGGTGAGCCCGAGGGTCGGGTCGTAATAGGAGCGGCAGCGCCCGCCCGCCTGTTTGGCGGCTTCGTGCAGCACGACGCGGGCGCCGCCCTCGACGAGCGACACCGCCGCCGAGAGACCGGCAAGGCCAGCCCCGACAACATGAATGGTTCCTGCCATCAGACGATGCCGTGACGGAATGCGACGGCGAGGAGGGCGAGCTTTCCGGGCTTCACCCTGGCGCGCGGCGGAGTCCAGCCGCGGGCGAGCACGGCGTCGAGATAGAGCCGGTAGGCGGCGGCCATCAGCCGTGGCGCCTTGGTCACCGAGCGGGGGCTCCTGGCGATGATCGCCCAGGTCTGGCGGTAATGCTCCTGTGCCTCGGCCGCCACCGCGAGGCAGACCTCGCCGATGCGCGGATGCATCACAGCCGCATGGGGCGTCGGATCGGTCAGGCCGATCCTCGCGAGCTTCTCCCGCGGCAGGTAGAGCCGGCCGCGCTCCGCATCCTCGTCGATGTCGCGCAGGATATTGGTGAGTTGCAGCGCACGGCCCTCGTGATAGGCGAGTCGCACGCCGAGATCCTCCGGCATGCCGAAGATCCGCACCGAGAGGCGACCGACCGCGCTGGCGACCCGGTCGCAATAGAGGTCGAGGGTGGCCTCGTCGGGGGCGACGATGTCCTCGAACGCGTCCATCGCCATGCCGTCGATGACCGCCTGGAAATCCTCGCGCAGCAGCCCGTAGCGGGAGATCGGAACCACGAGGTCCTGCACCCGCGCCGCCGGCCGCCCGGCATAGAGCGCATCGATATCGGCGCGCCAGCGGTCGAGCTCGGCCGCGCGGATCTCGGCGGCACCGCCATCGTCGGCGACGTCGTCCACGGACCGGCAGAAGGCGTAGACCGCGTACATCGCCTCGCGCCGCTCCTTCGGCAGGAGCCGCATCGCGGTGTAGAACGACGAGGATTTCGCCGGCAGGGCAGGGGTCTCGGCGCCTGCGACCGGCATGGGCGACGCGGTGGCGCTCACGGGCGTCCTCCCTGGCTCTGCATGCGGATCGCCTGCGCCCGCAACGTGCGACCACGGAACGGGCGCCGCGCCAGGGTGGCGGTGATGCCCGCGAAGGCGGTCAGCGCGAAGGCGGCCTTGCCGTGATGAACTTTCTGGCTCAGCGGATCGCGCTCCACGAGTCCTCTACAAAGAACAACGGCGAGACGATGAATCGCGGCGATCTCGAGGCTGAGGCGCAGGTCGTCGATCAGGTCGGGCAGCACCGCGCCCTCGTCGAGAAGCGTCAGCGTCCGCTCTGCGAGTTCGCGGATGACAGCGCGCAGGGCCGGCGACGCCTCGTCGGCCGCGAGGGATTCGACGGACACGCCGTAGCGATCGAGAATCTCGCCCGGAAGATAAACCCTATCGTTCCGGCGGTAATCCTTCCCGCAATCCTGGAGGTGGTTGATGATCTGAAGCGCAGCACAGATCGCATCCGACGGCCCCCATACCACGGCCGGGTCCTCGCCGTGAACGTCGAGGACGAATCGGCCCACCGGCATCGCCGAGAGCCGGCAATAGCCGATAAGGTCGTTCCAGTCCTCGTAGCGATTCTTGCGCGCATCGAGACGGAAAGCGTCGAGGAGTTCGAGGGCATGCGTCGCTGGAAGCCCGCGGACAGCAAGTTCACGCTTGAGGGGCTCGGCCTCCGGATCGGACGGGCCCTTGCCGGTAAGTGCGTCCGCTAGGGCGTCAAGAAGCGCAATCTTGCGCTCCGGCGACAGCTCGGCATGGTCGGCGACATCGTCCCCGGCTCGTACGAAATCGTAGAAGGCCAGGATCGCGCCGCGATTCTTCGGGTGGATCAGGTGGGAGGCGACGGGAAAGTTCTCGTCCTTGTGTCCCTTGCCCGAACGCGCCGCGGTGGCGCTGTCGAGGGTCGCGGTCATCGGAGCAGTCCCGTCTGACGAAACCACGCGATCGCGTCGGAGAGGCCTTCGCGGTAGGGCCGCGCCGAATAGCCGAGCTCGGACCGCGCCTTGGCGTCGTCGAAGAACATCCGGTAGCGAGACATCCGGATGCCGTCGATTGTGGCGAAGGGCGCCTTGCCGGTGATCCGCGCCAACTGCTCGGAGATGAAGGCGATCGGATAGACGACCGCGCGCGGCAGGTTCACCGTCGGCGGCTTGCGACCGACCATTCCGGCGATGTCGGCCAGCATCTGCGAGAGAAGCACGTTTTCCCCGCCGAGGATGTAGCGCTCACCGGTCCGTCCCTTGTGAAGCGCCAGGAGATGGCCGGCGGCGACATCGTCCACGTGGGCAAGGTTGAGGCCGGTATCGACGAAAGCCGGCATCCGCCCTCGTGCGGCTTCGAGGATGATGCGGCCCGTCGGCGTCGGCTTGACGTCGCGCGGGCCGATCGGTGTCGAGGGGTTCACGATGACCACGGGCAGACCGTTGCGGGCCGCCATCTCCTCGACGACACGCTCCGCCACGACCTTGCTGCGTTTGTAGGCGCCAATGGCGGTACCAGGCGTCAGCGGCCGGGTTTCGTTCGCCGGTGTGCCGTCGTCATGCGGTTTGATGGTGGCGACGCTCGATGTGTAGACGACCCGCTCGATGCCGGCGCGCAGGGCCTCCTCCATCATGATGAGGGTGCCGTCGCGGTTGGTGCGGACGATCTCCTCCATGTCCGGCGCCCAGAGCCGATAATCGGCTGCGGCGTGGATCAGGTAGCGCTGTCCCTGGAGGGCAGAGGCCACCGCGGCGCGGTCGCGCATGTCGCCCTCGACGACCTCGACGTCGTTCCAGACGAGATTGGTGCGCGGGCTCGTGGAGCGCACCATGATCCGCACCGGAAAGCCAGCGTTGCGGAACACGTCGACAAGGGCGGCCCCAAGGAAGCCGCTCGCGCCGGTGATAAGAACCGGACCCGGCTCGCCGAGGCTCGCGTCGGACCGGCCGGAAGGGATCGCCTCTGCCATCTCGCTCGTGTCGTCGGGAAATCTGTCGGGCACCGGAACACGCGATCCCGGCGCCCGGCGCTTCTGTCATCCTAATGTCAGTGGGACAAGCACACTCAGGCGAGGCGCAGGCGCCCGGCCTTTCGTTCCGGCAGGGTGT
>FSSH01002176.1_pt1 | contig 39014 bp, 42 predicted proteins | sample 1166101 | NCBI WGS metagenome assembly FSSH01 (sample SAMEA32972668, study PRJEB13176) | freshwater metagenome | biome: Drinking water system; feature: Biomass in drinking water that filtered by 0.45 um membrane; material: drinking water | place: USA | collected 2012-12-20 | depth 0 m
AAGATGAGGATGAAGAGTAATTATTTTCACACTTCGTTGAAGTAAATATAAACTATGTGGGATATATCAAGGCGTTTGCAGATAATATATTGGTAAGTATAAGCAAATGCTGTAATATTTATGGAAATTCAGTAGCCCGCCTATGGCGGGCTTTTTATTACAGTAAGGTTTTTTAAAAAGATGTTGAATCATTTTCCAAAACCAAATATTGATTATCCGCATCGAAATAGGGATTATTTTATTGCGGGTTTTACTTTCTTCTGTGTTGGAGTCAGTCTGGTGATTGACGGAAGCGCAAGTAAAGAAATGCAGAATTTACTGGGTGTGATCGCCTGGATTTTTCTGTTTGGGTTGCTGATCGGTGAAAATAAAGAAGTAAGAATGCAGGTTGTCGTTGCTGTGGCGTTTGCAACTGCCGGAGAACACTTTGCATCGATTTACATGGAAGGATATACCTACCGGTTTGGAAATGTGCCGCTTTATGTCCCGCCTGGTCATGGCATGGTTTATCTGACAGCGGTTGCTCTTTCGCGCTCGAGATTTTTTCTGCTTAATGCCAGGAAGCTAGCGGTATTTGTAATCGCAACCGGTGGTCTATGGTCGTTGTGGGGAATCAGCGGGATTCCTGAACAAGGAGATCAGGTGGGTGCGTTTTTGTTTTGTATTTTTGTTATCTGTCTTTTCAAAGGGCGATCGCCGATGGTATATCTGGGGGCATTTTTCATTTGCACTTGGCTCGAAGTTGTGGGGACAGCAGCCGGCACATGGAAGTGGGCGTCCATAGAGCCGGTTTTTAATTGGACACAAGGAAATCCGCCGAGCGGTGTCGCTGCCTGGTATTGTCTTGTCGATGCGGTAGCTATTGGTTTTGCACCAAAAATTCTAAACGGATTGCAAAAAATGAATAGCTGGTATAAAACGTCATTTATTAAGTAACCTGTTATTACAAAAAACTTGAATGATTTGAATGGCAGCAATTAAGACTGGATATACAATAAATCATCTGATTACTTGAAAGGAATTCCTGTGACTGTTGTGCGTTTGCCAGATGGATCTGAGCGTATTTTTGATCAACCCGTAACTATATTAGACGTGGCTACGTCCATTGGGCCAGGTCTCGCACGAGCGGCTATTGCTGGAAAAATTAATGGAAAGCTGGTCGATGTTTATAGTCAGGTTAAGGATGATAGTGAGCTCGCTATAATTACGGAGAAAGATGCTGAGGGATTGGAGATTATCCGGCACTCGTGTGCGCATTTACTTGCCCATGCGGTAAAAGAATTATTTCCTGACGCGCAGGTTACTATTGGCCCTGTGATTTCAGATGGATTTTATTATGATTTTTCTTATAAACGACCATTTACACCGGAAGATCTACAGGCAATCGAGAAACGCATGCTGGAAATCAGCAAGCGCGATTTAAAGATAGAACGAAAAGTTTTAGAACGTACGGATGCGATCAGTTTTTTCAAGGATCAGGGTGAGCACTACAAAGCGCAAATCATTGAATCGATACCGGGCAACGAAGATTTATCACTCTATTCTCAGGGTAATTTTACCGATTTGTGCCGAGGACCACATGTGCCGGCTACATCGAAAATAAAAGTTTTCAAGCTGATGAAAGTCGCGGGTGCGTATTGGCGTGGTGATTCCAATAATGAAATGCTGCAACGCATTTATGGAACCGCGTGGACCAATAAGGATGACCAGAAAGACTATTTGCATCGCTTGGAAGAAGCGGAAAAGAGGGATCATCGCAAAATTGGCAAACAGCTGGATTTGTTTCATACGCAAGATGAAGCGCCAGGCATGGTGTTCTGGCATCCTAAAGGCTGGCTGTTGTGGCAGCAGATTGAACAATATATGCGAAATATACTGAAGCAAAATGGCTATCAGGAAATTCGCACGCCACAAATTTTGGATAAGGATTTATGGGTTCGTTCAGGACATTGGGAAAACTTTCGCGAGAATATGTTTACCACGCATGCGGATGAACGTGATTTTGCTATCAAACCGATGAATTGCCCCGGTCATGTGCAAATATTCAATCAAGGCTTGCGGAGCTATCGAGAGCTTCCGATACGATTGGCTGAATTCGGTTCTTGTCATCGCAATGAAGCTTCAGGAGCGCTGCACGGTATCATGAGAGTACGTTCGTTTACTCAAGACGATGCTCATATTTTTTGTACGGAAGATCAGATACAAGAAGAAGTGGTGAGATTTATCGATCTGCTGAAGGGTGTTTATGCAGATTTTGGTTTTAAAGGATTGATGGTTAAACTTTCAACCCGGCCGCAAAAACGTGTCGGATCGGAAGCGCAGTGGGATAAATCAGAAGCAGCACTGGAAGCGGCATTAGCTGAAGCTCAACTCGAGTGGGAACTACAGCCTGGCGAAGGTGCGTTTTATGGTCCAAAAATTGAGTTTTCGTTAAAAGATTGTATTGGACGGGTTTGGCAATGCGGTACACTGCAACTGGATTTTTCCATGCCGGATCGTCTGGGCGCAGAATACGTCGCAGAAGATAATTCAAGGCAGATACCTGTAATGTTGCATAGAGCCATACTCGGATCTATGGAAAGATTTATCGGCATATTATTGGAGAATTACGCGGGTGCATTACCTTTGTGGCTTTCACCCGAGCAAGTTGTCGTGCTCAATATTTCTCGTACACAAACCGATTATGCCCAGGAAGTAGCTGCACAATTGGAGCGGCATGGCATTAGAGTTACCTTGGACTTGAGAAATGAGAAGATAACCTATAAAATCCGCGAGCATAGCTTGCAGAAGCTTCCCTATCAAATTATAGTCGGGGACGAAGAGGTGCGCACAAATACAGTGGCAGTGCGCAATCGCGCAGGTGATAATTTGGGTCAGATGACGCTAGAAACACTGCTTGTGCGTCTAAATCAAGAACTGTCTGCAAAAGTATAAATTTCTTTATAAATTACTCTTGGAGAATTTACCATAGCTCAGGAAAAATCAGTGCGCATCAACCAAGAAATCGATGTGCAAGAAGTTCGTTTGATTGGTGTGAATGCGGAGCAAATCGGTATTGTGACACTTGCTGAAGCAAATGCCTTGGCGGAAGAAGCGGGAGTTGATCTGGTTGAAATAGCGCCGACTGCGCAGCCGCCAGTGTGCCGCTTGATGGATTATGGTAAGTTTCGTTATCAAGAAAGTAAAAAGAAGCACGATGCGAAAATCAAGCAAAAGCAAGTACAAATTAAAGAAATTAAGTTCAGACCGAATACGGATGAAGGGGATTACAATATAAAACTTAGAAACTTAATTAGCTTCTTGAATGAAGGAGATAAAGTTAAAGTGACATTGCGATTCCGCGGACGTGAAATGGCGCATCAGGAATTCGGTATGCGTCTGCTGGAACGTGTAAAAGGTGATCTGGAAGCATTTGCAATAGTGGAGCAATTTCCTAAGATGGAAGGGCGGCAAATGGTAATGGTTTTGTCTCCTAAAAGGAAAGATACCAAAACCGATAAAGCAAAAGTATCAACGGATGATTCATCCGCAGTATCGTAGAGCAGTTGAGTGTAAAAATAAGTGATCTCCAGGTTGGTAAAGTTTCTCAAGCATGAGAACACCTGGTTTCATATCAAAGAGGAGTATTTATGCCTAAAATGAAAACTAAAAGTGGAGCGGCAAAACGCTTCAAGTTTAGAGCGAGCGGGAGTGTCAAACGCTCGCAAGCTTTTAAACGCCACATCTTGACTAAGAAAACAACCAAAAATAAGCGTCAACTGCGAGGTACCGCTGCTGTGCATGCCACGAATGAAGCCTCGGTTCGCGCTATGATGCCGTACGCATAAAGGGAGAAGATCATGCCAAGAGTTAAACGTGGTGTAACCGCTCATGCGCGGCATAAGAAAATATTAAATTTAGCCAAAGGTTATCGTGGACGTCGCAAGAATGTTTATCGTATAGCCAAACAAGCGGTCATGAAGGCAGGCCAGTATGCGTACCGGGACCGCCGTCAACGTAAAAGACAGTTCCGTGCGTTATGGATTGCGCGTATCAATGCAGCTGCTCGTGAGTGCGGTCTGTCATACAGCGTATTTATGAATGGTCTGAAGAAAGCAAGTATTGCAGTTGATCGAAAAGTCCTGGCTGATTTAGCTGTATTCGATAAGAGCGCTTTTGAGAAAATTGCGGCACAAGCAAAAGCGAGCCTTACTACATAATTGGATGTAAACCGATAGATATTGGGAGGTCGGGTAAAACCTGAGCCTCCCTTTTTCTTGTGAATCTTGTGAAGTGGAACGATAGGGTAGTTGTTATTTAATCTTAATGCTCTTGTTGACATGAAAAACTTGGAAGAAATTATCACTGAAGCAATAAGCCAGATGGATAACATCGAAGACCCTGCCGAGCTGGAAAATGTTAAAGCACGATATCTCGGTAAAAGCGGTGTGCTGACTGAGTTGCTCAAAGGGTTGGGTAAGTTGCCTGCTGAAGAACGTCCCGCAATGGGAAGTCAAATCAATGAAGCAAAGAACCGGCTGGAAGCGACACTTAAATTCCGCCGTCATGCAATTCAAGAAAAAGAGCTCGAAGCTAAATTAACCGAGGAAGCTCTGGATATTACCTTGCCGGGTAGAGGATGCGGAGTCAGCGGCTTGCATCCGGTGACAAAAACGCTGCAGAGGATTGAGACATTATTCCATTCGATTGGATTTGATGTGGTTTCGGGGCCGGAAATAGAAACCGATTTCTATAACTTCACGGCACTTAATATCCCTGAAAATCATCCTGCACGGGCAATGCACGACACCTTCTACATTGATAATGGTAATTTGCTGCGCACGCATACGTCGCCAGTACAAATTCATTATATGCAGAATAACAAACCGCCGATTAAAGTGATCGCGCCCGGTCGTGTTTACCGGTGTGATTCCGATGTGACGCATACGCCCATGTTTCACCAGGTGGAAGGTTTATGGATTGATGAAAATGCTAATTTTTCTGCCTTGAAAGGTGTTCTGGCAAATTTCATGGCGCAATTCTTTGAACGAGATGATTTACCCGTGCGCTTCCGTCCGTCTTTTTTCCCGTTTACCGAGCCTTCGGCGGAAATGGATATCGGTTGCGTTATGTGCAACGGGAAGGGATGCCGTGTCTGTAGTCATACCGGCTGGTTGGAAGTGCTGGGATGCGGGATGGTTCATCCCAATGTATTAAAGCATGTGGCCATTGATAGCGAGCAATATATCGGATTTGCTTTTGGTATGGGAGTCGAGCGATTGACAATGCTCAGGTACGGTGTAAATGATTTGCGGCTGTTTTTTGAAAACGATTTGCGCTTTCTTAAACAATTCAGCTGAATCTGATTGATTTACTCATCATCGTTAATAACAACTGAATCTTATGAAATTTTCCGAGAACTGGCTGCGCAGTTTTGTTAATCCACCGCTTTCTAGCAGCGAGCTTGCCCATGCATTGACGATGGCTGGCATCGAAGTAGAAAGCATTGAACCGGTAGCGGCCGCCTTTGATAAGGTTATTGTGGCCGAGGTGCTGGCTGTTGAAAAACACCCGGAAGCTGACCGGCTCAAAGTGTGTAAAGTCAGAACTGGAAAAGCCGAGGGCGATGTATTGCAAATTGTGTGTGGTGCACCCAATGTAAGCACGGGCGTAAAAGTCTCGTGTGCACTGATTGGCGCAAATTTGCCCGGTTTTGCCATCAAAAAATCAAAGCTGCGCGGTATCGAATCGGCCGGCATGTTATGTTCGGCTAAAGAATTAGGCATCAGCGATGCTGCAGATGGTTTGTTGTTGCTTCCTGGTGATGCGCCGGTGGGCATGGACTTCCGTGGTTATTATGAGCTTGATGACCATGTTTTTACGTTAAAGCTGACACCAAACAGGGCGGATTGTCTTGGCGTACAGGGCGTGGCACGTGAGGTTGCGGCAATAACATCGGCTGGACTCTCTTCGCCGGAGAGAAAACCTGTTGCGGAAGAAATAAACGATACACTGGCTGTACAGGTCATGGCTTCCGGCGCGTGTCCGCTATACTGCGGCCGGATGATGCGGAATATCAATCTCAATGTGCCGACGCCATTATGGCTGACTCAGCGTCTGGAGCGCAGCGGGCTGCGGTCGATAAATCCCATCGTCGATATTACCAACTATGTATTGCTGGAAACCGGACAGCCCATGCATGCTTTTGATCTCGCCAAAATTAAGGGAGGTATCCAAGTCCGGTATGCGGGCCGGGATGAGAAAATGCAGTTACTGAATGGTAATCAGATTGACCTTGATTCCGGGATGTTGTTAATTGCGGATGAACAAAAGCCGCTGGCACTGGCTGGCATCATGGGCGGGTTGGATAGCGGAGTAATCCAGGGTACGACGGATATTTTTCTGGAAAGTGCTTTTTTTAGCCCGGATACGATCAGCGGTAAATCTTTTCAATTGGGATTCAGCTCGGATTCGGCTTATCGGTTTGAGCGCGGAGTGGATTATGCAGCCACGAGAGATGTGCTGGAATATGCGACTCACCTGATACAAACGATTTGTGGCGGTAAGGTGGGGCCGGTGACTGAGGTCAAACATGAACTGCCACAACGATCGTCTGTCCCTGTGCGTGTTGAGCGAATCAAACGAGTATTGGGTATCGATATTGGCAAGCAGCAAATCAATGATTATTTCAAGCGCTTACAATTTGAATTTTTAGCGAATGAAGATGTTTTTAATGTGACACCGCCAAGTTATCGTTTCGATCTGGCAATTGAAGAAGATTTTATAGAGGAGCTGGCGCGGATTTATGGTTATGACCGGATTCCGGTGCATTTCCCGCATGGTGGGATGGCGATGCTTCCGGCATCCGAAACAAAATATTCCACAATAGATATAAAACGGTCGTTGACAGCACACGATTATCAGGAAGTGATTAATTATGCTTTCGTCGATGCCGACTGGGAACTTGACTTGGTCAATAACAGTAAACCAATCGCATTGCAAAACCCGATTGCGAGTCAAATGAGTGTCATGCGGAGTAGTTTGATAGGCGGCTTGATTTCCAATTTGCAGTTTAATTTGAACCGCAAGCAAGCCAGAGTGCGTTTATTCGAGATCGGCTGCTGTTTTGTCAGGGATGATGAAAGCGACTGCAAACAAGTGGAAAAGCTTGCCGGATTGAGCTATGGCGATATGGCGCCGGAACAGTGGGGAATAACGGCGAGAAGTGTCGATTTTTATGATGTCAAAGCAGATGTAGAGGCTTTGTGTCAAGGCAAGGCTCTCTATTTTAGAAAGTTTTCTCATCCGGCATTGCATCCGGGGAAGTCTGCGCAAATCTTGGTTGATGATCAGCCGATTGGATGGCTGGGTGAATTGCATCCGCGCTGGCAGAAGAAATATGGATTACAGAGAAACACCATATTATTTGAGGTGGAATCAGGTATTTTGATGTCTAAATCGCTACCAGCGGTTAAAGAAATTTCTAAATTTCCACCTGTACGGCGCGATATTGCAATTATCGTCGATAATAACGTTAGTGTGCATTCCCTGCTCGATGCCATAAATGCGGGAAAATCGGCGATAGTGTCAGACGTTTCGTTATTCGATATTTATCGCGGCAAGGGGATGGACGACAGCAAAAAAAGTCTTGCATTCCGGGTGTTGTTACAAGATACTGAGAAAACACTGACCGATGAAGAGGCCGATTCTGCGGTGGCAAGCATAGTGGAAATATTGAAGAATAAATTTTCCGCTGCATTGCGCAATTGATACGTTTCGATTACCTGTGCGTCGATATTTTATTCGGTATTGATTGTTATGGATCGATTCCGCAAAAACTGAATGTATGAGATAAGTTATTAATCTCTTTTTATCTAAAGTAAAAGTGTTACTGCTTAATGAGTCTAATATAGATGAATTATAGCTATAAAATTAATAACTAACTGGAGTGAAGTATGGCATTAACAAAAGCTGAATTAGCAGATTTATTGTTTGAAAATGTAGGGCTTAATAAACGTGAGGCCAAGGATATGGTCGAGTCTTTTTATGAAGAAGTACGTACCGCTTTGCAAAATGGTGAGGGAGTAAAACTTTCTGGATTCGGTAATTTTCAATTACGAGCAAAACCTCAGCGTCCGGGAAGGAATCCAAAAACAGGGGAAGAAATTCCGATTACTGCCCGTCGTGTCGTCACATTTCATGCAAGCCAGAAGTTAAAATCTTTGGTTGAGAAAAATTATCATGGAAAACAAAAAAGTAAGTAATACACTACTGCCGATTCCTGCCAAACGATATTTTACTATCGGGGAGGTGGGTGTTCTTTGCGGGGTCAAACCGCATGTATTGCGCTATTGGGAACAAGAATTTGCGCAATTAAAGCCCGTAAAGCGCCGTGGTAATCGCCGCTATTATCAGCATCAAGAAGTATTGCTCATACGACGCATTAAAGAGTTACTGTATGATCAAGGATTTACAATCAGCGGCGCGCGTAACCGTTTGGAACATACTGAAAGCGAATTGATTCCACTGGAAGATATTACTGCAGGTCCGCAGCCTTCAATGACGGATTTAAGTTATATCCGGCGTGAAATTCAGAGTATTGTGTCGCAATTGCGCTCATGAGTGATAGTAAGTGATGCTTTCTAAGTAAGAGTTTCTAAAGTTCACGTGTATTGTTTGCTATAATTGCCCGCTCGGGGCGTAGCGCAGCCTGGTAGCGTACTTGCATGGGGTGCAAGTGGTCGGAGGTTCAAATCCTCTCGCCCCGACCACTTGATTGGACTTCGACTTAAAAATATGACAGATGCTGAGTTTACTGTGCACGAATGTTCGTTTGATTATCCGGTGATTTTCATAACTTCATAAAAATGCGCATATTGCTCAGTAACGATGATGGATATTTTGCTCCCGGTCTTGCTTGCCTTGCTGAATCACTCGCACAAATTGCAGAAATCATAGTCGTTGCACCCGAAAGAGATCGAAGCGGTTCCAGTAATTCTTTGACGCTGGATCGTCCATTAAGCCTGCGTAAATCCCATAGCGGTTTCTATTATGTCAATGGCACACCGACAGACTGTGTGCATTTGGCAGTCACCGGCATGCTCGACATTATGCCGGACATGATTGTTTCCGGAATCAACAAGGGCGCTAACATGGGTGACGATACGATTTATTCGGGTACGGTTGCTGCGGCCACAGAAGGTTTTTTACTGGGGATTCCTTCATTGGCTGTATCCCTGGTCGATGCGTCCAGAGGGAACTATTCCGCCGCCGCACGTGTAGCGGTTGATATGGTGGAACGTTTCAAAAGAAATGAGATTCAGAGTCCTGTCTTGTTGAATATTAATGTGCCGGATATCGAATATCAGCAACTGCAAGGAATCGAGGTAACTCGCTTGGGGCGGCGGCACAAAGCGGAACCCGTCATCAAATCGCAAAATCCCCGTGGTGAAACGGTATATTGGGTGGGCGCGGCAGGTCCGGCGCAAGATGCTGGGAAAGGAACGGATTTTTATGCTGTGCAGCATCATCGGGTTTCGGTAACGCCGTTACAGATAGATCTCACCCGTTATGATCAGTTGGATCTGATAACAAGCTGGCTTAATAATTAGGCGCTTGTTATGTCGAGAGAGTTGAAATTTTATAGGTACTGATTGGTGAATGTTCGTCATTCTGGAATAGGTATGACCTCGCAGCGTACACGCATGCGCATGATTGAACGTTTGCGTGCACAAGGAATCGCGGATGAGGTGGTTTTATCCGTGATGAGTACTATTCCTCGTCATATTTTTGTTGAAGAAGCCTTGGCAAGCCGGGCTTATGAAGATGTTGCCTTGCCTATAAATTATGGACAAACGATATCCAGTCCTTGGATCGTGGCGCGCATGAGCGAGCTTTTACGTGCCAATTCAAGTTTAGGCAAAGTACTGGAAATTGGCACTGGTTGTGGTTATCAGACTGCCGTGCTGTCACATATTGCGCAAAAGGTTTTTTCAATAGAACGGATTGGGCCGCTGCTGACACGCACTCGTATCCGGCTGCAAGAATTGCAGATCCGGAATATCTATTTAAAACATGCGGATGGTTTGCTTGGGCTTGCCGAAGCGGGGCCTTTTGATGGTATTATCATGACGGCAGTGACGACGCACGTGCCGCTTTCCTTATTGGAACAACTAGAAGTCGGCGGCAAGATGGTTTTTCCGAAGGGAACCCAAAAGCAGCATTTATGCATTATTGAACGGAATCCGCAAGGTTTTGCCGAAACGGTATTGGAAGAAGTGAATTTTGTACCTTTACTGGCAGGAGTCATAAAACAATAGCGGCGCGAGGTATAAAATGGCAAATCATGCAACGATCAAACTGATCAACACTATTGATATCTGCAAGTATATGGTTACGATATTTTCTTTACCGAAGCGGTCAAAGTTACCCATTAGCGATTTTTATTTGTTGTGCGGCGCCAGTCTTCTGTTGATTGGATGTAGTACGACACAGCCTCCCGTCCAGGTAATCGATCGCGCAAAAAGCGATGCGGTACAACCTGTAAAGCCAGTCGAATCGAACAATGCGGATAATCAAGTCTATACGGTGCAGAAAGGGGATACGCTATACGGAATAGCGCTTAATCATGGCGTGGATTTCAAGAAATTAACGGAATGGAATAATATTACCGATCCAAATTCGATCAAACCGGGGCAAAAAATTTATTTATCGATGCCGGCAAAAAGCTCGCAACCGGCATTATTCGCCCTACCGCAGCAGCCGGAAACGGTAACGCTTGAACCGGCGCAGAATCCGATTGACCGGGTTATCCCGGTTCCTCCTCCCGAAAGCAATCCTGCAGTGAGTAGCGGCAAGGTAAAAACCAGTCCCAAAGCGCTAAAACTTCCTTTCTCAGAGCAGAATGTGGCGCGATTACAATATCCGGCTAATAACCCTTCGCCCGCGATACCACCTGTATCCGCGGCAGCAGAAAGAAATACCAAAATTGAGGTCGCTCCTCAACCTGAATCATCCATATCCGATAAAGCGGCCAGTTCGGTTGCCGATTGGATCTGGCCGACAACAGGAAAATTATTGTCATCTTTTTCCAAGAATTCCAAAGGGGTGAAAATATCCGGCCAAGCAGGGCAACCGGTTCTTGCTTCCGCGGCGGGCGAAGTGGTATATAGCGGACATGGCTTACGTGGCTATGGAAATCTGATCATCATCAAGCATGACAATACATTTCTGAGCGCTTATGCGCACAACAGTAAGTTGCTGGTCAAAGAAGGTGAAGCCGTGGTGAAAGGGCAGAAAATCGCGGAAATGGGTAATACCGATACGGATACGATCCAACTGCATTTTGAAATCCGTAAACATGGGAAACCGGTTGATCCGTTACAATATTTACCAAATCAATCGTAATAGCCGGTAGTAAACCAGCTCAAAAATGGCAAAAAAGCGCATAATTATAAATGGTTATGCGCTTTTTTATTTCCGGTTCTTTATTCGGTAACAGAATGCCGCAAGTGTTTCAACGCTTCGGCGGTATGTTTGGTCGCTTCCTCCGCATGATCTTGTTTCGCATGTGCAATCGCTTCTTCCAGATGCTTGATCGACTCGGTTATGTGTTGATGTGCCTCAGCAGACTCTTTTTCGGCGGCTTTGGCATGAGTGAGGCTTTCTTGCGCATGATCCAGCAACGCTTTGCTATGTCCCGCTTTGCCGTGAATTTGCGCATCCTCCGCGTGTTTTATCGCTTCCGTTGTATGTTGGCGCGCGTCTGCTGCAATGACTTGCGAACTGAAGTAAAGCAAGGCGCCGATTACAGTGATCGCTATAGCTTGCTTGAGTTTCATACTAATACCCTCCGTGCTGGTTAAGAAATGGTTACCAATGCTCAATAGTGATCTTTTTTGTGCAAGCGGAATACTATGGACTGATCAGGCTATTGAGTGTTTTATAATCGACCCATCCCCGCTCAGGAGTTACACCGCCCATGTGCGTGAATGGCTGGGATGGTTCGCCCAGATCGGACAGAATGGTCACCGCACCGCTAAAATTTTGTGAACGGGTATAACCGCTGACGGTAATGAGGGTGGAAAGATTCGCTGCTTGTGCTGATTTCAAACCGTTTTCCGAATCTTCTATGGCGATGCATTGCGGTGCGGTTAGTTTGAGTTGATCGAGCACCCAGTGGTAAATATCCGGCGCCGGTTTTTTCAACGGCACAATGTCGCCCGCGCCGATCGCATCAAACCAGTCGATCGATTCTTCACCTAGCGTCGATTTAAGCAGCGCAGTGACATTTTCCATCGTCGTCGTGGTTGCGATCGCAAGCTTTACTTTTTCCTGGCGCAACTCGTGAATCAACCGGGCGACACCCGGGCGTAACGGGATGTTGCCGGTTTCCATCAACGACTCAAAATGCTTGGTTTTGGTTTTGTGCAAACTGGCGATCCATTCGGTCAGATTACTTTTGTCCAGCTCGGCGGGTGCGTATCTTTCCATGAAATAACGAATCCGCTCCTTGCCACCGGTAATTTGCAATAACTCACCATAAAGATCGATATCCCAGCTCCAGTCGAGATGGAATTGTTTGAAGGCAGCATTGAAAGCCAGACGATGGCCGTCCTGTTCCGTGTCGGCAAGCGTGCCGTCAACATCAAATAGTACACCTTGTAATTTATTATTTGTATTCATTGTATTAGTCTTGGTAAGTATTGAATCAGTGGTAACTGGCGCGTTGCAAACGATCCGTGACGGCTAACCATTCCGGATGATCCGGCGGCGCCTCAACGAGCAGATAATCAAATGCTGCCCGGTCAAACTGCCGTAATCTGGCATACAGTTGCTGACCATACGCGACAGGATCGGACGGCATGGCGAATTGTTCGATGGATTGACTTAAGGCGGGCCGTGACTGAGCGCTGTGCGACCAGGTTATGACCAGTATGCGCAAATCTTGTTCCGTTAGAGCCAGTGCGCGCTGCCATAGTTGCTCCGCAGGGTAAATTCTCAATGGCGTTATCGGGGCATAGTGCGCGGGTAAAGATCCGGAAGTACGGATGGTTTGCTGGTCATTGTGCGCCAGCAAAACCGGACTTTCCAGCACGGTTTCAAGCGCGGATAATGCAATTCCTCCCGGCCTGAGTATTTGCGGTAAGTCATCGTGAAAACTAATGATGGTACTTTCCAAACCGACTGCACACGCACCGCCATCCAAGATCATATCGACTGCCGGACCTAATTCTTGCTGCACGTGCGCAGCTGTGGTCGGACTGATGCGCCCGAACCGGTTGGCCGATGGCGCCGCCAATGCTTTTTCCGGCCCCAGTGCTTGCAGCAAAGCCAACGCGATGGGATGCGACGGCATACGCAAACCTACAGTATCTTGTCCTCCCGTTACGCAATCGGGTATGCGCCGGTTGCGCTGCAGGATGACTGTCAAAGGCCCGGGCCAGAAGTGCTGCACCAGCTTCCAGGCGGATTCCGGAATCGCTTGCGCCCAATAATGTAAATGAGTGATAGCGCCAATATGGACAATCAGTGGATGATCCGCAGGGCGTTGTTTTATCCGGTATATCTTGTGGATAGCGGAAGGATTGGTGACATCGGCACCCAGACCGTAGACAGTCTCAGTTGGGAATGCAACCGTTCCGCCTGCGCATAATATCCCCGCGGCGGCAGTAATTTGCTGTTGTTGCTCCGTGGTTAACCCGGAGTGCGGTGTGGATAGCGTTGGTTGCATTGTTGTAACTTTCGATTCTCAATTTAAGGCAAACGATCATGCCATGGCGCGGTGAAATGAATCACGGTTGACTGTCATGCCAGTCATACCCCAGTATGCCTTGCATCATCCGCACGATATGAAAGCTTAGCCAATTCACGATGTAGCTGCGCCATGAAAAGATACCCTTGCTGGCCGGCGTCACAGGGGTCGATTGCTGTGCAATGGCCGACTTTAAACTGGTTCTTAAGGTCGCGGCAAATGCATGATCTTCAATAACGACATTGGCCTCGCGCGCGAGCAGCAAACTAAATGGATCAATATTGGAAGAGCCGACTGTGGCCCAATGCTGATCAATGACCGCTACTTTTGCGTGCAAATAACTGCGATTATATTCATAAATTTTAATTCCCGCTCCCAAGAGATTTTCGTACAGCGCTTGGGTGGCATGATGCTGCAAGCGGTATTCGATTTTGCCTTGCAGTAAAAGTTCGACATGCACACCGCGCCGTGCGGCATTTTTCAGCGCGTTACTGAATTTTCTTCCCGGCAGAAAATAAGCGTTGGCAATAATAATTTCGCTATGTGCCCGATTAATGGCATCCAAATAAGCGTGCTCGATATCGTGACGATGCCGCCAATTATCGCGTATCAGCAATGCGGCTTTTTGATTTCCGCATGGTTCACCGGATGGTTTAATCGCGGCGGGATGGACCCAACGCTTCTTGAAATGCGCCCAAGCGACGATCAGCCACAAATGCCGCGCAGCCTTATGGATTTGCATCAGTAAAGGGCCGCGGATAATGATGGCATAGTCGAAACGCGGCGTCAGATTTTCCGGGTTATGTTCATCATCGATAATATTGATCCCGCCGACAAAAGCGGTTTGTGCATCAATGATCGCTAATTTACGATGCATGCGGCGCAACCGGTAGCGGCGCGGTTTTGAGAAAATATATTCCGGCCGGAATATAAGTACTTTCATGCCTGCTTGCAGCATCCGCTGTATTTCTTCCCGGGGGAAATCCTGTGAACCGAAACCATCGAGCAGAAGAAATACCGCTACACCACGCTGAGCCGCGCGTTTTAAAGCATCGATGATTTTTTGGCCAATCGCATCGTATTCAAAAATATATGTTTCCAGGTGGATTTCAGTGTGCGCTTTGTCAATTGCAGCTTCTAGTTCCGGGAAATACTCCGCGCCATTGTGCAGTAAAGCGATTTGATTGTTCTCAACAAAGTGAAAATTTCTCATGGAGAAAACAAAGGCTGTACCGGTGCGCTAGGCGTAAATGCTCGATCAATCAGCCGGTGGAAATGTTCCGGAATGTTGCGGCAAATGGTTGGCGGATTTCCAGACACGGATTGGTGTGACGCGATTACGAGATACTCAGCATTCTATCCAGCGCCACTTTTGCCAGTTTGGCTTCATGTTCAGGCACTTTGATCTGATTGACCACATTGCCATTGACCAGATTCTCCAGTGCCCAGGCTAGATGCTGGGGATCGATTCGCGCCATGGTCGAACACATACACACCATCGGCGACATGAATTGGACAATTTTGTCCTGTGATTTGAATTCCTCGGCGATCCGGCTGACCAGATTCAATTCTGTGCCAACCAGCCAGCGTGTGCCGCTTTTTGCGGCTGCAATGGTTTTTATGATGTATTCCGTCGAACCGACATAGTCCGATGCCTTGCATACTTCAAAGCTGCATTCCGGGTGCGAGATAACAATGCCATCGGGATGTTGATTGCGGAAACGGATAATATGCTGCGGCTGAAACATTTGATGCACCGAGCAATGGCCTTTCCACAACAGAATTTTGGCTTTCTTAATTTGTTCGAGCGTCAATCCGCCCATCGGTTCGTCAAAATTCCATACCACCATTTCATCCAGCGGAATACCTAATTGATGTCCGCTCCAGCGGCCCAGATGCTGGTCAGGGAAAAACAGCACTTTTTCGCGCCGCTTGAACGACCATTGCAGAACTTTACCGGCATTGCTGGAGGTGCAGACGATGCCCTCGTGTTCCCCGCAGAACGCTTTCAGGTCGGCGGCGGAATTGATGTAGGTTACGGGGGTGATCACTTCATCGGGATTCAGTATTTCCGCAAGCTCGCGCCAGGCGCGTTCGACATTGGCGAGATTGGCCATGTCGGCCATGGAGCAGCCGGCCGCCATGTCGGGCAGAATAGCGATTTGTTCGGAACTGGAAAGCATATCCGCAACTTCCGCCATGAAGTGCACACCACAGAACACCAGATAATCCGCATCCGTTTGCGCGGCCAGATGGGAAAGCTTTAAGGAATCACCGGTCAAGTCTGCGTGCCGGTATACATCGGCGCGTTGATAATGATGAGCCAGAATGACGGCACGCTTTCCCAACGCTTTTTTGGCGCTGACGATGCGTTGCGCGCATATTTCATCCTGCAGTTGATCATACTGTTCAAATTCAAAGGCTTCTTGATGCATCGCGATCCTATTCTTCCCAATTTGTTGATTGAATGATGCACATTACTCTACTTTAAGATATAGATTCAAGCTGAAATTTAAAGGGCTGCGGTGAGAATCGATTCATAAAATGAGAATTAGTGTTCTGTTATAATTCATAAAAGTGGAAATTTTAATCGGCAGTGTTGGTCCGATTCCAAATTGCCGCAGTTAAAGAAACGAATAAAATTTCCAGATGAGCGCTCGCCTACATATCAGATCTCCTTTGATTCTCATAGTCTTGTTGATCTTTTTGACCTTCTGGCTGGATCGTCTGACCCGGCCGCCGGAACAAATGAAGGATGAGGATTTGTATCGCAATCCGGATTATATTGCGGAGAATTTATCCGGTATCCGGATGGAATATGAGCATGCGATTCAGCGCAAATTCACCGCGCAAAAATTATTTCATTACTTTGATGATAAAGTTACCGAATTGGAGCATGTCAATTTTATCAACATCGAACCGGAGAAACCATTGATGCGTTTGTTTGCGGATCGGGCGGTCATAATCAGTAAAGGTAAGGATATATATTTAACTGGAGATGTGACGGCTATCCGAGGAACGGATGATGATAAAAGCAAGATTACTTTAGCGACTAATTTCCTGCATCTTATTCCGGACGAAAGCTTGATTAAGTCAGACCAGGACGTAACTATTTCAAGATTTAAGACCACAGTCAATGCGAACGGATTGGAGTTCAATAACCGCACTGGGATGATACAGCTCCTGTCCAATGTAAAAGCTGTTAATAAAAAGTAATTGAATAAAATATGAAGATACTGTTCGTTGTTGGTTTTGCTAGTTTATTTTTTATCCAACCGGCTATGGCTGAGCGGGCCGATCGTGAGAAGCCAATGCATCTGGAAGCGGACCACGCCACGGTGGAGGATGTGAATCGTAAGGAAGGCATCCGGATTAGCACATTCACCGGGAATGTCGTACTGACGCAAGGAACGCTGCGCATACTGGCCAATAAAGTGGTGATGAAGGAGGATATGCAAGGATTCCGGCATGCCACTGCAACGGGGGATTTGGTGAGTTTCCGGCAGAAACGCGACCGTATGAATGAGTACGTTGAGGGATGGAGCGAACGGGCGGAATACGATAGTAAAGCGGACAAAATTGAATTGTTCCGGCAAGCGCGATTGAAGCGCGGTTCCGATGAAGTGCAGGGCGACTATATTTCCTATGACATGAATACCGAGTTTTTCAAGGTTGTCGGCAGCAAAGAGCGCGGCGTTGAAAGTGGTCCGGATAAACGGGTGCGCATCACCATTCAGCCTAAAAATAAACCAGAAGAATGAATCACCGATTAAAGAGTGGAAGAAATCTCATAAAATGAGTGAATTAAAAGCGAATAATTTAAAAAAACGCTATAAATCACGTACGGTTGTGCAGGATGTGTCTTTTTCACTGAGCAGCGGTGAGGTAATTGGCTTACTGGGGCCCAATGGCGCCGGTAAGACGACCTGCTTTTACATGATTGTCGGCTTGGTTCCGCTGGATGGCGGCGGAATTTATCTGAACGACCAGGATTTAGGTCAGATGGCGATTCACCAGCGCGCAAAACTCGGATTAAGTTACCTGCCGCAAGAAGCCTCCATTTTCCGGCGTTTGACCGTTGAAGAAAATATTCTGGCGATACTAGAGTTGCAGCCTTTTGATGAAGAAACGAAACAGCGGTATTTAGATGACTTATTACACGATTTGCACATCAGTCATTTGCGCGATAATGCCGCAATCAGTCTGTCCGGAGGTGAACGCCGCCGTGTTGAAATAGCGCGTGCATTGGCGTCCCAGCCGCGGTTTATTCTGTTGGATGAACCGTTTGCCGGCGTGGATCCGATTGCTGTCATCGATATTCAGAAAGTGATTTCCTTTCTAAAGGAAAGGGGGATCGGTGTTCTCATTACCGATCATAATGTGCGCGAGACTTTAGGAATCTGTGACAGGGCTTATATCATCAGCGAAGGCCACGTGCTGGCCCAAGGTAAACCTGAAGAGATCATCAATAATGAAAAAGTTAGAGAAGTCTATTTGGGGGAACACTTCCGGCTATAGCGTTCCGAGCGGACTGCAACTGAATCGATTGGCGATTATTGTTTTTTCAGGATTATGAAGCAGACACTCCAATTAAAGGTATCGCAGCAACTCAGACTGACTCCCCAATTGCAGCAATCTATCCGGTTGTTGCAGTTATCCACCGTTGAGCTGAATCAAGAAATTGAAAGAATGGTGCAAGAGAATCCATTGCTGGAATTGGGAGAGGAGTGGAGTGCCCCGCCAGCGGTTGTTTCATCCGAACACCCGGAAACCGCTTCCGAATCAGCAGATTCTGACGCTATTGCAGCAGAAGCGGAATCAACCGAAGTTAAAGCGGAGCGCGAAGAGGATTTTGAGCATGATCCGGAATGGCAGCAGGACAATATTGTCTCTTACGGTGCTCCTGAAGATGATGATCTGGAAGGACCGCAGATACCTGACAAGCCGTTAAGCTTGCGGGAGCACTTGAATTTTCAAACCTGCTTGAGTCAGATTTCCGAGCGTGAAAAAATAATTATCGGCTTGCTGATCGACAGTCTGGACGATGATGGCTATCTGTTACAAGATTTAAACGAGTTGATGACTCTGCTGCCCGTGGAACTGAACATCGGTTCCGATGATTTGCAGAATGCGTTGCAACGCTTGCAGCATTTTGATCCTGCAGGTGTGGGGGCACGCAATTTGCAGGAGTGCTTGCTATTGCAGCTACAGGCGATGCCAAGTAATGCTGGTCACCGTGACCAAGCGATCAAGGTGGTGCGGGATTATCTGGAAATTCTGGCTTCTCATGATTTCGGTCAAATAAAAAAGCTGTTGGCGTGTGATGATGAGAGCCTTCGTGCTGTCAACAAATTGATTACCAGTTTGAACCCTAAGCCGGGTGCGCAATTTGGTTCTCATAACGAACGCTACATTGTGCCCGATATTACGGTGACGAAAAGAGGCGGTGTATGGGTTGCGCATCTTAATGCGAATGCGATTCCGCGCCTCAATATAAACCATCTCTATGCTAACATACTCAAACAGGAGCATCATTCTGCGCGTCAATTAGTCAGTCAGCTGAATGAGGCCAAATGGTTAATAAAAAATATACAACAACGCTTCAATACCATTCTGAAAGTAGCCAATGCCATCGTGGAGCGGCAGCAGCAATTTTTTGAACACGGTGCAATTGCGATGCGCCCGCTGGTGCTGCGCGAGATTGCGGAAACTTTGGATCTGCATGAATCCACAGTATCACGGGTAACGACACAAAAATTTATGTATACTCCGCGAGGTATTTTTGAGCTCAAATATTTTTTTGGCAGCCATGTTGCCACAGATTCGGGCGGTGCTTGTTCAGCCACGGCGATTCGTGCGTTGATCAAACAATTGGTACAGGAAGAAAATCCAAGGAAGCCGCTGAGCGATAATAAAATTTCAAGTATTCTTGAGCAACAGGGTATTGTTGTTGCGCGTCGAACCATTGCGAAGTACCGGGAATCGCTACAGATTCCCGCGGCAAATCTTCGCAAGTCCATTTAATCAAATTAGAGGAAGGATATGAACCTTAAACTTACCGGTAACCATGTAGAGATTACTGATGCCATGCGTGATTATGTCACTTCAAAAATCAGTAAAATTAAACGCCATTTTGATCATGTCATTGATGTCAGCGTCATTCTCTCGGTTGAAAAGCTTAAGCAAAAGGCTGAAGCTAATGTTCATATACGCGGTAAAGATATTTTTGTCGAAACCGACAGCGAAGATATGTACGCATCGATTGATAGCCTGGTTGACAAGCTGGACCGACAAATCCTCAAACACAAGGAAAAGAATCTTGAACGGCGCAATCACGGCGCACTGAAAGATCAGGATCTTGAACAATAAGATGTTGCGGCATCATGCGGTTTCAGCATGATTCGCGGCATTATCATTTAGAAGAAAGTATTCCATTTTCCATGAATCAAATTTCGCAATTGCTGCCATTGACCAATGTCATTGTCGATCTTGATGTCAGCAGCAAAAAACGTGTTTTTGAACAAGCTGGATTGTTATTTGAAAATACGAATCAAATTGCGCGCAGCCAGGTTTTCGACAGCCTGTTTGCGCGTGAAAAACTCGGTTCAACCGGATTAGGACAGGGTGTCGCTATCCCGCATGGCCGGATCAAGGGATTGCGCGAAGCGATCGCTGCGCTGGTGACCATGAAGGAAGCGATACCGTTTGATGCGCCTGATGGTCAACCGGTTAATATTGCCTGCATTCTGCTGGTTCCTGAAAAAGCCACTGACAAGCATTTGCAGATTCTAAGCGAGCTGGCGCAAATGTTCAGTGATAAGCAGTTTCGTGAAAGTATCCTGAAATGCAAGGACGCTGCGGAGATCCATAAGCTCATTACCGACTGGGAACCCAATGTCGCGAATTAGTATTGCACAGCTTTTCGAGGATAAAAAAGACAAACTCAAACTGACCTGGATCACGGGTCAGGCCGGTGCCGCCATCGAGCTGAGCGATGAAGAAATCGCGCAATCGGGGCAGGGTATTATCGGTCATTTGAATTTCATTCATCCGGATTGGATTCAGGTCATCAGCAGTGATGAAATTCATTATTTGAACAAGCTGGAAGCCGCTTCACTGGAGAAAAAGATCAATCAGCTCACGCAGATTAATCTGGCCTGCATCATCGTTGCGGATAATGCCGAAGTGCCGCCACCGATCTTTAATATGGCGAGCACAAACAATATTCCATTGCTGCATTCGCCTTATCCCGGTCTGGAAGTGATCTGGCTGATCCGCACCTATCTGAGCACCGCGCTGGCGCCATCGTGCAGCTTGCATGGCGTGCTGTTGGATGTGCTCGGCATGGGGGTGATGATAACTGGCGAAAGCGGGGTCGGTAAAAGCGAATTGGCGCTGGAATTGATCAGCCGCGGTCATGGCCTGGTTGCGGATGATGTGGTGGAATTACGCCGTATCGCACCGGAAACATTGGAAGGTCTCTGTCCGCCGATGCTTCGGGATTATCTGGAAGTGCGCGGTCTGGGCATGCTGAACATTCGCACCATTTTCGGCGAAACGGCGGTGCGGCGCCGCAAAAACATGAAATTGATCGTGCATTTGCAAAATAGCGGCGGATCAAGCACAGGTCAGTTGGAACGCTTGCCGATCAGCGATCTGACCGAAAACATTATGAATGTCGATATTCGCAAGGTTGTTATTCCCGTCGCGGCTGGCCGTAATTTGGCCGTTCTGGTGGAAGCGGCGGTACGGAATTATGTGTTGCAATTGCGTGGCATCGATGGCACGAAGGAATTCATTGAACGCCACGAACGTGAGATGAATAACGAATTAGCCGATAAGAATTAATTCCGGCGCGGATTGATTCTGACACGTTTATTTTTCTTAGCTTTTCCGGGAGTGACCTTCAAGTCGGCACGGGTGTTATGAACAATCCTCAAACAATTACCTTGGCATTGACGGGCGCATCGGGCATGCCGTACGGTATTCGTTTGCTGGAAATGCTGTTGCGGGAAGGTAAACAAGTCTACCTGCTGTATTCAAAAGTAGCGCAGATTGTTGCGCAACAGGAAATGAATCTGGCGCTGCCCTCCAGCGCCAAGGAAACGGAAGCTTTCTTCAATCGCCGATATCAGGTGCCGGATGGGCAACTGAGGGTGTTCGGACGCGAGGAGTGGTTTGCGCCGGTTGCTTCCGGCTCTAACCCGGCCGATGCGATGGTGATCTGCCCATGCACCATGGGTACTATGGCTGCGGTCGCTGCTGGTTTGAGTCAGAATTTGATCGAACGTGCAGCCGACGTCATGTTAAAGGAACACCGGCCGCTCATTATCATCCCGCGGGAAACGCCATTTTCCGTCATTCATCTGGAAAATATGCTCAAACTGGCGCGAAGCGGTGCGGTCATTCTTCCAGCTAATCCCGGCTTTTATCATCACCCGCAAGCGGTGCAGGATTTGGTGGATTTTGTCGTGGCGCGCATTTTGGATCACCTGGGCGTCAAGCATGATCTGATCGCGCGTTGGGGAACGGATAACTGACGCTCGTTTTATTCTCCGGTTGTTACCGAGGCGTATTTTGCAGTATCGAAGCGGGCATGAGCTGATGGTCCTTAGTGCGAAAAATTCCAGCTTCGGTTACCACGTAGTGCATCGAAATATCGTGTGCTTGCGGATAAATACTGTCGAGCCGTTGCAGCTCAAAAGCCACGCCAATGGTGAGTGGCTGGCGTTCGTAAGTCGCCAGGGTGCGGTCAAAGTAACCGCTGCCGTAACCTAACCGGTAGCCGTGTTGATCAAAACCGACCATCGGTATAATCAAAGCATCCAAGCGGACAACCGGAGTGTCCAGCGGAACCGGAATACCGTAAGCGCCGCTTTTCATCAGTGTATCCGGCGACCATTCTCGGAAACAAAGCGGCTCGTTTTTGCCGGTTATTTCCGGCAAAGCCAGGATGGCGCCCTGTTGCAAAAAATACCGGGCGATCGGGCGAGGATCGTATTCGCCACGAAATGGCCAATAAATCCCGATGATCATTTTTTGCGGCTGCGGAAAGCCTTGCTTGAGAAAGCCGGTGATGGCATGGCTCCATTGCTGATGGATTTCTACCGGGATAGCTTCGCGGGCTGCGATTAAATGCTTGCGCTGCTGTTTCTTCCATTCCGGTAAATTGTCCATGAGTCTTAATTTAAACGCTGTGATTGGCGTTGTCAGATAAAAAATTTTGTTTTAACAGTTTTCTGACCGGCGCCGGAATCCCTTGCTCAAGCGCATCAGCCGGGGTGATCCAGATCGATTCCAGTTTTGTAATCCCGGAGTGCGGCACAACATGCAGCAAGCGCGGATGAATGCGCAGCTTGAAATGTGTAAATTGATGATCCAGAACCGGTAACTCAAGCGGCGAGTGAACCTTGATGCCGAGCTGATGCTGGCAATAATGAACCGCATCGGTACCGGTTTCGATTTCCGGAGGGCACCACAATGCTCCCCAGATACCCGAAGGAGCTCTTTTTTGCAAAAGCAATTTCTGCTGCCACATCAGCAATAAAAATACGGTTTCTTTTTGTGGCAGCGCCTTACGGGGTTTTGCAGCCGGAAATTGATCCACACGTTGTTCCTGAAATGCAACGCACTGCGACCGTAGCGGGCAGATTTCGCAGCGTGGAGTTGTGCGTATGCAAACCGTAGCGCCCAGGTCCATGAGTGCCTGAGTATAGGTTTCAATTGCACCGTCGCTGTAGTCAACGGGCAGTGATGCTTCCGCTTTTTCCCACAGCAGGCGCTGAACTTTGATTTCTCCCGGGTAACCGCTAATGCCGAAATAACGCGTTAAGATTCGCTTAACATTGCCATCCAGAATCGCTTCGCGCTGGCCAAAAGCAAAAACGGCGATAGCAGCTGCGGTGGATCGTCCAATTCCCGGCAGTTGCTGAATAATTTCCCGCGTCGCGGGAAATTGACCTTGATGATCTTGCATAATCCTTTGAGCCGTTCGATGTAGATTGCGCGCGCGTGAGTAGTAGCCAAGTCCGCTCCACAAAGCTAATACCGCATCGAGTGGTGCTTGTGCCAGGCTTGCAACGGTCGGGAATGTCTGCATAAACTGGGTGTAATAAGGAATGACCGTATTGACTTGCGTTTGCTGCAACATAATTTCAGATAGCCAAATCGCATAGGGATCGCGATTCCGTTGCCAAGGTAAATGGTGGCGGCCATGATCATTATGCCAATGGATTAGCCGGGATGCTATGAACGACATGAGAACTCAAATGCGCTGGAGCGGATGACCTGGAGAAACTGTCATAAATGCTATGTGGCGATCACTCTTTGGCAAAATTTACGGGAAAATAACTTCACTGAATTTGGCATTGGGGGTTAGCACTTCCATTTTGGCGAGATGGATTAATTCGATTTGCTGCCGCGAGTCGCTATCGATCACCAGACATTCATGTTTCTCGGGTGAATTGACAATATCGATGGCTTTTCCTTCGATAATTTGATCGTTTTTTAAGATGAGTTTCAGCCGGTAGCCGTACATGCAAGCAACCTCCACAAAATCATGAAGATCGCATGAAATTGCGTCTTGAGTCATGGTGATGAATCCTTAAATGATAGTATGAGGGCATAATATACACGATACTAAAGCCACAAAATCAAATTATGGAAATTCTAAAAACACTGGGTTTATTCACCGTCACTGCGCTCGCTGAAATAATCGGCTGTTATTTGCCGTACCTCTATTTGAAAGAAAGTAAGCCGTTCTGGTTGCTTTTTCCCGCAGCGGTCAGCTTGGTGGTATTTGTTTGGTTGTTGACACTGCATCCACAAGCGGCTGGGCGTGTTTATGCCGCTTATGGCGGTGTTTATATCTGTGTGGCGCTGATGTGGTTGTGGGCGGTCGATGCTATCCGCCCGGCAATGACGGATTGGATTGGAGTAGGTATCTGCTTGATCGGGGTAATCGTTATTATGTACGGAAGACAACTGGACCGGAATTTATAGCAAAACTGACTGGTGTATCCCGGTGTTACAAGTTGTTTCAAACGATTATTTGATTTTTCTTATTTGTTCCTGCTTGATGATATAGCGCTGGATCATCGCTTCCATGCTGGCTGTCAGCTCGATAAACTGACACCCTGCGCGCATGCAATTTTGTCCGTTGCGTAAAGTGATTTCATAGGTGTTCTTTACCTGAATGTTGACCGCAATCGAGCCAATATCGGGAAGAGAAATTTTGCAATCGTTATAAATCATACCCGGATCAAAATTGATGATTGGATGATGATCAATCACGGCAATTCCGCCGCAGCTGATATCGAGCAATGCCACTTCAGCATTGGCGGATTGATCTTTTCCCGGAATTGGAATGACGCATTTAAGCGGTTTGGCGATGGGAGTGGTAATGCGGAAGTGATTTCTTCTTTGTATGCGTAACAGTGACTTAGGAATATTGACCGCAAAAGCATCTTTACCGTCAAACTGAATTTTTCTGATTTGATCACAAATAAATTCTATTTTTACTCTATTTTGCGTGGTTACAAAGACCAATGCTTTGGAATGCAGTGCTTTTTGACAATGTTTGTCATCGATCCCGTAATCAATCACCATTTCTTTTTTATTCGCATCGATTGCGAGAATTGAAGTCAAAATAAAATCACTGGCGTAATCGGGATAGAGCGTGATTAATGAATTTGTTTGCATAATCCCGCGAAGAATAAAAAGAATATCGATTTCCGAATGGATGCGGAAATTTTCGCTCATTTCTTCTCGAGAGAATTGAGTGGGTGTAAATATGGTAGGCTCTTCGGTGACTTGATCGGATGTATGCAACATTTTTAGTTCTCCAGAATTTTCTGTGTAATCTTCTTGTTCAGGCTATTTGCAGTTGAAGTTGCTTTGCCTTGCTCCAATTTGTAAAGCCATGCTAATAATTCCGCGACAGCGAGGTAGAGTTGGGGTGGAATTCGATCGTCAAGGTTGACTTGCATGAGTAGCGCGACTAATTCACTCGATTCGTGAACATAGATTCCGCTTTCTTTGGCACGCTTAATAATCTCTTGGGCAATCAGACCACGGCCTTTGGCAACTACTCTGGGGGCAACTTGCCCTTCGCGATAAGCGAGTGCAACCGCAGTAAGATAAGACTCATTTTCCATCATACTCGACCTCTACTGCGCGAATATTTAACCCTGCGGATTGCATGCCGGTGGCGAGCGGTAATTGATTACCCTTCAATAACCCCGCAGTTTCTTGCTGCGAAGCGTTCAGTTTGATGCTGATGCCATTTGCACTCAGCGCAATGCTGGCGGTAATATCACCCAGTTGCGGCATCGATAAACGAAGCTGTGTACGCCACTGCGCTGCTTGATCGAGCTCATTTTCCTGCGCCTTTTCGTCTGCGGGCTGTTCATAAATATCCCATTCCATCGACTGACCTTGCCAGACTTCGCCCCGCCAAAGCAGATGACCGGTCTCCAAAGTGGTCAGCTGTTGTTGCACAAGCGGAATTGCTTGGGCGTGCACCGGCATCTCCGGACTTACCGAAGCTTGTACAGCCACTTTGGCAGTAGATAAATCAGCCGCAACCAGCATTAATTTTCCTTGAGGTTCTTGCTGCAAGTTTTCAAGTGTGTTTTCTCTATTAACCCATTGTGCTTGGTGTGATTCATAGAATAAACCACTTTGAACAATTGCTTTTTGTAATAAACTGGGTAAATCAGTGCTATTTATTGGTGTACTGGTCAGGATAGGAGCGGAGCTGCTGAGTGATTGCGTGGCCGGGGTATTCGGAGCGTTTGCAGACGCTTGACTTAGGATGTTTTGCATCAGCGCTCCCAAGAAACGTCCGGTAGTACTTATGGATGTATTATTTGTTTCACTATCCGGCGGTGTATCGCTCAGAGCCAGAAACTCAAGCTTCGGTTCATTTGAAATGAAAACGAGCTGTAGTTTGTTACCCGGTTGGAAATTTTCAGGCAAGCGCATTTGTAATGACCTGCCTGCAACCAATACCCGTGAATCACCATTCAATAAGCGGGACTCAACTAGCGCTTGATACTTTTGACCTTGTATGAACTCTGCGGGAGAGGTTTGTGAATCGAGTATCGCCGTTACGGGCGTAACGGGGGCGGTTGGCTTGATTTGATTTGAAATTGCGGCTACATCTGTTTTAATTATGGTCGGAATCACGACAACTCATCTTCAATCTAAATAATGAATTGGAAGAATTCTGAGTGTGGCATATTGTTTCTATGTGTATTTATAGATTGTTAACAGGTTGATAAGCTAGTTGAAGATCGCGCGTACGGCTATTCGTGTAGAGCATATCTTGCAGTTTTATCATCCATGGTTCTGTGATCGCTCTGATTTGCGCATCATCAGCCAATATTTGATGGATAATTTTTACTTTCTTTTGAAGTAATTCTTCGTCTAATATGGGTTCCTGATCATTTTCAATAAGTACTTCGGTTAATTGTCTGCATTCCTGTTCCAATTGTATTAATTGATCCCACTCGCTATTTTGCGCTGCTGCCAGCATTTTTCCAGTTGTTGCTAAAATAGCATCATATGTTTTCAGTGTTTGTACACTATCCATTTATCTTTATACCCTTATTTTTATTACAGAATTGTGAGCTAGACTGCGACTGCTTTGATTGCAGTTTGTGTTTCACCGGTTTGTCCAATTTCTTTCCAAGCGCCATGCAGTTCAGATAGCAATTTGCTGACCTCGTTGACAATTTCAAGATTATTCTGGATATTGGCAACCAGAAGCCGATATGCCATGTAATCGTACAGTGCTTGAAGCTTAACTGCTAAATCACCACCGGCATTCATATCCAAGCTTGCTTTCAGGCCGTGATCAATGATCATGATAGCTTTTGAGATCATTTGCCCTTTCTCGGCAATTTCATTGTGGTGCATGTGCATTTTTGCTTTTGCCAAGGCTTCTTGCGCACCTTCGAATAACATCAAAATAAGCTTGTGCGGATCGGCCGATTCAATTCCTGTTTCAACGCCAACACGTTGATAAGCGGATATCGCACTATTCATGGTTGTATACATTCTGTACTCCTTTATTTATTGACGAGACTGGTTACTAGTTATTCTGATTTTGGTAATCTTGATAATTGCTGTTGTAAAAAATTGCTGGTTTGCGTCATGCTGGCAATGGTTGTATCCAATGCGATAAATTGAGCGCGTATTCGTTTTTCTGTGTCAGCAAGACGCTGAGTTAGAGTTTCTCGTTGTGTGCCTATATCTTTGATAGACGAATTTATACCATCTATGCGGCTGTCAAGGAGTCGGCCGTTTAGCATTCCTCCCACCAATTTATTCAATTTCGCTGCAAAACCATGCGCGAAATCTATATCCCCTCTTGCACCTGTGCCACCTCCAGTTATTTTGAGTACGAGCCCGCTGCTATCAGCGGCGCCGGTTAGAGTTTGACCAGAACCTGTTGCCGTGATGCCATTTATCGTGCCGGCTACGTTTACTCCCGCGGTTTCAACGGGTGTGCCGAATAAATCCGATTTACCATTCCCACCCGTTATGGATACGGTTGAGGCGGAGCCATAACGATCCGAGGTAATAGCTAGATTTCCAGCAGACTGACTGACTGTTACTTTGATTCCTGCAGAGGAAATCGCAGATGAGCCATTAATTCTCGATTGAATCTCAGCTGCCAGAGAGGTTGCTGTATAAGTACCGGCTGCAAGGGTTATATTGGCATTAACGCCATCAATGGTGAGATTCAGCGAATCATTAACCCCAGTATTGATGGTTAATGCTGCTGCGGTGCCGCCTACTGCGGTGCCTTGTGTTGCAATTTGACTGATATTCAGTGCATATTTGCCATTGACGGTTTCGGGTTTAGCGCTGGCAAATGAAACGAGGCTGTCGCTGGTTTTTCCAACAGAGGCAAATAGAGTTGAGATATCTTTGGTTGGATCATTCAGTGCCTTTGATAGCTTGGCTGAATCCAATTTAAGTGTTCCATCTAACTGAAAGGAAATGCCGGTTTCTGATAATAAGCTTAAACCACCACCCGCAGTAGTCAATGGATCAGAAATTGCATTACGTATTTGTGTTTGAATTGATCTAACTGTTGAATCCCCGGTTAAAATTGATGCTTGCTTTGTTGCTGCATCATATTTTGAGAGATCAACGATCGTTTTATTTAAATCATTAAAGGATTTTACAAATGATGACACAACATTCTGGATACCCGCTGTATCTCGCGATAAATTTAAGGTAGATGTGGTGCCGGGATTTGCTTTTAATAAATTTAATGTGACGCCCTCAATAGCATCCGTGATATTGTTTGACGCTTTGCTGATTGAGATTCCATCGATAACCAGTGTGGCATTGCTAGCAGCTATAGTTTGAGTCAGGTTAGTCGTCCCACCAGTCGATGCATCGTAAACAAGCTGGGAGAGTCCGGCGTTATCCGTATTGTTCCCATCGGTATCAGTTGCAGTTATTTTCAGAGCATTACTTAAACCAGTATCTTGAGACGCAACAACTAAGCGATTGCCTGTTCCATCATTGACTATACTGGCGCTTACTCCCGCATTGGCTTGATTAATTGCATCGCGAATACCAGATAGCGATGAATTGCTTGGGGAAATGACAATAGACTGTGCGGCTTTATCCGGGTTAAGTGTAAATGCACCGCTATTGTATGTGCCAAATTGTATCGTTAAAGTGCCGCTGCCGACCGTGGTGCTGGTGTTTGCAAAGTTAGCCGATTTTAATTTCTGAGCTTGAGCGAGTGTCTGGATTTCTACAGAATGACTTCCTGTGACCGCTGACGATGATGCGCTTGCATTGGCCAATGTTGTGTCAGAGAAATTAGCCGTTACTGCGGTAAATTTTGCCGGGTCGGACAGTGCCACAAGGTTGCTCTGAAATGAAGATAATGCTCCCTTCAGAGTACCAAAAGCTGTTAACCGGGTTTGCTGTTTAGCTTCTTTGGCATCGAGAGCGGCAAGTGGCTGACTTTCCGCCTTCATTAACTGACTGACTATGCCATTGACATCTAAACCTGATCCAATTCCTGGTGACGAAAGCATTTTTGAGCTCTATCCAATATGATTGTAATTATGCTTTTCCGTTGAATAACAATCCTTGGACTTTGTCTAAGGTACGGGCTATTTCAACAGCTTCTTCTGATGGAATCTGGCGGATAACTTCTTCGGTATGTACATCCATTACTTTAATAATTGTTTTCCCGGTATCTTCGTCAATCGAAAATCGCAAGTTGTGTGCCAAGTTATCTACAGTGCCTTGAATTTTTTGGACAGCCTGTTTAACTTGATCTTCGGATTTCGGGCTGTTATTAACTTTGGAGCCTGTGGCTGAAACTGGCGATGCAGTTACATCCGCATTAGATATGGATGATTTTCGAGATGTCGATAATGGCGGCGAAGATGGTGGAAGTGCGCCGATAGTATTTATTTGATTGATAGTCATGTTGTAACTCCTTAAAGTTGATAGAAACGCGAAATATTTCTTGAATTTCGCGTTCTATCAGCTTTATTTAATACGAAGTATCATCTGTTACGATCTGTTTAACGTAATAATGATAAAACGTTGTTGGGTAGTGAATTTGCTTGCGCCAGAATCGCTACACCAGCTTGTTGCAGAATTTGTCCGCGCGTTAGGTTGGCAGATTCTGCGGCAAAGTCAGCATCTTGAATCCGGCTGCGAGAAGCAGAAAGATTTTCCGATGCTGTTTGCAGGTTTGCAATGGTTGAACTGAAACGATTCTGAATTGCGCCCAAATCACCACGTGAACTATTGATGGATTTTAAAGCTTCGTCCAATGTTTTAATTGCTGTTTGTGCGTTGGTTCCGGTAGAGATATCCAACGTGGCGACCGAGTTAAAAGAACTAGAGGTAGCTCCAAACTCCGTGGCGTTACTTCCCGCTGCAGTGATCTGTCCGAAGGCGCTCGAAAGTTCAATGGTGCCCGTGACAGTTGTTGAGTCGTTACCGCCACTGGTTAGCGTTCTTGTGGTTGAGCCGGCAGTGACATCAGCGGTGATGGCACCATTGGTGAAATCTGCCAATACGACGTCTCTACCGTCTGAAGTTGACAGTGTAATTACCGATTTGTCCGTCGAAGAAGCGAATGAGGCGGTGACGCCGGTAGTGGATTGCAATCCATTAATAGCGGAAGCCAAACCGCTCAGATCGGCGGCATCGGTGATTGTGGCAGAAACTGTACTGCCATTGATTGTCAACGCAGTAGTGCCAGTTCCCGACAAATTGCCTAGTGTGGCGCTGTTAGACGCGGTTGCAGTGATGCCGATGCCGGAAGCGGCCGTATTAATGGCTGCTGCAATAGCTTTAGCGTCATCACCTGCTGCATAACTAATGTTACCGGTGACGCCTTTATTATTAGCTAGCGTTAAGCCCGCTTCAACCGCAACACCATTGGCGGCAGAGGCAGCGGCAGCAGCGGTTGCTGTACCCATTGCCGTACCATTGGTGGTCAGTATGTGGCTGCCTAATGCAGTAGCTCTGGCATCAGAGATTGAGGCAATGTTAATAGTTTGATTTGCATTAGCGCCGACCTGGAAGCTTTGGTTAAGGAAAGAGCCATCCAGTAAGTTCAGACCGTTAAATTGAGTCTGACTGGCGACACGGGTTACCTCAGCACTTAATTGAGCGGCTTCAGCTTGTAGTGAGGCGCGATCACTGGCACTATTAGTTGCATTGGCGGACTGTACTGCCAGTTCGCGAATACGTTGCAAATTGTTGCCGATTTCGCCCAGCGCACCTTCAGCAGTTTGCGATAGAGAGATGCCATCGTTCGCGTTACGTACAGCTTGGTTTAAACCGCGAATTTGTGAAGTCATCCTTTCCGAAATCGCCAGACCTGCAGCATCATCTTTGGCGCTATTGATACGTAAACCGGATGATAAACGTGTCAATGATGTATTCAGCGCGGTTTGTGATGTATTTAAGTTACGTTGTGCATTTAATGAGGCTACATTAGAGTTAATGATTTGTGGCATTTGGGTTCTCCTTTTTGATAACTATTGTTTTGGCATAATTGCCATTTACGACGTTGGCTGCCCTGCAATCCAAGAGGGTGTGTAACCACCGTTGATTGCAGTTATCGGAAATCATTTTGAAAAGTTTAGGATTTTACTTTCATGGTTTTTGTCCAATTGATTGGTTAATATGAGCTATTCATGGTGTAAAATGATTTTCTCTCGTAAAATTATCTTGTAAAATTGGGAATATATTCAGTTGTTTAATTTGACAAGTTAAGAGAAGTTATATGCTATATCGACTTCAACCGGTAATATGCTGAGATGATTAATGAAGAGAAATTGAACATACTGATGGTCGAGGATTCCGAGAAGGATATCGATCGGGTGTTGCAAATACTTTCGCAAGGCGGGTTTAAGACCGATTGCCTGTGTGTCAGTACGGTTGAGGCTCTGCATGAAGCACTGATGACTCGGGATTGGAATGTGGTGCTATCGGATTATGATTTACCTCGATTGAGTGCTCAGGAAGTTTTGCAAGTCATAAAAAGCAAAGAGCTCGATATACCGCTGATTATCATATCCAGTCACGTAGGTGAGGAAGCAGCAGAACATATCATGGCTTTGGGCGCTTATGATTTCATGATGAAATCAAATCTGGCTCGATTGGTACCGGCAATCCGGCGCAGCTTGCACGAAGTTGAGAATTATCAGCGTTTCATTACCACACAAACTGCTTTACAGAAGAGCGAAGCGCTTTTTCAAGTGATCACCTCCAATCTTCCTGGCGTGGTATTTCAATTTTTATTATCGGGTAATCATCAGGCAAGTTTTCCTTATGTAAGTGATGCCAGTGAGACATTATTGGGATTGCCACCCCAGATGCTGATGGATAGACCGGAATTGTTTCCGGAATTAATCTTGCAGGAAGACAAAAAAACTTATCATCAGCTAATGGTTACTTCTGCAGAGCAGTTATCAACCTGGAACTGGGAGGGCTGTATTCAGGTTAAAGGTGATAGTGATATCAAATGGATCAGTCTGCGTGCGACGCCCAGGAGAGTATCGGATAATGCCACGCTCTGGGATGGCATTATGATTAACATTACGCGCAATAAGCTGGCGGAAAGAGAAATCGCGCGCTCCCGTGAACAGCTGGCGGAGTTATCGTCTTATTTGCAAAGAGTCAAAGAACAAGAGCGTGCGCGTATTGCGCGCGAAATTCATGACGATATCGGGGGAACATTAACTGCCATTAAATGCGAGTTGTTTCCCTGCATGGATTCAACGGCCAGAAAGCAGGAGTTTTATCAACAAAAAGCAAAATCGATCGAGTCGCTTGTGGATCGGGTGATTGATAGCACCCGGCGGATTTCGCTTGATTTACGTCCGGGGATTTTGGATTGCGGCATAGTAGCGGCTGTTCAATGGCAAGCAAAAGAATTCAGTGACCGGAATGGCATTGCCTGTAAAGTTTCGTGTGAAGAAGATGAAATATCGTTAGACTCGGATTTGGCGATAGCGATTTTCCGTGTTTTCCAGGAAGCGCTGACAAATATTTCCAAACACGCCAACGCTTCCCGGATACAAGTGAAGCTCATTGAATTAGAAGGACTGGTTTTGCTTGAAGTGATTGATAATGGCCGCGGTATTACCGATATCGATATGGAAAAGCAGGATTCATTCGGAATACGAGGCATGCGCGAGCGTTGTCAGCAACTGAAGGGCAATTTTCATATATCTGGAGATAAGGGAAAAGGAACGAAAGTGACGATTCTCATACCTACAGGTAACCCGGAATATCAGTCCGGGCATGTGATTGGACTGGAGAGTGAATTGGAACGGCCGGTACAGCTAGAAACAATGAAAAAGAAAAAGAAGGTTTCTCGGCTCTAGAAGCCGGAGGTATCCATGATAAGTGTGATGATTGCTGATGATCACGCAATTGTTCGTCAAGGTCTAAAACAGATACTGAGCGAAACCGATGACATCAAAGTAACCGGTGAGGCAGAGACGGGATTTCAAGCAATCAAGATTGCACGGCAGCAAGATTTCGATGTCATGCTACTGGATATTTCTTTACCGGACAGAAACGGTATTGAAATTTTGAAGCAAATAAAGAAAGACAGGCCAAGTCTGGCCGTTCTCATGCTCAGCATGCATAACGAACACGAATTTGCAATTCGCGCACTGAAAGCGGGTGCATCCGGCTATCTCAATAAACAAAGCGCGCCCGCTCAATTGGTAGTGGCAATCCGCCAAGTAGCCGCCGGTGATAAGTACGTGAGTCCGGTGGTGGCGCAAGAACTCGCGAATATCATTAACACGGATGTCGACAAACCCCTCCACACCACGTTATCCGACCGGGAATATCAAACCTTATGTTTTATTGCCGCGGGTAAAACATTGTCAGAGATATCGACCGAGATGTTCCTGAGCCCCAAGACAGTCAGCGTGTATCGAGCCCGTTTGCTGGAAAAACTCAAGTTAACTAATAATTCTGAGCTCATTCGCTATGCGATTAAAAATAGATTGGTCGACTGATTTCTTATTGTTGTCGCGGGAAGTCAATTTTTAATCTATTTTCGGGCTTTCTCATCGGATCAGGATTAAGAATTCTGCGGCTTAGCCGATACTTTTGAACTCTATGAACTGCTGCTGATATAGTAATTAATTCTAGCCAATTTTATGAAGCAATTAAAAGACTCCAATCCAACCATCATAGCCCGTGAAACTCTGCGGCAGCTTGCAACGCTTAGAATTCCTCCGACTCCTGACAATTATCATAAATTGTATAACCAGATTTCAGGCAACTCGGAAGGAAATACCAATTCAGCGGTTGCGGGTTCAGCAAGTCTGGAATCTCCAATAGAGAATACAACCGTTGATACCGTTCCAGCTTGGGGAGAGACAATAGAAACGCTGTTAAAACAACTGGAAAGCAAGCATGGGACGCTGACAACCGCGAAGAAAAAAGAGGGTGTGAATCGGGTTCTGACCAAGTTCTCGAAAGATTCAAAACAATTGCACAACAAGCTAAAAGCGCTGATCGATTCGTGGGGTGCATTGGCTGCTGCGTCGCAAGAATCAAGTACTGCGATTGAAGTGGAAGATGCGATTGCACAAACCGGTGTGGATCAGGAAGGTGTGCGATCCAAGCCAGCCGCCGTGGAGCCAAGTCATTCGGTCAATCATTATACTGATCAGCTGTTGGAGCTGCTGGCTCAAGTGCTAGAACAAGTTGTTGCCGCGCAAGTAGATGATATTACGCTGGTGGATGAAGCCAAAGTGCTGGCTCATCAAGTCCGCAAGATTAAAGAGACGCCGGAAATGGAGCGGTTTACTGCGGAGTTCAAACAATTCTGCCGCAGGTTTGATGAGTATGGTGAGAGTGGCCGGAAATTGCAGCAGGGGTTGCTCAATCTGCTCAATATGCTGATGAAGAGTACCGGTGAATTGCTGGCGGAAGACCAATGGGTTGGCGCGCAGATCAATAAACTACGCGAAACGATATCCAGACCGCTGGATTTTCAAGTTATCGAGCAAGCAGAGCACTATCTGGCAGAAATTACACAGAGACAGGAAATTATCCGGCGTAACTTGAGTGAAGCCAAGCTGACACTGAAAAAGATGGTGACTTCACTAATCACCAATATCGAAGAACTCAGCGATACGACTGGAGGATATCAGGAAAAGCTTGAACAATATTCCGAGATAATCAGTAAAACGGATGATATAAAAGAGCTGAATCAACTGCTGGTGCAGATCATGGAAGAAACCAAGCAGATGCAAAAAAGCGCACTCAATTACCGTAATGATTTTCTGGCGGCGCGTGCCGAAGTGAGTCTGGCGCAGGATAAAATCAATCAACTCGAAACCGAGTTGCAGGAAATGGGCGAAAAGGTTCATGAAGACCATCTGACCGGAATACTGAACCGGCGTGGTTTGGATGCAGCTTTTGAGCGGGAGACCTCCCGTTCAATACGCCATAAGACGCCATTGTGTTTCGCGTTGCTGGATATTGATAATTTCAAACTGTTGAATGACACGCATGGTCACAAAGTCGGTGATGATGCCCTGGTTTATCTGGTTGAGTCCGTTAAGGATACGACACGTCCCGAAGATGTCGTGTCACGCTATGGCGGTGAGGAGTTTGTGATTTTGCTGCCGAACACAAGTCTTGAAGAAGCGATTCAGATTCTATCCAGAATCCGGCGCAATCTAACCAAGAAGTTCTTTCTGCATGAGAATAAGCGTTTACTCATAACTTTTAGCGCTGGTATTGCACAGTTGCAAGCGGATGAATCTCAAGAAAGTGTTTTCAAGCGAGCCGATGAAGCTTTATATCGTGCAAAGAAAGGTGGTAAGAATCAAATCCTCATCGCTGATTAGTTTTGTAACATTCTGTTAGTTATAGTATTTATACTTTCTGTCGGTAAATAGCACCGATTTCCCTTTTTATTCATTCAATCCATTCGTAGGCTGCTCTGTTAACGTTGTTGACATGGCAGTCTATACCGGAATGGGTTCTCCTTCGCAATCCAACGAATTATCCCCCGAACTGGCGTAGTCTGGCATTTAATGATGTCAATTGAGGAGGATAGCCATGCAAGAAGCTACTAAACAAAAAAGAATGCTGAGATTGGTTAAATCAACAAATGCTATTAAAAGTGAGCAGAAACCTATGATTGATTCTGAAGACTATTACAAGCAAGTGGAACGATATGCCGAGCAGATTCGTAAAACAAATAACGCTGATGAGATCATCGGGATTCTTGACATTGTGTTATCAGAAACCCGGGGACTGAGATTTAGTGATGAAGTTTTCACCGCGCAGGAGCAAGTAAAGCGCGCGGAACAGAAGATTGAATCTCTGAAGAGTGAGTTGGAGCAATTAAGAGGTCTGGTACAAACGGATCAAATGACCGGTGCATTCAATCGCCGTGGCTTAGAGGATATTTTTAAGCGCGAAGCTGCTCGGGCAGACCGGAATGCGCAATCATTAGGGGTCGTGCTGGTTGATCTGGATAACTTTAAACAGATCAATGACAACCTTGGCCATCAATATGGCGATAGTGTGCTGATCAATTTTGTTACCGTAGCCAAAGAAACACTACGGCCTTCCGATATTGTGGCGCGTTTTGGCGGAGAAGAATTTGTCATCTTGTTGCCCGATGTCGAGATGCAAGATGCGCTGACTGTTATTCAGCGGATACAAAATAACTTGACAAAGAATTACTCAATCCAAGCAGATAACCAAACATTGCCGATAACGTTTAGTGCCGGTGTCGCGCTTCGTTCGTTTGGCGAGCATCAAAACTCAGTCATAAGCCGCGCTGATAAGGCGCTTTATCAAGCGAAGCGCACAGGCAAAAATCGCGCTATTCCCGCATTGATCTAACGAACTTAAACAAAATTCTCATGAATGAGTGTTTTGCTGTGATCAAGCTGGGAATTGGATCAATAGTGTGGACGAGTAAGAAAAAATACTTAAGAAACGTGTAACGCAGCCGATGAGTTAAAACTTTTATACAAAAAATATGAATTAACGCGGGAGGATAAATGGAAGGTTTTTTTCTTGGGCGGCAGCCAATTCTAGATCGTAATCAAAATCTTGTAGCATTTGAGTTACTGTTTAGACAAGAAGAAACTGAAGAGTCGGTCAGAATTACAGATGATTTATCCGCATCAGCAAATGTCATTATCAACGCTTATTGTCAGTTAGGAATCCAGAATGTATTAGGGAAGCAGCGTGGTTTTATCAACGCCGATCCTGAGTTGGTGATGAGTGACATTATCAGTTTATTGCCTAGTAAGCATGTCGTATTGGAAATAAAAGAAACAGCAACGGTAACACTGGAATTTATGCAACGCTGTAACGAGCTGAAGCAAAAAGGCTATCAGTTTGCGTTGGACAATATTGTTGAAATGAATAGCAAGGTGGAGCAATTGCTGCCTGTGGTGAGTGTGGTCAAAGTAGATGTGCTCGCACTTGAGCAAAATGCGCTCACAAAGTTGGTTGCTGAATTAAATCGCTGGCCGGTATTGCTTCTGGCACTGAAAGTGGAAAGCCGGGAACAAGAGAAATATTGCATGCAATTGGGTTTCCAGATGTTCCAGGGCTATTATTTCGCAAAACCTGAAGTAATGACGGTAAAACGTGCCGATCCAGGCAAACTTTCTTTGTTGAAGCTACTGACATTGGTCATGGGTGACAGTGATATCGAAGAACTTGAACGGGAGTTTAAGCATCAGCCTGGTTTAAGCTACAACCTGATGCGCATGGTAAATTCCGTTTCAAGCGGATCGCCTCAGAAAATTAATTCCATCAAACATGCAATCATGATCTTAGGGCGTAAGCAACTGCAAAGATGGATACAGCTGTTGCTTTATACCGCCAATCAATCCGACGATAGTATGTCGAATGCATTAATGCAAACAGCAGCGGCACGTGGGAAATTGATGGAGTTGATCGCAACAGCGGAACGTCCTCATGACAAAAATCACCAGGAAAGAGCGTTCATGGTGGGAATACTATCGCTGCTAGATGTATTGCTGGGCATTGAAATGCAACAAATCACTGACAGGCTGGGAATTCCGGATGATATGAGCCAGGCACTATTGACCCGGGAGGGGCGTTTAGGTCAGGAATTGAAACTCATTGAAGCCAATGAAAAAGGTGAGATTGCTGCAATTCAATCGATTCTGTCGGAATTGGGTTTTTTAAGTTTAAGCGAATTAGCTGATATCGAGATACAAGCGATTGAATGGGCAAATCGGATTGGTGAAGCAGCTAATTAAAATGAAGCATTTTCTATCGAGAAAAAGCGTTGGTGGCTGACTTTGGGTCAGTACACAACGTAGTTTTTTATTTTTTAGATACTAAAGTTATTCTAGTTAATGTCGTTAACCTATTGAGTGTAAATAATTTTGTTTTTTAATGGAAACCGTTGATAGATACTCATCGAAACAAATTCCTTAGTTTTTGTGAGCTGGGAGTATAAGCAAACAGAGATTAATAAGTAGCCGATTTGCTGAGTTGAATGGCAGTTTAATAGCTTCGATCAAGATGAGCGACGAGGAGATAGTTATGGCTGAGCTGCAAGCAGCTGAAGGCAAATCTGATAGCCAAGTAACACATCAATCAGCGTTGATGGAGCGGGATGGTGAGTTATGTAATGCTGAAGCTGATGAATACTTTATGAATATCAAGGAAGAATTAAATCAGGTCGACCGGCTTGTAAGTGATGCGGTTAATAATCTGGTTATTAATTTTGGCTATA
>FSSH01001357.1_pt1 | contig 38951 bp, 37 predicted proteins | sample 1166101 | NCBI WGS metagenome assembly FSSH01 (sample SAMEA32972668, study PRJEB13176) | freshwater metagenome | biome: Drinking water system; feature: Biomass in drinking water that filtered by 0.45 um membrane; material: drinking water | place: USA | collected 2012-12-20 | depth 0 m
AGGGCCGGCCTTCCTACCTCGATGCCGTCACCGCCGATGACGGCTCGGGCGATGAGAAGCCTGCCAAGGGCGCCAAGGCCGACAAGGCCGCGGCTTCGGAAGCGGAAGACGTCGATGCCCCGATCTTCGACGCGGGCGCCTATGCGGGCAGCGGCGGCATCGATCCGGGCGCCGAGCTCTACGACCAGGCGGTGCAGGTCGTGATGCGCGACCGAAAGGCCTCGACGAGCTACATCCAGCGCCGCCTTCAGATCGGCTACAACCGCGCCGCCTCGCTGATGGAGCGGATGGAGATCGAGGGCATCGTCGGGCCGGCGAACCATGCCGGAAAGCGCGAGATCCTGATGGAGAGCGCCGCCGGAATGATGCATGGCCACATGATGGACGACGACGACTGATCGAGGCCTCGGCTCGCCACGTCCCATAATCGCCACAGGGCGGGGTTCTAAGCGGGATCCCGCCCTTCATTTCAGGAGCACGCCGCACGATGACCGGCCGACGCCCTTCCCTCGCCGCCGGCTCGCTCCTCGTCCTGGCCGCCCTCCTCCCGTCAAAGCCGGCAGAGGCCCAGCTCGGCGCCTTCATCGACGGCCTTCTCGGGCGCCAGGAACAGCCCGCGCCCGCGCCCGAGGCGCCCGCGACCACCGCGCCGGCCGCTCCGAAGAAGCCACCTGCCCCGGCCGTAAAGCCTCAGAAGGATGCCAGGCCGGCCACGACGCCCGAGAAGCCTGCTGCCGCCAAGAGCGCCGCCAAGCCGACTGACGCGCCCCCCAAGGCCGGCGCCGCCAGTCCGGCGGGCGAGACCGACCCGGCGACCCTGCTCGCCCAGGCCAACGCCTATTTCAACGGCATCACCACGCTCACCGGCAGCTTCATCCAGATCGGCGCTGACGGTCGCCGGATCGGCGGGAAGCTCACCCTGTCGAAGCCCGGCCGGCTGCGCTTCGACTACGACCAGCCCTCCCCGCTCGAAGTCGTCGCCGATGGCACCTCGGTGGCGGTCCGCGACCGCAAGCTCGGGACGCAGGACCTCTACTTCATCTCGCAGACGCCGCTGAAATTCCTGCTCCGCGAGAAGATCGACCTAGGCCGCGACCTGACGGTGACCGATGTCGGCACCGATCCGGGCGGCGTACGCATCGTCATGGAGGACCGCGCGACCTTGGGCGGCACCTCCAAGATCCAACTCTTCTTCGACGCGGAGATGAAGACCCTGAGCCAGTGGCGGATCACCGACCCGCAGGGCTACCAGACCACCGTGCAGCTCTCGAACCTGCAGAAGGGCCGCACGGTCGACGCGAGCGCGTTCTTCATCAATTACGGCCGCGCCGAGGACAAGGCGATGCAGGAGAAGCTTCAGCGGCAATAGGCGGTCGAACGCTTCAGCTCGAGTATCCCGCCCGCGACCTCATCCTGAGAGCTTGCCCCGGACTTGATCCGGGGTGCCGTGTCAGCGGCCTCGGAGCCCTCCAGCAGCGATGCGGTCCCTGGAGCCCTCCTTCGAGGGCACAGCTGCGCTGCGCCGCCTCAGGATGAGGTCTTGGAGTGGGACAGGAGACGATTGAGGTCTTTCCTCACCACCACGTGCGCGGGCGGTTCGGCGCGGGCGTCCACAAGCCGGGTTCCCCGAAATCCGCGGGCGGCCTGTCGGCGTTGGCGCGCGCAGCAGTGCTCGCCGACGTGCTCGCCGAGCGGCGGGTCGGTGCCGGCTCGGCCGGGCGGACCATCTGCACGGGCTTGCGCTGCGGCTCGGGCGAGACGTTGACCATCGCAGGACCCGACGAACCGAGGCCCAGCGCCGCCTTCATCCGGGGATCGTAGCCGTAGAGATCGGGCAGGCTGCGATAGACCCCGCCATCATCCACGTAAGCGGTGAAGTAGGCGAGGTGGACGGGCAGCTTCTGCGTCAGCCGGACCGTGCGCTCGCCCTTGCCGATCATCTTCTTCAGCCGCTCGCTCGACCATTCCTCGGGGAGAACCGCGTCGGCGAAGCGGAACGGGTCGTCGACGCGCACGCAGCCATGGCTCATCGCCCGGTGGGAGGCGGAGAACAGCGAGCGGTTCGGTGTGTCGTGCAGGTAGACCGCGTGGTTGTTCGGGAACATGAACTTGATGAAGCCGAGCGCGTTGCGCTCGCCCGGCGGCTGGCGCACCGAGACATTACCGTTCCGGTAGACGACCTCGTAGCCCTTGCGCGCCGCGTAGTTCGGGTCGCGGGCGAGAGCGGGCAGGAACTCGTTCTTCATGATCGAGGGCGGCACGTTCCAGGACGGGTTGACCACCGCGTATTCCATCGCGCCGGAGAAGATCGGCGTCGGCGATTCCGTCTTGCCGACGATGACCCGCGCCTCGTCGCGCGGCCGCCCTTCGCGCACCACCCGCAGCCTGAACTCGGGGATGTTGACCATCACGTAATCCGGCCCGAGATCGGACGGCAGCCAGCGCCAGCGCTCCATGTTGACGAGGAGCGCGGCCTCGTCTGCATTGCCCCGCGAAGCGCCGTCGGCCTGGGCAAGGGCCGCCACCGTCTGAAGCGTGAGCGTGCCCGTGGCGGGCAGGCCGCGCCGCTTCTGGAATCCCGCCACTGCGTCAGCCACGGCGGCATCGTAGGCATCGGGCTCGCCTGGGCCCGAATCCAGCGTGCCCGCTGTGCGGCTCTCGAGATCGAAATGCGCCCGGATCAGCGGCACCCGCGCATCGCGCATGCCGAGCTTGAGCACCGGCCCGGCCGGGAGCCTGAGGATCGTTCCCGAAATCGGCTGGGCACGGCCGCGCATCGTGGCGAGGCGGGCCTTGAGGGCGCGGTACCCCGGCTGGTCGGGGTTGAAGCGCTGCAACAGGGTGCCGGCCTCCGGCCCGGCCGAGGCGAGCCGGCCGAGGACGGCGTCGGGTGCGGGCAAGTCGAGGGTCGGGGTGATGAGCTTGGAAAGGTTGGCGAGGTTGATGCGGCCCCCGCGGGCGTCGCGGGCGTAGAGGACCACCGCCGCCGAGAGCCTGAGGTCGGCATTTGCCACCTCGGCATCCGAGAGTTTCGCGGTGCCGAGCACCGGAGCCGGATAGGCGAGCGGATCGAGGCCGTCCTCGGCAGCAAGGGCGAGCTGTGCCATCGCGGCCTTCGCCGCAGGTGTGAAGGCACCGTCCACGATCCAGACAGGCTTGAACGCCCCGAGGGCGTAGAAAGCCTGCATCGCCTCGCGGTCCTTCGTCGTCAGCCGCGAGAGCAACGGCGCCGGATCCGCGAGGCGCGCCGCCAATGCGGTGCCGAGCGGATCGGCCGGCGCCACGGGTGTCGGTGCGGCGGCTTCGGACGTCACGGGAGTAACGGCTTTCACTGCCCCCTCCGCGGGCGAGGTGGCCTGCGCGGCTGACTCTTGCGAGGGAACGGCGGGAGCCTCGACTGACGGGGCGCTCGTCTGCGCGTAAGCCGAGGGCGCGATCAAGGCCGTCTGCGCGACGGACGTCGCCAGGGCCATGGCCAGGGCGATGGAGGCGGTGCGCGACGCGCCTTTTGAACCGCCCATGCAAGCGCCCATGATCGTCATCTCCTCGGAGGCGGGTTCATCCCGGTCCAGGTTTGCCGGAAACCATTGTCCCAAGCGCGGCCTCGCGCAAGTCCGTCCGCGCAGGGCCGTGCGTAAGTGCACGCGCCTCAACCGCTTTTCGGTTCCGACACCCGCGTCGTCATAAGTCTTCCCGCCCTCAGGCAGCGGCGTCGTCGATCTTGTCGTCCGCGTCGAGACCGAGGTCCTTGAGCTTTCGATACAGGGTCGAGCGCCCGATGCCGAGCCGGCGCGACACCTCTGACATCCGACCGCGGTAGAATTGCAACGCGAAGCGGATCACCTCGCTCTCGACGACGTCCATCGTCTTCATCTCGCCGGTCTCGTCGAGGACGAGCGACATCGCATGCGGATCGCGCACCTCGACGCGGACGATCTCACGGACCGGGTCCGGCATGCCGGCATGAACCATCGGCTGGCTCGGTGCGGCCGGAATGCGCACGTCGAAGCCGTCGACCTGGGCCGCGATCTGCGGGAACTCGGCGATGGTGAGTTCGTCGCTGTCGGCGAGCACCACGGCGCGAAAGAGGGCGTTCTCCAATTGGCGGACATTCCCCGGCCAGCCGTAGCGGGTCAGCAGCGCCATCGCCTCGGGGGTCACGGCGCGGACGCGCTTGCCCTCCTCCGCGGCGAAGCGGGCGCAGAACGAGCGCACGAGGTCCGGGATGTCCTCGCGACGGGCCCGCAGGGGCGGGAGGGTCATCGGGAAGACGTTGAGGCGGTAATAGAGGTCCTCGCGGAACCGGCCCTGCTTCACGAGGTCGAGGAGGGACCGGTTCGTCGCCGAGATCAGGCGGATGTCGACCCGGACGCTGCGCTTGCCGCCGACCGGATCGACCTCCCCCTCCTGCAGCGCGCGCAGGAGCTTCACCTGCGCATCGAGCGGCAACTCGCCGATCTCGTCGAGGAAGAGCGTGCCTCCCGAGGCCTCGACGAACTTGCCGGTGTGGCGCTCGGTGGCACCGGTGAAGGCGCCCTTCTCGTGGCCGAAAAGGGTCGATTCGACGAGGTTGTCGGGGATCGCGCCGCAATTGACGGTGACGAAGGGTTTGCCGCGCCGGTCGCCCGATCCCTGGATCGCACGGGCGAGGACCTCCTTGCCGACGCCCGACTCGCCCTCGATGAGGACGGGGATGTTGGATTTCGCTGCGCGCTCTGCGAGGCGCGTGACCCGGTCCATGTCCGGGCTCTTCGAGGCGAGATCCTTGAAGCTCAGGGAGCCGGAGGCGCGCCGGCGCATGCGCCGCACTTCCTCTTCGAGCTGATCGACCTTGAGCGCGTTCTTGATCGAGACCTGGAGCCGCTCGGCGCCCGCCGGTTTCACCACGAAATCGACAGCGCCTGCTCGCATGGCGGTGACCACCGCGTCGATGGAGCCGTTGGCGGTCTGCACGATCACCGGCGTGTCGATGCCGGCCTTGCGCAGTTCCGCCATCACGCCGAGGCCATCGAGGCCACCCGGCATGACGAGATCGAGGAGCACCACGTCGATCGAATCGCCGGCACGCAGGGCTTCGACCGCCTGCTCGCCGTTCTCGGCAATGCGGGCATCGAAGCCGAGGCGGCGGACCATGGCTTCTGCGAGACGCCGCTGCACCGGATCGTCGTCGACGATGAGGATTGTTGTCGACATACGGTGGAACCTCGGATCCGCCATGCCGCATGGGTCAAGGGAGTCGAAGGTGACTCCCTGCAACCGCCAGCCGCTGTTTCGTTTCGAGGCGTACCGTGCGCCAAGACCGTAAAGCTGCGCTTAACGACGATTGCACTTATTGGCGTCGCTACGCCGATGGGGACCCTGCGACTGCTTGACCCGGCAACGGTCATGGGTGCGCTCGGTTGATCCCGGAGGCCTGGCGTTCGATATCAGCGTGAGCGGCGCAGCACCGCCGACACGAAGCGGTGAGCACCTGCCGCACGAGGATCCTGCACAGCATGTCGAGCCGTTTCGTCGCGAACACCACGGCGTCGATCCCGACGCGGTCTCCCGAGGGTGCGAACCAGGCACGTGCGGCGGCCCTCGCCGTCGGCCTCGGCGCCCTGCCCGAATGGGATCTGTCCGATCTCTACTCGGGTATCGATTCGGAGGATTTCACGGCCGACCTCGCCCGGGCCGAGGCCGAGTGCCGAGAGTTCTCGCAACGCTATGCCGGACGCGTGGCGGCATTGGCGGAGTCCCAGCAGGCTTCGGTGGAACTCGGCGCCGCAGTCGCGGCCTACGAGGGCATCGAGGATAGACTTGGGAGGCTCATGTCCTTCGCCGGGCTCGTCTATTCCGGTGACACCACCGACGAGCGCCGCGAGAAGTTCTACGGCGACACCCAGGAGCGGCTCACCACGGCCTCCGGCGATCTCCTGTTTTTCACCCTCGAACTCAACCGGGTCGACGACGCGCTGATGGACCGGGCGCTCACCAGGGAGCCGCTGAGTCATTATCGTCCCTGGATCGAGGACCTGCGCCGGGAGAAGCCGTTCCAGCTCGACGATCGTACCGAGAAGCTGTTTCTGGAGAAGTCGGTCACCGGCCGGGCCGCCTGGAACCGGCTGTTCGACGGCACCATCGCGAGCCTGCGTTTCCCCGTGCAGGGCGAACAGCTCACCCTCGAGCCGACCCTCAACAAGCTGCAGGATTCCGACGGCGAGGTCCGCAAGGCTGCGGCCGGCGCGCTGAGCGAGGTGTTCCGCGCAAATCTCCGCACCTTCACGCTGATCACCAACACGCTCGCCAAGGACAAGGAGATCGCCGACCGCTGGCGCGGGTTCAAGGACGTCGCGGATTCGCGCCACCTCGCCAACCGGGTCGAACCCGAGGTGGTCTCAGCCATGGTCGAGGCCGTGCAGGCGGCCTATCCGCGCCTGTCGCACCGCTATTACCGGCTGAAGGCGCGCTGGTTCGGTATCGAGGCGATGCCGTACTGGGACCGCAACGCGCCGTTGCCGCGGGTCGAGCAACGCACGATCTCCTGGGCGGAGGCGCGCGATACCGTGCTCGATGCCTACGGCGCGTTCTCGCCGCGGATGGCCGACATCGCCCGGACTTTCTTCGACCGGCGCTGGATCGACGCCCCGACCCGGCCCGGCAAGGCGCCGGGTGCCTTCGCCCATCCCACCGTGCCGTCGGCCCACCCCTATGTGCTGGTGAACTACCAGGGCAAGCCACGGGACGTGATGACCCTGGCGCACGAACTCGGGCACGGCGTCCACCAAGTGCTGGCGGCGCCGAACGGCGCCCTCATGGCCCCGACCCCCCTCACCCTCGCCGAGACCGCGAGCGTGTTCGGCGAGATGCTGACCTTCCGCCGCCTGCTCGCCGGCATCACCGACCCGTCCCAGCGGCGCGCCATGTTGGCCGCAAAGGTCGAGGACATGATCAACACGGTGGTGCGCCAGATCGCGTTCTACTCCTTCGAACGCAAGGTCCACCTTGCACGTGCGGACGGCGAGCTCACCGCCGACCAGATCAATGCGCTCTGGATCTCGGTGCAGGCGGAGAGCCTCGGACCGGCCATCGCCCTCGACCCGAGCTACGAGCCGTTCTGGGCCTACATCCCGCACTTCATCCACTCCCCGTTCTACGTCTACGCCTATGCCTTCGGCGATTGCCTCGTGAACTCCCTCTACGGCGTCTACGCCAAGGCCGAGCCCGGCTTCGTCGAGCGCTACTTCGCCCTCCTCTCGGCCGGCGGCGCCAAGCCCTACGGCGAACTCCTCGAGCCCTTCGGCCTCGACGCCCGCGACCCGGCCTTCTGGCAGATCGGGCTCAACATGATCGAGGGCATGATCGTGGAGTTGGAGGCGATGGAGAGCTGAGGGCTCTAGGTGGCGCAAGCTTCTCGTTGTACGTCACGTATAACGAGAGGTGCCCATCATGAAGCTCGAAGTGAAGAAGATCGGCAATTCCACTGGGCTCATCCTGCCTAGAGAACTGCTCTCCAAGCTCAACCTCGCCCAAGGCGATTGGGTCTCGGTGACGGAGAACGCCGATGGCTCGGTGCGGCTCTCGCCTCTCGATCCTACATTCGAGAGGGGCATGGAGATCGCCGAGAAGGCGATGAAGACCTATCGCAACGCCCTCTCTGAACTCGCGAAGTGAGCGAGTTCGTCTGGCTGACGAGCGATCTCGTCCAGGGTATCCATGCCCGTCAGCTCAAGCTCTTTGGAGGGCCGACAGGCCTTCGCGATGAGGGCGCACTCGAATCCGCGCTCGGGCGCCCGATGAATAGGGCAGTTTATGGCGACGTTGACCTCGCCGAGCTGGCCGCGGCCTATGCCTTCGGGATTGCGAAGAATCATCCCTTCATCGACGGGAACAAGCGTGCGGCTCTGCTGGCACTCATCACCTTCCTCGGCCTCAACGGCATCGACTTCGTCGCCGACGAAGCCGAAGCCGTCGTGATGATCCGGGGGCTCGCCGCCGGCGATGTCGACGAGGGCGGCCTCACCCGCTGGATCCGGGACAACTGCCCGGCGGCCTGACGCCCGCGACCCGCGGCCTCATTGCCCTGGCATCGCAGTGGCCGGTGCTTATCTCTGAGTCATCCACTCAGACCCGGAACCCTCCCGATGGCCGACTACGACAGCGAAGCCAATCGCTTCTCCGCACGCGCGAGCCGCTACGCCCGCGTCGGCGCCAATGTCGGCGGCGTGGCGGCGCGCATGGCCGGTGCCAAGCTCTTCGGGGGCAAGGGCGGTGAGGCGCCGACCAACGCGGCGGCCCTGGCGCAGGCCCTCGGCGGTCTTAAGGGGCCGATCATGAAGGTGGCTCAGCTCCTTGCCACCGTGCCGGACCTGCTACCTCCGGAATACGCCAGCGAGCTGCAGAAGCTCCAGGCCGACGCGCCTCCCATGGGCGCGGCCTTCGTCAAGCGCCGGATGATGGCCGAGCTCGGTCCCGACTGGCCGTCGCGCTTTTCGAGCTTCGACCTGAAGCCGGCCGCGGCGGCCTCCCTCGGCCAGGTGCACAAGGCCGTCGGCCTTGATGGGACGCCCTTCGCCTGCAAGCTCCAGTACCCGGACATGCAGTCGGCCGTCGAGGCCGACCTCAAGCAATTGGAGGTCGCTTTCGCGCTCCACCGCCGCCTGAGTTCCTGGCTCGACACCCGAGAGATCGCCAAGGAGATCGGCGCCAGGGTGCGCGAGGAACTCGACTACGAGCGCGAGGCCAAGCACGCGGTGCTGTACGGCAACGTCCTTCGCGATATCGACGCCGTGCGCGTGCCCGCCATTCACAAGGATCTCTCGACGAAGCGTCTGCTCACCCTCGGCTGGCTCGAAGGGGAGAAGATCCTGAGTTTCGCCGATGCGCCCCTCGAGGTCCGGAATCATCTGGCCCAATCGATGTTCAAGGCGTGGTGGCACCCCTTCAGCCGGGCCGCTGTCATCCACGGTGACCCCCATCTCGGCAACTACACCGTCTTCTCGGAGGGTGGTGATCCGATGGGCATCAACCTCCTCGATTACGGATGCGTGCGCATCTTCCACCCGCGCTTCGTCGGCGGCGTGGTCGACCTCTATCGCGGGCTCCTCACCGGGGATCAGGCCCGCATCGTCCACGCCTACGAAACTTGGGGCTTCAAGAACCTCAATCGCGAGCTCATCGACATCCTCAACATCTGGGCCCGCTTCATTTACGGCCCGCTCCTGGAGGATCGCACCCGCACCGTGGCGGACGGGGTCAAGCCCGGCGAGTATGGAAGGCGGCAGGCTTTCGAGGTCCATCAGGCGCTCAAGGAACGCGGCCCCGTCACCGTCCCTCAGGAATTCGTGTTCATGGACCGTGCGGCGGTGGGCCTCGGGGCCGTTTTCCTGCACCTGCGTTCGGAGCTGAACTATCACCGTCTCTTCGAAGCGGAGATCGACCGCTTCAGCCTCGACGAACTGGCCGCGCGACAGGGCGATGCCCTCGCGGTCGCGGGGTTGCCCCCGCCGGTCTGATCGCGGGCGGGGCCGCCCGCCCGTCCCCCGCGAAACGAGCGATAAGGAATCCGTCCGCTCGCAACTCGATTGCGGGCCGCCGAAGCTTGCGCTAGATCCCCTTGGAACCAAGCAAGATGACGTCATGGGGACGACCGCACGATGGCCGACACGAAGACCACGCCCGGCTTGAGCTACAGCCCGGCGATGGACGATAAAACCCACGAACAGACCTACCGTGGCTTCGTCCGTTTCGTAGAAATCGGCACCGGTGTGGTGCTGTGTTGGGTGCTCGCCCTCGCCGTCGGCGGCATTCGTGAAGCCTGGCTTCTGGCAATCTTCGGCGTCTTCCTGTCGGGCGCCGCCGGGGCCGCTGGCGCACTCCTGCCGGCCATCGGCTGGAAGGGACCCTTGGTCGTCGGCATCTTCCTCTTCCTCTTCCTCTATCTCGCCTTCGCCTGACCGTCCAAGGGCCGCTTCGCGGCTTCCAAGAAAAGCCCAATCCCAGGGGGAATCGTCGAATGCGCGTCGCTGTCCTGTCCGAGACGGATCCCGCCGAGCCGCGGGTCGCGGCGGTCCCCGAGACGGTCAAGAAGTTCAAGGCCCTGGGCGCCGACGTCGTGGTTCAGGCCGGGGCCGGCTCGAAGGCTGGTGTTCCCGATGCCGAGTACGAGGCGGCGGGCGCCACGATCGCGGGCTCTGCTCGGGACGCTGCTGACGGTGCCGACCTCGTGCTGAAGGTGCGTCGTCCGGCCGAGGACGAGCTCCATCACCTCAAGAGCGGCACGACCGTCGTGGCGATCATGGACCCCTACGGCAACGAGCAGGCCTTGAAGGCGATGGCCGATGCGGGCCTCGCGACCTTCTCCATGGAACTGATGCCGCGCATCACCCGCGCCCAGGTGATGGACGTGCTCTCGAGCCAGGCCAACCTAGCCGGCTATCGCGCGGTGGTGGACGGCGCCGCCGAATATGGTCGCGCCATGCCGATGATGATGACCGCCGCCGGCACGGTACCGGCCGCCCGCGTCTTCGTGATGGGCGTCGGCGTTGCCGGACTCCAGGCGATCGCAACGGCCCGTCGCATGGGTGCGGTCGTCACCGCAACCGACGTTCGCCCCGCGACCAAGGAGCAGGTCGAGTCTCTCGGGGCGAAGTTCGTCGCCGTCGAGGACGAGGAATTCAAACAGGCGGAAACCTCTGGCGGCTACGCCAAGGAGATGTCGGCCGAGTACCAGAAGAAGCAGGCCGAGCTCGTCGCCACCCACATTGCCAAGCAGGACATCGTCATCACGACGGCTTTGATCCCGGGGCGCCCTGCCCCGAAGTTGATTTCCGAGGCGATGGTCGCCTCGATGAAGCCCGGCTCGGTTCTCATCGACCTCGCGGTTGAGCGCGGCGGCAACGTCGAGGGTGCCAAGGCGGGCGAGATCGTGACAACGGCGAACGGCGCCAAGATCGTCGGCCACCTCAACGTGCCTGGACGCCTCGCCGCCACCGCCTCGAGCCTCTACGCGCGCAATCTCTACGCCTTCGTCGAAACGCTGGTCGACAAGGAAGCCAAGACCCTGGCCATCAAATGGGACGACGAGCTCGTCAAGGCCACGAACCTGACCCGCGACGGCCAGGTGGTGCACGCCGCCTTCCAGCCCAAAGCCTGATCCCGCCGGAGGACCCTAGATGGCCACGCTTCCCCCCGAACTGGCGGCCGAGCAGGCGCGCGCCGCCGCCGCCGCCGCCCGCACCGCGGCCGACATCGCGCGCCAGAACGCCGATCAGGCGCAGAGCATCGCCGACGGCCTCGGCCACGGGCTCTCGGCTATCACACACGGCGCCGTCGATCCGACGGTTTTCCAGCTCGCGATCTTCGTGCTGGCGATCGCCGTCGGCTACTACGTCGTGTGGTCGGTGACCCCAGCGCTGCATACGCCGCTGATGTCGGTGACCAACGCGATCTCCTCGGTGATCATCGTCGGCGCCATCCTCGCTGCCGGCGTGCCGTTCATCGAGAACGGCACGGGCTGGGCCCGCTTCTTCGGGTTCCTCGGCATCGTCTTTGCCAGCGTGAACATCTTCGGCGGCTTCCTCGTCACCCAGCGCATGCTCGCCATGTACAAGAAGAAGGCCTGAGACGATGTCCCAGAACGTCTCATCCCTTCTCTACATCGTCGCCGGCGTCCTGTTCATCATGGCGCTGAGGGGGCTCTCGCACCCCACGACGTCGCGACAGGGTAACCTCTACGGCATGGTCGGTATGGGCCTCGCCGTGCTTACGACGCTTGTCGGGCATCCGCCGTCGGGCCTCGGCGCATGGGTCATCGTGCTCCTCGGCCTCGCCATCGGCGGCGGAGCCGGTGCGGTGATCGCCAAGCGCGTGCCGATGACCGCGATGCCCGAGCTCGTGGCAGCCTTCCACTCGCTCGTCGGTCTCGCGGCGGTGGCAGGCGCGGCGGGGACTCTCTACGCGCCGCAGGCCGTCGGCATCCTCGAGAACGGCCATATCCATAAGGAATCGCTGTTCGAGATGGCGCTCGGCGTCGCGATCGGCGCAATCACCTTCACAGGCTCGGTCATCGCCTTCGCCAAGCTATCAGGACGGATGTCGGGGAAGCCGATCATCCTGCCGCAGCGCCATGCCATCAACATCGCTCTTGGCATCGCCCTCGTCGGCCTCATCGCCGTCTTCATCGGTACGGAGAGCAAGCTGCTCTTCTGGCTGATCGTGATCCTGTCCTTCGTCCTCGGCGGGCTCCTGATCATCCCGATCGGCGGCGCAGACATGCCCGTCGTGGTGTCGATGCTGAACTCGTACTCCGGTTGGGCGGCGGCCGGAATCGGCTTCACCCTGGGCAACCTTGCCCTGATCATCACCGGAGCGCTCGTCGGCTCGTCTGGTGCGATTCTGTCCTACATCATGTGCAAGGCGATGAACCGGTCGTTCATCTCCGTCATACTCGGCGGCTTCGGCGGCGATAGCGCCGCTGCGGGAGTCGGCGGGGCCGTCGAGACCCGGCCGGTGAAGCAGGGTTCGGCGGACGATGCCGCCTACATCATGAAGAACGCCGAGCGCGTCATCATCGTGCCGGGCTACGGCATGGCGGTGGCCCAGGCCCAGCATTCGCTGCGCGAGATGGCGGACCTGCTCAAGAAGGAGGGCGTCGACGTCAAATACGCCATCCACCCTGTGGCCGGCCGTATGCCTGGCCACATGAACGTGCTGCTCGCCGAGGCCAACGTGCCCTACGACGAGGTATTCGAGCTCGAGGACATCAACGGCGAGTTCCCGCAGGCGGACGTCGCCTTCGTCATCGGCGCCAACGACGTCACCAACCCCGCCGCCAAGACCGACAAAGCCTCGCCGATCTACGGCATGCCGATCCTGGACGTCGAGCGGGCCAAGACCGTACTGTTCATCAAGCGCGGCATGGGCTCGGGCTATGCGGGCGTCGAGAACGAGGTGTTCTTCCGCGACAACACCATGATGCTGTTCGGAGACGCCAAGAAGGTCGTGGATTCGATCCTCAAGAATCTCTGACCCGCCGGACACCGACGGATCCGATCGGGGCCGGCGTTCTTCGCCGGCCCCTTTTTCGTGACGACGGCTTCGCCGGCGAACGGGACGGTGGCGCCCGAAGGCCTTGACCGGCTAGAACCACCCGGTGTCATCCGCATCTATCATCGCTCGACCCCGTGCGTTCCTCGGCGTCGAGGCCTCGCTTCTCGGCCGCCCCTGGCGCGATCGCTGTGCTGATTCAGCCGTACAGGCTTACGCCGCCACCATGACCCAGGCGCACGGCCTGCCGGACCTCCTCGCCCGCGTGCTGGCCGGCCGCGGCGTCCGCCCGGCGGAGGCGCAAGCCTTCCTCGAACCGCGCCTGCGCGACCTCCTGCCCGATCCGTACTGCCTCGTGGACATGGAGGCGGCGGCCGACCGTCTTGCCAGGGCTTGCCGCGAGGCCGAGAGCGTCGCGGTCTTCGGCGATTACGACGTGGACGGTGCCGCCAGCGCCAGCCTTCTGGCCGGGTATCTCGGCGCCTTCGGCTGCCCAACCCGCATCCACATCCCCGATCGGATCACCGAGGGCTACGGTCCGAACGTCGCCGCCATCACCGAGCTGGCGAGGGGCGGGGCGACCCTGCTCGTCACCGTGGATTGCGGCACGGCCGGCCACGAGCCGCTGGCGGCCGCGGCAACGCTCGGCCTCGACGTCATCGTCCTCGACCATCACGGCGCCCCCGAGCACCTGCCGCTGGCAAAGGCGGTCGTGAATCCTAACCGCCTCGACGACCTCTCCGGCCTCGGCCATCTCTGCGCCGCCGGCGTGGTGTTCCTGACGCTCGTCGCCCTGAACCGGTGCCTACGTGCGAGCGGCATGCCCTCCGAGAGGTTGCCGAATCTCCAGGACGGGCTCGACCTCGTGGCCCTGGCGACGATCGCAGACGTGGTGCCGCTACACGGCCTGAACCGTGCTTTCGTGGTCCAGGGGCTCACCGTGATGCGAGCCCGGGGCCGTCCGGGCCTCGCGGCCCTCCTCGATGCCGCTGCCCTGAGCGAGCCGCCGCAAGCATGGCATCTCGGCTATCTCCTGGGTCCACGCATCAATGCAGGCGGCCGTATCGGCGACGCCGCCCTCGGCGCTCGGCTGCTCGGCACCGACGATCCCGCAGAAGCGGTCCGCATCGCGGCCGAGCTCGACCGGCTCAACCGCGAGCGCCAGGCGATCGAGGCCGAGGCCGTTGCCGAGGCAGAGGCCGAGATGGACCGGGCCCTGACCCTCGATCCCGATCAGCCCGTTCTCGTCACCGGCTCAGCGGAGTGGCATCCCGGCATCGTCGGCCTCATCGCGGCGCGTCTCAAGGAGCGCTTTGGCCGGCCTGCCTTCGCCTTCGCCTTCAAGCCAGACGGTAGCGCCGTCGGCTCCGGGCGCTCCATTCCGGGCGCCGACCTCGGGGCAGCCGTGCGCGAGGCCGTGGAGGCCGGCCTCGCGGTCAAGGGCGGCGGCCATGCCATGGCTGCCGGAGTGACCCTGGCGGGAACAGAGGTCGCAGCCTTCCGCGACGCTCTGGCGAAAAGGCTCGACGGCGCGGTGGCGCAAGCCCGCGCCGTCGATGCGCTCCTCCTCGATGGCAGCGTCAGCGCGGGCGGCGCCAGCGCCGAGATGGTCAGGCTCATCCACAGGGCCGGCCCTTTCGGGCAGGGCGCGCCGGAGCCGGTCTTCGCCCTTCCACGCCACCGCATCGTCGATGCCGGAATCGTCGGCAGCGGCCATGTCCGCGCCAGGCTCCGCAGCCGCGACGGACAGGCGATCGGGGCAATCTGCTTCCGTGCCGCGCAGTCGCCGCTGGGAACCGCCCTCCTCTCCGGAATCGGGCAGGAATTCCATGTGGCCGGGACCCTCTCCTGCGATAATTGGCGCGGCGCCGAGCGGGCCCAGCTCCGGATCTGCGATCTTGCTGATATCGCGGGCGGCCAAGACCCGTGATTCGGTTGACACCCGGCAGAGGCCTCACCATAAGGACCGCCGCGGCCCGATGGGACGCGGTTTGGGGGAATGTCCCGAGCGGCAAAGGGGGCGGACTGTAAATCCGCTGCGTAAGCTTCGTAGGTTCGAGTCCTACTTCCCCCACCAAACACGTTATCAGAACTTCGTCTCGCCCGATTGCAGGCGCTTCCGGCGCTGAGCGGACGGCCGGCCTCAGCCACTCGATCTTCGTCTGACATGCCGATAGCGCGCGCAGATCAGGCGCGAGCGAGCGTTGCCCCCTGGGGGACCCCATCCCATTTCGATCCTCGTAGTCGGCGGAGTGACGGGCCGCCGCAACCCGCGAGGATCACATGGAATATCGGCAATTCGGACGATCCGGCCTGAAGGTACCGGTTCTCAGCTTCGGCACGGGGACGTTCGGCGGGACGGACGAGTTCTTCCAGCGCTGGGGCCAGACGGATGTCGCCGGGGCCACGCGCCTCGTCGACCTGTGCCTCGATACGGGCGCCAATTTGTTCGACACCGCCGACATCTACTCGCAGGGTGCCTCGGAGGAGATCCTGGGCCAAGCCCTCAAGGGCAAGCGGAACCGGGCATTGATCTCGACGAAGGCGACCTTCCCGTTCGGCGAGGGGCCGAACGACATGGGTTCCTCACGCTACCACCTCGTGCGCGCCTGCGAAGCGAGCCTCAAGCGCCTCGGCACGGACCATATCGACGTCTATTTCATGCATGGCTTCGACGCGCTGACCCCCGTCGACGAAACCCTGCGGGCCCTCGACGACCTCGTGACCGCCGGCAAGATCGGTTACATCGGCGCCTCTAACTTCTCGGGCTGGCACCTGATGAAGGCACTTGCGACCTCGGAGCGCTACGGGCTCGCCCGCTATGTCGCCTACCAGGGCTATTACTCGCTGATCGGCCGGCACTACGAATGGGAGCTGATGCCGCTCGGGATCGACCAGGGCGTCGGCCTCATGGTCTGGAGCCCCCTCGGCTGGGGACGGCTCACGGGCAAGATCCGGCGCAGCCAGGGACCTCAGGGCGGACGTATAGCCGCCGGCGGCGCTGAGGGCGGTCCGATCGTGTCGGACGAGTACCTGTACGGCGTCGTCGACGCCCTCGACGCGGTAGCGGCGGAAACGGGCAAGACCGTGCCGCAGGTGGCGCTTAACTGGCTCCTCAGCCGGCCGACCGTGGTCAACATCGTGATCGGTGCCCGCAACGAGGAGCAGCTTAAGCAGAATCTCGGCGCCGTCGGCTGGTCTCTCAACGAGGACCAGATCGGCCGCCTCGATGCGGCGAGCCAGGAGGTGCCGATCTATCCCTATTGGCACCAGAAGGGGTTCGACATCCGCAACCCGAAACCGACGACCTGGTGAGGGGGGCGTTCGCATCGCCTTCTCAAGCCGGCTGGAGCGTGCTATCCGGCCGGCAGCGCGGGTGTAGCTCAATGGTAGAGCAGCAGCCTTCCAAGCTGAATACCCGGGTTCGATTCCCGGTACCCGCTCCAATTACGACCCTTCGGCGGCATCGATCGCGCTCGCATCGCGTCGGTTTTGTGGATGACGGTCGGCGTTGTGCCTGTCGCTGCGCATGCCTACCCGGATACTGTGAGACCGAGTGCAGGGCCGCCAGACGGGGCCGACCAACTCATAGTTTCTTGGCCAAGGCCGAGCGTGAGGGCCGCGCTGCCGAGGGCAGCTCCGGTGGCATTGCCGAGATTGAACTCCCCGATCGGGGGCGAGACGAGATTTCGCGCAACGCTGTCCGCTTCCACCGCCCAGATCTGCGACGGCAGAACCAGGGGGAAGACGACAGGTCCCCAGAGCGGCAGTGTCGAAACCGCAGGCAGGTCAACTCGGCTCGCGAACAGCACAATCGGCTACGTGGCCGAGGAGCCCTTCGATGATCGTCGTGGCCATCCGTCGGCCGGCGAGGCGCCCGCGTGCGAGGTTGCCCGCGCGGTAGCCAGATCCCGAATATGAGAAGCGCCCTGGCCACCTCGTCAGGCGCGGGCCGCAGCAGCAAGGCCGATGCCGAGCACGGCGAGGAAGGCGACGCGCCATCCGTGCGCCTGGCCGGGTGCCGTCCCGAAGGGCACGCCGAGCACGTTGGCGAGCGTCAGGCCGGCGAACGTGAGCGCGCCGGACCGGGTCCGCTGGTGATGGGGTCCCAGCGAGCGCGCTACCACTCCGCCGAGACCGAGGAACGCGCCATGGGCAAAGGCGATGACGACCCGTGCGAGCATCATCAGGGGGTCGTCTGGCGCCAGCGTGCAGACGGGATTCCCAACAGCGAGAACCGCCATCGGCGCGAGAAGTTCTACCTCTTGCCGGAGTCGTGCGTTGGCGATGGCGACGATCGGCGTATCCACGCCGACGCCGGGTGCATAGCTGGATACGAGAAGCTTTCCTTTCGGAAATCCTGCGCCAAGGCTGTCGGCGACCTCGGAAGAAGCCTCATGTTCACGAAAGCTGGTGGTTCCGATCGCGAAGGACACCGCCGCGAGGACGACAAGCGGACCGGACGGTATGCGAGCCCGTCTAGTGGCCGCACCGATCAGGCGCCCTCGCCATATTGCGTTGCAACCCAGCCGAAGAAGTTCCCCCTCATGGCCAATAGCTCGTAGCTGTCCGATGGGTTTGACGCACCAAATGCAAGCGCCCGCCCGACGGCTGTCGAGCGGGCGCACCAGCGGCGTAGATGCGATTAGGTCTATCGCTGAAGCGACGTTTCGGCCGACGGGCCGCCCTCGCGGCCTTCAAGAGGCTTAAGCCGCTTCCTTCTTGCTCGAAGCACGGCGCTTTTTCTCAGGTACTTTTTGAGCGGGCGCCTCGGACACGCTCGCTGCAGGCTCGGCGGCAACCAGTTTGGGGCTACTCTTGCGACGCTGCTGGCCGAGACCGAGGGCGCGTGCAAGCTCGGAACGCTGCTCCGAATAAGCGGCCGACGTCATCGGGTAATCGGGCGGAAGGCCCCACTTCGTGCGGTACTGCTCCGGGCTAAGCCCACGCAGAGTCAGGTGGCGGCGCAAGGTCTTGTACTGCTTTCCGTCTTCGAAGCTGATCAGATACTCGTTCGAGATCGAACGGCGAATTTCCTGCGGCGTCGCCTTCGGAGGCCCAGCTTCGACGGCAGGTGCGCCCTTGCCGCTCATGTTGCGTACGGATTCGTAGACATCGCTAAGCAGCTTAGGGAGCTCGCCGCTTTGAACATGGTTGTTGCTGACATAAGCGGAGACGATATCGGCCGTCAGCGTAATCAGGCGGCTCTCGTCGCTATCGAAATCGGTCATAAGGATTAGTCCATTACCACGTTGCAGATTCAATGTTCGGAAGATTAAGCTCAGTGAGCGATATTAGCAAGATCTAACCCAGAACCTTACGCGAAATTGGCGATTATTTCTCGACAAAGCAGCATTTTTTCGCGCTCAGCCTGCACGGCGCGGGCTGATCGCTCTCAGGTTGCCGTGACCCAAAAGCCGATTTCGCGTGTAAAGGACACAATGGTTGACAGGCGGAGCCTTTGCGCCGACCGATGAGATCGGCAGCTCTACTGTCTCGCGAAGTGAAGTTCGGATCTCGCGACAAGACGCGTGTCAGACGTCGACGCGCATCGATCACTTGGCAAGACCGAGTTGAATGCCTCGCTACAACCTCGGGGAGTGCGCCGGTGCCGCACGACCGAGTTCGATCCATATGTGTGTGATAGTGACCGAAAACCGGTGGCGGAGCCCTTCAATGTGCGACGCCAGTCGAGTTGGTTGGCTGAACAACATCTTTGCCTGCCCGGCGTGAGCAGTTCCCGTCTGATAGGGACAATAAGAACGCCAGTGACGGGCCTCCTTGGAGCCACTTTGAGTGACTATCGCATTTTTGAAACGCCTGGGCAGAAACCAAGCTGAATTCTAAAGCCCGAGATCCGATAAACCAGGATGGTCCGCAGGCCGTGGACCCTGTTCCCAGTGGAACTTGCGCTGCGATTCCTGGATCGCGACGTCGTTGATGCTCGCTTCACGCCGACGCATCAGACCAGTTTCGGTGAACTCCCATTGCTCGTTACCGTGCGAGCGGAACCACTGGCCGTCGTCGTCGTGCCATTCATAGGCGAAGCGCGCGGCGATCCGGTTCTCGTGGAAGGCCCAGACTTCCTTGATGAGGCGGTACTGGCGCTCGCGCTCCCACTTGCGGGTGAGGAACATCACGATAGCCTCGCGGCCAATCAGGAACTCCGATCGATTCCGCCACCACGAATCGGGGGTGTAGGCGAGCGAGACTCTTTGCGGATCCCGGGTGTTCCAAGCATCCTCCGCCCCACGCGCCTTCTTGGCAGCAGTCTCCGCAGTAAAGGGCGGAGTTGGCGGGCGGGTCTCGGACATGTTTTCTAACTCCCGAATGATCGGGAAGCTTTGCCTTTGTAAGTCGTATGGCGTCAATAGATCGCAAGCGGAAGACCACCCGCGGCGGCTGTCATAGCCGCCGCCTTCTCATCCGATGTCTTGGGGCTTTCAATCCAGTCCGAGCATCAATCCGATATTCTGAACCGCCGCGCCGGAGGCGCCCTTGCCGAGGTTGTCGAGGCGGGCGACGAGGAGGGCCTGGCGGGCGCTCTCCGAGCCGAAGATGCGCAATTCGAGCCGGTCTGTGTCGTTGAGCGCTTCCGGTTCGATGCGGGTGGAGCCGGCCGTGGGAACGACCGCGACGAGATGGCTGCCCGCGTAGTAGGCGCTCAAGGCTGCCTCGAGGTCGGCGACCTTCGGGCGGGCCGGGAGGGTGTCGAGGTGGAGCGGCACGCTCACCAGCATGCCCTGGCGGAAATTCCCGACCGAGGGGATGAAGATCGGCCTGCGGGTGAGCAGGCTGTAGGCCTGCGTCTCGGGCAGGTGCTTGTGATCGAGGCCGAGGCCGTAGAGTAGGAACGGCTCGCCGCTGCCTGTCTCGTAGCTCTCGATCATGGTCTTGCCGCCGCCGCTATAGCCGCTCACCGCGTTGATGCTGAGCGCATAGTCGGATGGGATCAGCCCGGCCTCCACCAGGGGACGGATCAACCCGATGGCGCCGGTGGGATAGCAGCCGGGATTGGCGACTCGCCGCGAGCCGCGGATCGCGTCGGCTTGGCCTCCATGGAGCTCGGCGAAGCCGTAGACCCAGTCGGGATCGACCCGGTGGGCGGTGCTGGCGTCGAGGATGCGCGGCCCGCCCCCTGGCATCGCGTCGGCCAATGCCACGGTTTCGCGGGCGGCGTCGTCGGGCAGGCACAGGACGACGAGATCCACGCTCTCCATCAGGGTGCGCTTGGCCGCGACATCCTTGCGCTGCTCGTGCGGAATGCTCCTGAGCGTGACGCGTCCCTCGCGCTCCAGGCGCTCGCGGATGCCGAGTCCCGTAGTGCCGGCCTCGCCGTCGATGAAGACCGTGGGTTGGCCGGTAAGGGTCTCGCTCATCGCCTCGTATCCCGTGATGTGCGGCGCCTGTGATCTGTGCTGCTTGGCTGCCGCGTCCCGCCAAGTGGCGGGGCTAACCTGTCGAGTCAACGATTAGGCGCGGCGTTGCGCATTCTGATGACAGGAACAGCTCCCGCCGAGTGCCCGTTATCGCTCGAATGTCATGAGAAGGTTCGAGCCGATGACGCAGAGCGCCGAGAAATCCGACCCGAAGCTCTGGGACAAGGTGAAGGCCGAGGTCACCGCCTCGTCGAAGGGCGGCAAGCCGGGGCAGTGGTCGGCCCGCAAGGCGCAAGCCGCCACGAAGGCCTACAAGGATGCCGGCGGCGGCTACGAGGGCAAGAAGTCGAAGGACAACAGCCTCGCCCGCTGGACCGACGAGGAGTGGGATACGAAGTCGGGCAAGGAAAGCGGCAAGACCGGCGAGCGCTACTTGCCGAAGAAGGCACGCGAATCCCTCTCGGACGAGGAATACGCCCGCTCGACCAAGGCCAAGCGGGCCGACAGCGCCAAGGGCCGCCAGTTCTCGAAGCAGCCGGCTGATATCTCCAAGAAAGCCGCCGCGGCGCGGAAGGGCTCGGCGACCAAGGCCGATTTGATGAAACGAGCCAGGACCAAGAAGATCCCCGGTCGCTCGTCGATGTCGAAGGCCGAGCTGGAAAAGGCTCTGGCCGCGGCCTGAGCTTTCCGGGCGGCGCCTGTCAGGCCGCCGGCTCCCAGTCGATCGACCGGCGCAGGAACGCCATCCCGAGCGCCAGGAAGGCGGCCTTCTCGGCATTGTCCTTGCCGTAGCCGTGGCCGCCCGCGGCCGGCTCGTAGAAGGCCGGATCGTAGCCGAGCGCCCTGAGCTTCTCTGCCATCTTGCGGGCATGACCGGGATGAACCCGGTCATCCCGGCGCGTCGTAGCAATGAGGATCGGCGGATAGGGCCGTCCGGCTTCGGCCATGTGATAGGCTGAGATCGGCCCAAGGAAATCCCAATCCTCCGCAATATCGGGGTCGCCGTATTCGGCGATCCAGCTCGCTCCGGCCAGGAGCTTCGCGTAGCGGCGCATGTCGATGAGCGGGATCGTGCAGAACAGGGCGCCGAAGCGCTCCGGGTAGCGGGTCAGCATGTTGGCAATCAGCAAGCCGCCATTGGAGCCGCCTTGCGCCGCGATCCGCCCCGGACGTGTGACGCCGCGAGCGACGAGATCGGCCGCAACCGCGGCGAAGTCGTCGTGGGCGAGCGCCTTGCCCTCGCGCCTTCCGGCCTGGTGCCAATGGGTGCCGAACTCGCCGCCGCCCCGGATATTGGCGACCACTCCGGTGCCGCCCTTCTCCAGCCAGAGCTTGCCCAGAACCGCGTCATAGGTCGGCAACAGGGAGATCTGGAATCCGCCATAGGCGGTGAGGTGGACCGGCGCCTCGCCACTCGCATCAGCCGGCCCGGTCTGGACGTAGGGAATGGGTGTCCCATCCGCCGAGATCGCCTCGTGGCGAGTGACCCTCAAACCTGCGGGATCGAAGGAGGGCGCGGTGGTGCGCAGGATCGCTGGCGCCGAGAGATCGGGTGGGATCGACAGCAGCGTCGGCGGGGTCAGCGGGTCCTGCGTCAGCGCCAGGAGCGTGCCGTCCGCCTCGCTCGGCTCGGCGTCGAGGGGCCAGACCGAGACGCTGCCGATCGCCGGCAGGCCGGGCAGGTCGCGGGGCTTCCAGCCCGAGCCGTCGCGCCCGAAGGCGATGTAGCCCGGCCGCAGGTCGTCGAGGGCGTCGACTACGAGCCGGGAGCCGGACCAGAACACGTTCTGCAACGCGCGGCGGACGGACGGCTCCCACAGCACCGCGAAATCCCGGTCGCCGGCCAGGAATGCCGACAAGGACATTGCCAGCACCGTATCCGCCGCATGGGTCAGGCCGCCGACCTCCCATTCCGACCGCGTCCGAACCGCGAGGCCGTCGCCCTGCACCGAGACCTCGGCGTCGGAGGGGATGTCGAGCCTGTGCTTTGGTCCGGTGCGGTCGCCGAGATGGATGAACCCGTCGAAGAAGCCCGTCCGCTCGGCGAAGACGACGCGCTCGGGGCCCGCATCGTGCTCGACACCGCCCCAGAGGCCCATATTCTCTGGTGCCGTCTCGAACAGCACCGTGGCCTCGCTCGGATCGGTGCCGCGCCGCCACAGGCGCACGGTGCGCGAATAGCCCGCCCGCGTCGCCATCCCCTCGCCGAAGGCGCTGGACAGGATCACCGTGTCGCGGTCGAGCCAGTCGCCTGATCCCTTGGCTTCGGGCAGAACGAAGCCGTCCGCGACGAACCGGCGGGTCGACAGGTCGAACTCGCGGATCACGACGGCGTCGCCGCCGCCGCGGCTGAGCTTGATCAGGACAAGGTGGCTTCCAGGCAGGCCGTTCGCGCCGCCCCAGACCCATTCCTCGCCCTCGGCGGCGGCCAGGGCATCGATGTCGAGGAGGATATCCCATTCGGGCGTGCCGGCCCGGTATGAGGCCTCGTCGGTGCGCCGCCACAGGCCGAGGGGATGCTCGGCATCGCGCCAGAGATTGTAGAGAAGGCCGCCGCGGCGGGCCACCATGGGGATACGGTCCGGCCGATCGAGGATCGCGAGAGCCGCGTCGCGATCCCTCCCCATGATTGCGTCGGAGACCCGGGCCACCGTCTCGGCATTTCGGGCCTCGACCCAGGCCAGGGCCTCGGCGCCGTCGATCTCCTCGAGCCAGAGATGCGGGTCGTCGTCGGGCTGCTGAAGGGTCGGGCGTGGGTCGAGGAGCGGCTGATTCATGCCGTCAGGGTACGTGATTTCGCTCGCGCGTGCAGGTCTTCAGCGCCGCAAGCTGCTCGGCGAGTTCGGTGCGCACGAATTCCCGGAAAAGCCGCACGCGGGCCGGCAATTCCCGTCCGGCGAGGCTGACGGCGCGCAGGGTCCCGTCCCGGCCCTGCCAGTCGGGCAGCACCGGGACGAGGTCCCCGGCGAGGACCGAACGCGCGGCGACGAGGCTGGGGATCACGCCGATGCCGATGCCGGCTAGCGTGAGCCGCAGAACGGTGGCGAAATCGGTGGCCCGGACGACGGGGGGCAGCCCGAGAGCGAAGGTCCGCCCCTCCCCGTCGGTCAGTCGCGAATGCGGCGCATTCGGGTGCTCGCGCGACAGGACGAGATCGTGATCGGCGAGGCCATCGACATCATGCGGAGCTGGATGCCGGGCGAGGTAAGCGGGCGCCGCGTAGAAGCCGATGGTGAGGCCGGCGAGGATCGGGGCCCTGTATCCGCTATCGGGCGCGTCCCGCCCGAGGCGCAGGGCAAGATCGATGCGGTTGGCGGCGAGGTCGAGCCGGGTATCGGTGACGATCAGGTCGAGGGTGATCTGGGGGTAGAGGGTCCTGAAGCCCGCGACGAGGTCGGGCATCACCTCGATTCCGAAATCCACCGAGGTCGTCACCCGTAGCTGGCCGCGCGGGACGTGGCGGGCGTCGCGCGCCGTTTCCAGCGCCTCGTCGAGGATCGCGAGGCTCTCCTGCGCCCGCGCATGGAAGACGAGACCCTCGGCCGTAGGCGAGACGGCGCGTGAGGTGCGGGCGAGCAGGGTCGTCCCCAGGGCTGACTCGAGCCGCGAGATGCGGCGGCTGATGCTACCCTTCGTTTCCGCCATGGCCTCGGCAGCGCGGGTGACGGTGCCGAAATCGACCACCGCGCAGAAGGCGCGGACATCGTCGAGACGGCCGTGGAAGGTTTCCGAACGAGCAACCATGAGTCACCCGATACCCGTCTTTTGTTCGGGCGAGAACGTCCTACCTGCAATGCCCAAGCTATGTTCGTCCAAGCGATCGCGGCGGTGCGCCCGCCCGGTTCGTGCTCATCGTCGGAGATTGCCCGTGACCCGTTTCGCCTATCCAGGCCTCCTCGCCGCCGCTCTCGTCTTCGCGGCCCCGGCCCTCGCCCAGACGCCGCCGACCCGTGATCCGGCCCAGGTCCAGGGCGGCAGCTACGCCGTCGATCCCGGCCACACCCAGGTGACCTTCATGGTCTCGCATTTCGGCTTCTCGAACTATTCCGGCACCTTCTCCGATGTGTCGGGAACACTCAATCTCGATCCCAAGAACCCCGGTGCCTCCAAGCTGAACATCAAGCTGCCCGTCGCCTCGGTCGCGACCACCAGCGCCCACCTCACCAATTCCCTCAAGGGCGACCAGTGGCTCGATGCCGCCAAGTATCCCGAGATGACCTTCGTCTCGACCAAGGTCGCTCCAGAAGGCCGGGACAAGGCCAAGGTCACCGGGGACCTTACCCTCCACGGCGTGACGAAGCCCGTTACTCTCGACGTGACCTTCTTCGGAGCCGGCAGCAACCCGATGAACAAGAAGTACACCGTCGGTTTCTCCGCCACCGGCACGGTCAAGCGCTCGGAGTTCGGCGTGAAGACCTACATTCCGGCGATCGGCGACGACCTTCAGCTCAGGATCGACGCCGCCTTCGAGCGCACCGAGTAGTCGCGGAGCTCGATCGATGCCGAGTGCACGGCGCTATTCCCTCGTCGCCATCGTCCTGCACTGGCTGAGTGCGCTCGGTATCCTGGCGCTCGTCGCCATGGGGCTCGCCATGACGCAGCTCGAACTCGCTCCGATGCGCAAGTTCGAGCTTTACCAGTGGCACAAATCCCTCGGGATCACGGTGCTGCTGCTCACCCTTCTGTGCCTCGGCTGGCGGCTCCTTCGACCGCCGCCGGCCCTGCCGCCCGGGATGACGAAGGTCGAGCGCCGGGCGGCCAATGGCGCGCACATCCTGCTCTACGGGCTGCTGATCGGCATGCCGCTCACCGGGTGGGCCGTGGTCTCGGCCTCGCCCTTCAATATCCCGACCCTGCTCTATGGAACGATCCCGTGGCCGCACCTGCCGGTGATCGCGACGCTTGTCGACAAGGCCAGTGCCGAGAAGCTGCTGGCCGTGGTCCATGCGGGCGGCGCCTGGATCCTGATCGCGCTGCTCATGCTGCATGTCGGCGCGGCTCTGCGCCACCACTTCATCCTGCGCGACGATACCCTGCGGCGGATGCTTCCCCTCGTCGCCCGACGCCCTGGAGCCGTTCGATGATCCTTGCTCGCCTCGGCCTCGCCGCGTGCCTCCTCCTGCCATTCACGGCCGAGGCGGCGGATTGGGCCATCGCTCCATCGAAAAGCCGGATCGGCTTCTCGGGGGTGCAGGTCGGCGCTCCGTTCAGCGGCCGGTTCACCCGCTTCGAAGGGCAGATCAGCTTCGATCCGGATAAGCCCGAGGCTGGCCGCGCCGTGATCCTCATCGATCTCGCCAGCGCGCAGACCGGCGACGCTCAGCGCGACAGCGCCCTGCCTCAGGCCGAATGGTTCGACGCCAAGACGAACCCGAAGGCCCGCTTCGAGGCGACGCGCTTCGTACACAAGGGTAACGACGCCTATGAGGCGTCGGGTACCCTGACGATCCGCGGAATCGCCAAGGACGTCACCCTGCCCTTCCGGCTGGCGCGCGACGGGAACATCGCCCGCGCTACCGGCCATCTCGACCTCGTGCGGAGCCAGTTCGGCGTCGGACAGGGTGCATGGGCCACGGGCCAGTGGGTCGGCCTGGAGGTCGGCGTCGACATCGACGTCACAGCGACGGCGCGCTGAGGCGGCTTCAGCCCTCCAGCTCGCCCCAGCTCGGCTTCCACACCCCTTGCGGGTCCATCACGACGATCTCCAGCCCGCCGGTATTGGCGATGTGGACGGCGATGCCGAAGGCCTGGGCGATCGGCAGCTCGCCGGTCGTGCTGAAGGTTTTGCCGTCGGCGAGCTTGACCTCCCCCACCACGTCCGATCCCGAACGCGCGAGGCTCAACGTCACCGCCGTGACCACGGGCGCGACGACGCGCCGGAACCTGTTGGCCATTCTGCGATCTCCCGCACACGAAACGTTTCAAACGAAAAGGGCGGGCCCTCGCGGACCCGCCCATCTGAATGGCCTGAGGCCAATGGCTTTTAGCGCTTCGAGAACTGGAAGCTGCGGCGGGCCTTCTTGCGGCCGTACTTCTTGCGCTCGACGACGCGGGCGTCGCGGGTGAGGAAGCCCTCGCGCTTGAGCGGCGCCCGAAGCTCGGGCTCGTAGTAGGTCAGGGCCTTCGACAGACCGTGGCGCACCGCGCCGGCCTGGCCGGAGAGACCGCCGCCATGGACGCTGACCATGATGTCGTACTGGTCGACGCGGTTGGCGATCTGCAGCGGCTGGCGCAGGATCATGCGCAGCACCGGACGGGCGAAGTAGACTTCGATCGTGCGGCCGTTGACGACGACCTGGCCGGTACCGGGCTTGATCCAAACGCGGGCGACCGCGTCCTTGCGCTTGCCCGTGGCATAGGCACGGCCCTGCGCATCGAGCTTCTGCACATGGACGGGCGCCGCATTCTCGGGCGATTCGACGTTCGACCGGTTGAGGTCGGCGAGGGACTGGAGGGTCGCCATGATCAAGCGCTCACGTTCTTGCGGTTGAGGCTGCCGACGTCGAGCGCCTGCGGCTGCTGGGCGGTGTGGGGATGCTCGGTGCCCTTGTAGACCCGGAGGTTGCCCATGATCTGGCGGAAGAGCGGGCCGCGCGGCAGCATGCGCTCGACGGCCTTCTCGACGACGCGCTCGGGGAACCGGCCGTCCAAGATGTACTTGGCAGTCCGCTCCTTGATGCCGCCCGGATAGCCGGTGTGGTGGTAGTACACCTTCTGCTCACGCTTGCGGCCGGTGAACTTCACTTTCTCGGCGTTGATGACGATGACGTTGTCGCCGCAATCGACGTGGGGCGTGTAGGCGGGCTTGTGCTTGCCGCGCAAACGCATGGCGACGATGGAGGCGAGCCGGCCGACGACCAGGCCCTCCGCATCGACGACGATCCACTTCTTGTCGACGTCGGCGGGTTTCAGCGAAGTAGTGCTCATCGCGCTGCTCATCCCGTGGCGTTCCGTATGATCGAATCAACAAAATGATGCGCCGCCGCGTTCAGGACGCGACGGCGTTAGGCGGTGAATAAAAGCGGGCGCGTCCGGCGTCAAGTGCATTTCGGCGGACGAAACGGGCAAAAATCCAATTAACTGAGGGGGTTCGGTATTGCGGTATCAAGATACCGCAATACCGACATGAACTTGTCCCTCCCGCAGATCTGGACGCCGGTCATCCGGTTATGTCTGCAGGAAGGGGTTCGTCAGCCTCTCCTCGCCGAGCGTCCCCGTCGGGCCATGACCGGGGATGAAGGCGACGTCGTCGCCGAGAGGCAGGACCTTCTCCTTGATCGCGCGGATGAGTTGGTCGTGGTTGCCGCCGGGAAGATCGGTGCGGCCGACCGAACCCTTGAACACCACGTCGCCGACGAGGGCGAAGCGCGCGTCGCGGCTCACGAACACCACGCTGCCCGGCGAGTGGCCGGGAGCGTGAAGGATGTCGAACACGAGGCCCCCGACCTCGACGGCGTCGCCATCCACGAGCCAGCGGTCCGGTGTGACGGAGCGCGCGCCTTCGAGGCCGTAATTGGCTCCAGTCTCGGGCAGGCTGTCGAGGAGGTAGCGGTCGGCCTCGTGCGGGCCTTCGATCGGCACGCCGAGCCGCTCGCGCAGCTCTTCGGCCCCGCCGGCATGGTCGATATGGCCGTGGGTCAACAGGATCTTCTCGATCCTGATGCCCTGGTCGGCGATCGCTGCCTCGATCCGGTCGAGGTCGCCGCCGGGATCGACTACGGCGCCGACCTTGGTCTCGTCTGACCAGATCAGGGTGCAGTTCTGCTGAAAGGGTGTCACCGGGATGATTCCGGCACGGGGCGTTCCAGGCATCGGGACCGTTTTTGAAAGCGGCGCGGTATCGCGCGGGAGCGGTGAGCTCTAGCGCGCTGGGCGCGAAGGTGCGACTCCCCGCGCCGGGCACAGCGGCTCCGCTCGCCAAATTTCGGCCTCGCAGTCAAACTACTGAGGCTTGGCCTTAAAATCTTCCCGATCTTCACGCCACCCGGGGCAGCCCCTTGCACACATGCTGAAAACCGCCTTCGTCGCCGCGCGCGACCGGCAGCGTCTCGGGGAGATTGCCGTCGTCCTCATCGGCTACGGCGTCAACAAGGCCGTCGACCGCCTCGGCCTTGCCACGGTCGCACGCTTCGCCAAGCGCAAGGCCCCGCAGGTCGACGTGACCCGCCTGTCGCAGCCGCAGAGAGTGCGGCGCGCGATCGAGGCCCTGGGGCCGACCTTCGTCAAGCTCGGCCAGATCCTGGCGAGCCGTCCCGACCTCCTGACGCCGGAATGGACCGAGGAACTCGAGAAGCTCCACAGCCAGGTCTCGCCGATCCCGTGGGAGAAGATCCGGCCGCAGCTCGAAGCCGATCTCGGCGCCTCGCCGCACGAGGTCTTCGCCGAGTTCGACACGACGCCGCTCGCCGCCGCCTCGATCGCCCAGGTCTACAAGGCGCGGCTGCAGACCGGCGAGGAGGTCATCGTCAAGGTCCTGCGCCCGGGCCTGCGCAAGATCATCGAGGCGGACCTGCGGCTCCTCGCCCACGCGACTCGCATCGTCGTCGACGAATGGCCCGAATTCGCCCGCTACCAGCCGCACGAGCAGATGCGCCACCTCTCGGGGGGACTCTACGGCGAGCTCGACCTCGTCAACGAGGCGCGCAATTGCGAGACCATCGCGGCGATCTTCTCCGACCGCGACGACATCGTCATCCCGAAGATCCATTGGGAATGGACCTCCGAGCGCGTCCTCGTACAGGAGTTCATCCACGGCATCCCGCCCAACGACCACGCCCGTCTCGATGCGGCCGGTGTCGACAAGGTGGCGGTCGCCCAGAAGGGCACCGACGCCTTCCTCAACATGGTCCTGATCGAGGGCGTGTTCCACGCCGACCCGCATCCGGGCAACATGCTGATCCTGGAGGGCAACAGGATCGGCTTCATCGATTTCGGGATCATCGGGCGCCTGTCCGGACGGCGGCGAACCCAGCTCCTGATGCTGATCGGCGCCATGCTCAAGGAGGATGCCGACGGCCTCATGGCGGTGCTCCTCGACTGGACCGGATCGAGCAACCCGGATCTGACCAAGCTCGAGACCTCCTCCCAGGCCTTCATCACCCGCCATGCCGGCGCGGTGCTCAACTTCGCGGACCTCCTCACCGACTTCATGACCATGGCCCGCGAGAACGACCTCGCGATGCCCACCGACCTCGCGATCCTGTTCAAGGGCCTCGTCACGGCGGACGGCGTGATGCGCCACCTCGACCCGAAATTCGATCTCTTCACCGCGGCCGGACCCACGGTGAAGAGCAAGCTCGCCTCGCAATTCTCGATCAAGGGCATCACCCGCAAGGTCGAGGCGGTGGGCGCGGGCCTATTCGGCGCCGCCTCCGAACTGCCGACCCTGATCCACCTCATGCTGGTGCGGCTGAAGCAGGGCCGCGTCACCGTCGAGATCGAGGTGAAGGGGATCGACAAGCTGACCCGGGGCATCGAGCGCGCCGCCGCCCGCGTCGCCGTCGCCCTCATCGTCGCCGCCTTCGCGACGCAGCTCGCGCCGCGCTTCATGGACCTCGGCACGCCTGCCTTCGTGACGGTCGGCTTCGGCGTCTTCGTCATCGGGATCGGCTGGCTGGTACTGCTGGGGCGGAATAAGTAGGCGATTCGGGCTCTTGCGCGGGGTCGAACGGCTAGAAGTCCACCGATCCGCTATTGCGTCGGCACCGTCTGCAATTCCGGACTGCGGATTGTCGAGTAGTCGCCGGTCGCGCGCGCCCTGGACAGGTCGTGCGCGTTCTGGAGGTTGAGCCAGAACTGAGCCGACGTGCCGAACCGGACACCGAGCCGGATCGCGGTGTCGGCCGTCATTCCCCGTCGCTCGCGGATGATGTCCGACAACCGGTTGGAGGGCACGCCGATCTCCGCCGCCACCCGCCGGGCGCTGAGGTCGAGCGGCTTCATGTAGTCCTCCAGAAGGACTGCACCGGGATGGGTACGAACGCGTGGCATCTCCGATCTCCTTGTTATCGCTGTAGGTTTTGGTGCCTGATCAAGAGGTGAAGCATCACGCCTTAGTGGTAGTCGAGGATTCCGACGTCCTCCGGACCCTGCGCGGTCCATCGGAAGCAAATACGCCACTGATCGTTGATCTGGATGCTGTACATCCCCGCGCGGTCGCCTCTGAGAAGCTCGAGGCGATTTGCAGGTGGCGAGCGAAGATCGTCCAAGTCCGTGGCGGCGTCGAGAAGATCGAGCTTTCGCCCGGCGACGGCTTCGAATGAGTGCCATTGCCGATGACATTCGCCATCCTCGAAAAACGCCTTGGTGCGCTTGTCTGCGAAGCTCTGAATCATGATCGTGCTACGTGATACGCTTCACGTAACAACTCGCATTGGGGGGCCAAGGGACTGATGAGGGGCCTCCTTCGGTTATTCCATATATGAAGGAGTGGCCGCGTATCATGCGCGACAGGATTCAGGCCGCCGGACGTCGCCGGGTACGCGTGCGATCTTAAAACAGCCGCCTTGTGCATCGCATATTCATCCTCTCAGGCGCACGGTCCCGGCGCCTCCTGACAGGCCTGGTCCCGCGCGCCCTCGATGAACATCATTCTGATCAAGCTGTTCGCGACGGCCCTGACGCTGAGCCAGGTGACGACCCGGCCGGACGCCGTGAAGACGCAGTTCGACCCGGCGACTGACGGGCCGCAGGTGGTGCAGATCCTGCGCGACGGCTGCGCCCATATGCGCAAGGCCTTCGACATCGAGGACATCAACCTCGACGACCTCATCTCCACCGCCATGGAGGACCCCACCGCCGTGGCGGGAGCGGGGGCGCCCAAGCTCCTGCACGGGCTCGATATCGGGGAGCTCAACACGAGCTACCGGCAGTTCTGCAAGGGCGAGAGCCCGGCGAACTCGCCCTTCGACGCCGCGGCGGTCATCGCCTTCTACAACAAGGCTGCCGCCGACCTCCCGGCGGCCGAGACGTGGAAGGACCCCAAGCTCCCCGGCGTCAGCCTCATCCTCGACCGGGCAGGCAAGCGCTTCTCGGAGACCTTCGAGCCGAACGGTCGCCGCCTCGTCGTGCCCATCGCCACCGTCCCCGTGCGCGTTCAGAAGGCCTTCGTCGCCGCCGAGGACAAGCGCTTCGAGACCCATAAGGGCATCGACGAGCGCGGCGTCATCCGCGCCTTCATCGGCAACCTCGCCTCCCCGGGCCGGCCGGCCGGCGGCNNTCGACCATCACCCAGCAGGTGGTCAAGAACCTCATGGTGGGCGACGACGTCACCTACGAGCGCAAGATCCGCGAGATGATCGTGGCGGCACGCCTCGAGCGCATCCTCTCCAAGCCCGAGATCCTCGGGCTCTACCTCAACGCGATCTATCTCGGCCGCGGCGCCTACGGCATCGAGATGGCGGCGCGCAGCTATTTCGGCAAATCGGTGGGCCAGCTCAGCCTCACCGAGGCGGCCCTCCTCGCCGGAATGCCCAAGGGGCCGAATTACTACAGCCCCGACAAGTACCCCGACCGCGCCCGCGAGCGCCGCGCCTATGTGCTGGCCCGGATGAAGGACGAGGGCGTCATCACCGAGGCCGAGCTGACCCAGGCCGCCAACGCGCCGCTGGGCCTGGTGACGCCCGAGGCGAGCCGGCGCGATTCGGGCTTCTACGTCGTCGATTACCTCGCCCGCGAGGCGCGCACCTTCGCGGGCCTCGAATCCCTCACCGCCGCCTCCTACACGCTGCGCTCGACCATCAATGCCGGCCTGCAACGGGCGGCCGAGACGGCATTGCAGGATGGGCTTTCGGCCTACGAGCGCAGCACTGGGCGACAGGCCTACGAGGGGCCGGAATTCAACCTCGCCGAGGCGATCCGCAAGCTCGAAGGTGGTCCCGCGCCGGTGCCCGCGTCGCCGGCCGCGCCCGGGCCGAAACCCGCGGAGCCGTCCCAGCCCGCGCTGGTCAACGGCGTGCCGCTCCTCGTCGGCGGCGAAGCCAGGACCGCGACGATGACGCCGTCGCCGAAGCCGGTCGAGGTCGCCAAACCCGCCGAGGAGAAGACTGCCGCGAAGCCCGTGGAGGCGAAGGCGACCGTCCGCGCCAAGGCCGGCGATCCGAAAGTACCGGCCGAGAAACCGACTTGGCTTCGTGCCTTGCAGGCCGCTCGCCCGGTTCTCTACGACGTCCACTGGCCCCTGGCGGTGGTGCTCGATAACGGACGCAACGGCGTGAAGGTCGGGCTTGCCGACGGGCGCATCGCCAGCCTCGATCCCGGCCCGGCGCGGGGGCGGCTCCAGACCTACGACGTGGTCCGGGTCAAGCTGCGCGACGCCAAGGCCAAGACGCCGCGTGCCGAGATCCGGGTCCGCCCCGTCGTACAGGGCGCAGCCCTGGTCCTGGAGAACCGCACCGGCGCGATCCTCGCCATGGCGGGCGGCTTCTCCTATCCGGTGAGCCAGCTCAACCGGGTGACGCAGACCGTGCGCCAGCCGGGCTCGACCCTGAAGCCCCTCACCTATCTCGCCGCGCTGAACGCAGGGCTCCAGCCCAACACCCTCATTCTCGACACCGCCGTCACCCTCCCGCCGATCGGAGGCGCCGGCGATTCCTGGAGCCCGAAGAACTACGATGGCGGCGGCTCGGGCGTGACGACCCTGCGCCGCGGCCTCGAATTCTCGAAGAACCTCGTCACCGCTCGGCTGCTTCAGGGCGGCATCGCGCCGACGGCGCCCGCGAGCCTGCAGCGGATTTGTGACCTCGCCCTCGAAGCGCAGCTTTATGCGGAGTGCGAGCGCTACTATCCCTTCGTGCTGGGCTCGCAGCCGGTGCGGATGCTCGATCTCGCCGCCTTCTACGCTGCCATCGCCAATGAGGGTGCGAGGCCCGCGCCTCACGTGTTCGAAGGCGTCGAGCGCGACGGCAAGGCCCTCTACCAGCGCGGCCTGCGCGAGCCGGCGCGGATCGGATCGGCCGACCGCGTCGCCTTCTACCAGCTCAAGACCATGCTTCAGGGGGTGACCCATCATGGCACCGCCGCGGCCCTGGCTCGTATCTCCGGCATGGTGGCGGGCAAGACTGGTACCTCCGAGAACGAGAACGACGCCTGGTTCGCCGGGTTCTCCAACGAGGTCACCGTCGTCGTTTGGATCGGCTACGACAATGCCGACGGGACCCGGCGGACCCTGGGCCGCGGCCAGACCGGCGGCCATGTGGCGGTGCCGATCGCCGGCAGCATCTTCCAGGCTGCCTGGGCCAACGGCGTGTCCAAGAGCCCCTTGGCGCCGCCCAGCACGGAGGCCCGTCCCTATCTCGTCGACCTGCCGATCGATCCGCGCTCCGGCGAGCGGATCTCAGATGGCGGGTTCATGGAGCATTTCCGGCTCAAGGACGGACGCATGGCCGATACCCGCACGCGGCTCCTGCCCGGCGAGACCCGAACCGCAATGCGGCCGGATGCCGAGGACGGCGATCTTGAGGGCGTCGACCCCGATACGGAATCCCGGACAGACCCCGATCTCGACATCCTCGATACGCTCAGGCGCCGACGCGCCGAGGTCGAACCGCTCGACCCCTTCGGCGGCCGAGGCTCGGTTCAACGTGGCCGGCGCGACGCCGACGTCTACCAGCCCTGGCCGGGCGCCCAGCGCTCGCCCTTCGGCGACGAGGAGAGCTATCCGCGCGCGCGCCGCCGGGATCCGGACTATCTCTTCGGCGACGACCCGCGCTACTGAGCGCCCTTCCCCACCATCGAAGGCACAGACGTGCAAACGCAGATTCCGGCGACCCTTCTTCTCGGCCTCGTTCTGGCCACGCCTGCCGCCGCGCAGACCCCTGCCGCGCTCACCGAGCGGGTCAAGGACGTGCCGTCGATCACGGCGGCCGGGCTCTCCAGCCTCAAGCCCGGGACGATCCTGTTCACCGACCACCGCGATAACCCGTCGAACCCGGAAAGCGGCCTGATTCCCTATCTCGATTGGGGCAAGGCGCGACCGGCCGAGCGCGCGGCCCTGGCGCCCTATGCCAGCTACGCCGAGCCCGACTACACCATCACGGTCAACGGCGTGTCGAAGCCGCGCCACGAGACCCTCAAGGTCTATGTCGCGCAGGGGCGGTTCGTGTTGCCGAAAGCCCCTGGGGCCGTCGACCTCTCGTCCTACGCGACGCTCGCCTTCGTCGCGAAGATGGATCCGGTGATCAAGCACAAGGCGCTCACCCCTGCCGACGTCACCCCGACCAAAGACCCGGCCGCGGCCTTCGCCAAGCGCCCCGACCGCCCCTGGTGCGATGCCGGCACCGTCTGCATCGAGTCCCGCTACGATCTCGAGGGCAAGCTACCGCTGGGCGTCAAGCTCGCCAACAAGCTCGAGGATGGCGCGACCAAGAAGGTCGCCGAGTTCGTTTCGTTCCAGAGCGAACTACGAACCCTTCCCGCCGCCGAAGCGGCCGGATTGTCGGCCCTCACGGGCATCGAGACGCCGGTGACCGGCGGGCTCGAACAGACGATCTTCTGGGTCAACCAGATCCTGCGTTTCGGCAAGTTCCTGGCGGTGGTCCAGCCGCTGCCGGGCGACGCGGGCAAGAGCGTCGTCACCACCTACATGGCGCTGGCGATCAAGGCGGATGTGCTCGAGCGCAAGCAGGAATATGCCCGCGTGCCGGTGCTCAAGAACCTGCTGCCGGCGCAGGTGCTGATGGGCAACTCGTCCTTCAACACCGGCACCTCGATCAGCGCCGGCCTTCCGGTCTATGCCCGCAACCGCTTGGCTGCCTTCGCCGAGGCGCTGGCCAAGAACTAAGTCCCGGAAAGAACCGATTTAGTTCCCGCGGAACATGATCGATGGCAGGCTCGGCGCCGTGTACTGGCGGTTGACGTCGCGGCGGGTCTGGGTGCCGTTGGTGTTGCTCGACTGCTTGTAATTGCTCGCGTCGAAGGTTTCCGAGAAGGCGCTGCGCCCGCTCGGGCCGGTATCGGCGCTGTTGCAGGCGGCAAGGCCGCCGCACAGGGCGGCGACGAGGAGGAGGCGCAGTCGCATGACGGTAATTCCCGGCTGATCCGTTCCTCGCCGTGGTGGTGCCGCTTGGTACCCGCCGTCAACGCATGATGAACGAGGCGTCGACGGTTCCTGCGCAAGTGATGTCGCCCGGCCACGCAAAAAGAGACCAAACCACGACATCGCCGAACCGAACTGGCAGTATTCGTTGGACAGGAAGCGCTCGCCGTCTGGCGTTCTGTCCGGATTTGCGTGCAGATGGACGCAATGAGCAACGTTCTTCAATTCCGGCGTCCAACGCCCGCCGTCGCAGAGACCGACGTCGTAGCTGTCGCAGACGATCTGTTCGGGCTCCTGGACCAACTCCAGGCCCTTAGCGCCCGCGCGGCACTTATGGGGCGTCCAACCCGCGAGGTCGAGCGGACGGTTCAGAACCTGCTCGATGCCGTGACCGCAGTGGAACGTGCCCTCGATTGCCTAGGCGAGGGCGAAGAGGCGGGACAGGGCTGAACCGCCGGACGGCCTAATCCGAACGCACCATGAGGATGGCTGAATTCTTTCAGCCATTGTCTACAATAAGACTGACGGACCGCAGGCTCTGCAGTAGATCGGAGGTCATCCCTGGCCGTCTCTCATCCGATCATTCCCATCCTCATGTCCACGATTTCCCGCTTCGCCTCCGATCATGTGCCGTTCGAAGGCAACCTCCTCCTGAGGTCACTACGCGAGGATGACCGTGCCCTGATCGTCCCTCATCTCGAGGTCCGCACCTGCGAGCGCGGTGAGGTGCTGTTCGCGGCGGGGGAGGAGGTCTCGTCGATCTCGTTTCCCTGCGATCAGGCGGTGGTGACCCTGATCGTCGCCATGCGCGACGGGCGCAGCGCCGAGACGGCCACGATCGGCCGCGAGGGCGCCGTCGGCGGCGTCGTCAGTGCCGGTTGCCTCCCCGCCTCCACTTCAGCCGTGATCCAGATACCCGGCAGGGTCCTGCGCATCGATGCGGTCAAGCTGCAGGAGGCGAAGCGACGCTCCCCCGCGGTCGCCAACCTGTTCACCCGCTACGCCGACTGCCTCCTCGCCCAGGTCCTTCAATCCGTCGCCTGCAATGCCCTACATCCGATCGAGGGGCGTTGCCTGCGCTGGCTCCTGACCCTGCAGGACAGGATCGGCACTCCGGTCCTGCCGGTGACCCATGAGTTGCTGGCCGCGATGCTCGGCGTCCAGAGGACCTACCTGACCCGCATCCTCCGCAGTCTGCAGCAGCAGGGCCTGATCGAGGTCGGGCGCGGCCGAATCACCATCCTGAATCGCCCGGCCGTGGCTGAAGTAGCCTGCGAATGTCACGGCGTCGTGGTGCGGCATTACGAGGATGTGCTTGGGGCGGTCTACGGCTCGTCAGGACGGCTTATTGCCGTAGGTCCGCCTAACGAAGCCACCGCCTCGGCTGGGCTTTGATCCTGACCGACGTTCGTTTCGTCCCTGCCGCCCGCGTCCGATCGGCCGGCTTTGCCTTCAGTGAGCCAAGACGCGGACCGCTTCCTTGGTGACCGAGATCGCCTGCGAGACGCTGCAGACCGAGCCGGAGATGCCGCGGATGTTACGCGCGATGTCCGACACGGCCCCCGCAGCCACCTGCATGTTCTGGGACATGTCCTGCGTGACTACGCTCTGTTCCTCGACCGCTGCTGCGGTCGCCACCACGTGGCCCTGCATCGTCTCGACGGCTGCCCCGATCGTTCCGAGCGCCCCAACAACCTGCTTGGCAAGGGTCTGCACGCTATCGATCTCGCCTGAGATCTGCTGCGTCGCCTGCGCTGCCTGGTTCGCGAGGTTTTTCACCTCCTGCGCCACCACCGCAAAACCTCGTCCGGCATCGCCGGCCCGCGCCGATTCGATGGTAGCGTTGAGCGCCAGCAGGTTGATCTGTCCGGCGATGGTCTGGATCAACCCGACGATGCCCCCCATGGCGGCGGCGGCTTGGGAGAGTTCATGCGTGAACTGCCCGGCGGCATGGACCTGGGCGTTGGCATCATCGGTCGCCGACCGGGACTTGGACATGCTCTGAGAAATCTCGCTGACCGAGGCCGCGAGCTCCTCGGCGGCCGCCGCCATGGTCTGCACGTTCATCGCCGTCGATTCCGCTGCGCCGGAGGCGGCCAATGATTCCTCGTTGGAGCGGGCGATGGCACCGTCGATATCGCCGAAGTTCTTCTCGACCAGGCGTTGCAGGTCCGTCAGCAGCTTGACCTGTGCAGTAACGTCGGTCGCGAACTTGACGACCTTATAGGGACGTCCCTTCGCATCCAGGATTGGATTGTAGGAGGCTTCGATCCAGACCTCCCGTCCATCTTTGCTGAGGCGCTTGAACTGGCCGGCCTGGAACTCTCCGCGGCGTAGCGCAGCCCAGAATTCCTCGTATTGGGTGCTCTCCCGCATCGACGGCTCGACGAACTGGCTGTGGTGGTGCCCTACGATCTCAGAAGATGCGTAGCCCAGGACGTTCAGAAAGTTGTCGTTCGCTTCCAGGATCTGGCCATCGAGATCGAAAGCGATGACTGCCTGCGACTTGCGGATTGCGTCGATCTGCCCCTGCAGGTCCGCGTCGCGCATCCGACGGGCAGTGACGTCGGTGGCGAGTTTCACGACTTTGACGGCCTTGCCGTTTCGGTCGAGCACAGGGTTGTAGGACGCCTCGATCCACACCTCCCGGCCATCCTTGCCCAGTCGCATGAACTCCCCGGCTTGGAAGCGCCCTGCGCGCAGGTTCGCCCAGAAATCCCGATACTCTGTGCTCGCTTTGTAGGTGGGATCGACGAAGAGGCTGTGATGTTGGTCCCGGATCTCGTCGAGACGATAGCCCATCCCTTCGAGGAAACGATCGTTCGCCGTCAGGATGACGCCGTCGAGATCGAACTCGATGATCCCGCTCGACCGCGACAGAGCCTCCAGCTTGGCTTGCGTCTCTCTCGAAGAATTACCCCATCCCTGAATCATGACGTCACCTAGCCTTGATTGTCGAAACGCGCCTCTGAACGTATCCATCTCTCGTTTACGCGCAGCCGACGTTGCTTTTGGCGTTCTGAGAGAAAGTTTTGAACGCCGCGACAATGATCGATAGATCGTCTACAAAAGATTGCTGAACTAGAACCATTTTTTTGCCGAACGATTGCCATGCAGGGCGGCCCGTTCTTGTACCAGCAGTGTATAGATCGGTTGGCTTAATTCAGGTCTGTCGTCTTTTCTGGAGCGCTGTCAGATCGGCGCAGCTCGAAGCGATAAGTCCAGCCTTGCCACGCTCTCCCAAGCAAGGCTTCAGACGGTCCCACCCTGTCGTGAGGCCCACCTGCCTAATCCGCGTCGATGGTTCGGCTAGACAGAATGTCCTCGGAAAGCATGGCGGTGGAGGCTTAGGGCCGATGCCTTGCCGAGGTCGAAGCCCCATGGATGATCGGCGACACCGATACTCAGAACTCGCCGTTAGCCCTCTGCACGCTCCCCGATCCGCTCGATGGTCGACGGGGCTCGACCGCTAACGTGACGTTTCTCTGTCGGATTCTGCTGAAGCCTTCCGC
>FSSH01001794.1_pt2 | contig 38923 bp, 41 predicted proteins | sample 1166101 | NCBI WGS metagenome assembly FSSH01 (sample SAMEA32972668, study PRJEB13176) | freshwater metagenome | biome: Drinking water system; feature: Biomass in drinking water that filtered by 0.45 um membrane; material: drinking water | place: USA | collected 2012-12-20 | depth 0 m
GTTGAGAAATTGTTGTGTTGACAGTAGAATTACCAACAAAGAATGTGGTTGCGTTGATATAAGCATTTGCACCGTAAGTCAAAATTGTAGAGTTGACGGTTAATGGTGCCATCACTATGGCGGTAGAATTGATGAATGCGTTGACGGTGGAGTTACCGACACTTGCCGAAGTGTCAACATCAATCTTGGTAGAAAATACTGTATTTGACAGTACGGTCAGAACACCACTGGTTTGAACATTACCGCCGCGAATGTTGTTAGCGGCAAAGGTAGTCGATGATAATACACCGTTTACATGTCCATTACCGGACGTTAAGGCACCGTTTGCTGATGTATTGACAGTGACAACCTCGGTTGCCATTGCGTTGATAACTTCGTTGACACGGTTGATAAAAACTTCAAATGTATCAGCAGCAGTATTAACGGTCGTGATAATTTTACTCATTTACCGTTAATAACCTGTTTTATTAGAGCTTCAAGTTTATTGATCTGTTCTTGCATGCCGTCTACTTTTGATTTCATTGTCTTAAGTTCGATTACTCGCTTTTTGTTGGCACAATAATCTATATAGGCTTGTTCATCAGTATTTAGTACAGCGTTTGTCTTCCGATCTTTGACATAACCGTTAATATTAGTTTTGACCAAATCTGGTTTCATTATGCAGATACACCAATAGCTCTGATGTCATCGATCTTGGGTACAATATATTCGTTGTTGGAAAGCATGATGATTTTGATCTGGAATGTGTTGTAAGTGTCAAATGGCACTTTCGATTCCGAAAAATATCGAGCCACGTTATCATTCAGTTGATTATTAAACGCTTGTTGTGGATACAGAACCTTTTCAATAGTTAAGTTGGTATCGTGTAGCGCAACGTTGTCTACCGTGTTGTCTATAACCAAATGTGTTGCGTTGGTGACAGAATTGACCGAAGCTATAAAGTAAGAATTTGGAAACAGTGTTGGATAGATTTTAACCATAGAGTTGGCATCCAAATCGGTATCGAATGTTGTAGAAGAACCGATAATATTAGTAGAAGTTGAGTTCGCGATGCGAACAGAACCAGACAACAGAGCACTATTTGGTGATGGTCGGAAGTTATAAGTGATATCGATGAAATCTGATGTATCGTCTACAGAAGAATACACACCAATTCCATCAATTTCTTCCATCAGCGTCCAGTCTTTATCATCAAACGCCTCTTGATCGTTAGAGTTATGAATTCTTGCATAAACTTTCAGATCAGTACCGGATGGACGATATGCAGTCAGATACACAAGCAAATCTTCAGCAAATCGTTCGTTATTAAAAGTAACTTTTGTTGTTACGTGTTTGGCAAATGCATTACCGTAGTTTGTGTGTTCGTTAGTATAGTCATTGTTGATAATGTATCTAGAATAGTGAGAATTGATAATTTCGGGTTCAAAGAACGCAGTTGTGTAGTCGTTGTTTGATGACATTTCAAAGATATAAACTGCGGAATTAGAATAACCGGAGCCGATAACAGAGTCATTAGCTACAGCTCCGTTGGCATATCGAATTACATATTCGTTAGATCTTGATGGGATAATCGGATAAGAGTTTGTTTGGATTGCATGAGGCTTAAAAATTTTAACCGAGATGTCAGATGACGACGGGGCAGTATTGACATAGTAAGCCATACCGGAAAATGTGTTAGCCCCGGTAATTCTGGAATATTGTGTTCTGTGTTTGATGATATACGATGTGCCGACAGGATTGTTTACTGTAATTTCTGGTTTAATTCGATGTGCTTCTAGGTTGATAATAGCACAATTAGCAAAATAGTTATTGTTTCTATCGAATTGTGAGTAGAGTGTTGCACCAACCGCAGGCGCAAATGTTAAACCAGAACCGGTCGTAGGGGCCGCAGATGAATTGTTGACGACAACGTTTGCACCAGTTATCCATGCCGTATTGACAAAACCACACCCTCCATTAGAGATATGAATTGCAGTTACGTTACCGGTAGAGTTGGTTACTATGTTTGCGTGGCATGCATATCCACCAGCTACAAGTGGTGGATTGTTTTCAAATGCCGAAATAACTAGATAGTCTGAATTAGAATAACCGGTTCCGTTCGCAGAAATCGTAATACTCTCAATACAATTATTTACAAATCGACATGACGCATTAGCGTTAGTATCTCTTAACGAAAGTAGATCGCCGGATGTACCGGTACGATAGTTTCTTTCGACCGATATGATTTGAGCAACTGGCGATTTGAAAAAACGCGCCGCTGTGTTTGTAAATTGACAGGGCGGATCGATCGTTATGTTTGTATTTGAAATGATACCAGTAACTTTACCGATATGTGTTTGATCTCCGGAGTATATGATAATGTATTCAGTACCGGTTGCGGTATAAATTGAACGGAAACCGTTTGCTGCATTAAACGTCGCTCCGGAAGCGAGTACATACGAAGCATTGGCGGTAACGTTTGAAGAACCATTCGATACAGATATGGTCAGTGGATTTGCTGCCCCACCTGGATACATTGGTTGTGATTGAAATACTAGAGACCCGTAAAACAAGTTGGAAGATGACGAATTTTTTCTGTCATATTCGACATATTCATGAGTAAACGATGGTGCTACGACACTCATGATGTTATTTGATATAACGGTCGGGATATAATTTTTTGGGAGTGTTTTCGAAATGACCGGTGATGCAAGTATTGTTGAGTTGGCTGAAACGGGATATCCGTTGTGTGCATATCTAGCAAGGTAAACTTTAAACTTTAAATCTGTATCAGATATCGGTTTCCAGTTTGATATCAGATATTTTGAACTTGGATCATTTCCGGAAGGATTAGAATTGTTTGTCGTGTTCAATAGAACGGATGAATTTGCTGACGATGGGTCTATTGGAACATTTGAGTGTGCATAACCGGTTGCTGATGTAATACCAGAAGTCGACGAAGTCGACGATATGTAGTTGAATAGGTTTCCGATATATTTTCCGGATGGACCAGGAGATACGATTTCTGTACCGTATAGTTTGTCACCTTGTCGAGAATACCATAACACAAAATCTTCGTCACCATCATATTTTACAACGATAGCATATTCAGCACCGCTTTTTAGCAGAATGGGGGCACTAAATTTGAATGAGGTAGCAGCAGAAGCATCAGAGGAAGCATTAATTTCGCCGTATTCTTTACGGGCGACTTCAAATCGTGGGGTAAATCTTGCGCCGTGTTCTGTTGGTTCGGTAGGGCGGATAGTAGATTTCTCTGATACCAACGGTATACCGTTTAAACACTGATAAAGCGAAACTTCTACACCCGGAGAATTGATGCCCGACTTATTACCAATTTCTTTAGGTTTACCACGAAAGTATAAATCTATTCTGGTAATACCAACCTCTAAAGCCCCGCCAACAACTGCCGGATCGACAAAAAAGGTCTGAGCAAAACGAAATGCCATTAATTAAATATGTCCTTTAATTTTCATAACTCAGTTATTTATACTGGTATTTTATGGATTGCCAGCGGGGTTAAACGGCAAGTAATTTTGTGGCTTGCGTTGGGCGACCAAGATCGTAGCACTCGAATTATCCCCCTTCACTTCAAAGGTAGAATAACCGGATGAACCGTAGGTCGTACCATTCCGGAATCCTGTAAAGATAGACTGTAACCAATGCTCTTGTAAAGCAATGTTATCAACACCGCCATCAGGTATTAACTTTGGGTTGTGTGCAAAGATTGGTAGATAATAGTTAAATGTTAACTGACCAGTTGGGCCGATGATTATTGGAACACCCAATCGACCGGTAGCCAACGCGACTTGATGTGACTGATCTATTCCATCAACATAAAAATAATGTCTTGTATTAGGTTTAAGACCGGTCACAGTAACCGCCAATACAGTATGGCTGATGCCGTTAATGGCAAAAAGCTTAGAACATGACCATGCGCGGCCTGCTTGTCTTCCGAAACTGATAGTACCCCGGAATTCCACCGGTGGAGTGCCACCAATGGGAATGCACGGATTTACAATTGTTGTTGCGACAGATGTGTTACCGGATGTATTGGATGTGACAGCGGGGTATTCTAAAAGATATTTGTAATTGTAAAGACCGGTTCTTGCCCCAACAACAATAGTATAATCTCTGCCTTTTGATGCAGTATGCGTCCAGGACAGAGAACCAGCACCCCTATGATGATTGGTGTTTGCACCCCTCGTGAATGTCTGGTCTAATGGATAAGAGCCGATGTTATAGAACGGACGAGCCAGTGCATTAGTGGTTAAAAATGATTGTTGTGTGACCGTCAAAGCCGATGCAATGTTGGCAGATGCATTTGAAGATGCGACTAGATTTGCACCCTGATATACATTGATATCGATAAACCCTGTTCCGGAATGGAAATAAAGTCTGGCCGTGCCGTTGAAAATACCAAAATTTACAGTCTGTGTTTGTTCGATTTCATTGGCGTTGGGGTTGCCGTCTAATGAATTGTAGGACGTATAGAAGTAACCGTTAGTAGTAGATAATTGTGTAACGGTAGAATTACCGGTAAGCACAACCGGTACGCAATTAGAAACAGTAACCCCCGGTAGATTTACGACCACGGGATTGGACACAGTTGCATAATTTTGCTCCAATAATACATGATCTACATAGCCTAAATTTTCGGTATGATGTGGTATCGACCAAATAAATTTCGGCGGAACTATTCTGTTAGTTCTTTTTTGAACAATTTTTGCTGGCGACAACAAGGTTGATGTTGGACTTGTTTTGTCAGAATTCGCCCATGAATTTTCTGTTTCTAACGGACTCTTGGAAATACCATAAGAAGTATCTCCCTCTACTTCGATAGAGGCAGTGTACTGTGGATTTTCTACATCAGAATAAACTTCCGATGAAAAATCATCAGCGAAGAAGCCGAACTTAAATCTATTGAGGGTTCCGTCGATGGATGAAGGTATTGGTTTATTGGTAATAGATGTTTCGAGTATGGACAAAGAAACGTAATATTCTAAATCCTTGATACGCCTTTCTAAGTTGCCGATATCCTCCATCGTATACACCATGGGCTGAGATAACTGAAACTCTAACGATGTTAGAACTGCTGAAATGACATGCGTCTTAAGACGTAAATTCAAGACTTTTTCGTTCGATATGTTAGTCTTGATAATATCTGAAACGTTTTTAGTAATGGTATCAGAAATATTTGGATATGGAGGAACAGATATAACCTGTAACTTTAGCGAATCCTTGGGATGGTTTGGTTCATATCTCTTACGAGGATCGGTGTCTGGAATACCCTTCAGAACATAGATGTTACCCTCCGAGCCGGAGATGAAAACGTTATCTATACGTCCCTGATAATGTTCTATCGTAGAAGTTGCTGACGAATCCGGTAATGGAAATTTCTTATCATTAGCAGGATCTGCCGTATTACCATATGATGTAGGAATTGACGGGTTAGTAGGCGCTGATGTCGAATTTGTGGATGGCGAGGCCGATGATGTTACAGCAGGACGGAAATCGAGATGGTTGAGCAAATCAACATAATCACCTTTGGCGGAATAAATTTCCGGTACTTCCCAAGAACATGCGGATGTCGTTAGGTTTGCCAGGGGCAAACTGTCTAGTGCAGCAATTTGTTCCGTGTTAGATGTGTTTAGGTATGATACCGTATCGAAATAACCATCGTCTGCTCTAGTGAAATAATCAAATACAACCAACAAGTGATCTGTTGGATTCAGTGACAGACGTGACCTAGGTTTACGATATAACCAAGAACCAAGTAGTGCGTCGAATGTTTGGTTATGATCAACATAGAAATCGGATGTTATATTAGTCGAATTGGTATTTACCGTTGCTGAATTCGATACGAACACACCACGCAACCGGAAAATGTCGGGTACACCGAGACTCCACGGTCCTACAGTATTTGAATTATGTGAAGATAGATTTAACTTGACGTGTCTTAGTCTGTTGGCAGTTTTGGATGTAGAGGTAACGTTCCGTCTTTCAATATTCACACCAACTGCGGTATTGACAGACGCAGTCCCTTCAAATGTCAATGAAAGACCGTTAGAATGTGCAAATCGTAGTGTTAGGATATTACCGTTGGCATCAACATTAGCAGATAGACCGGTTCTGGTTCCAAACGGTACCGGTACATTTCTGGGAAATACTCTCTTGAATTTAGCAGATCCCGTATTAGAGAATGAGACGTTAGAATCAACAATCAACGAAGTAGTATTGGTAATAGATTTTACGCGGCGGGTTGAAATGTTTATTCCCGATCCGGGTTCAAACACATAGATATAATCACCGGGTTCAAAATCAGCAAAGAAGTTTGTTCCAATACCGGTAACGACGGCCGACGTGGATGATACAGTTGCGTTTCCGACCAAGTTTGAATATTGGTATAGAGTATTACCTACAGGAACAACATACAAATCTTTTAATTGTGAAGTGGTCAAACCACCGGTATAAGGAAAAAATTCTGATGGATTGACCGCAATAGATTTCGTTATCACTCCGGAATTTGATGTCGTTGTTGTCTGATCAATAGTTCGATAAGTATAAGTTGTATTTGCGGATTTTTTAAGAGATTCCACGCCAGCCGGAAATACTAACTTCGATTTGCCAGATTCTTTAATAACAGCAATGTTAGCAGATGTCGTAGCATCTATCTCAGTTACTAGATCGGCAATTCCGGGATTCGTAGAATTATAATGAAGACTTCTAGCATCCCGGAAGTTCTTGCCTACATTCATGTTCAAATCAAACAGATAAATGCGATATACGGCGTTGGGATCGCCCGCCACACCGCTTTCTAAAGTCATTGACCGCATTCTAGCACTACCGATGTTGGTGCCTAGCGGGCTTGTGTTAGATGCTGTAACTGCTGCTGTGTTAGATAAGAACCCCTTGGGGAGTGTGTACAGGCTGACAATATCACCTGTCGAGAATTGAAAAAGACCGCCAACTTCCTTGACACGAACAAAATTTCCGTAGTTAAAAGAAATGATGTTGGATACGGATTTTGTGTCCAGACCTTTTAGAACATCGATTTGATAATTTCTAAGAGTTTGAACTTTTGCGCCAGAAATGTATGCTTGACCTGGATCTACGTAAACTGTGTAGTATTTGCCCTCATTGGCAACGTTTGATGTTGACGCTGTAGAAACCTGGAATGTATCAATAACAAAGTTACCGGATTCATCAAATGTCCGTTGTGACATTTCATCCCCAATACGATTATATTGGGTAACACGGTTTTGCTTATATGGATTGCCCTCAGACCATTCTACAAGAGTAAAAAAGTCTTCATTGGCTGAAGCATCCGCAACCGTCGATACTGTTAATTCTGGTGTTAATTTAAGACGGTCGGCACCAGGGGCAGTTTCATTGGGCGAACCGGTTGCATTGTCGGTTAATGAATCGTCTTGTAGATATGTTACTATTTCTTCATTGGTCTTAAATCCAACAGCCACTGCATTTGGTGTCTGACTGTATTTTTCAACAATAATAGTTTGCGGCGCAACTCTGACAAAGTGCCCCTTTTGATATATGATGCCTTCCGTTACACCAAATGCATAACCTTTACCAACAGAATTGGAAGTGGGAGAAATAGCTACCTTGGCATAATAATTCTCTGGTTCTAGAACCAATGAAGAAATACCAGATGAGTTATTAACTGACCTAATAACGGCGGTTGGTAATGTTGTGTATTGATAACCACGATCTGATAAAATTACCGATAATACACGGCCTGTACCGGATGTAATAACACGACCCGAAGTGCCTTCACCGACAAATCCGTTGATGATACCGGTAGATGTGTTAGAAGCGTTGATGATTTCTTCATCGGTCGAGAACGTCCAATTTGTAGAATTAGAAGTTGCATTAGCCAAATCGACATTGCGCGGCTTCAGACGAAGAATGATCTGACCGGTAGATACGAGTGACGTAGAGTCGATCTCTACAATTTGTAGGTTTGCACCTGTAGATGGTTGAACGACATATTCACCGTTTGTAAACGAACCTGTTCCCATTTTCACAATGGCCGCCGAAGTCACGACAAGTGTATCCGAATTCGAGAACGAAACACCACCATTCTCTACATTAATTCGAAATATGGAGGTATTGGCATCATAGATTGTCAGAGTTTCGCCAGCAATAAAACCGTTTGCTTCGGAAGATTCACCGGAATTTCTATACGTTACATACAAAGTTTTTAAGTCTGGTGCTGCACTTTCAAATCCATCCTGATAATTGATAATATACGCCTGTAGATTTGACGAACTTTTGGCAAACATACCATGATACAATGCGGGAATAACGGTATCACCGTCAATATCCACATCTCGGATTTTTACATAGGAATAATTTGGATGGAACAGAAAGTTACAACCGTCGACTATCGTGCCACGTTTGAAAATGTTATCAGCAAATCGTTCAACCTGTACTTGACCGTAAGTCTGTAACTGATTCAGTTCGCGCGCCTGTACAGACACTGATGGTTTAAATAGGACTTTATAAAAATCTTTATTTACATCATAGTCATCATAGTATGGTGAAACATTTAGATCAGTTTCAATAGGCATCGAAGTTCCTTAAAATTGCATAATAATTTTTATAGTTTCAGATTGTGTATTAGACCTTGTGATCGGCTCTATATTTTCAATGTATAGAATATCTCCGGAACCGAATACTAATTCTGGTACATGATCTGCTGTAGGAGTTAATATAGCCCCAGAAGTGTACCCCACTATGGTATTTGTAGAACCCACATTAAAATCACCAAATTGACGAGTTGTATACATAGTATAATCTCCGCCGTTATTTAGTACGGAATGTACAACAGCATTGGAGTTCGTCAAATTTCCTTGATAGACAATTTCGTTATTAGAGAATGTACCAGCAGTTAATATTCCGGAATATTTATACATCTGAACAAAAGTGTTGAAATTTTTAGTTACACCGCTCCGGGCTATCGTATTTACTGTTGCCCTAGTTCCGGACGATACCCCAATTAAAACATCAGATGATGCTATAATACCAACAACATTTGTTAATATTAACGATGTGGGCGTTAATACATCGTTTACAAAACCCGTAGATGACGTATTTGCTTTATAAATGATACTTTCGGTACATGCAAAAAATCCATTGGCGGTCAATGTCATATGTGTTGCATTCGTGACAGTATTGACAACACCTAGCTGTGTAGAGGTACCAGACGCATTTTCTACGTAAACATAGTCACCTGTCGTATACTGCGTTGTAAAAAAACCACCATTAGCTACTAATGAAGTTGAAGTGGTGTTCATCGATACATTGGAGTTAATTCGAATCGGATTGATCTTATAAATTTGTTCATCAGTAATCCAGCCCGTCGCGGCAGAAGTTGTTTCGACAAAAACATTGGCAAAAACCGGATCTTTCATCAGTCCGATCTGTTGAAATTTATTTCCTGAAACAACGGTATTACCTTCGTTGTTAGAAAATTTAACAGAGAACCCCAAGTTGGTGGCTGATAATTCTTCGGCTGAATCGAACCCATGCCCGCCTGCTGGCGAGCGTATTGGTCTTAATGTAGCTACTGAACTGACACCGACAACAGAATTTGCTACAACCAAACATGTTGCATCAGAATAGTCCGCCCCACGATTTAAGATTTCGACCCGATATATTGAGTTAGACGACTGCGCGTTAATTAGCGCAAATGCACGTGTTGTAATTGTTTCAGATCCTGTACCTTTTACAATCACTTCAGGATATATCTGATATGTCGTGCCGTTGGTAGGAACGATAGAGAACGGACCATCAATAGTTATATATTTGCCGTTGGCATTATTAAAGTAATCATTTATACGGGCATACTGGCCAATACCGGTTCCGGATGCAATATACAACATACATCCAGTGTAAAAACCGTTAGTCGAAGATGCTGTGGTATTACCAATTGCATAAAGAACTGTGTTACCGGTAACACGTATATCGCCGGATGAAAAGGTACCGGTAACATAGTTATGATATCCACGCCCACCGGTTTCGACTTTAATGATATCGATGGCCCCGGAAACAGCCGACGAGACGACACTCGAATTGGAAACATGTGGAAAATAATTGATCGTACTGAATTTACCGTTGGTTGTCGAATCTACTGAATAGAGATATTTCCATCGATACCCATCAGCAGTTTGGTAGAGAGTTGTGTTTGCGCCTGAGATATGTGAAAAATCTGGTTCGGTTGTCGAATTAGCGCCCATATTATTATCAAGACATTTGAACACATGATAAAATGATGTGGCGTTAACAATTGAGTAGTAATCTAAATCCGTCAAATCTAAGGTGTCGTCGTACATCGCATATACCTTATTACTTACATACGGTACGTTGCGAATCATCAAACTGACATCTGTTGCCGCGACCCTTTTACCAATTATCATGTCACGATAGACATTGACTGTCAATTCTCTTTCGGTTTCGTTGGGTGTGGCGATTGCCGAGTTAACATGATTAGTGTGATCACCAAGAAAAATGTAATACGATGTGTTAGAAACTTCGTTAATAGATTCTAGTAATTGCCGCGCGCTGTGTAATCTTAGTTTATTTGTGACTAATTTTTTACCCATTATTCCACCAAAATATCTGCTTCGTCAATATTTAGTTCGACATTTGCAACACCTAGATGGTTGAATGCCCCAAAGAACCGCGTACCCGCAACGTGAACAACTTGTTTGAGCATATCCTGATATTTATCTAGTCCTATAGACGATCTGATTTCATAAGAATATTCTTGATAATAGTTTGAATCGTGAATTTTTTTATCATCTGAAACAAACCCCGACTTATCTTGGTAATATCCGGACCCTCTACCTTGTTTATCGACGATGGCAAATCCAGTTCCTATGTTATTAGAAGAAATTATTGACAATGTTTCGTTATTGATATAACCAAATCCGGAGTCTTGCATCTTTAGACCTGTTATGGCCCCCACACCAATTTGGACGTTGGGTGATATAACAGCATTATACCCGATAAATTCGGTAGTTAGATCTTCATCGGTAATAGTAACGTTGGCAGTGGTGTTGGACATATCACCGACAATTTGGGTCGTAGAGTTGACTGTTATGATAAATCCATTTGTCGGGAGCACTCTAAAATTTTCAATAAACAAATGTGTGGCGTTGGATTTTGCCTTAACACGCCCGCGCCCACCGGTTGCTGCCTGGGTAACAATTTCATCTGTAAAGAATACACCGGTTGCTCCCGTATATGTAAGAATAATATCCCTCTCTTTGAACGCATATGAGAGTGGATCATAAATCTTGATTATTGGTTCTCTATTATAACCAACACCTTTGTTAATTGTCGTGAGAGATCGAATTTTTCCAAATTCGATGTTTGGATACGTTAGCATATTATTGATGGTGTTGGAAGTCAGATTTCCGGGTACATCTCTCGGAAAAGCGTATTGTGTGGCATTGAGCAATACATTTGCTTTAGTTGCAAGATAGTCAGTATTGATAATAATAAATTCTGAGTACAAGAAATCATTTGATATCGAAAAGTCAGCACCATACCCTTGTGAGGCAAATGTTATGCTCCCGTTGGATAACGAAGATGCACCGTAAACGTAGTTGTACGTATTTTTAGATAGTGATCCACCGGGGCCTGCTATGGAAATGACGCCAACATCTAAATTTATTGACTGTACGTTTCCGGAAGCGTTAGATGTTCTACCACGTACTATATTATTACGTTGAAAAACACCGGATGTGTTTGTTAGTACGACAACCCCATTCGAACCAACAACCGTGTTCAATTCTTTAAAATATCCATTGGCAATTTCACCAAATGTAGAATTTAACTGATACACTTCTTCAGTATTAGAAAAAGTACCTGCCACTGAAACACATACCAATTCTAAATTGGCCTTGTAAGAAAACAAGTTGGCAATTACTGTAAGATTAGTAAAACCACTTGAAGACACGTTTAGATTAGCAGCTACTGCATTGGCAGTGGTGTATATTGTATTGTCGGAAAATGATCCTGAGAAATATGTAAGTTCTATTTCGCCCGCAATAGAGTTTATTGCTGACACGGCCATAATGCGTCCAAACCCCTTTTGGAGACCGTTGGCGTGATATGTGTAAATGTTGGCACCGGGAAGAAATGTCCCGTTGGCTAAAGTGTACGCATAAGTGGCGCGGGGTTGTACTAGCTGGTCGAACTGATAAAAATATGAATTCGATGTATTATTGACATGAGTAGTTACACCGGTTATAGTCAATAATTGTTCTGATATTAATACAACAGCATTCGCTGAATATCCATATCCACCATCTAACAATTGTAGTGATACCAAACCGGTTATTGTAGATATAGATGTGACAACAGCTTTACCGGAATGTCCGTTAATAGCCGAGTCGATTGTTACTACATCACCGACCTTAAATCCAGAACCGGTACCATCAACTGATAAAAGAATATCTGTCAATGACCCTATAACTGTAGGACATACCGAAACATCTAATAAATTTGAATTGGTGTTAATTAGTTCACCGGTTTGAAAATTTCCGGAAAGAACGGAAAGATATAATACATCAATAAAGATGCCCGATACATTTTTACGAACATACTTTTCAACGAAAGCCGTCGCAGAGGAATTCAACCCCTTGATCTGCTTACCCTGGAATAGATGATTGTTGTTGTTTAGAGAGACTTCGATGTATGTCGGAATAGTCCATTTACCGTCCGACAGACGGAACACATCATCAGATGGCAAATATATTTCTGCACCGACGCCAAACACTAAACGAAACAATAAATCAACCGACTGTTCAGTGCCTTTAGATCGATACAAATCCAGAGAATTCTTGACCAATTCTCTGGTAGCGGATGTTGTCTCTAATTGTATATCCTTAAGATATTTTTCTTTGAATTGAATAACAAAATCTTCAGATGTTTTATCAATGTCATTGTAGTCAAGTAATCGTCTGGTATGAAAGAGAGTGTTGTTCGAAGACTCCATCCATTCGTAGTATTTTTTAACGAATGCTACAAACAACGGACCTTCGGATCTATAGAATGCCGGAAATTGATTTTCGACAAAGTTAGAAATTTTCTTTTCAATAATTTCGTCGTACATTAAATTCTCAATTGTTCAAGTGTAATGACAAGTTCCGATTGTTCAATAGAAATAATTGTATTCTTGGGCGACTTGATATCTCTGTCAGCTGGTTTGATAAACATCTTGAGAGCGGAACCGGTATAGGAATCTATCCGAAAATTAGTTAAATTTATCATGCCCATTTCATAATTTATAGTACCGATATTCCGAATTTTAACATCCGTCGTCCCTTCGGTTTTGACAATTTGGATGTTACCTTTAGTGTCGTCTTGTAATCTTACCGTCGTCCCATCAAGTCTAAATGAGTCAGATACAAACGCCACGGTCGAATTGTTCATAATCTTCATACCATAATCTATCAGAATATTTTGAACAGATCCGATTTTGGGATTGATTTTTTTGTACACTTGAATGTCAGTAGAATTAGAAATAACTGAAATGTCCGAATCATCTATATCAGACACGAATTTGGAATAACGAAATGTGGTGTTGAAGTCGTCTAGATTATCGTCGTTATATTTTACGACAGTGTTCATGACCAGAGTTTTTATAGATTGGTCTGATAAAGTCGTAAGATTGAGATTGTATCGAATGATCGATGATACATGAATGAACAAAAATTCTGGTTCGATGAAGATAGGGTCCATAGACAACATAGAGCGGGCCTTAAGAAAGGCTCTATATTCATTCTTTTTGGATTCTGGTAGGCCATCTATATCGGAAATATCAATCGACACAGCTACTTTACCAAATCGTGGTGGGTTGAGTTCTTCACCGCCGTATACAGCAACAGCATTTATTTCGGGGAATTTATTCTTAAGAGAAATTTCGTAGTCAGTGGTTGTGACAGTACGTTCTTGTGTTTGGAAATGTCTGGGAGCATAGTAACGGATCGATTCAATCGACTCCGCATCCTTACCGTTAAATGCAGGGATTATAGTAGATACGACAGCATTATTAGTTGATTCAGAGTTATCCGAAGTAGGATCGAAGTTTAATGTAAATATTTTCGCTCCGTTAGGCCGTGACGATGAAGAAATTCGATAATCTAGAATGATTAAGGAATTGTTTTTAGGAGATCGGCCTAAAACATTATCTCCAAACAAAACTTCGTAATGTCCCGTTTCGGACATCTGAAGGAAGAATATCTTAGATAGTTCGTTGGCACCCAATAGAGTTTCGGCTTGTAAGAATGTTGTGCCAACTAACGAATTGTCTTCGTACACTGTCACAGTTAATGACCGGGTATCGATATTTTTATTTGTTATTCTAAATTTTTGATTTTCGATACCCGCGCCGAATAAATATGTGTCCTTGAGATACACACCTTCGTATGCCGTGGTGGTAAAGGAAAATGTGTTATTAGACGATGATACTGTTATTGATTCCGGAATGGAGAATATAAAAGTTTCATTTTTAACCATGGCCGTAAAGGACGAACCTTTGGGTATCAAATACGGCTGTGATTCACCGGTTGCTTGATATGAAACAGACAGTCTTGTTTCAGCCGATCTAGCAGATCGTGGCAGATAGTTGAGTTCTTTGGCATGGGAGATGACCGAATTTCTGAGTTGTGCAGAGTCTAGGAATGATTCGGACAACACCATGTTATAAAAGAATGCGTTCTTATATGTGTTCATGGCCAGAATATCTAGCAGAACAGCAAAATCCGATCCATCAAAATTGTAGTCTCGAAACTGTTCTTGTCCTTGCAAGAAAGTCTTTAGTTCACTCTTGAACGTGTTAAAGTCCAGAGAAATTAAATTGATAGACGAATTCGCGGGCATTAATTACCTGACTCTTTTAAGTGTCACTGCAAGTGAAAATGTTTGTGCAGGTATATTTATGACATTAAAAAAGATGTTTATGTAGTAACTATTGATAGATGAACTATCAATCTGGATATCAACCACATTCGCTCTAGGTTCAAAATTCTTGATCGAATTTTCTAGAGTTCTCTTGAGCATTTCTTCTGTTATGGTATCAATGGGTTCAAACAGAAGTGTCTGGACCTTGGAACCGAGTTTGGAATATGGCCGTTCGTAGACGGTCGTAAAGACGATGTTGCGAATGGATTGCTTGATCGCATCTTCATTGGTGACTTTAGCAAGGAACCCCGTGATTGGATTTTTATCAAAATTGATTAAAAAATCTGAGTAAAACGTAGGAGTTTTTTTGGTGATGTTGTAGTTATCTGCGCGAGACATTAATCTTTTTCTGCTTCCACCAATAAGTTACCTAGACGTTTGAGCATTTCATCAAAATGTATTTCAGAATATTCTTGTTTGGCATGTAGTTTGCCGAATTGTAACTTCTTAAGTTCTCTTGTGGCCATACGATTAAATGCAGATGCACGATCATCTGAAATAGCAGCAAACGATAATGATTTTACAGGATGTTTCATAGAAAATTGTCTGACAGCATGTCGTACATGATTGATAACACCTAATCGATGTTCTTTGGGTATCTGATTATCATTAGAATTGGAATCGTTCACATTAAACGAAACATGGTAGTTGTTATCTTCTATACCATGTCCATTACCACCATTATTTTTTATTGTGGTGAATGATGGATATTTCAACATCTTGACTTTAATTTTATGACCAGCTATTTCGTGCTCGTGTGTGTATACCTCCGGTCCAGTGGGGTGAACCCGCTCCATTTTGAATTCTACCGGGGGTTTGATATGCTGTTTAAATGTTTTCATGGGGTATTTATGATATCAGCCGTATGCAAAAACGTCTGACGAACCTTGCGCCGTCTTGGGGTTGCAGTGGTCCGGACCAAGAGGACATAGAGCATCCGGAGATGCATTATCCGGTGCATGAACTATAACAGGTTTTCCACCGATGAAAACCGTTGTTCCGGAATTAATTAGACCACCACCGGAATGGGTGTCCGGATCGCCCAACACAGCCCATAACTGGCCATTAACATACACAGTCGACTGTCCTTGAACGATTGTTGTAGCACCGCATATTCTTGATTGGCCGTGTGTATGAGCTTTGGGCATTATGTTCTTAACACCACATACTGATCAAAGCATTGCCATTCTGGTTCATCGGTAAATACTTCATCGACCATGATCAAAGTATCTTTTCTTAGACCTTTCAATTTACACGGATCGTATACCACTAATTTCACTAAGGCATTTTCAGTTTCAAACGAATGATCCATCGTCGTTTTGTATATGACCGGAGATATGATATCGAGTTGATTGATAAAATTGTATATTAGAGCATAAGACATTCTTTTTAATTGGGAATTGGGAGTGCACAGTTTGATAATTTTTTGATGTTGTGTGGTCTTAAACATCGTGTAATAAACAGCTATAACAGCAAGTGCTATCGATTTTCCTTCGAGGCGTGACGGCCTTTTAGTAACTGTCTTACCTGCTAAGACATCGGCTAATAACTGTTTTTGGAAGTCATTCAGTACCAATGGTACCAGTTTATGATCTTTATTGTATAGACATAAATTATCTTCGATCCATTTTATAGGATCATGATCGCTTAACAAACGGATTTTCCTCTTTAATTATTCTCGTAACTTCGTCTTTTGATATACCCTGAGACTTGAGTTCTTTAACTCTATCAAATGTCCAACGCACTTCATCTTCAGATAAACCAGAAAATGATGCCATGGCTTTAATACCATTATAAGTGCCATCCGAATTTTTAAATTGTTCCATATTACAAATTTCCCCTTACGGATTCATGTCGATTTTAGAAGCAACAACAGTATGAGTGCCACCAGTTTTCATTGTCGTATCGCCAGCCACTTCCATATTCATAGAACCCGCCACATTCATATTCATGTTACCCTTGACACCCATGTAGGCATTGCCTGCAACGGATGTTGACATATTACCTGCAACAACAGACATTGAATCGCCACCGACGACAATACCAGCATCACCCGCGACCTCGATATGAGAACCCCCACCGACCAGTAATCGTTGATGACCATGAATTTTTACATCAGAATTGTTATCAATCGTCATGGTTACACCACCACGATTATATTTTTGTTCATTACCGACTGTTACGTCTACTTTTCGGCCATCGGCAGAAATTTCAGTGTATGTTCCGGAACGATGGGCAATACGAATACGTTCAGCACCGGGAGTATCATCAAAGTGAAACTCATGACCTGACTGTGTGACAGTAACTTTATTGTACGGATATTTTGTTTTATATGTTGAGCGATCTGCTCTGTGTTTTTCTTGGGCCATTACGTATTTTGTGTACCGTCAATTTCTAATTGCAAACTATTTATTAGTTCTTCGAGATCCGCAACAATTTCTTCCTCTTGCCCATCTTTCTTTTTCTTAGGCGGATGAAACTTGTCTTTGACAAACTTCAGGGCACCCATAAGATTTTGAATTCCTACAGATTCAACCATCTTGGGATTGCCTTTCTTGGTTTTCTCTTGCAGTTCTTTGACCATATCCAGGGCTTGCGGGATCGTGCCTGATATATTCTTGGGATTGACTTCTTTAAGCGCCTTAGTAGCACTTTTAAGGTTCATTTTTTCCTCTTGGACGCAACAAATTTCACTATAGCATTTGAGTCATTAATGTGTGGTGTGTAGAAATCGGAGAGTTCGTGTGGCTTGGTTATATACCGGTCTGTCTGTTTCTCATTATCATCTGATATTCGATGAATGGCAGTAGATGGCATAGTAGCCAACCTTTCCCATACCTTGCGACCACCTTCTGATTGCGAAGAATCCGAAACGATTGTTTTCTTGTGTCTCATAATCAGATGATGATAAAATTCGTGGGCTTTGAGATTTTGAATATATGGTCTGCCAGATAAGTATTTTACATGATACCGATCTTTGATTAATGGATTGTTATAACCTGTAACTTTTATATCAACCATTTTGGTCTGTGGATTGTATGCTGTGTACAAAGTTCCGGAATAATCACCTGATTTTTGGTGTTTGCAATACATATGATGTCCGGATTTCATTTCTGATATTTTTCGGCCTAGAGTTTTTGACCGCTTTTTATCGTCTATCTCATACGGTTTCTGTGTGATATCCCATGATGCAGCATATCGATCCATATTATTATGCGAATAAGGCATCTCTGTTATAAACTCTTTAAAAGATATCATTCCATTTTATACTTTTTACGTTGAGCTTTAATTCGTGTTACAGTGTCAGATACAATTTTATCCGGATCATTTGCCAGAGCGTCTAAATGTTCTTTATATTTTGAATGAATTGCTACCGATTGCCGTACAAATGGATTTTCGTGTTTGACTAACTTATCCAATACCGACTTAGGTGCATGATGTGTAATTGATTCTAGGACTTCGATATTCTTTTCTTTTTTGACCATGCCGTGAAGTTGTTCTTCAGATGCTTTTCGTGCTGCGTGTATACGAGTATCGGCAGACACGTCTTTAAGACCCATTTTCACCATATCCGGTGTGTGGTGGGAGTGCAATAAATCTGCCTTGATTGAATCTGCACCGGTTTCTTTAAACACTTTATGTGCAGTGGCCGATGTTATGCGTCTAGAGAGCGCAGAAACGGTGGATGTATGAATAATGTGATGATATTTACTAACCATACGATCAACATGTTCGTCATCACCATGGGCATCAACGAACCGCGCTATACCTACAGAGTGATCATATGACGATTTATTATTCTTCTTTACTGCTGCTAATTGATCAATAACACTATTGACATATTCGTGTTTTTCGTGTGGGGGTGCATATTTTATTGCGTGTGATTTTGTAGACATAAACTTGGTAGTTCTGAATATATGTGCTTTTTGATCCACGGTCACATGAGGGGAATGTATTAATTCCCGTTCAGCGTGGTATGCGTCATGGTGGTCTTTGATATGTGTGTCGTAATGAGCCATAATCTTTTTATGGATATCCGGATTACCAGAATCCATGGCTGTTTGCATATCAGATATATAAGGCATGTATTGTTTACGAGTGTCGGGATGCATCTTGAATAATTTGTCTAGGTTTTTATCGACCCGCTGATGCGTTTCGTGAGGATGTTCAAATTCGACACCGTGCTTAGAAGGATGATTTTTGAATTCCTGCACATTTTTTAGTTCCGGAATCTGATTTACCACATGTGGAAGTGGAACAGTTTGGTCTTTTTGATTTCTGAATTCGTCGTTCTCAAAGTGGAATTGATATTTTCCGCCAGAATTTCGATCATGGACAACATATAGCGGACCCTTGGCATTATAATGATTAAAATGACCTAATCCTGTCGTGGTGTTTTTCGACGTACACCAATCACTGTCCGTACCATGATGACATGCGCCTTCGTATGTCTCGATACGGTGGACAGTCAGACCATTATTGTTGTGAATCATATAGGAACCATGACCGGTATCGACACCGGTATGGGGCATGATAGCATCTCTGAGATGGTGTGGCGTCTTATAAGAACCAATATCTTTATTGGCCAGTTTGGGTTTATGTTTCTCAAAATGCTCAAGGTTCGATTTGATCTTGGGCAAATCTTTCATCAGATAATTTTTTTTGCGGTATTGATCGACCATCCATTGTGTATTGGTTTTTTTGGGTGATGGATCGTGTTCGGCTATATGATCGATGATTTGCGGCACATGAAAATGTTTAGCAGATGTATCATGAGACGTATCAATACCGTCCTTATGTTTTTCCTTAAGAAAATTAAGACGTTCTTCGGGGCCTTCTAGCAGAAACGATTTAAAATTAAGCATATTGCAAATTGGCAAGCGAGAACCCCGCATCCCATCCTTCCTTTGATGATTGACCGCCATAGGTATCCTTAGCCTCATTGACAGCATATTCCGTTATGGGCTTATCAAATGTACCTGATTCGTGTTCGCCGTCTTCGGTTTTCCACCGCTTATCCCCGGAGCCCTCAACTCGTTCGTCACGAGCATGAGGTGGGGTATCGTGGTTGCGACCATCGGTTTTGGCCTCTCCGTTCTCGCCCTCACTCTGGCCCTTACCTGTGGTACCGTCAACGGTCAACATTTGCCCCTCAGAGCCATCGGCAAAAAAACCATAACAGATAGATTTTTTCATAAGTCCTGTTACTGGACCTCCAATACCGCCGTTCATGGGATTATTAACTGGAAATTTGGGCATAGCCCAATGAAGCTGTTCTTCAGGAATTCGGGACTCGTCGTCTTGATATCCAATGATACGGCACCTGACACGACCCATTTGTTTTGGATCATCTACATCTACAACTTCCATCATAACATAACGGCCTGCACCGCCACCATATGAATATCGTGGTGTATCAAACGACATGAATCATTTACCCTTTGCACATTTCATGGTTGTAGTTCCTTGAGTGATCGTATCGTCTACTGCGATTTCATGAGAGAGATCGACGACCATCATCAATCCACCTATTTCTGAATATTTAGATGTTTTTACATCACCTATTGCGGGAAGTAGCTTGGCAAAAATTCCTTTACCTACCGTACATTTAATACCAGTTTGAATCGGAACTTTAATTGAAATCGTTGGGCCATCTACTGTGACCGCATGTAGGACTCGTTCACGTTCAGTCTTCACTGATGGGTCTGTACCCGCATCCGTTCTGGACCCATCCATCACGTGATAGTTTGGAAATCCGCCATGACCACCAGCCCCGCCAAATAGACCAGCAAAGTTTGTCAGCTGTCCTATACCGGATGCGACAGAACCCGACATTTTTTTAGTGGCTTTCTTAGTCAAAAAATCAAACACGTTCTTTTCTTGCGACGCCGCTGCTGAACCTGAAGCGCCCGATGCGAAAGATCCTTCCTTGGCGTCTACTCTAACAGCCATGATCGAATGATATGATTCAGCGGCATCCCTGACAAAATCTGCTCCCCAGGTCGTTTTCTGTATGAACTGTTCTTGAGCGGATAGCTGGGCAAAGTATCCTTCTAATGGTCCAAGATTAAGACCATTCTTGTCATGAAAATACACCGTTGAACCGGATTTGTATTGACCGTAAGATAACCTCTTTTGAACGTCGCGGATGGCAGCTATGGGATTTTTTGATGAAACAATATGCGACTGTTCCTTGGATATTGGTCCAAGGCTTTGCGCCAAAACTTTCAATCCACCGGAAAGATATTGCTGGTGTATTTTTTGAATAACTTGTGTGCCAGGGATGGACTTGAAGGCTTGCTGTACGATATTCGATTTGTCTTGATAATATTGCGGTCCTACGAAATTTAGAGTATACACTTGGGCACGATGCGATTTGGAATCTTGCATCCCATCAATTGACAACAAATAAACCGTGCAATCGTAGATTAGACCATAACCAGCGTCAAAAGCAAATGTACACTTAACCGGTTTGATCATCCTCGATGATGCATCAAATATCTTAAGATTGATTAGAATATTTGCGGTATCCACCATGACCATCTTGACAGTAATGTACGGTTTGCAAATTGTCTCATAAACAAAAAGTCGATTGACGTATTGCAGGACGTTGACGCCATCAAGAGAAAAACTTCGTATTCGACATTTGGTGGCTTGTGGAGTTGACACTATTATTCTTCTTTAAGCTTGACGCGGATGTTTTCAGCAGTGTCTAGAGCATAGTTAGCATCTAGCAACTGGACAAATTTACGCTGTTCGTTCTGTTCAACTTCAAAATCATAAAAGCTAACAGGGGACCAGTAAACGGCTTCTTCGTCTGTAATGTTTTCATACAACAAATCTGTGTCGGTTATGTTCGCAGATGCATTTGACGTTTCGCCGACCAAAATGTTATTGGCCGATGTGTTACCGGAGATATGTTGAACCGTGGCCGATGTGGAGTTACATACCACTATTTGCGCTGTTCCAACAGTAACGCCGATACTTCGGATATCCACCAGTTCAGAGTTCGTGAATTGTGTGTTTGATGCAAGATTGATTGTAAATTGTAAAATCTTGTTGGTGTTGACGACCCAATCCTCACGCTTGCGAGTGAACGAAATAACCTTGGACCCATAGCCGAAATTTGCATTATAATATTTTCTTAGGGCGAACGGCAGTGAATTGAAATAGAACGATGGTGTGATAGAGATATCGTCTGAGGACCAGTTCAGTCTATAATACTTGATAAGTTTCTGTGCCTGTTCAATAGAGCCATACTTAGATATGATAAATTTGCCCATATCATCTTCGGATAGATACCATCCATAATATGGGTCTACAATGCCGTTGGTGATGTAGATCAGCCAATCGTAATAAGGATCATCATAATAAACATCTGCTAAAACGTCCGGACGTGTATCTTTTTTTATTTCATAAGGATAAAACAACGTCGTCTGATTTCGTGTCTTATCGTCTAGAACCACACGTCTAGTGATATCAGTACATGTATACCCTGAATAGATCGTTGTCGGGAATTTGGTAAAATATGTTTCTGCCATGTTAGTCTACTATCACTTTTTCTTTATAACGATTATTACCACCATGAGTATCGAACGGATTTCCAGATGATTTGAAATCGTTGCGTAGCCAGAATTCTAATTCCAAGAAACGTATATTAATTTCTATAGATTCTGGTGCCGAATTGACATCAGATCCTTCCGAACGATAGAACGCGGGGACGCCGCCGCCTGCATAATTTACAGAAATACTTTCTACAACAGATGGCTTGAACTTGAACAGATACTTAGAGTTGGGTGAAAAATACAACTGAAAGATTTTCGGATATCCAAAGATTGCTCCGCCAAGTGCCAGATAAGGGGCTTGGCAGTTATTTATTAACTGAATGATCTTCCGGATGTTTTCAGACTCTTTAAAATTTCTAGGTGTGCACTGCCAAGAAAAATCATGTCGAGCATATTGCGGGCCTTGCAAGAGAATAGTCAAGAATTGATTTGGTGCATAACCGATTAGATTTAGTGCGGCATCCGCAGCTTGTTGTAAACCGGAATTGAAGTTGCCTAATGCTCCCCGAATAGCGGCAACGCCCAATCCTTGTGCGGTATCAGATATACTACCTATGATATCATCTAGAGATTTTCCCACTTGGGATATATTCGATATACTACCGGTTTTAAGACCGTCTCTGACAGCATTTAACCCGCCAGATGCCGCAACAGCATTCAATCCAGTACCGATAAATGGGCCAAGCGCTGTTTCTGTATAAGTTGTATGGTGCGAATCGACAAGCTGTTTGGGTAATGGCAGGATGATATTCTTTTCGATAGTCAACCCGCCGACTGTCAACAAATCTTGTCGAGAGTATTCCGAAATCGTCATCCCCATAAAATATTTGGGGCGATCTGAGGGGAAGGCAAGATGCTCTAGTTGCGAAGCACTTTCCAAAACTTGATCAATTCCCACGACATCTCTACGCACCCTAAACGCCGCAGAAGGTTGCGCCTCTATATTGACGATATTATTAACAGGAGTCGTAGAACTGTTATTTTGTAGAGTGGCGAGTTGTATTGGTGAAAGTGCCATTAAATTCCTTGGGCATAAATATGATTCAACGTATTTATACAGTAATCAATAGTGGCCAGACAATACTATCAGGGACGTTTCAAACCTAAGAATTATAAAAAGTACAAGGGCAATCCCACACAGATTGTCTACCGGTCTTCTTATGAATTGAAATTCATGAAAAATTTAGACGATGATCCTAATGTTGTAGAGTGGCAATCGGAAGAAATGTTTGTTCCTTACATTTCACCGGTCGATAACAAATGTCACCGGTACTTTGTTGATTTTATTTATAAAATTAAAATCAACAACACGATGCATACTGTTATGGCAGAAATCAAACCCAAAGTTCAGACTACACAACCCAAAAAGAATAAAAATGGTAAAATCACCAAACGCTTTCTAAACGAGACAGTAACCTTTGCGGTCAATGAAGCAAAATGGAAAGCTGCTAGAGAATACTGCGCTGACAGAAACTGGACCTTTAAAATTATTACAGAAAAAGAATTGAACATCATCCATGGCTAGTTCGATATTTGACTCATTTCTAAAGCTTGGCGCGATGATGGGGCTGGACCGCAAGAAAATGTCGGATGCCCAGCAATGGTTCCGAAATGCTACTGGCTTCCTAAGACATCACCCTAAAGGTCAAGGTGGCCTTCGTGACATGTCTGCTAATGAGTTCATGAAGTCAGACCCAACACGACTTCAAAATTCAACCCAAATGTTCAAGACATCTATTGGGTCTATGTTCTTGTTTTACTATGATCCCAAGCACAAAGAGACTTTACCGTACTATGATCGTTTCCCGTTAGTATTTCCACTGGAGTTGTACAAGGATGGGTTTCTGGGCATCAACTTACACTATCTCGCGCCGCGTGACCGTGCGAGACTCATGGATCGGTTGTATAGTGAACTGAATAACAAAAAGATGGACGACACGACCCGACTCCGCATATCCTACTCCATACTGAAGGGGGCTTCACGATACAAACTTTTCAAACCTTGTGTTAAACGGTATCTGTATGCCCATGTTCGATCCCGGTATTTCAAAGTCAATCCACAAGAATGGGAGTTGACTCTGTACTTACCGCTTGAGCGTTTCGAAAAAGCTAATAAGACTAAGGTGTGGCAGGAGTCGCGGAAGAAAACTTAATTTTCGACGGGGCATGAGATGTATAACTTTGATCTTTCAAAAAAGGCACAAAGGAAATTCATCAAAGAAACGGGATCGGATAAAGTATACGAAAACAAAAATTTTGCCTTGATCCGGTTGAAAAACGTTCAGGCCGCAGAATTGTACGGCGCTGGAACTAGATGGTGCATCGTAAAGCCTATATCTTTCACTGCTTATTCCGTGTATGCGCCTCTCTATGTACTTTTTGATAAACGCTTTAATAAAAAATTTTGCATAAACTTCTGGTTCGGTGAATACCGAAACGAAGCAAATCAACAACAAAATCTTTCTACGGTTTTTATTGATTATCCCTTTCTCTTAGATGTACTTGATATCTACAATTCACGCATCAGTACATTGATATATTCATCCGAAACTAAAAGAACTGCAATTTTCAATTCTCCGCAGTATAATTTTCACGACTCACACGGCGACTTTATCATTGCACAATTGGGATCTGAGTATGATATTACACAGGCACTGTCTAGTGCCTCCGGAAATCCTTTTTGTAAGAATATTAATGCCTATATTATGTGTGAGATTTTCAAGCGCGAGTTCGAAAAACTCAATCATGAATTGTTAATGCACTATGCGTTAAACTTTATGATAGAAAAATGGTTTGTCGATACCGGTAGGCACGAATATTATTATATTATCGAACGCAGGGGGTCTGATTTAGGTAATTATTACCTTCATACGAGAACCGGTTCTCGAAAAACTTATTCCTCGTTATCAGTCCTTTTATTTGAGGAACAGATAGTAACACAGATGACCGGTAAAGACCCTCTATAAATACAATTATTATCAACTAGCTGAAAAGAATAAATGGTCGGATTCAATATAGACACGTTTCGTGCCCACATCAATGCAGACGGCATACAGCGTACCTCAAAATTCATGGTGCAATTTCCGTTACCCATCGGCCTGTTGGGATCGCGTAATTTTGAGTCTTTAGTCAGTACAGATCGGGTTGTCGAGTATTGGTGTGAAGGTGCGCATATTCCGGGCGTTACACTCGCGACCCGTGACAATCTTCGCTATGGGTATGGGCCTATAGATAAGAGTGTTACTGCCCCACGATTCAACGAAATGCCGCTATCGTTTATTTTTGATGGTCGTGCGGCGATCTGGTCAATGCTCCACCAGTGGATGACAATGACCGTCAATTTTGATGCCAGACAATCAATCCAAACCGCATCCGGGGAAGTAAATTCGAAATCGATGTTTCCGTATGAACTAGCATACAAATCGGAGTACGTTTCAGATTTGACGATCACAACTTTTCGGGATGATGGTGAACCATCTTTGGTGGTGGTTCTGCGCGAAGCTTTTCCGGTTATGCTAGGCGACGTCCCGATGAATTGGGGTGACACAAACACGATTGCCAAGTTGCCAGCTGTATTCAGCTTTACAGACTGGTACAACTTCAATACATTAGCAGTAGATCCCGCACCACTGAATGATCCTCGCCCATTCAGACAAATTACCAGAGAACCGGTCTAAAAGGAGTCGTTACTATATTATGATACCAAAAATTACACATCCTCTTTTTGATGTGACTATTCCATCTACCAAAAAGAAAACCAAGGTTCGGCCAATGTTAGGCAGAGAAGAAAAAATTCTTCTGATTGCCAAACAGGGACGAGACAAGAATGAAATATTATCTGCTGTTAAAAATGTTGTTACAAACTGTATCCATGATGCCAATCTAAATCTTGATACCCTAACAACGTTTGATATAGAGTATCTATTCGTCAAGTTGCGGGCCGTGTCAATTAATAACGTCACCAAGGTTACATTCTTAGACAACGAAGATGAAAAGGAATACGAATTTGAAATCGACCTAAACAATGTTGAAATCAAATATCCAGAAAATGTTGAAAAGATTATCAAGATTTCTGATACCATAGGCATTGAGTTGGTCTATCCAGCTGCCTCATTGTTTGAAGATACCAGTTTTACTAGTGGTGATGAAATTGAATCTTTTGATAAACTTATTTGCAAGTGCATTTCCAAGATTTTTGAAGGTGAAAAAGTCTATCAATCACAATTCATTGAACAGGGTGAACTTATCGAGTTCCTAGACAATCTCGATATTCCAAACCTTAACAAGATACGGGCATTTGTTACCAATCTCCCATGTCTGGATCATCAGATCAAATATACTAATTCAGTGGGCACAGAACGTCAAATCGTTCTTAAAACGCTAGAAGATTTTTTTATCCTTTACTAAATCATAACACTTTGGCTCACTACTACGAAACTGTGTTTGCCCTTAGTTTCAACCATAAATATCCAACAGATACTATTGAAAATTGGTATCCGTTCGAGCGGGATATCTATGTGCAGATGATCGCTGAAAATATTGAGAAAAAGCGATTGGCACAAATGAATAGGTAAACTGTGGCAGACTCATCAGATTTTTTTGAACGGCAACGCAAGCAATATCAGCAGCAAAAAGATGCGCTTGCCGCTAGGTCGGCTACAAAACCACCTGCCAACGCTGGCGGACCCGATTTTAATTATCTCGACAGACCAAACACTAAAGTCAGAGCGCCTACACTTAAAGATATTAAACCAATCAAACCAGCTGCGGCTGCTGGCGGTAAATCACCGTATATACAAAAACGTCTGGTTATTAAAGAGGAAAAGGTAGAAAGGAAAAAACAAGAATCCTTTTTATCCAATCTCAGAAATTCAATCATTGATCATATTGATAAAGAAAACCAAAAATTTGCACATCAACGTAAATTACAGGCTGAGCTTCGTAAACGTCGTCTAGTCGCTGCATTCATTGGTTATCGAGCAACAAATTTTGTTTATGGTGTTAAGCGCGAATATAGACGGATATCAGGTTCGTCTATTCAAAAACCTGTCAATGCCCTATCAAGAGCCAAGACATATGGTGGTAAAGACGATGATGGCACCGGTATTGTTATCGATGCTGTCACTGCACTAGATCGTAAACTGACTAACGAAATTTCTGGTGTCAGATCAGAAATGTATAGAGCCCTTGATACCTTTGATAAAAAGCTCAAAGTTCAGGACGACTCTATCAAGTCTGGTAATAAAGTCTTGGAAGATGTTGCCCTATCTCAAAAAGAAATTCAAACTTATCTCAATCGTCTAGCCAACAAAAAAGATGGCAAAAATGCAGATAAGTTTTCAGATCCAGACGGTAAATTTAAGGATAGGCAATCACAGCTTAGTTCCGGACCAAAACAACCTGAACAAAGTTCTGGCCTCAGTACAGCCGCGTTGTTGAGCGGGGCGGCGGCGGGTGGTGCGGGGCTGGCAGCTGTTCTACGTTCTTCTGGTGTTGTCCTGAAAAGAGCGCTGTCTATTATCCCGCATCCTGCAGCGAAAGCCGCCTTGTTGGCACTTTTGGCATACGAAGGTTATAGCATGGTCAAAGGTTCGTCGGACAAAAAAGAAAACGAACCTAAACAAAAAAATGACGATGATTATTCGTTCGACGGATACTCGTACAAGATTTTAACATCGTCTGATATTGATATCGAATCTCGTACAGATATCACCCTCAAAGCTGAAAGAACTATAACACTCAAAGCTACCGATATCATTCTTGACGGTAACATCATTACAGATAAATTGGCCGAAAAACAGTCTGGTTCACAGAAGAAAAATCCTGCACTACGCCAAAGGTCGTCTGTTAATAGTAATGCACCAGGATCAGATTTTGATAATCTTGGTATGATGCGCGAGCAATCGTTGAATAGCACGATGGGTGATATAGCTGGAATAGGCGGATCATCTTCCGGTGGTTCTTATTCATCATCTGGTGGTTCTTATTCGTCTGGTGGCGGATCATCATCTGGTGGTTCTTATTCATCTGGTGGCGGATCATCATCTGGTGGTTCACGGAGGTCTACCGGTAGTTCTTATTCATCCGGTGGTGGATCATCTCCATCAAATGCCAACGAAAGCAACACACCACCACCGAACAATGCATTGTCATTGTCTGAAGAACGCAAAATATCATCAAATCAGTTGACGCGCGATGACAAACTAAAGATGTATGCACTTTCTATGGCTGAAGTCGGTAGAACAAATCCAAATGCACAAAAAGCTTTGATGGAAACAGTATACAACCGTTATCATGCACAGAGCAAATATCATAGTTCTTTAACTAGCTTGATGGGTCCAGCATATTACGAGCCTATGAGGTCGCATACGGCGGGTTATAGCAATTACACCAGGGCTTTAGCTGATTTAAAATCTAATCCTGCACTTTTCGATAAAATGGATAAACTTCATAACGAAGTTATCGAAGGTTCAAACATTAGTCAATTCGGCACGCACAATTCTTCGATGGGTGTAGCAGATTCAGCACGTAAAACACAAACTATAACTGCTGAAGTTGGAGGCGAGACATTTTCCAACAAAGACAAAACAGAATATTCTAGACTACACGGTAAAGGTATTACTGACTCAGAATCAGATTGGAAAAGAAAGCATTTATCGCTTCAACAAAAAGCAAGTACATCTCCGGTAGAAGAATCTAAACCACAAGCATCTGTTACACCAGTTGGGAAGAATGCCCCCTGGACTGATCTCAATAGACCACCGTCTAAAAAAGAAGTTGATGCTGCTATGGCATCGGGCACCAGATATTTTGATTACGATCCCAAACAACAAGGTGCATCAGAAATATCAAAATACATTGCCGAAAAGGGCGGTACATCCGTTGGATACTCGGAAGGTGGTGGTGGCGGTTCCGCATGGGGTGAAACACTTCGCGATCTGAATTCTCCATCTGGCAAGAAATACATTGTTTCTGAAGTTCAATCCATGATGGAAAACGGTACTTACGGTGGACTCCATCTTGATAATGTGGATCGTATCAAAGACCCAAACAAACTCAAAGAAATCATCGATCTTGTCGATAAGACATCGGGCGGTAAGATGTTTGTTGTTCCCAAGAATAACCCCGAAACGTTTGCCAAAATGTTTAAAGAAAATCCTGACATGAACCGTGCGCCATATGCATGGATGGAAAACGTTCGTAAGGGAATGGACGAAAAATCTGTTACTGATTTTACTAAGAGTTTCGCTAATCCAACATATGGTGTCGAATTTGGAAAAACTGTTACGCCAAGCCAAGCGGTTTCAAAAGCTGAATCCGAACACACTGCTAAGACTCGTGGCCTTGCTGGTGTATATCACATGCAAGATGAAAAGGGTGTAGGATTTACATCGCGGGGTGCAGATTATTATCCAGGTGGTAGTGAAAGTGCTACCGGTAATGTTATGCCACCGGTACAACAAGTAGCGCCCAAATTATCAAATCCCAAGATATCATCGCCAATTTCGGGAACTGCATCTATTCCAGGTGTTATGGTTGATAATTCTACTGCAAGAGCCCCTGCTACGGGTGCTATATTAAAAATGACCAATCAAAACGCAACACGTAATATGCAATTGAATCCCAAACTGTCATCAAAAATACAAGAGGCAGTTGCAGCTGTTTATGGCGACGGTTATACAGCCGAAGTTTATTCTGGCGGCCAGCCCGGAATTGGTTCTGGCGGAGCTAGAGTTGGTTCAACACGACATGATCACGGTAAAGCGAGTGATACGTACATTGTAGGTCCGGACGGTAAACGTGTGACCGGTTCTAAACTAGATAAACTCGGTCAATATTGGGTAGCCAAGGGTTATGGTGGTGTAGGGCTACAAATGGCGGGTGGTGGTATTCATCTTGACATGCATTCAGATAGGGATTCCAAGACTTGGAATTATGACGGCGGTAATGCATCTCGTGCCGCTATGATGGCAAAGGGCTTGAGGGGTGAATTACCAGAACTAGCCCCTCAGAAACCAGGGGGAATCGATCCTTCTAAATTGCCTACGGTTCGTGTGGCCGACGGAGCACAACAGTTTGAAGCAAGGCGTAATGCTATCATGGATTCGCCCCTGCTAAAAACTATGAAGAAAACTGAAACACCTATGGACGGCACAATGGTAGACAAGGCACCAGTTCAAGTGCAACCTACCGAAAATCCCAACACTGAAGCATACAAGGCTATGTTTAAAGAGGAAGATACACCGGTTGAACAAATCACAACCGGTAAAGAGACGATGGTTGATCCGAATACACTCGCCCAAAAAGATGCGCCTGTCCTTGAAGCTTCCTCGAATGGACCACAAAACGTCGCGCAAGCATCTTCTGAAAAAGAAAAGGTCGAAAGCGGTGAAAAAAATCCATCCAACGATATGGGCGAAACGTCTCATGATCCGGAAGTGGCATCATCTACACCGGGATCGGGCGGATATGGTGGACCCGCTTCGCGATCTGCAGGTGGATCGAACACACCGGATGGTCCGACTATCTGTAACATTTGATCCTTGACATGGCCGAAAAATCGGCCTATAACCATGTTCATCAGACGGCAACAGCGATCCGGAGATTACCATGGACAAGGTTGTTCTCAACAAAGATGGTACTCTGAGTGCATTGATTGGCCGTGATGCCGTCTCTCTGGCTCGTGTCTCTACAATCATGTCTGGCCTTATGATGCACATTCAGACCGGTGGTCAGATGCGCCTGACTCGGATGGCTACACCAACATTTCTCCTGAAGACCGCATCAGAATACACCGGGATCAAATACAAGCGCGGGCAATACCAGAAAGCTCATGACGATTTGAAAGTCTGGTTCGAATTGATGAAATCTGCACTCCCAATTACACATCAAGTGTAAGTTGCTCGATTTACTGAGCAAATTTTTAAGTAACATCGAGGCATAAAATATAACACGCTGTTGATAGGGATATCTCAATGTTTAGTATGAATAGCATCCGTACCACTGCTCAGAACCAGCAAAGCCATGGCATAGAAACAATCACAATGAATTTTCTGCCATACGAACTTGATGTTATCCGTCACGCTATCGACTTTTACATTATTAATTTGGGAAATGCAAGAAATCTTGTCGATCCAAATACGTTGTATTCACGTGAAGTGTTTGAAATTTATGATTCGCGGCTTCGTATCCTGCAAGAAACCCAAAGTCAGGCTACAGAATTACTGACAGTTTATGTCGAACAGCGTAAACAAGATCAAATGCCACGGGCTCTGAGGAATGGAAACGAATAAGATGCCAGAACGCACAATAAAAACGTTATTTTTCTACTATAGGCAAACGAACTCTGGCGGTTCGGTTTTTGTTTCTGAAAAGAAAGGGATCGGCCACGTCGTATGGATTGAGGCTATTGACGAAAAAGACGCGGATGCTAGAGCAGAAGAAATCGGAATTTATTTTGACGGTTGTAGCTCTGGGCGTGATTGTAATTGCTGTGGGGATCGTTGGTCACGCGCTCGGTTGGATGAATCGGTAGACGAATCGGATAAGATCCAAAAAGATCATGTGTCAAGTTTTATACATTTCTGGGACCGGTCATTCGAAAAAAACACTAAGGGGTTATAGGTTATGAACATCGTGTTCAGTGCCCCATCGGAATTGACCATATCCGAAACATTGGTCAATCATATTTTTGACGAATGTCGTGAAAACGATCTGACCAAAGTGAAATTATACGATACCTGTATGATCACCGGTATCTCAATGATCGCGTTTCTGAAACTGGATGTGTTACAAGTGTATGAAAAGCGAATCAACCAACTGTTGAACGACATGCCAGCACTGTTTCATGAAAATGAGGGTGACGGGTGGACTCTCAGTATGATGGTGTATGATCGCAAGAAACGGAAATGGGCAAATTCAGAACGAAGTATCGAACGACTGTTGATCCTTGGGTTGGCTATTGATCGGATTGTATTTCCGTTTGCCCGGGAAGTGTGGTATAAACTTCCGTATGGTCATCCATACGTCATGATTCGAGCTATCAACGAGGAACCTACAAATGAAGAAATCCGCCAAAAAGCAACTGAGGACTCCGGGCAATACCGACAAGGAAGTCCGTAAGAAGACCGCTGAAATTGTTGAAGCCTATGTGGAAGTGACTGCGCGATCTGCCAAGGATCGCCGCACGCGCAAGAGCCTAATGGAATATCTGGATGGAATTGCCGAGACGGTTATTCTAGGTGATGACCATTTCCTGATGCGGTCAGTGACAGAACGTATGGTTTTTGATCGACAGAAATTGCTGGAAATCATTCCTGCCAAAGACCTACGGAAGTTTCAAAAGTCTACCAAAGTCACTGAGTATTTGATTAAAGAAAAGAATCCACTGGCTAAGCTTATAGGATAATTAGTATGGATAAGCAACATGCAACTGAATTGTTTGTCGCGACATGTGTGTTGCTGTGGGGAACCAGCTACCAACGAAAGGCTGCCAAAAAATTGAATGTTGGAGTCCGGACACTATATCGATACCGGACAACTGGTATCGATATGGAACATCCAATCTGGAATGCACTTCTGCTGGCAATAGATGATCACATCACTGTTGTTAAAGACTCACAGAGAAACATTCAGGGAATTTTAGATGGCCCTAAAGCACAAAATGTTAGAATTTCCGAGAACCCTTAAAATAGGCCAATTGATCGAAGCAGCAAATGGTAAACGTTATGTCCAATACTTTATAATCGATATCATCGTTCCGTATGATAAATCCTATCAGAAAATCATTTATATGGTACGGAATAGTGGGGTACACCGGTATGTTATGTATCAAACAAACGATGGTCAATACTCTGCAATCGTCAAAGACCCTAGCAAACGGGAACCACACCTACGATAACAGAAAAGGCACCAGTTTTATAGCTGGTGCCTTTGACGTTTTACGCAAAACCAGAATGTTTTAATCGTCAGAGAGCGAAGCAAAAAGTTTCATGTCTGCATCGTCCAGATCCGATGTACCCGCGCCAGACATCATATGGGGAATCATGTCGTCAATCGACGAAGACGATTCCCTGACTTCAGCCTTGGATGGAACACCCTTCTTATTACCCAGGACTTTTTCAAAGCGGTTCTTGAGTTGATCATAACTCTTGAACTGGTCACGAGCAACGAGTGGCTGAAGCGGATGGATTGAATTATAAATTTCTTCTAGTACCTTCATATCCTTGGTGATAGGCGTAGACGATTCAAATTCCGACTTATCATAATTCCGATACTTGTCTTTTTCGACGATGACAAGGTTGAAATTTGCACCTTCAAGAAGATCAAATGGGTTGATCTTCTTTTTAGTGGGAATAGTCGGGAACATCATATCATTGATCTTTGAAAAGACCTTGGCACCAAACTTATAAAGGAAAACCTTTCCTTCGTTGGCTGGATCACCGGGGTCTTTAATGACCAAAATATTCGAGATGTAAGTTAGCTTGCGCTTCTGATCTCGCGCTTGCTTCCGCGCTGGCGAATTGTCGTCTGTGGTCGAATTCCAGAGCATATTGTTGTACTCTGAAACAGGATCATTCTCACCTAGAGTGGTTAGGCAGTTTTCGATATAATATAAACCCGTGCTCTTGCTCTGGAAAGAATGTGACCAGAGTTGAACATAAGGTACGTTTTCGGTTTCTACTGGTGGGAGAAAACGGATCAGTGCATATCCGTTGTTCGCCTTGTCAACAGTTGGTTGCCAATACCGATCATCATCAGCGTATGATGGCTTCTTTAGTTTTTCAAGGCTTTCGTTGAGTTTTGCAAACGACGATTCACGGTTTGCGAGATAGTCTTTAAACGCCATATTAGTTGTATACTCCGTATTTTCTATATGTTTTGTATGTTTTAGTGTGTACTATTTATACGTCCACAGTTCTTAAGAAGTCATTACTTCATGAACTTACGGACCAATAAAAATCCTACCGGTGTAAGAGTGACCCATAACAATGCGGATATCAGAATATTATCTCCCGTGAGATATCCAACTATACAAACAGCTAAAGAGGTGATACTACCGATCATATAATTTATTACGGCAGTTTGGAATAGTAGTTGGTCCAATTCTTTTCCATAATCAGTCATGTTATGAATCCTTAGAAAAAGATTCTTTCCATCGATCATATCCAATGGTGTGCCACCATTCGTCCGGAACATCGGACGGTAGATAATTTTTCCATGATTTGGCACTTTCAGCGCATCTTGGGCAATATGTCAAGTACAGAACACACGGTTGAAATCCGTGGATTACATCACAATCTTCAAAACCTTCACGGACCTGAACCGTTGTTTCGTTTTCGCCTAATATGTGGCCACAACTTGCTTTAATAGTACCCATTTTAATCATGCCATTTCTGAACAGTCGCCATGCGCGGCTTGCCGTCATTAGTCAGGCCAAAATACTGTACCGTTGCCATCTTACCAATCCAATACTCCCTATTGGTAAAGATATCCTTAGCAAACTCGACAGTACCCTTGACGCCAGCGGAAAATTCTACGCCGTTGTCCATCCGGAACTTGATAGACTTGGCTTTCCCGGTCCAGTTGCCGAGACCATCGTTGATTTCGATGATAACAAATTCGGAGTCATCAAATTCCTTACGCTTCAACAAAGCATCTGGTCTTTTTCCGGGGTGATACTTCGAATGGCCATCGCGGATCATCTGACCTTCATAACCATCTGCGATATACTTACCGTTTATGGCATCGAGACGTTCTTGTGTGTTTACGCGATATTCTGTTTCTACGATTTCGCATGTACGATCAAACAAACCCCTTTCCCATGCCGTATCGAGAAACATCATTCGGTCATAAAATGATGTTTCCGGTTTATCGGGGAAATACACATCGTAAATGTAATATTTGACCAGTTCTCTTGTTTCCGCCAATGTTTCAGCGCTGATGTTTTTAGGTCGTTTGACCAACGAAACAATCTTCTGAAAATTATCCTTCAGATCATGATTGTACAATTCGCCGTCCAAAACGGCGTCCGGACATCGTTCGAAATATTCAGCGGTTGCCTTGACGATGTGGGGACACGAGACGATCGACTGTCCTTCGCGCGAAAACATCCCCGCCGAAGTGGTCACACACCGGATGCCGTCAAGCTTGGGTTGTGATGCATAGCGGCCAGAAGCAAGATCTAGGACGGTTTCGCCAGTTTTGTACGACTTAGCCAGCATCGGTTCGAAAATCGCCGCCAGCGGCTCTCCTGTAGGCTCTGTACCCCATCCCCGCTTGAGCTTCTTAGTGTACAGGGCTTCGGCCTCAAAAATCGCTTGTTCTTCTGCCGTTCGAGCATTCGCCCTGCCAACGTTGGTTGCCAAGGTGTATGTAGGATCGGTTGTTATATGTTTTCCATCAACTAAACCTGATACGGTCCAGAAGTGATCACCGTTGACCACGGCATACCATACACGGACCTTTCCCTTAGTATCGAGGGAGTAAATTTTGCGGAGTTCTTTCATTTCAGTTCCTCGAAAACGTCTGTTAGGATTTCTCGCATTTTGGCTACGTCTACATCCACGAACGGCTGATACTTTATAACACGCGATCTCTGATATTTCCACACCGGATCATCTCGCATACGTTTGTCAAAGACATCAATCAAATTCATCAATTTGGAAAGTATCGTCATGCTTTCCAGGGAAACATCACCGATAAGATATTTTTTAAATAAAAATGGATGATCATTATTGACGACTGTATTGTCTGCAAACTTGGGTTTGAGACATTTCAGTTCGCGTCGAAAGTTGTATGCCATGGACTCTTGTATTTTTTTCCAGTGCATATAAACATCATCAGAATTCTGATCTACTAATTCACCAACCCATACCTGGGGTGAATTAGTAATGTTGGCCAGCAAATAACCACGAACATCTTTTTTCTTGGCAAGTTTTTCAAAGTATCTTCTGTCTTTTCGACTTTCAAAAGATTTCAATGATGCCTTTACTTTGCCAGAATACTTAAAATAATCATAATCTTCGCGAGTGAAGTGTGCCTTCAGCGCAAGATATTCTAGATAGGTTTCAAAAGCATTCATTAGAATGGCAGTTTATCTGTTCGCTTGATAATTCTTAGATCTTGGGCTTCTTCGGTAATTGCCGCCAACAAAGGTTCGCAAGTCTTGACAATTTCCCCGACCATCGTTTCGTCTATTTCGTTCTTAGTACAGAAATCCATCACTGCATCGATATGAGAGATATCATATTCTTCTACTAGAAATGAAACATGATCAATCAACCGCTTATGAAAGTCAAAGTCTATCATTTAAACTGACACTCTTAACTGTGTTTCTTATTCTGGAAAGTTCAATTTCAACATGACTAAGTTTTTCATCTATAGTCTTTGTCAACGTTAAATATCTACGCAGTGATTCTACAAGATCAGTCTGAAGATTTGGCCACATCAGTAATAGTGCCTTCTTTATATCCTTCGAACGTTGCCATGGCGATCAGTACCCGTTCTCTTTGAGCTTCTGACATTGACCCTAAAACATCGTTAACGTTGATCTTAGCTTTTCTGGCCACAAAATTTGCGTAATTGATGGGATCATTGCCGTCTGAAACCGGTGCATATCGCTGCAGGGCCTCGACCAAGGTCATGGTCAAGTACCCACGTTCAGGACCGAACAGCAGATGATACTTGGCTCTACGACCACTTGCGATGTCCGGAAACACAGCATGGCCTTTGTGATCCCGACCAACCGCCCCGTACATCTTGGCAAACGGCCCAGATTTTAAATTGCCCGGATTGTTTGTTCGCCAAGACACCGTACCGCCAGCACGCATAACAACAGCACCCGACTCTAAACGTACCGTGATAGAGCCTACTTTGGCTGATATGACTTGTTTTATTTTACACATAACTTATTAGATTTTCGGTGCTGCAATAATGTCGTGCGTTTTTTGATCAACACATTTCCACTTGGTAACTCTCCAACCAGGGTAACTATCCATAAACTTGACCAATGATGGTTGACCAAACAACATACATTGGTGTGTGGAAACGTTGTCCGCCATCATAGGAAAGTCGACATCTTTACATTGTTGAAGATCTGGAAACCTCATTATACATATCGTGGCCAAAATAAAAATCATTATTTACAATCCTTACGTCGTTAAAACTTCATATTATTTATACCAATCCTACATACCATGAAAAACAACCCAATAAGAATAACACCTATTGCGTATAAGGATACTGCAAAGAGCATAAGTGACAAAATTTCAAATATTCCCATGACTTCCGGTTCCATCGATCCTCCTTATTATTTAAATCTTAAAAATTATCACGCACCGGTGCGTTTGGTATTTCTGCTCTCTTTCTAATATCGGCCAATGTTTGCGAGTTATCAGCATAACCGTTTTTGAAAACGGTTATCAAAAGATCTGGTCTTCCGGTCTTGTGCAAATGTTTTGTTGCAATAGTATGGTAGTGGCCGCCACGTCCGTATAAAGACAGCAATCCCCCTTTGGAAGTCTTAGCCGAATCGGTTTTTGGTCGTTTCGATATCTCTCGCCAATCATCAATACCCGGATTCTTTTTATTGGTGATGGCAGATGCCTTCATCGCATAACCCATAGAATCACGATTCACCTGCTGTAACAACGCGCCGCCCATACCAAACGTGATGTTATCAACAGAAAACAGGTTCGGTGTTGATGTAATTCGGTTTAGAATTTTCTGGATGGCATAATAATCGACACCATCACCCTGGATGACACGCACGAACGATGGAAGGACTTTGTATCCCTTCTTATTGGTGGTGTATCCAAAATTCTTCGCCAAACTGATTAAAGTCTGTTCAACGATTTCAACGGGATCACCCGAATCTGGTCTGACAACCAAAGTAGCGCCACTGGTTTCAATTTGAGACTTCAATTCTTTGCCAAAAATATTATCAACAACATTCAACAAATCATATGAATCTGAAACGATAGCAAAAAGCGAACCCGCTTTGCCGAATTGTTGGATCATATTTTTATACGAATCTGTTTCGTTTTCCCAACAGATCACAGTCGAATGTTCAGATGCAGGAATAGAAAATGCAGGCATTTCATCAGCACGATAATACTTTTGAGCATAGAGAATGGCTTCAAGAGTATCTGTACCCTTAAAATTTACCAGATGGGCAAGTCCGCCGAGACCAGCGCTTTCCTTGGATGATACGCCGCGCGATCCAAAGTCATGCAATTTAAAGTCCAACACCAGATCATCGGACGTAAACGCATAGCGATTGATTAGCCGTTTGATATTGCGGGACAGCGTTGCAACTGTTGAAGGATACCATACAGCCCTGAGTATGGCAGTTTCCATATAGCTAG
>FSSH01001406.1_pt1 | contig 38786 bp, 10 predicted proteins | sample 1166101 | NCBI WGS metagenome assembly FSSH01 (sample SAMEA32972668, study PRJEB13176) | freshwater metagenome | biome: Drinking water system; feature: Biomass in drinking water that filtered by 0.45 um membrane; material: drinking water | place: USA | collected 2012-12-20 | depth 0 m
CCCCTTACGCCTTACCCCTCACCCCTTACAATCCCCATTGCCTCTTGAGCGTTGTCCTTGCTAGGTTCATACAATGACCATGCAATTTCAAAAGAAAGATCCTCGCGCCACCATCACGACGAAATTCGGCGAGATCGCCATTCGCTTCTATCCCGATGAAGCCCCGCGCCACGTGGAGAATTTTGTCAAACTCGCCAAGATGGGCTTCTTCGACGGCACCACCTTCCACCGCATCGTACCCGGCTTTCTGATTCAGGGCGGCGATCCCTATAGCAAACTGCCGGACCGCACCCTCCATGGCACCGGAGGCCCCGGCTACTTTCTTCAGCCGGAACCAAACGACCGCCCGCACAAGCGCGGCGCGGTCTCCATGGCCAAGATGCCGCGTGAAAGCAACAGCACCCGCGACTTCAACGACAACGGCTCACAGTTTTTTATCTGCGTGGGAGAGAACAGCGGGCTCGACCGCCGGTATACGGTATTCGGCGAGGTGTTCCGCGGGCTCGACGTCATCGACAAGATTGTCGCTGCCGCGCGAGATCAAGCCGACAGCCCGATCGAGCCGATCACAATGATGATACGAGTCAAAGAATAGAAGACGATGCGATAACAACGGGGATGCGTGACTCATCACGTATCTCCCCCCCCCCTCCCCATTGTATCGATACGCTATCAGCCGGCGATGCGATACTCGATCACCACATAGCCGGCGTGGGTGCCTTCCAAGTCTGCCCGCTCTATTGTGAATGTGTGCGCCAACCCAATCTCTTCTCGCCTATCCTGGCGAAGCACGAAAAGCCCGCTGAGCTGATCAAGGCCGGCAAAATAGGGAAACAGGTCATCGCGCAAGGCCACAGTTTCTGACGCGGAACCCTCACGGAGCCGTCTCCAGGCTTCGGGGAAATCATACCGGATATCGATCAGCTGATAGCGCGTGCCCGCAGGCACAGTGTCGGGCATGATTGGACCTCCCCCATCCGCTGAGGACGCGTCCCGGGCCGTGTACTGAATATGGAGAATCACGTCGCTGATGGTGTTGTAATCGAATGCACGAGTCCCGGGCAACGTGAATTCCCACGCCGTCGCCGCTTCATCCAACCGCACCCCCTCGAACGGCAGATAGCGTTCATCGCGGAAATCCAATTGAAAGACACCGGCATCGTTCTGTCCCGAGCTCGTGGCGATGGATCTGCTGGCTGCCATGGAATCAGTCGGACGCAACAACTTAAGGACGCCGTGAACACCGACATAGGGCCCCACCACACCGGGAACGGAAATACTGACCGACTTGATACGCCGTGAGCCGTGCCCAGGGAAGTCGAAACGAAACACGTCAGGCGGAATTTCAAACGCACAACGCCCGCCCGCCCGTAGCGCCAACAACGCCAGCGCATCGAGCCGGCGCAGCGACACATGTGTCGTCAACTCGAACCGACGGGTGTTGGCCTGCATATAGGCCGCTTCCAAGCGCCGCAGATCCTGCGCGAGCCGTTCACCGGCGAGCAGGCCTTTTCGTCCAGCGTCCCAATGATGCAGGCCGATGATGTCGCTTGCAGTGTCCACTTCCAGATTAGCCGCCGCTTCTGCCTGCCGCGCCAGATCGAACGCCATGCGATACGACTGGTAGTGCAGCGCACTGAGCTGCCCCGACATCCAGTTATAGAGCTGAAGATTCGTGAACTTGTCTCGAAGCATGCCCTCTGCCTCTTCAGCCTGAGCGATCTGCCGCTCGTGATTGCGCTGCTCACTCTTGGCAATAGCGAGTCGGATCTCACCCGCAACGATCTGCTGGTCTAGCTGGGCGAGTTCTCGCCTTGCTGTTTCGACTTGATGTCGCCATTCATCGGCTCTGCGCTCATAGGTCGCGTTGTACCCAGCCATGGACGCTTCAAATGAGAACTGCTGGGCAATCAAGCCAAACGATTCCGCGGAAGCCATCAGTGCACTGCCAATATTCGATCCCCCGAATGTGACCTGTGGCGGAAATCCGATCGAGAGCTCAGGGATTAGATGCGAAATGGAAGCGGCCAATTTCAAACCACTGCTTGTCATCTCAAGATCATGCGCAGTGTGCAGATTGTCTTGTTGTGCTTCCTCACTGGCGGACAGGCCCTGGTCCAAGTTTGTCTGGTAGAAGTTCAAACGCGCCTCAACGACTGCCCTGGACCTTTGTGCAGATTCAAGATTCGTTTCCGCCTCCGCGATCTGCTGCTTCTTGATATCAGAGACGAGCTTCAGGATCCCGACATCGTGACGAGCCCGCAACTGCGCCATCTGTTCCGCATCCTGCTTCTCCATAGCGCTCAACAGTGCCCCGCCAAATGAGCGTACTTCATTCGTGAACTCCAAGGCTTTTTGCAGCAGAGATTGGAAGCGATAGTGCGGCGGGCGAACATTGAGTGCCATGCTCAAGGCAGTCCCTATGTCCAATCCGGTCGCGCGGGCGCGCACGAGCAGCGCCGGATCTATCGGCGGGGCAAACAGCGCCAACTGACGCAAGCGGCCATCAACATCCATGCAATGCCGGATCTTAAACAATCGATCATCAATCGTAGCCCGCAGCTCACGCAACCGTGGATTGCCCGGAATGCAGAAATACAGCATAGATGGTCCCGGTGGTGCTTCATCAGAAACCGCACCTTCTCCACGCGCGAAAGGCATACCGCTTTCGATGTCGATCAGTGCGTTCCCAAACTCATCGATGGAGTCACTACTTGACAGTTGCGCGTAACTCTTGGCCTCAGGAACATGCGCAGACAACTCGACTGGCCGATCGCCGAGAATATGGGATGCCAGCACATAGAGCTGCGTCGCTTCGTTGATGGCTTCCATCGTGTCACGGCGGAACAGGCTGTCACCCCACTCAATCAGATTTTCGATGTATTTCTGCACCACTGTTTTCATGTAGACCACAAGACGGAGTGACGCAAGCGCATGAGGATTGAACGGATCCTTCCGCCATTGTTCCACTTGCTCAGCCACATCGGCATTGCCACCCCAGAGGCGGCGCAGCATAGCCTCCAACGATTCGGCTGGCCCGGCCCACTCTTTGGCATCGTTGAATAATGGCTTTACACGCCAATACTTCTGCGGAGCCTGATGTGGTGATACATCGGTGGGGTCAAAGATCGTATGGAACCAGCGTTGAGCCTCTTCGTAGCGCTGGTTCTTCCGCAACTGCTCCGCAAGCATCAACGGAACGTGGAAGAACAGCTCCCAATTGTAGAGGGCGTAGGCGCCACCTGATGAGAAGTCAAAGTCATCGATTGGATAAGGCTTGGCCACGAGTGCGGAATTCGGGATGAGCGTGGTCTCCACCCATGTCTCATTCCGTACCGTAAGTTGCCGTGGATGACGGCGCGCCCCTCCAACTGAGACCACAGTTCCTAATGGCGCCCATTCTGCCTGACGATACAGACCATCGACGCCATCGCTACGGATCGCTTCGAGCAATTCGCATGTGTATGGGTGAGTGCCTGCTTCAAGGATGTATTTCGATGGAAAGAACAAACTAAATCCACCGGGATACCTGTGAGAGAACCCGCCGGTTTTACGAATAGCGAACAACTGCCGTCCATCATGCTGCCACACGTATGGTTGAGCGTCATTGAATTCCGCATACTGCTGACTCGGCAGCAAACGGAATCCTTCCAACGGCTCAACCAGGAGCGGAATTGATCGGGCGGAGGAGGACAGTTGCATAAGCCGCCGGGCAGCGTCTGCCCCGATGACGAACACTAAAACGAAAAGGAAGACGAGCCCACCGCCTGGTTGGTCGAGAATCTCTTTGACTCTCGCCAGCAGGTCTTCGTTCACTTCAAGCTCAATTTCGCTGTCCGCGGCCAGACCAGTCAGCAGATATGTCGCGGAACCTCCGTCAGGGATGGATTCGACATGCCCTTGGCGAGAAGGCACGACACCAAAGGGCATGAACCGGAGTCTCTTCTTCTCAGTCGATGTGTATCGGATAGCCTGAGTGCATCCATCGATTCGAAAGTGGCCCGAAGAAATTTCAACTCCCAATCCAGTTGCCGTGTCGTTCCCTCCCCATTTCCAGAAATTGGAATAGACAGAGATATTGATGTTTCCATCCGAGATATTCGGCCTGAGGGAAACAGCGTCCCGTGCGGCGGTACCCACACGCACCCTCTCTTCGGACAGAACCGGCGCAGACCATCGCCCGAATTCCAGCGTGGACAGATTCAGCGTCATGTCCCACGCCTTTGCCGGCGGGTCATTGCGATTGATCTGGACCTCCTGCCACTGCGGCCAGAACAGCATCGGACGGCGGTTGTGAACAGCCAAAACCAGATGGTCGGCGTCGATGCTCAGATCGATCTTCTCCCACGAAGTCCAACTGAGATCATCATGCCGTGTGCGGTAATAATGGACATGCGGCTTGGCCCGGGTTCGACCCACCATGTGAATCACACGGCGAGATACTGTTTTGCCGTCAGTCAACGGCTCATTGTACGTCTCTTCGTACAGCGCACGAACGTCAAGATTTGATACCTCGTGCAGTTGAACGAGGTAGCTCTGCAGAGTTCGCTCCACGTTGTCGGAATTGATCTCACCTTGCAACAATTCATTTTCAAGCGTCTCAAAGAATGGGCTTTTGCCGACCCGAAGATCGGGCTCAATCCAATTTTCCGGGTAGAGAAAGAGCTTGCGCGCCGCTTCCCAGACACGGTAGTTTTTGAGCCAAGTCCATTCTCGCCACGTCGAGATGTTGGACACATCGGCAAGCAGCACACCTGCATCGACTTCCAGATTTTGCAAACAGCGTTGGACAAACAGTTGCACCGCCGAGTGTGCCTGCACAAGGCGAGAGCTCAGTTGGCACGGTCCCATCTGCACATCAATCAGCAAATGCGCATACACATCATCAGGTGTGTTCCAATGGCGAGGCGTGGCGGTATTACGGTGAAGAATGTGGCCGAGCAAGGCATCGCGCTGTTGCACACGCAAACGGTCCATCACGGGCGTCACGGTCTTGAAATAGTCTCCATCGGTCGCGAATTGTCTTCGGACCAGGCCAGCCAGCCCGTCAATCCGCGATCCTGCTTCTGCTGACTGCCGAAGAACCTGCGCATCGCCCGCAACAAGACGGCGCTGTTGAAGCCAGCTGGCAGCACGCTTCAGTCGACGATAGCTAGATGGATCCCGCCAGGTATCCGCCTCTGATGGCCTGAGTGTGAGAGCCGCTGCCAACGTATTCAGTGCGTCAGCACCAGTCAATCCTGGATCCGCGATCGGTCTTCCCCAGGCAGTCAATGCCTCCACGGAACCTGCCGAATCGGCTGAGGCGGCTTGCATGATCGCCAGGAGTCTTGGCTCACGGGCGCTGATCGAAGCTTGCACAACGCTCGCAGTGAGCAGCCCGCGAATCTGACCGAACGTCAAACGAGGATCGCCATCACGGACCGGCAAGGCATTGAAATCCAGCCAGCGATCGCCGTCGTGCGAAAGCTGCGCCAACAGGCCGATATCTTCGCCCACAAGACGCAGCAGTTCGAGCAATCGGCAGGATTTGATGATGCGAAGAAGAATGACTCTAGCCTGTTCGCGCAATGTCTCAGAGGGCGACCCGGCAAGGTCAATGAACGCGTCCACCGCAGCCGGAGATCCAGCGCCGGTTGCAGTCCTTACCAACGCAGGAATACTTCCCTGATCCGCTACCACCTGAGCGATGAATCCAACGCGTGTTATTTCTGTGAGCTGCTGAACCGCTGCCGCGATTTGGCGTGTCTTGACCGCTTCTTCAGCCGGCGGCGTGCCTCCATCGGTTGCGCTCGCAGCCTGAATTGCCGCGACAATTTGATCAAGATAGCGGTTGATATCTCCTTCGCGGGCAGCAAAAACCGGCGGTGAGAGATCTACATCCTGGAGGAGATGGCGGAGTTCTGCTGCCTCGATCCCTGCCTCAACGATCAGTTCTCGATCCTGTAGCAGCTGCTCAAGTCTGCGCAACCGTTCGGCGCCGTCCACATCTGCAAGCAGATCGGGTAACCCTAGCGCGGTCAGAACGCTATGTTCCGACTCAATAAGCTGGGCCAGTGAAAGCCATTGTGATCGAGCCGCGCGCATTGCAGATGACTCGGGACTGACAGATGTCTCGCGTAATGCCACCATTCGCTGGGCCAACGACTCCGGAGTGAGTCCAAACCGCTTTGCCAACGCTACGAGCCTGGCCACAGCAACCATGTCGAAGGCGGGGTGTCCTGCATCGACTCCCAGTGCCTGCATCACGGTAAGAAGGGTGCTCGTCGACCACCCCATACGCAGCCGCAAGCGCAGGGCGCGATGCAGCAAATCAAACACAGCCGTTCGGGTCGCACCAACAAGGGCGACCAAGCCCTCACCAGATTCCACCCGTTGCTTCACGCGATGCGAGTCTACGTTGCAGGAATCATCGCCGCGATCGATGGCTACACGCCATCCAGCCCAAGGCGGAGACTCGATCAAGGCATACAATTCTGCGACTTGGAGCCCCGACCGCTTCAACAAGCCGTTTGCTCCACCGATCGTCAGAATCTCATTGTTCCAGCCGCTGAAACCCCACACGGCCCCTACAGTGGCCTCATCCGTCACCACCACGTTGTGAAGGAGATCCCACGTGGCTGGATTCAGGTTAGAGCGGACTAAGGCCGCGGCTGATTCATTGCTCCCCAGTACCTCCAACACTTCGGCGGCGGACGTCCCGAGCAGCTCAAAATCGAGCCTGGCACGCTCAAACTGACGGTCGAATGGGAGATACCACGGGTACCGGGTTCGTTGGAGTGGCCCACTGGGGGTGTAGAGGTCAACGAGACTGTTGGCTGGATCCGGCTCGGCCCGTAACGCCTCTGACGAGAGACTGGCACGCGTTTGTGGTGTCGTGCGCTCGTTGTAATCAAGATTAGAAGCCGGCAATGTTGCCGCAAGCCGTTCGAGATGCTCGATCACCAGATCAATGTAAGGTAGTGGGGTCTCGGCATTCGCGCAGTCGAGCTTCAGATGCCAGAGATCAGGCCGGCGTCGTTGCAGGACATCGGCCAGCGAATCCCCGCCAAGGGGCCTCTTTGCATCGATCTCGTTCAAGAACTCCAAGAGTGCGACCAGGTAAGCCGCCGGACCATGGGCCGATCCACACCATGGACAAATGCAGCCATTGCCCGAACCGAACAGCTCAACCCAGGTCGCAAGCCGCCCAGTCGGCTCGATGTGGGGAAATACGGGAAAAAGCGGACCCAGGTAGTTGAGAAGTCCCGTGGCGATGAGAACCGCCGCACTCGTGCGAGCCTTGGCCTTGTAATAGATCTCATCGGCCACCTTGGCGTCGGCGATAGACACGATGTCTCGTCTCAACGCCCCTTTTCCTTTCAACACAATCTTCGCGGCAGAGTCGTACCCCTTGTCCAGCAACAGGGTCATATGCTCGTGGCGACGAGTAGTCGGAGCAATGCGAGCTACCGCCACTTCCTTCTTCAACTGAGTAACCAACTGTGTCTTTGGTGTCTGGATGCCTTTCAGGTTCGCTTTGTCGAGTGATTCCTCGACTGGCGACTGAAGCAGACTGAAGTCAGGATTCAGCGACAGAAACAGCCCGACATCCCGCCGCACCGGCTGTGCGGCCTCTCGCAATCGGTACATCACAGATTGAGTGGGAAAGGCGCTCTCCACTTGACCCGCCAATGCCTCGGCATAGACGTCGGCTGTCTTAAATTCATTCGGGAGACCTCCGCTCTCGGCTGTCTTGCGAGCGACTTCTTTCCACTGTTCACGTTTGAGCGAAGCCAGTTCTTGTGCTGTGCCGAACGACTTCGCCAAGCCAGTCTGTAAAACTCGTAGAGTCGGCACATGCCCCCCGAGGAGCGCATCGGTTTCAACGGCAAAACGAGCCGTGTTGACCGCTTGGGCCGGCACACCGGCATCCGTCAGTCTCTTCCACCAGAGTTGCGGATCTTCGCCGGGTTTTCGCTCTAACAACAATCCGGCAATCTGCCGCTGCAATTGGGGAGACACTGTCGTTCCAGACAGCAACAATCCCACAGGCCTGGTGAATGTGTTGAACGTTTCATGGACGGCTGAAAAAGTGAGCTCCACAGCAAACTCTTGAAGCTTTTTCACCACGAAATCGCTTTGAGAAGAGAGCGCCTGCGGCACTTGCTTGGCCCCAACCGCCGCCTTTATCGCAGCGCGCCAGCGCGTCGGACCGGCCTGCAGGAATTGCGGCCAATCCGGCGACAGCCCTTGTCGCAGAAATGCATAGAACGCCTCGGTGGGCAGCTGATCCTGTCGGTGTTCAATCGACCAGCGATACGCGTGACGCAGAAGCTGGAGATGCAGCAAGACGATGCCGGTTTCGCCCTGCAAGAACTGCAGGTCTTCGTCGGTCAGGTCCTGCGGCAGAATGTGTTCGAGCAATGGTGTCAATTCACGATGGTAGCGCTCCCACTCCGTGTCGGTGTACAGCTTGTCGGCAGAGACGATGAGGTCTATCTCAGCGTGAGCCGGCGCATTGAAGAGCGTGTCTGACTTGGCCAGTTCCGTTTTGCCGTCAACGGCCATGACACGCACGACGAGATCAGCGCTGCCTTTCTCGGTGCGCGTGAATTGGGCTGGCGAATACCCGATTTGGTAGCGGCCCTGGGCGTCGGTCCCAGCCGTGCCCAACGTTTCCTCTCGCCGCAAATCTCGATCACAAGCCCGCACAAGCATATTGGCCAGGGGCCTGTCGCCGGCGTCTTTTACCACCCCCCGCACTGTGAACCGCTTGGCGGACAACTGAATATTCAGTCTGTACTGTGCGGGGGCGCTGTTCTGTTTTTTGCTCGTGAACAGGAGTTCATGGTTTTGGTCATGGACACAGACGACCACATCGGCACCACCACGTTCCTTCTTGGAGCCACGGAAATCGGCCTCTGTGTATGGAATCTTATAGGCGCCGGTTGCATCCGTGGTTGCTCGTCCAAGGACATCCTGGCTCGACTCATCTTTGTCGTAGGCAATGACCGTGAGGCCCGCCGCGGGCGCTCCCCCAGCGTTCGTCACCTTGCCAAGAACGGCATAGACGCGGCGTGGCCTCCCATCCTTTGCTGCCTTGCGCGCCGCCGGTTTTGGGGATGTAGTCGGCCTTGTCGCCGCCGTGCCTTTCGATCTCTTTGCCATGAATGATCTCCTCATGAGGTCTAAGACAGTGAACGCCGTCGATGAAAGACTTGCAAGGCTCACATTGCGTAACCACTGGCATTCACGACCTTGTCAGTCTACAAGCCTCGCATTGCTAGAGTGGGAAACCCAAGATAGACATGTTTTCACTGATCTCTCTCGCCTCTTGCCGCAACTGACGCAATCGCTCTTCACGTTCACTCGGAGTTTCGGAATATGGCTGAGTCACGTCGTTCGCCGGAAACAGAAATGCGTCCATAGCAACTTCACCGCCGGCGGATTCGATCACATACCTCACATATCCATTGGAGTTCGGGCCCAGCACACTGTAGGTTGGAAGATTGACGTAATCACCTGTCTCGTCCTGCTGTGAGAAATAGGCACTAAGATCCAATAGACGCTCTTCGAATTGCGCATCCGCTGAGGGGTCCGCAGGGCGCGTAATGGCATCCTCATGGAGCATGTATGCCTCAGGATGAGGCTCCCAATAAGCTAGGCGCGGATCTGCTGTTCGCTCGCCAATACCTTCAGCATCTCCAATTTCAACGACAAAATCTCCCTCATCGGTAGTGACTCGTAGGAAGGCATGCCGGAACGGACCCACAGTGGACTCAGAGTACAAAGAAACCCCTCGCGGGTGGTGCTGTCTCCAATACTCGGTCAATACTGCCCGCGTTTGATCATTCTCTTCGTTGGCATGAAGAAATGCTTCCAGCGTGGGAAGTTCAACAGAGACTACATCGGAAAACAGCAACCCGGTAATCTCACCATCTTCGATCACTGGCTGAACAAGCAGGTTATCCTCAATGGTGACGAAATCGGATTCAGGAACCGGCTCGGGCACTTCTTCGAGAGAAAAGCACATGTCGAATTCACAGTCAGTGCTTTGTGTGCCGGACTTATCCAACAAGCCAATAGGGTGATCATGGGAATAGGCATAGCTGTTGCCCCCTCCCTCCAGTCCAATCGGGTCCGCACTTCCCCACCTCCCCAACCACGGCACATAATATCTCGCTGTGTGATAACTCAACCCCGTCTCCTCATCCCTCTCCATTCCCGTATATCGATACCGCTTTGATGTGCCGCGCACGGCACGGTTCACGAGGTGATAAGCCGTGGTGCCGTAGGGATGGAACTCTTCACAGCCGACGATCTGTGCCGTTTCATCCAGCTCCAGCGCGACGGAGCCGAGATGATTGCCGTACTGGTAGCGCATCAGCACACCGGTGCCGAGTGTGTCGTTGTCGGTCGTGATGACATCATCAACGAGCAGGATCCGTTGGTCATCGACGAAAAGATGCTGCGTTTCAATTTCTTCGGCGAGGGAGCCGTCCGGCGCATGGCGACGGTAGAGTTCCATGCCACCGAGGTAGAGCCGTTCTTCAACTGCGCCCGTCAGGCGCTCAATGCGTTTACGCGTGCGCTGTTTGCCGATGTCATAGGCATACCAGGCTCGCCCTCCGCCGCCCAGGTCCATCTCTTCGATCATGTCGCGCCAATCCCACCTGATGCGTAAGGACGTGGGCACATTAGCCAGATTAAACATAGAGCCATGAGAGTCGTAGCCATATCGCACTGCTTCGCGGTCGTCGCTGCCGGTCCAGGTGCGCAGCAAACAATTGCTGGCCATGGCCGTCTCATAGTGCCTGGTCCAACTCCCGCCTCCGGCTCCATGCTGCATAGTGATGAAGTTCCCGACCACGTCATACTCGTATCGTTGACGGTAATTGCGGAGTTCGTGTTCAGCAGGAAAGTCATCGACCCTTGTTGGATCGGCCATCGAGGCTGGGGAACCCACTAAGCCGGCGCTCTCGCGGCCAGTGGCTTCAATGAGACGATGGATTGCGTCATACACGTAGAGACTGCGCGGCTCGACCGCTTGGTTCCGAAAGAACACCGGCGCCCAAGCTTCGTCCTCGATCTCCGTGATATTTCCCGCGGCATCGTACGTGTAGTGCATTTGCTGAACAACACGGTCGTCGCTCAAGCGCGAACGGAAGCCGGGAAATGGCAAGTCGGTGGCCGGCCTCGTCGTGCGCAACTGCGTGAGCCGAAACGTGCGTGGATCATAGGCATACCTGGTTTCAGTGCCGTTGCCATGTCGCAATTGCATGCGTTGGCCCTTGGCGTTGTAGGCGATGCCGTGGACCGCGCGCCAGGTTCTACCTCCAGTCGGGCTCCCATCATTCCATTGGGCACCGATGCTGAAGTCTTCGGCGGCCAATACCCCCCGTTGGTTGTAGAACGGCTCATAGACAGCGACTTGCTCAGATCTCCGGTGCCAGTTGCCTAACAATGTCATGCGGCCCAAAGCATCATGTCGCGTCTGGCGGGTGAAGCTTTCGGCTTCAAGCCGCGCCGCTCGATCATCCTCGCTCCCCTGCCAATCAATGAGGCGGCTCGTTGTGTGCCGGGCGAGTCTTCGGCGTTCGTGCTCTACCTGGCCCGCAAAACTCTTGCGGAGCACTTCCACTCGGCCGCTCGGATCGTCATGCACGACGGCCTGGCCAATGAGGTTCCTGTCGCGCGAGTCTTCGACTGAAGATTCATCGCTGTCCCGATATTCAAACCGCTCAACGATGGCAGCCGGGGTCGAGCCCAGCCGCAGCCATTGCTGTAGCGGTCTATGGAGTCTGTCATATTCGGTGTGGCCCAATCGCGCTTCGAGATGCGGTGCGCCCTCGCTGTCCAATACATCGTTGAGATCCCATGCCAGGAACGGTTGGCCAGCTGCATCGTTCAACGACCAGCGATTTCCTGCGTCCATACTGTGCTGAAAAAGCAGATTGCCGGCAATGTCATAGGTCGGCACGCTGTCTCGCAGCACTTCGTCCGATGGATCATTGTCCGGCTTCGGCGGGTGTATGTACTGCATCACCAGGTTGCCACGCGCGTCCCTTACCCAGAGCGGCTTGCCTTCGGCGTCGAGCTTCGTGTGGGTCAGGTGAAACTCGTCGTGCCAACCCCAGTCGCCCACGGACCATTCGATCGTGGGCCTGGCGGCTTCATCGGGCGTGCGGTTATGGGCGATTGCGATAACTTTCCGGCCGAGACTGTCGAGATGTGTCTGGCCCGGCGTATTGGCCGACTTGGCCGCGAGCCAGGCCGCGCGAACATCCGGCGAGACAACCAGGGCTCCATCGATCCCGCGTGGCAACGGAACCGCCGGATCGGGGCTGCCACGCTCGACATACCAGGCGCTGTCCAGCACCGTGTCGCCGGCATCGAACTGCTTGGTATGCCAGGGCGAAAACTCCACCTTCGTATAGGTCCCGTCTGGCAGGTCGGTACGCACGACTCGACCAGCTGCATCGTAGAAAAGAATGGGTGTGACGCCTTCCTCGCGCGGCATCTCACAGCCGAACCGTTCGCTGAAAAATGCCTCGTACTGCTTAACGGGCTTGCCCTTGTTGTTGAGTACGGCCAGCCCGTTGACAATCCAACGCAATGGGCCGCCTTCAATTTCTGGCTCCGCCTGTACCTTTTTCATCAGCACATTGCCGGTGCCGTCGGAGCATTCCAACGCCACTTGCAGTGGACTCGTTGCACCACCGGGTTGGCTGGCATGCACCTCACGCGCGATAGCACAGGCCATCGCAGGGCGTGTGGCCCAGACAGTGACGGTGCCATCTGCTGAACGTGCTTCGCCGAAGTGGTAGACAAAGCGGCTGCTTGCGCGACTGAGCCATCGGCGGGCTTGGGCTTCATCCAACACTGACGCGGTGCAGAAGTTCTGAACGTCTGCCGTACTCGGATTGCGCAGAGAGGCGTCTGCGCGAAAGGCGCCGAGGTCATCCCCCTCCCAACCATCTGATGCGCTCTTGCCTTTGGCCGCGATGGCGATCACCCGACCCAGAATATCGAGGCTGGCCTCTGTGTGGTTGCCGTTGGCATCCGCCATTTCGACCGATGCCAACACACGATGATCGAACCGTATGACCTCCGTTCGGTTCCCTCGCGCGTCGGTGACACTTCGCACATAGAGATCGAGTGGATCGTACTCTAAAGTAGTCACGGCGCCGAACGGGTCTGTGAAGCGTTCGGGCAGGAAGAAGTGTCGGGCCGTATCATCCGCGAATCCGGCGATGCCAGAACGTATCCAGTATTCCCCCGTGTCTGGGTCTCGCTGGTAACCACTCCGCAACGGATCATCAAGCAGGCTACGGACGCTGACGCCTGGATGCAGTTCCCAGTCCAGCATGTCCGCCGGCTGACTGGGCAGGCTGGTGGGCGATACGAAGACCGCTGCAAGCAGATCGCTGGTCAGCGCAAGTTTGTAGTCCTCATACTTGAGGCCGCGTGGACCGTGGCGTCCGCGCGGCAACGGTGACGCAGGCGCATTGATCTCGCTGGCATCGTCGAAATACAGGGCCCTGACTTGCTCGACCAGACGGCGCTGTGCCGTTTCTCCATCAGCGCTGCGATGATAGGGCAAGAGCGTCACGGCCCTGGTCATTGCCGTTTCATCCAGAGGGGGATAGTGATCACTGAGTTGCAATACAGCAAAGTCCTCTGGCCGGAAGTAGAAAGGATCGGCCGGTACGATGCCGGCCACCTCAAAGGAGAGCGATTCGTAGGGCATCCGCAGGCGGTGATGTTTTATGGCGGCATCAATCTCGGCGGTCGCCGGCACCAGGACATCCGACGTGTAACGGACTTCTGCATAGGCCAGATGCCGCTCATCCTGCACAGCTCTGATGCGGTTCATCGCAGCCTCACCGAGCGCCAGATCTTCAGGCCGCCGTACTCTTGGGTAGCCGACGGCGATGGTCTGCAGCGGGTGACCCAGCTCATCCACCCGCAACGTCAGGGTATGCGCAATACGCGGATCGGGACGCACGTGCCCGCCTAGCTCCGGGAGCGGTTGCTCATACTGATAGGTCAGCGCTTCACTTTCTGTAACCAGAAACACCGCATGCCGATTGGAACCACGTGGCTGGAGACGCTGTATGCGGCAGTTGTGCGTGGCCGCAGAGTAGATCCGCACGGGGCGCTGTTGTTGCAAAGCGCCTGTCAGAGCATCGACATCGAGTTCGTAGATCTCTTGACGAAGTGTCATCCCCTTGCAGGCACGCAGGGCCTCTCGCCATTCGTCGGCGTCCAACCCGTCGTCCAACAGTGGTTCAGGCAATGCCCGCTCATGAAACGCGTCGTCAAACTCGTAGCGAGCCGGGAAGTACTCCCCTTCAAAATGAGTAAGGACACGGCGGCGGTCCATCGCGACACCTGTATGAAACCAGGTGATGGTCTTAATCGGAGGCTGATAAAGCCGTCGATCCTCTGTGATCCATGGACTGCCGACATTGCCGGCCTCAAAACTACCGTAGTCCTCAACGTCGATCTGCTCGACACGACCGAACCCTCTGAACTCTCGCTCGATGCCGTCATAGTACCCGTGGTGATAACTATAGGTACTGCTGAACGATGTGCCGCGCCACTGATCGCGAGCGGTGACTTTGCTGACACATTGCACGGGAAACGGCAGACGCGTGATCCAGGTGGTACCTGCTGCCTTGTCGGCCAAGTAGTACAAGGTGGAAGACCGGTACTCCAGCTCCGTGCTGCCGCCAAGACTGTTCCGGGTTTCAATCAGAAGGTGGGGCTTCCCCCCGCTCATCAAGTCGATGTACCGCACCGGCTGCGCTTGGTCGGCCGGCAAATGGGAGTTCCAGACGAGGCAGGCGGTACCGCGGCCAAGTAAGTCGGTCGCTTGCACGGCATCGAGATTATGAGTCGCGAGTGGGAATTCGATGACCTTCTCGTCGCTCCAATAGTTTCCGGAACGATTGAAGTAGATCTGCACGCCTTGGCGTCCGAGATACAGCATATCGGTTGGTCCGCTGCCGTCGATGTCGGCGAGCCGAAGTCGGCGCGGATCAAAGTACTCGTCATAATCCAAACGCGGCGCCTGTCCCATAGACACTTTCGTGCCGAACCGCCCGTAGCCGAGATTGGGCCAGTAACACACTTCTCCATTGCGAATTCGCACAAGATCGGTGAGGCCGTCCCCACACATGTCGGCGAGGAACAGCGTGTCGGTCCCGTCATGAAAGACGAGCCGGATGCTACCGTTGCTCGACGGGGCATGTGTGGTTTCCGCTGCGCCGAACCCCTGCTCGGCTTTGGATGGATACCAGGTAAAGATCTCGTCTTCCGTGACCAATGCATCGGCATGCCCATCACCGGTAAGATCGACGAAACGCAGGTTGGGATCACCCCAACGGATGCGCGGCAAAGCTGCGAAGGGGACGAACGCATTCCAATCTTGGCCTGCCTCACGCTCATAGAGCCCGGGGGTTGGGCCGTCGAATTCCACCACATCAATCTCACCATTGCCGTTGAGATCCATTAACCGCTGCCCAGACGAGAGCGCCCGGTGCGCCGGCGTCGTGGCCACAACACGGCTTGGTGCGAAATGGCCGTCCCCTAAATTAGCGGCATAGCGCCAGGCTCCCGCGTCTTCGGCCAAGATCCCGGACAGCCCCTCCCCATCCAAATCAACCCACTGATACCCTGGTCCTTGCGTCCCGACCGGAAGCCCTTCAAGATCGGCAGCAGCCAGCGATCGCACAGTGGGATCGATCTGCGGCAGGCTGTAGCGAAATTCGAGCGGAGGCGTTTGCCGGCTTTCGAGATGGCCTCCTACGTGGAGCTCATGTGCCCAGGACTCAATGGCATCAATTTGACTGTAACCTGGCCGATCAGGATCTTCAGGCGTACCGGCATTTCCGTAGCGAAAGCGCATGGATCCGACGAGTCCGGCTGGTCCCACTTCTGGGGCCTCGGGAAAACGATGAAACATGAGCGCACGTTCAACCAGACGGGAAGTGCGGCGTTCGAATCCGGCCCGGTAGTCGGAGAAGGGGTCTGGCCGTGCGCGCCATTCACGATCCGGTTCGGGCCCTGGCGCGACCGGGTCATGGTCGCCAAAGTCGAAGACCAGCTCGAACATCCAGTCGTCAGGCAAGCGCGTAGCAGGGTCTCGGGGATGTAGATTGGGGAAGTACGGCGCCCGATTGCCGTATCGAACACGTTTGAGATATCGCTGGGCGCTCCGCGCAGCCGATGTACGATGGGTTTCCCACTCTGCCCCTGTGTCACATCCACAATCATCGTCAGGTTGATACTGGAAGAAGATGACATTCCCCTTATCGTCGTACGTCTCACAGATCAGCCAACTGAAAATCCGGGAAGGATCAACCGGATCGGCGATGCGGCTCTCGCCTGTTTTCCCATACCACATGGTGACATTCTCGCGCGTGATCGAACGCCAGAACACATCGGCTCCATTGATTATGTTCGTCCACCGTTCAATACGGGCGAATAGTCCTTCGACACGAGGCCTGAACACATGCACCTGGTACCGCTGTCCATGGAGTCCTTGTTCTTGGGAACTGCCTCGCCATTCTCCGCTTTGCATGGAAAGAACGGGCACCAGATCTTCCGAACCAGACAGTACAAATACGTCGGACTGATCGCGATCCAGATACTGCGGTAAACCTTTCTCTGTTTTGCGCGCAATCGCGGGCAACGCAAGCGTCCAGCCGAGGCCAAACGGCCCATTCCCGGCGCCTGAGTCGTAACTCAACGCCAGTTGGGGACCGAAACCGCCACGCCCAGGGCTTGTGCGGATCGGAACCGACAATGACCCCGTGCCGGTAACCGGATTGGCAGTGAACTTTTCGCCGATTCGTCGGATGGCCCCGCCGCCTTTGGGCAGCGAGATTGCGGGGGGAGCAATTTGGAAAGATTTTTCAACTGAGTGTTGTGGGCCGGTCTTGTTTCCGTTGGCTTCTGGCACCTCAACACTCCAGGTTAGTTCGATTCGCGAATCGGATGATGGCGGATTCAAGGTGCCGGGTCAAGATAGAATCATGAACGTGTTCGCGTGGCAATGATTCCATAATTGGGCGAGCCAGAGGAACAGAACGTAACGCCATGCGATCGTATGCACGGTGAAGTTGTACTGGTCGGTAATTTCGCGCCAGGGCAACAGCACCCGCGACTTCAACGACAACGGCTCACAGTTTTTTATCTGCGCGGAAGAGAACAGCGGGCTCGACCGCCGCCATGCGGTATTCGGCGAAGTGTTCCGTGGGCTCGATGTCACCGACAAGATCGTAGCCGCCGCGCGCGATCAGGCCGACAACCCGCTAGAACCGATTACAATGAAGGTGACGGTGAAGGAATAGCCAAAGAGCGGATAGCGTATGGCTGATGGCACGAGATTGGACAACTTGATACTAGGGCCACAAGCCAAGCGTGATACAAACCACTTCCTCGACTGCTGCGAGCTCATCCTGACTAACCACCTCAATCAATATATTTCCAGTCCTCAGCCATACCCGCTCTCCATTGCTCTTTGCTGGAAGCTTGGCAGGCAGCGCTCAGCGCTTTGGCATCCGGATGAAGTTTGGCGCGGACCGGGTCACATCTCTGCTGGCGACGGCGCCGCCTGGTCCGCGTACCTCGTGCTACAGCGGTACCACCGCATGTACGTCCACTCCTGGGAGGCGGATACCTCGGGACTAGCGCTTTTCCTCATGCCTGCGGCGCACTGAGAGAGTAGACGCACACCACTAGGATGTCCCTCACAGCGTCAGGCTTCAGTCGTCTGTGATTGACACCGTCGACTGCAATGGTCTCCCGCAAGGCCTGAGGAAGGCTTCCGGTACCCATGTGCTGATCGACGCCTTGGCTGTCTTTCCTCGTTTCGGTCACGCGGATTTCCCATAGGCCGGGACTTTGTGCCTGCGCGCCGAACGCCGTTGCGGAAGGAAGGTCGCTCAGGGGACTTCCATCCATCACGAGCGTGACGTCACTGCCTAGAGCAACGGTGGTATTCCCGGTCACTCTTGCCAGATCAAGCACGAGCGGATGGGCGTTGTCGTAGTGCCCGACCAGGTCTTGCTTGAGTTTCAGGTACAGCTGTGCGGACTGGATCGCGATTGACGAGGTGCGGTGCTGGAATGGGAAGCGGTTGCTCAAATCGAAGCGCAGCCGCTGGTCAATTCCGGCATGTGTTGCATCGGAAGCGGCAGTAAGAATGGTCGAGTTCAGGAACTGGCTCCACTCCGAAGGGAATTCGTTCTTGAGGCTGAAGGCGCGCACCAGCGGCGTGCGCTGTGCGTCCGTCAGCAGCGCATAGAGCGCATCTGCTGCGGCTGTTGCGAGGGCGCCGCCACCGTCTCGCGCCGTGTATCTCACCTGCATCACGACATCGGAAATGGTGTCGAGATCGAAGGCGTTGTTCTCGATCGGCATGTCGATCCGCCAGCGGGAGATGGCGCCCATTCCCTCGAATGGTAGGTAACGCTCGTCGCGAAAATTCAATTCGAACATCCCGCTGTCGTTCTGAGCGTGACTTGTAGCGATGGACTGAAGTGCCCCGAAGTTGCTGGCAAACCGGGTATCTCCCGCGCGCTCTTCATACGAGGCGGGTTGCGTGTTCTTAACACGGATCTTGTTGCTCAGGAGGGTCAGCGTGCAATTGATGCTGGTATATGGTCCGACCACACAGGGTATCGTCAGGCTGACGTTCTTGATGCGGCGCAGATAGTGGCCTGGATAGTCCATGTCGAACAATGTCTCGGGCAACTCGACCTCGCACTGTCCGGTTTCTTTCAGCCGGATCAGCGCGACCGGATCCTGCAACAGCAGGGAGACCGACTTCGTGATCTCGTATTCGCGCCTGTTGCGATCGAGATAGTCGATTTCCATGCGCCGGAGGTCCAGTTGCAGTCTTTCGCCCGCGAGCAGGCCCTTCTTCAGACTGTCCCAGTAGCCGAACTGGATGAAGTGCGAATCTGTCAGCCCCAGCTCGAACCGGTAGCAGCGCTCGGCGCGCTTGGCGACATCGTAGGCGAGCTGGTAGCTCTGGAAGTATACGGCGGAAACCTGGCCGATCATCCAGTCGTACAGCTCCTGATTCGTGTACTTGCTGCGCATGTACGAATCGACGTCCTTGGCGTGCTTGATCTGGAGGTCGTGATTTATCAGCTCCGTCTCCGAGATGGCGAGACGGATCTCGGCGGCGGCGATCTGCTTGTCGATCTGCTTGAGCTCCTGCTCCGCTAAAGCCTCCTGAAGCTTCCACTCGTCCCAGCGTCTCTGGTACCCGGCGGTCGTTCCTGCTATGGATGCGCCGGTACCCAACATCGCGGCGGCGACCCCCATCGCCTTGCCGAACGTCTCCATCCCCGTTGCTACATCTCCGGTGTTCTTGGTGGCGACTGCGACGGGGAGAATCCCAACTGTTCCCGTTGACGCTGTAACAGCAGCTGCATGTCCGGGCGCCGCCGCAAACAACGGGATGAGCTCGAGCGCTTGAGCCACCAGGCTCCCGCTGGAGAGCGCCAACTGAGCGATTTCCCAGGGATTGAACTGCAGGATGTTCTTGTAATGGTTGTGCCGAATCTCGGTGACCTTCCTGCCTTCATTCAATCCGTCGAGAGCGGTTCTGGCCTCATCGGCCTGATTCTGCTTGATGACGCGGATCGCGTTCAGCAACTGGACTTCGTGGCTGGATCGGAGCAGCGCGAGGGCCTCCGAATCGCGCTTCTCGAGCGCCGAAAGCAGCGCAGAGCCCAGAGCCTTTACATCGTTGCAGAGCTCGGCGGCCTTCTGCTGCATGACGCCAAACCGGTACGACGGCAGCGGTGCATAGAGATCGCTGAGCACGCTGTTGAGGTCCACTCCGGCCGCGGCAGCTCGTACGAGCAACCCGGGGTCGATCCTGGGCGCGAAAATCGCAAGCTCGCGCGCGACCCCTTCGATGTTCATGCAGTTCCGTATCTTGAACAGCCGGTCCGCCACCGTGTCCCAGTAGCCGAGCAGCATGTCGTTCTTCGGCAGACAGAACAGGGCCATGGTGCCGAGCGAACCAGCTCCGGTGGAGGAAGACGACCCGCCTGGCGCCGTCGAAGGAAATAGGTAGTTCTCGATATCCACCAGCGGCCCAAGAAGCGCGCCGGTCGGATTCACGGCCAGCGTGTCAAACGTCTGCACGACGGGAACGGCCCGCGACGGGATCTCCTCGGGTCGCTTGCCCAAGATCTTCGCGGCGAGGAGGTAGAGCTGCGTCGCCTCGTTCACCGACTCCATGGTGTCCTGCCTGAACAACTGGTCACCCCAAGCGATCAAGGTATCGATGTACTTCATCACGACGGTTTTCATGAAAGCGATGGGACGCAGGCGCGCGATCACATACGGCTGGAAAGGGTGCTTCTGCCAGGCGCTGAGTTGGGTGGCGTACGCCGTGGACAAGGCGTGCAGGAAATCGCTCAGCGTCTCCGGGGCCAGGCTGGCTTCGTCAAAGAACGGCTTGAACCGCCAGAAGCGCTCGCGCCCGCCCGTCTCGCTCGACGTGGGATCGAAGATGTAGTGAAACCACGTCAATGCTTCCTCGAATCGCTGGTTCTCGCTGAGTTTCAACGCGATCAGGAACGGAACGTGGAAAAAAAGCTCCCAGTTGTAGAGTGAATAGGCGCCGGTGCTGCTGAAATCCACGTCTTCGCGCGGAGTTCTCCGCGTCGGGTCGGATGCGACATCGAGATCGACATACGACGAGCCTGGCCCGAGCCCGTAGGCACTCTGGAACTTGCTAGGCGTATCGGTGACGGACTGAGTCGCTAGATCGAACAACCCGGGCAAACCCGAAGCGTCGATGGTTTCCAGAAACGGACAGACCCTGGGGTGAAACAGGATCTCGAATCGGAGCTTTTGCCCGCCGGCAATCTGGCCACCCACCACTCTTTCCAGGACTGCCAGATAGGTTCGCTGCTCATCCTGGAAAACAAACGGGCACGACAAGTTGCGCGGGGCGAACCCGTCTGGCTTCACCGTAACCCTGAACCTCCCCGGCGTCTGATTGAGCATGACGGTGGTGCTGCCAAAGGTATCCAGCGGGTTCCCATGCTCGACCCACTGCATGTTGACGATTCGCGTTCCGGCCATAGGCTGCAGTACCAATGGTTGGATCGGGGGCGAGACTTCACGGGCTTCGAGTGCGACCAGATCAGCGTGGCAGTCGTTGGACAGGAAGCGGCCGACGGCTTGCATCCGAACATAGGCCGGATCGACAGTTGTCGTAACTACTGTCGATGGCAATGCTTCTAGTCTGACGTCGATGGTCTTGTTTGATACATAGGCCACATTATTGTGCGTCGTGCCCCAGCCGTCGTTGATCGTGATGCCATTCGTCTCTACAGCATACGAGCGCGACACCAAGTCGCAGGGCACGGGGCTAATGAAGGAATTTGTGTGTTTGAATGTCGTCTCAGTTGCAGAACGCGTAAGCGAATGCGGGAGTGAGCCAATGTCGATCTGGATGGTGGCAGCCTCGGCGTCCGTGAGGTTTCGCCCTTGCAAGGTGAATCTAAATCTGCACTCAGTCCCATAATTTCGTCCGCCTGCGGAAATTCTCGCAGGCAAATCCATCAGATGAGTACGTTTGACTGGCTGTGAAGAAGTGGTGACCGTGCTCTCGCCGGTTACGACCGTCCCATAGCAAGTAATAGCGAGCCTGGTACCGAATGCTCCGGTCTGAATGGCGGCGGTGAACGTGAAGTCCTCGCGTTCCTGTGGAACAGCGGGCGACGGGTCTTTCTCCTGTCGCAAAAGGGTGCCGGATACCTTCTTGGGTAGCCACCGGTTGTTCTTGTACTCGCTCCACGCGAGTTTGATTTCCCAGTACTTCTTCGGTTCGGTGCTACTCGTTCGTTCTTCTTTGGTCTGCTGGTCTGTCTTCTCGGTGAATAAAGCCCAGAAGAGATACAGGTGACGATTCCACACCACCGGAATCAGGTGATCGCCTTCGACGTCGAGATCCACCTTCTCCCAGGCTGTCCACACGCCGCCTTCCCGGCGGCGGTAGAAGTAGAGGTGGGGATTCGTATAAGTGCGGCCGAACAGATGGAGAATGTCGCCTGCCGACGAGGTATCCGCCGGATCGTGCTGAAGGTAAAGGCCGACGACCTCGAGGCGGGCAACCTGGTCGAGCTTCTCCAGGTAATGCCGGACTGCATCCTCCGAGGTGTCGGCGGTTACGTCTCCCTGCAGGAGCTCGTTTTCGAGCTCCTTGAATATCGGCGATTTGTCATCCCGTAGCTGAGGCTCTATCCAATTCTCCGGATAGAGAAAGACTTCCCGGTTGGCCCCCCAGACTCGATATCGCTTGCGCCACGTGTTCCATTCCTTGGCCTGCCCGGTCGTCAATACGACTTCGGGCTCGAGGTTCATCAGGCAGCGCTGGATGAACAGTTGAACGGAACTCGTCGCCTGCACCAGCCGCGTCGTCATCATGCAAGCGCCCATCTCCACGTCGATGAGGAGGTGGTCGTAGAGATCGCTTTCGTCGTTTCCGAAATACTGCTGCGCCACCAGGTAGTCGACCAGCGCGGTCCGCTGACGTTCGCGCAACGGGTTCTTAAGCGGCTTTACCAGCGACAGCCATTGCTGATCATCGTACTTTGCCTTGACGGCGCTCTTGACCGCTCGAGCATTGGCCAATGCGCTGGCCCACTGAACGCTCAAGTCAGGGCCGTCCGGAGCCAGGTTGGGCAGGCGCCACTGCGCGATTTGCGTTGCTGAAACGCCCAGTCGCTGCATGAGCCTGAAACATCCGCGAAGTCTCGAAAGCGCACGGGTGGTGCTGAAGTCAGCGGGGAAGTTGATCCCCAACAGCCCTTGCCCGCCGGTATCGGGGCCCGCCAGTGCGTGAAGGTCGGCCAGATCCCAACCGGTCGCATCGCGGATCGCCCGAAGAAAGTTGACGCGGGCCGTCGATGCATCGTTGGCCATCGCCATCAGTTCGAACGGGGCATCGTCGCTCGTGAACGGGGCACCGCGCAGTCCGATCGCCGCCGTCAACTGTTCCCAGGCAACGAAAGCGATCGCAGAATTCGAGCTGCCGGACGGAATCGCGTTCCAGTCCATCCATTCAGCCGCCGTCTGCAGGCCTGACAGGTACGTTAGTTGGTCGGGCGTGATCGCGAGCTTGTGAACTAGCGCGGCGGCCTTCTGGAGCCGCACCATCAGCGCGCACTGGTAAGGATGGTATTGAGCCGTGATGGCGCCGTGGCTGCGTGCGAACGCGGGGTCCACAAGGTCCACGATTGCTTTTTGGCGAGATGGATCGCTCGGGGCATTGAGCACTACGGTGACCAATCGCTCGACGATTGCCGGCTGGAGCGTCAATGCATCGGAGAGTTTCTGCTTGACGAACCTCTCGCTTGACGTTGTTCGCAGATAGCCGCAGAGTTTGGTCAGGACGTAGGCAAACCGGGCCGCAACCGACCTGTCCGAATCGAACAGTGCCGTGAAACTGGTACGGGTGCGGTCAGTGGCGGGATCGGAACTGGAGAACAGAAACTCATTGCGGGGTTCCGGGGCGTAGTTCTTCGCCTGCTGGTCCAGGGAGTTGATAGCCTGTTGATAGTCGGCATCGGCCGACAGAGCAAGAAGCGCCGTTTTCTCTTCATCCAGCATCGCTCCAGCGAGCTCAATTTTGCCGGTCGCCGCGTCGTACCGAATCCGGGTTTTCCACGCGTCCGGAAACACCACGCCGTGAGCAAGACGAGCGGAAGCTGATGGCGCGATGAACGAGGGCAGAGTAAACGCTCTCGCCCGCTGCTCGAGGAAGGTGCGTGCGGCCGTTCTGGAATTCGAGTAGAGCGCATCCACTGCGCCCCGATAGAGTGTGAGATCACTCCCGACACTGGCCGCAGCGCTCTTGAGGGCCGCCTGCTCCCTGGTGCTCATGACGCCCTTGAAGCACAGGTTGCCTGCAACATAGGTAATCCTGTCGTCAAGGGAAGGGGGGAAGACCAGCCCAGCAGGAAACACCGCAAGCGCGGTTTGCGAAACCAGGGCGTTGCTGAGTGTCGCGACGAGCCGCTCGATGTGGGTGGCGTTCCAGTTCAGCTGCGCCAGTTTCTTGCGGGTCACGTCACCCTGCGGGTCCAGCGCTACGGACTGCTCGTCGTCGATCGCGCGCAGCCCTTCGCGAAGGTCACTCAGCGTCGCCGCAGCCGCGTCGTCGGCCGAAGCGAGCAACGTGCTGTCATTGGATTTGTGCTGGAGCAGGTACGTGAGCTCGCCTATGCTGAATCCCAGGGTGCGCATCGCGGCGATTCGTTCGACGAAACGGACTGTCGTCTCGGTGTCGGCAAACGGATTGACGCCGATGAGCTGTTTGGCCTGCAGCAATTCCGGGACGGAGAGCTTGAGACCCTGCGCCAGCAGGGCGTGGCGGTAGAGAGCGGACAGGTTGTCGAGGCTCAATACGTCGGGGACGACGGGCGCAGAGCCGGTCATCAACGCGGCGAAATCAGCTGCGCTGATGCGCAGCGCACCAAGAATAGTCGAGGCATGACCGCGCAGTGTCCCGCTGAGATTGACGGGATCCTCCGTAAAGCCCGGGTCCACCGGGCTCAGGACGGCCTGGTTGCGAAACAGCTGGCTGTAGACGGACGGCAGCGCGGCTGGTTGCTTGGTGCCGGCACCTGGGCTGTGGTAGGTGACCTTGTCTATGCTCGACCAAAACACGAGGAGCGAAGAAACCGGCAGATTGAGCGCAGCGCTCAATCTGCGGACGTGAGCGACCTGCCGTAGGAAAAGCGCCGTGAGATCGGTGGTGTTGAAGGCGCGAATAGCCCGATCGAGTTCGAAAACACTCCAGTCGAGCGCACGCCTGACGCGCGTAAAGCGTGGGATTTTCGAGAGTATCGCAGACGTGAGTCCGTTGATCTGCAGCTTCTTCAAATCGCAAGTTGCGGGATCGGTTGTGTCGAGCGAGACGATACTGAGCGTTCTGGTGGCACCGGAAACGGGATTGAGAAAGTACGATTCCAGAAGGTCCAGGAGATCCGCGTAGCGCAATCCGGACTGCCGCAGGAACACCGCTACTCGCCTGAGGACCGTGTCCCACGATCCTGTCAGGTTCGCGGCGTCGTTGCCCGGATCGCGGACCGATACCGCGGCATTGTCGAAGCCCCAGAACGTCCAGGGTTCATTGGCGCCGCTGCCGGTGGATGTGGCAGCGCCGGTGATGATCTGCTCATCCAGCGCAGAGAGCCTGAGGCGTTCGCTCACTATCGAACTGTCGGAGTACACGACGGCCGGGCTTGCGAAGGCTTCCATCAACTCATAGCGCTCGACTCCGAGTTGACGCAGATAGATACGCGCCTCTTCAACAGGCAGATTGAACGGCAAGGTCCATGGGTAGCCCGCGCGGGCCAGTTTCGCGTAGGCGGCGCCGTTGATGTGCTCTGCATTGGCGGTGAGCTCCTGTTCTGTCGCCGAGCTCTGCGGATACGGCGAGACATCGACGCCGGTGTTACCTTCGCCGATATTGATCACATAGCGCCACCCCGGATCGCGGATCGCCCAGGATCGACCAGGCACGTTGGCGACCAGTACGGCCTTCGCGGTCAGCCGCAGCACCTGCCTGATCGGAGCGGGGATGACGAGCGAATCGAAGCCGGCAGCGGGAAAGTTTCCCGGGATGGTTAGCTTCGTCCGTGCGACCGCGTTTTCCAGCACTTCATTGACGAGATCGACGTAGGGCAGCCTGGTATTCGTGTTGTCGCATGTGAACTCGAGGTTCGCCAGGTCGGGGCGGCGCCTGAGGAGGACGTCCAGCGGCTGGTTGAATCCCTCCTGTGCCGGGATTTGTTTCAGGAATAGCAACGTGTCCATCAGATACGCGGCCGCACCGTATAGCGACTGGCACTCCTCGCAGTTGCATAGATCCAATGGGCCGAATAGCGAGTTCCACGTCGCCATGTCGGCTTGCGACAGCGACGACGTGTCGACGACGGAAGCGCCTAGTCCCCGGAGCACGTGGGGCAGCGGCTTGTTGGCATGCGCGCCGAGCCTGTGAAAGAGGGCCAGCGTCTGTAACCCGATATCCTCTGCAGCGGCATAGGCAACTGCCGCGGATGCTTCACCGCCAAAAAACTGGCCGAAGCGCCTCCGGAACTCCTCTTGGCCAAGTAGCAGCACTGCGTATGAGGAATCCAACCCATCGGCAAGCAATGCTTCCTGCTGTTCAAGCTGCGGGGCGATTTTCGACAGGCGCTGCATTTTATTGAGCTGGTGTTGCAGTATGACGGGTTGCTTTACGCCCTTCAGTTTCTCTCCCGGATCCCGGCTCAGGTACGCATCGACCGTCTCACCTTCGAAGGTAAACATCGGGTTGTTCGAGAAAAACGTTACGAGGTCAGCCTTGGTCGATGCGAACGGCCCGCCTTCGGCGTCCCCGCGCGCGATCCGATCGGCGAGAACCGCTGTCGGAAACTTTCTCTGGACAGTTTGGGCAATCGTGCGCGCATACGTGTCGATGCTTTCTTCGCCCGACGGCACCCCGATGGGCTCGCTGGCCGAGTCCCTCGGCGCCTTCAGGATCGCCGCCCAGCCGGAAGCGTCCAGCCGTGCGTAGCCTTGCACGTCCGCTAGCGACGGATCATCCTTTCCCATCTCGTGGAGGGCCCTTATTAGTGGCAAATGCCCTCCTGTCAACTCATTCAGTGCGGCCACCCGTTTTAGCTGCACGACTTCATCTGCGGTCACGCTTTCGCTCCGTTCCAGCGCGTCCCAGAACTCCTGCATGCCACCCGACTTCTCCACTGCGCCGAGGCTGTCGTCCTGAGGCGTGCTCTGAAACGAGGGGGCGTGCAAAACGTACGCTTGCGCGACGGCCGAGTGCCTGCTCGAAGGAAGCGCGATACCCAAAAGATCCCCGAAGGAGGCGCGATCGCCCGAAGTAGAAGGCGCGACTGCTCGCCTGACTTTGAGCGCGCGAACATTGGACATGATCTCGTCCAGTTCCTTCCCGGAAAACTGTGGAATCACGTTGTCGCGAATCGCCGAGTCGAGGGCCAGGCGGAGGCGATCGGCACTTTCACTCAACAACTCCGAAAGCGATCGCGGAAGTCCCTGGCGCAACCAGCCATAGAGCGCTTCGATCGGCACCTGGGAAGCTGTTGTCGAAGCGGCGTGCGACACCATAGCTGCGCGCGTAATGCTCGATGTGTCAGGCCCGGATAAAGCCCGCGCCAAGTGCGCCGCCTGAATCAGACAGGCAACCTGTACAGCCGGCCGGCCGGTTTCTCCTTTGATGAACAATTCATCGTCTTCTGTAAGATCACCGATGGCCAAGTCCTGGTCGTCCGGCCCCTGAATATTGAGAAGCGGGGTAACGTCGCCCAGCAGCAATTCGAGCTCCGAAAGCTGAAGACCATTCCCGGGCACGGCGAAATCAAGTGTCAGGTCAGCAGGTGCGTTGAAGACAATATCGCTAGACCCCAGCAACGCATCGTCGGGATCGCGCACCTCAATATAGATGTCGGCAGAACGTTTCTCGGCCGACGCATATCTCTCTGGCACGTAAGCAATCCGGTAACGCCCGTCAGCCCCGCTCGTGTCCTCGCCGACCTTTTGCCTCCGACGCAAATCGCGGTCATATGCGTGCACGATTACACCGGCCAGCGGCTTATGGTTTGCGTCCGTGACCATGCCGTGAACCAGGAGCGCCACGGCTGGCAGAGTAATTGTCAGTTCGAGTTTTGCAGGGGCATTGTTCTTTTTCCTGCTGGTGAACAGCAACTCGCTCTGATCATTATAGACGCGCACGATGACATCGGCGCCGCCTCGCTCTTTTTCGCTCTGGCGAAAATCAGTGGCACTGTAGAGAATCCTATACGCACCCCTCGTATCTGTCGTCGCTTGGCCAAGCCTGTCTTCGCTGGACTCATCCATGTCGTAAGCAATGACGGTCAAGCCCGCTGCCGGCGTGGCATCTGCATTCGTCACGATTCCGAAGACAATATACGTCTCGCCTGCATCGGCTATCGTGCTCTTGCTAGACCTGCTTGTCGTTGCCTTGCTGCGTAAGGATGGCTTCTTGGATGCAGCGGTTTTTGTTTTCGATGGACGCTTCGGCGATGTAGCCATTGGTATTGTCTCCGTTACTTACATGGTTACTTGATTAAGCCACTGACACAGACAAACCATTCAGCCCAAACGACGCTAATGGATCTGCCATCAATTGGAGCGAGTCCGCAGAATCTTCATCATATTCAAACAGTGTTCCGCAGACGCTCGCGCGATTGATTTGGCGATAGACGACCTCTATGGACATAGACCGCAACGATTCACTCATGTGTGATTTTCAACTTGCTGCCACCAACTTAAACAATGGTTCCTGACACTATTTTCTCTTCCTGGACTCATCCTTGTCGTAAGCAATGACGGTCACACCCGCTGCCGGCGTGGCATCTGCATTCGTCACGGTACCGAAGACGAGATACGTCTCACCTGCATCGGCCGCCATGTCCTTGCGAGATGTGGCCCTGGTTGCCTTACCGCGTAAGGACGGCTTCTTGGATGCAGCAAGTTTGGTCTTCGATGAACGCTTCGGCAATTTAGCCATTGGTATCGTCTCCGTTACCTACATGGTTGCTCGGTTAATCGACTCACCGGGACGAGCCGCTTACCCGAAACAAACTATCGCAGGATTCCTGCAGGACCTCAGACTCTCCTCTTCCCGGTGCCTGCCCCCTCTTCCTTCTCTCTCTGGCAACATTTTGACCTGGAAATATTACAGATGCAGTGTGTGCGCCTTTTAATATTCATTACACAAACCACCCATCTTCCATTTTATTTCGCATTTGCGTAGTTCTTCTCTCAGCTGTTCCAGTTTTGCCGCTTTCGCTTTCTCCACTTCGGAAGGCCCATTGCACCACAACCCCAATATCGAGCAAAACAATCCTTCTTCTTTCTCAACCATAGAAGGGATTTTCTTTTGAGACGCAGAAGTCTGTGCACTACTCGCAGATTGATCTGCAGTAGCATCACCGCCCAATCCAACAAAGCCCGCGCTTACCTTGTTTAGAGCATTGGACAGATTTGAGCTACCGGCCACCGCCGTCTCCGTGTTAGCCTGGTGGACGTCGGAATACTCACTAACAGGGCTCGGCGGCGCTGCCGCTTTTTCCTCAGTATTCACTGCACCGACTGACTTCTTAGTGTATTCCGCCTTTTGCTTTGCTTTCGCTGCCGTTTCTCGCACTGCTGTCAGCGCGTCTTCAACATATGCAGGTTTTCCCTGAATCAGTTTCTCAACCTGCAGCATCTCATCCTTTGTCGCCTTAACGAATTTTCCACTCTTCACAAAAACCATCAGCTCATTCGACTCGATTACCTTGAAGGTCTGCAGGACTTCATTAGCATTACCGCGATTTACAACGTGGTACCCTGCCGCAGCCAGCTTTGTCTTTGGCGAAACGTGCAGCTTCGAGCTAAGCTCAATCAATTTCTCCTTGTCCAATACCGCGATTTCGAATGTGCCGCCCGCTTTTATATGGTCTAGCAACTTTCGTTGCCCCTTCCGAAGAGTCGTACTGGGGTTCAACTTTGATTCAATAACCTCCAGGCCATTAACTCCAAGCCCCAAACCATCAAGAACCGTCGTGACAGTCTCGTTGCCAATTTTCGCTTTGACATTCACTTGTTGAACAAGTGGAATCTTCTCACCAACCTTTCCCAATATGAATCTTTCCCATTCAAGCCCTTCCTTAGCTGCGGCAAAAGGGTCATCGCCAGCATTACCAGTGCTGTCCACATGAATATTGGGGCGACCGTGTACATAGGTGTAGAGATTCAACCCATCCATGACTCCCGTTGAATCGACCGAACTCCACCGTGCAAGCCATGACAGGTAGAATCTCGCGCGATGATAACTGAGCCCGCTCTCCTCATCCCTCTCCATCCCCGTATATCGATAGCGTTTCGCGGATGCTTCGCTGTCGTGCTTCATCGCTCGATAGGCGCTCGTGCCATAGGGATGATATTCCTCATAGGAAATGATCGCGGCCTGGTGGTCCAACTCCAAACATGCAGACCCGAGGTGATTGCTGTACTGATAGCGATACAGTGTTCCCGTTCTATAGTTGCGGCCATCGGCGTGCGTTCTGTTGGTCGCAATCACATCATCCACCAGCAACACTCGCTGCTCACCTTCAAACAGATGATGGGATTCGATCTCTTCGACCGGGGCGGTATTACTCCCATTGTAGCGACGATAGCGCTCATAGCCGCCGAGATAGATCCGTTCCCAATATCCGCCTAATCCATTCTGATTCACGATGCGTTTTCGCGTGCGTTGCTTGCCTGCGTCATACTGATAGTGCGCCACCCCGCCGCCGCCGAGATCGAGACTCCTGATCATATCTCGGTGATCCCATTGCAGCTGTTGGCCCGGTGCAACATTGGCCAGATTCAGCATATTGCCGTGGGTGTCGTAACGGTATTCGGTGCGCTGGTTAGGCGCGGCATGACCCCAATCAGGTGCGCCATACCAGGTGCGATGCAAGCGGTTGTTGTCCAGATGTGTGTCATAGCCGCGTGTCCAGCCAGCTGCAGTGTCGGTGGGGACGCGGTGCTGCATGGTAACAAAATTGCCGACCTGGTCGTACTCGTAGACTTGCTCGTAGCGTCGCAACGTCTGGTCGTTGATCGGGAATCCACTACCCATTACAGGCTCATCGCCATTGCGCGCTGCATCGCCGCCTTGAGCGGTCTCACGTCCTGTGGCCGATATGAGCCGATAGAGGGCGTCATACTCGTACAGGCTCTTGGGCTCCGCTATCCCATTGTCAAAGAACACCGGCTTATATGCCTGGTCTTCGACCTCGGTGATGTTGCCCACTGGGTCGTAGGTATAGAGCAATTGTTGGATGATATTCGGGTTCGTCAGATTGGAGCGCAATTGAGGGAAATCATCTGCGTTGGCAGGGCGAGAGGTGCGCAACTGACGTAACCGGAACGTGAGCGGGTCGTAATCGTATTGGGTAAGTGTGCCGTTGCCGAGTGTGAGTTGTTCCTTCTGGCCTTTGGCGTTGTAGGTAATGGACGTAATGGCGCGCGCGGCGTTGGTGGTGTCGGCCGAGTAGTTACTTGCACGCACCAGCAAGGCTTCGCTTTCCAGCAAGCCACGGCGGTTGTACCGGGGTTGGTAGATGGCCATGCGCGGTACGTTGAGCCGGTGCCAGTTGAAGTGCTTGGTCATGCGCCCCAGCGCGTCATATTCGGTGATCTGGTGAAACGTCTCGGCGTCGAGCAGGTTTTCCCGATTGCTGGCAGGCCAGCCCAGCAAGCCTGTTGTGCCATCGGCATCCGGCTTGATTAATCTGCGCGTAATGTGGGCAGGCTTACCGGAAAGATCGATGCGCTCCACGGTGGCGAGGCCGCTGGGGTCCCAGTGCTTGACGGCCTGGCCGATGAGATTTTTGCCTTGAGCGGCCCTGAGCGCCGCTTGGTCAATCACACCTTGGGCATTCTTGAAACTGCTCGTATCGAGGTACTCAAAGGCTTCAACCAATGCGGACGGGTTGCTATCCACCGTTAACCACTGTTTCACAGGCCGGTGCAGGGCGTCGTATTCGATACGGTAGGTGCGCTGTTGTTGCGGGGTACCCGCGCCCTTGTCATTGATGTCCCACGCCAGCATCGGCTTGCCCGCCGCGTCCATCAGCATCCAACGGTCGCCGGCGTCCATGCTGTGCTGGAACAATAGATTGCCGGCAATGTCGTAGCAGGGGACGCCATTGGCGGGCATGGCGTTACTCACATCATTGTTCGCCTTGGCCGGTGAGATGTACTGCATGACCAGATTGCCACGCGCATCGCGGATCCACAGAGGCTTGCCTTCGGCGTCGAGCTTGGTGAAGGTGGTGTAGGTTTCGTCAACGCCATTGGTGCGGTTGTGCGCGATGGCGATGACTTCGCGGCCCAGGCTGTCGAGGTGGGTCTCGGATGGCGTATCGGCGTGAGCTTTGACTAAATCCGCAGCGCGACTATTTTCCGGTGTATTAAATTCGGCAAACAGCGGATGGGCAGGATCGGTACGCCGCTTATACCAATCGCTATGATTTGGATTTATCGGTTTAGGATCAAATGCGGTGTCGTTTGCGTCGAAAGTCTTTACATGCCAGGGCGAGAACTCGACCCGACTGAACGTGCCATCGGGCATCTCAGTGCGCACGACGCGCCCGGCGGCGTCGTAGTAGATGATGGGGGTGACGCCATTGGCCGTCGGCAATTCGCAGCCGAAATCGGCGCTGAAGGCGGGTTCGTACTGCTTGACCGGCTTGCCCTTGTTGTTCAACACGGTGAGGCCGTTGATGATCCAGCGCAGAGGACCACCTTCCTGCTCGGGCTCAGCCTGCACCTTTTTCATCAGCACATTGCCGCCGCCGTCGGAACATTCCAACGAGACTTGAAGCGGATGTTCTCGTAACGGATCGAGCGCCACTTGGGTGACGTGACGTTCACGGACAATGCCGCAGGCGCCGGCAGGCCGGTCTGCCCACCCAGTAAAAATTCCGTTGTTGTCGCGGCCTTCACCGAAGTGATAGACAAAGCGCGTGGTTGCGGTGCCGAGCCACGTGCGCGCCTGTTGCTCCTGCGCGGCATCGTAATCCTGTTTGAGACAAAACCCGGCCACCGCTGTTTCCGGCGGATTGCTGTCGTCAAATGTCCAGCCGTCCAGATGGTCGCCTTCCCAATGTCCATTGACCTTCTTGCCCTTGATGGCTGCGGCGACCACCAGGCCGCGAATGTCAGACACGGCTTCGCTGTGGTTGCCATTGGCATCGACCATTTCGATGGGGGCGAGTACGCGGTAGTCGAAGCGCGGTCTTTCGGTGAGTGGGTTATTTGGGACCGGCTCCATTGCGATGCCGGTGGTATTGCCCATGGCGTCGGTGCTGGACTGAACGAATAGATCGCGTTTGTCGTACTTGAGCGTTGTCAGATTGCCGAAGGGATCGGTGTAACGCTCGGGCAAATAAAAATGCGCGGCGGCATCGCCTTCGAAGCCAGCTCTGCCAGATGCCATCCAGTATTGATCGGCCAGCGGCTCGGGGGTGATGTCGTGACCGGCAAACAAGGCATCGCCCTTGTAATAGCCGCTGATAGGGTACTCAACTGTGCCCCATCCCGGATTGCGCTTCTCGTCCAACGCAGTGATTGCGGCATTGATGCGTTCCGAACCCACATAAACACGGCTGATCAACTCTTTGGTAAGTGCGAGCTTGTAACTTTCATACGCCAGGCCAAGCGGGCCGTGCTCGCCGAATGGCCGGTGATTGATCAGGTCGTCGGCGAAGAACAGGCTGCGCGCACATTCGATCAGGCGCTTTTGTGGCGACGTGCCGTTCGCAATCTGGTGGTAGGAAATTTCCTGCACGCCGCTGCCTGGCAAATTCGCGTTCTTCAATTCGGCCAGCGTGAAATACTGGCCCGCAGGGTTGATACCCGTCACTTCCCATGACTGCGTCTGGCAAGGCATGCGCAGGCGTCGAACGTGCGTCGAGTCGATATCCCGTGTGTAGCGCGTGTAGTTTAGTGCGAGATGACGCTCGCGCTTCTGCACCTGATTGATGAGCGCCCGTTGTTCCGGGGTGAGCGTGGCATCGGCATGGCTGCCGATGCGCGGATAAACGGCCGCCGCCGCTTCGAGGATGTTGCCGTATTCGTCGATCGCGAGATTCAGCGTGTGGGCGATGCGTGGGTCGGGCGCAAGCGGGGCGTTGCCCTTCGGGATGGCGAGTTCGTAGTGATAGCTGATGGCCTCGCTCTCGGTCACCAGAAAAACCGCGTGGCGATTCACTGGCCCTCTGGGTTGCAGAATCTGAATGTGGCAATTGTGTGTGGCCGCTGAGTACAGCCGCACCGGCGTGTGCCTGGGAGGCTCCACCGTCAGGTCATCGACATCGAGTTCGTAGATTTCCTGGCGCAACACCATGCCTCTGCAGGCGCGCAGGGCTTCGCGCCATTCGTCGGCGCTCAAACTCGCCGGAAGCTCCGGCTCCGGCAGTGGATTTTCTCGGAAGGCATCGGGCTCATTCACTGGATCAGGCAGGCGGTCGGCATAGCGCTGCGGAAAATATTCGGTGGCGAATTGGGTGAGAATGTGTTGCCGGTCAATGGCCGCCCCGGTGTGATACCAGGTGATGGTTTTGACCGGAGGTTGATACAGCGTTTTGTCCTGGGTGATCCAGGGGCTGGCGGCATTGCCTTCGGCAAATTCGCCGTAATTCTCGATGTCGATCTGCTCGACTCGGCCAAAGCCGCGGAATTCGCGTTCCGCGCCGTCAAAGTAGCCGTGGTGGTAGCTGTAGGTTGAGCTGAAGCTTGTGCCGCGCCATTGGTCGCGAACGGTGACTTTGCTGACACATTGCACGGGGAACGGCAGGCGCGTCACCCAGGGCGTGCCCGCTTTGAGGTCTTGCAGATAAAAACGGGTGGAGGGCGTGTATTCGATTTCGGTGGTAGCGCCGAGGTTGTTCTCCACCCGGATCAGCAGGTGCGGCTTTTCGTGCTTGCGCTGCGCCTGCCTATCCTCAGGGCTGTTACGCACACCGGCCATGAGATCAATGTAGCGCACCGGGCGGCCCGCGTCGGCGGGCAGGTGCGAGTTCCACACCAGGCAGGCGGTGCCGTTGCCCAGCAGATCGGCGACTTGCACGGCGCCCAGGTTTTCGGTTGCGACCGGCAGCGCCACGGTGAAGCCATCGCTCAGGCTGTTGCCGGAGCGGTTGAAGTAGAGCTGCGCACCGCCTCGCCCCAGATAGATGATGTCGATGGGGCCGCTGCCGTCGATGTCGGTCAGGCGGATGCGGGCGGGGTCGAACTGGTCCGGATGATCGAAGCGCGGTGAATTGCCCAGAGTGATTTTTCGACCGAAGCGGCCATAGCCCTGGTTCGGCCAGTAGCAGACTTCGCCATTGCGAATGCGCACGAGATCGGTCAAGCCATCGCCACACATGTCGGCCAGGAAGATGGTTTGCGTGCCGTCGGCGAAGACGAGCCGCGGACCGGCGTCTTCATCCTGTGCCGTGCGCGTGCGCTCGCTGGCGGCAAAGCCGCGCTCTTCGAGCGAGGGATACCAGGTAAAGACTTCGCCTTCGGTAATCAAGGCATCGGCGTGGCCATCACCAGTCAAATCGACAAACCGCAGGTTGGGGTCTTGCCAGTCGATGTTGGGAAGACGGGCAAAAGGCACGTGCTGCTTCCAGCCGGTGTCACCATCGCGCTCATGAAAACCCGGCGTGGGGCCGCCAAAATCAACCACGTCGATTGCGCCATTGCCCGCCAGATCCATGAACTGGTGACGGCTGCCCGCAGCCAGCGCCATGGCGGGCTGCGGCACGACTGCGCGCAGGGGGCCGAATTCACCATCGCCCCGGTTGGGTTTGTAATACCAGCCACCCGCCTGCGTGGCGAGCACGCCGGAGAGGCCTTCGCCATCCAGATCGAGCCACTGGTAACCCGGGCCTTGTGTACCCACGGGAAGATTTTCGAGTTGATCCTGGGCGATGGTGTGAACTGTCGTATCGACGCGGGGCTCGCTGTATGTGAAGCTGACCGGCGGCCATTGGCGCGATTCGTAGTCGGTATCGGCGAGATCGCGTTTCTGGTAGGCGCGCTGGGTGACCGACTGGAGCGTGGTGTAGCCCGGTTTTTCCGGATTCTTCAGCGCGGGCTGTTGCGCGTAGCCAAAGTCGGTAGAGCGCACGAGGCAAGCCGCAGTGCCCAGTTCCTCGAAATGATGAAACATGAGCACGCGGCGGCATAAGCGATAGGTGCGTACTTCAAACCCGGCGCGATGCGTGGAGAACGGATCGGCACGCACGAACCAGGTGCGTGTTTCTACGTCCGCGTTGGTTGGGGTAGCGACCCCTCCGGGGGCCGAGTAGTCGAAAACCACTTCAAACATCCATCGTTGCCCGGGCACGTCGTTGGGTCCCGGCCATGTCGTGCCGGTTTCGGCCAGCTTGGGAAGATAAGGTTTGAGATTGCCGTAGCGAATGCGATCCAGGTAACGGTTGGCAGTCCGCTGCGCAACGGTGCGATTCGATTCCTCGACGCTGGTTGTGACTACGCCGGCCGCATCGTCCTGCTGGTAGTGGTAGGTGACGACATTGCCTTTGTCGTCATGCGTTTCACAGATCAGCCACTGGAAGATTCGCTGAGAGTCGTTCGGGTCGGTGATGCGACTCTCAGCCGTCTTGCCGTACCAGGTGGTGATGTTGTCCTTGGACAGGGTGCGCCAGAACATGTCGCTGGGTGCGCCCACCCGCACCCAGCGCTCAATCCGGGTGAACAAGCCTTCGATGCGCGGGCGGTAGGTGCGCACGCGATACTGCACGCCGTGGACTGGGATGGTTTGGGTCAGCGGTGAACCGTCGGCGCCCGACACCGGCACCAAATCTTCGGCACCCGCGAGGATGAACACGTCTGACTCTTGTTCATCCCGGTAAAGCGGCAGGCCTTTATCCGTCTTGCGCGTGATGGATGGAAGCGAGAGATTCCATCCAAGGCCAAACGGCCCGTTGCCCGCACCGGAATCGTAAGAGAGGGAGAGTTGCGGGCCGAAACCGCCGCGTCCCTGGCTGGTGGCGATGGGGACTGACATCGACCCGGTTCCGGTGACCGGGTTTGCGGCGAACTTCTCGCCCATACCGCGGATGGCCCCGCCGCCTTTGGGCAACGTGATCGCAGGCGGGCTGATCTGAAAGGATTTGTCTTGTGTGCTTTGAGTGCCGGTCTCGTTCCCTTTGGCTTCTGGCACTTCGCACCCCAGCTCAGTTTGATTCGGGAATCGGATGATGGCGGATTCAAGAGACTAGGTCAAGGCAGAAACAGCAGCTAAATCGCCTGACGATAATTTTGTAGCAAAGCGAGGGAGAGCAGATCAGTAAAATGCCAGGCTGGCATAGATCACGGTGGAGTTGCATTGATCGGTGATGGGAGATGGGAGATGCGGAGGTCACAAAAACGAGGCGTGGCAGCGGTCATCCTACCAAGACATTCTGCTGACAGCCGGATCGGAGATTCGGCTAGCTCACCAGAGTTCCTCACGACCCCGTCAATGTGTTTCGTAATCGTTGCGCCTCTTCCCAGTACCGGCGATTGCTTGCTGAGGCTGTGGCGCTGAGCGGGCGCGAAAGTATGGCGTCGAGTTCCTTCCGCGCGGCGGCGGAATCCTTCCGTTTCATATAGGCTTTCGCCAGGTCAAGCCGCGCATGAACATAAGAGGGGTTGGCTGCCACCGCTCGACGGAGATGCGTCAGGGCGCCTTCTGCGTCACCGCCTAAGACCCAGGGTAGTTCCTCCAAGATCATCCCCTTCATATGCAGCGCTGCGGCATGGTTTGGGTGCAGCGCTAACGCCCGATCGACGTGCCGTTTCAACTCCTGCACCGTCAAGGCGGATGCCATCAGGCCGGTCAGCTGGGCGGAACTGCCTAGATTTGCCGCATAGAGATAATGCGCCTCTGCATTCCGTTCTTGAACCTCGATAGCCTCTCGCGCCGCCTTGGCGCCTTCTTCATAGGCCGCTCTACGTTTCGACTGGTCTCCAACAAGCGAATCGCCAAGGTCCAGGTAGAGATCCGCCAACCGCACCAGAAAATCGGGATCGGAAGCATGCTCGACCTTTTGGGCAAGCATCTGATTGAGCTGAGATTGAAGTGACGGTCCTACCTGCACGTCTCCCGTGGGATCCGCGCTGACCGCATGCCCCATGGCAACGAGAACAAACGCAACAACGACGTGGACCGTCACGCGTCGATACATGAGGTCTCAAAAAAATGCCATGCTGGCGTAAGTGACCGTGGAGTTGTATTGGTCGGTGATGCCGCGATCGTAACGGAGGACCTGCCCTTTTTCGGCTTGGATCAGCCGGAGCAAGGAGTAGATGGAGGAGAACCCGGAGATGCGGCGCTGATCCTGTTCTTTCTGAATATAGGCGGCAAAGTCATCGGGCTTGAGTTCTTCCACCGGTTTGAGCATCTCCAAATCGTATTGCATCGAACGGTGAAATGAGAAGTCGGTCGGCGGCGCTTTGTCGCCATACCGCATGCCGAGATGGGCCAGTTCCGCTCCGGCGACTACACAGTACGGCCTACCCCCCTCGCTCAGCACCGTTCGAAGGCCGGTGAGAAACTGATCGACAGCTTGTCGCACTGCTGCATCGAGGAGGCTGGATGCCGAGAAGGATGTCAGGATCGGCACGATCGTAAATGGCTTCTTGGCTCCGACGATCTGCTGGAGAAACGGCAATTGGAATTCAATCGCATGCTCGGCCTGATGGCAGATATCCTCTTCGAAGGATGCCGGAAGACTTTCTTTCAGTCGTGAAACAATCGACTGATCTGTGCGAACGAGGCCCAACGGCGTTTCGAAGTCCTTGTCCGTCAGGGCAAACAAATTATCCAACCCGGCGTAAGCTGTGCCGAACACGACGTACACATCGGGCTGCTCTGAATCTTGTAGTTCTTTATACGCCCAGGCATAAATCGGCCCAGCCTGCTTCAGATCGTAGGTCGGCGCAACCAGTCCCCTGATCGGCTTCCCCTGGTTTTCAGATGGCTTGAAGTCAGGGCCTTCTTCGGATGTAAAGAATCCGTCGATCTGCTTTTTCAGCTTCGCTCCGTCGGCTTCGTAACTGCGGCCGGCAAACGCAGCCTTCCTGAGCGGGGCTTGCCGATACTCATCCCGGAGGCGCAGCCTGGCACTGTCGGCTCTCTCCCCTTCCAGAAAGAGCTTCTGATCGAGATCCTCGACCAG
>FSSH01000720.1_pt2 | contig 38736 bp, 34 predicted proteins | sample 1166101 | NCBI WGS metagenome assembly FSSH01 (sample SAMEA32972668, study PRJEB13176) | freshwater metagenome | biome: Drinking water system; feature: Biomass in drinking water that filtered by 0.45 um membrane; material: drinking water | place: USA | collected 2012-12-20 | depth 0 m
TCAACGGACCGGGAGGCGGCAGCACGCCGCCGCAATTCTTGGCGATCATCGACAGCGAGCGTTGCGCCAGATTGCCCAGATCATTGGCAAGATCGGCGTTGAGGCGGTTGACGATCGCCTCATGACTGTAGGTACCGTCCTGGCCGAAGGCAACCTCGCGCAGGAAGAAATAACGCACCGCATCCACGCCATAACGGGCGACGAGGTCAAACGGGTCGACGACGTTCCCAACCGATTTCGACATCTTCTCGCCGCGCACGTTGAGAAAACCATGACCAAAGACACGCTTGGGCAGCGCCACGCCCGCTGACAAAAGGAAGGCCGGCCAGTAGACTGCGTGGAACCGCACGATATCCTTGCCGATGATATGCACATCGGCCGGCCAGTACCGCGCCCTCTCCCCGCCTTCCAGCGCTTCTACTCCCGTCAGATAATTGGTCAGCGCATCGATCCATACATACATGACGTGCTTCGGCGCCCCCGGCACCGGCACGCCCCAGTCAAACGTCGTGCGCGAGATCGACAGGTCCTGAAGACCCGACTTTACGAACGAGACGATCTCGTTGCGCCGGCTCTCGGGCGCGATGAAATCGGGATGGTCGCGATAATGAGCAAGCAGCCGGTCGCCAAATGCCGACAGGCGGAAGAAGTAACTCTCCTCCTCGACCCATTCAACCGGCGTGCCGGTGGCCGAACGGCGGATCCCGTCGTCATGCAGTGTTGTTTCGCCTTCATCGTAATAGGCTTCATCACGAACCGAGTACCAGCCCTTGTAGCTGTCGAGATAGATATCGCCGGCCGCTTCCATGCGGCTCCACAACGCCTGCGAGGCCGCGTAATGGCGCGGCTCGGTCGTGCGGATGAACGCGTCATTCGAGACGTTGAGCGCGCGTCCCATCTCGGCAAAGCGCGCCGCGTTGCGATCGGCGAGCGCTTGCACCGGAATACCCTCGCGGGCAGCAGTCTGGAGCATTTTCTGCCCGTGCTCATCGGTCCCGGTGAGGAAAAAGACATCTTTTCCCTCCAGCCGCATGAAGCGGGCAATCGCATCCGTTGCCAGCAATTCATAGGCATGGCCGATATGCGGCGGACCATTGGGATAGGAGATGGCGGTGGTGATGTAGAAGCTGTTCGACATGCCCAACTCCTCGCGTTGCCAAGGGCGGCTGTCAAGCGGCTCAGTGTCTATAGCGCACGCTGCAACTCTTCCAGATAGGCAATAATCATATGCCGCCGCGGCAGGTTGAAAATGGTACCGGCAGCAAATTGAGCGTCCGCGAATTGACCGACCGCAGCCAGGCGCGCGGCGCGCTCGCTTTCATCAGTTTGGCGAACCAAGTTCGCTGCCCTGGTTGCAATAAATCCGCTGAGAGTTTCACGAAACAGGCGAAACGCGTCATCCTTGGCGCGCCCCTCCAGGCGGTCACTGAACGCCGCCAGATCGCGTGCGCTCATCGTTCCCAGATTGTCAAAAAGGCGGTCCATATCATCAACAAGCTCAAGCCAGTTCTTGGCGATAAGCCTTAAAGCCCTGCCAGGCGATCCATGACCGTGGCGGATGCTTGCAGCAACCACGTCGCTCGTGGCTGACGGCAGCAGCGCCGTCACGGCCTGCTGCATCGCGCTATCTGACAGAGGCGCCAGCGTGAGACGGCGACACCGCGAGCGGATGGTCGCCTGAACTTTTCCCGGTCGATGCGCCAGCAAAAAGAAGAGCACGCGGTCCGGTGGCTCTTCGATGGTTTTCAAAAGCGCATTGCCGCAATGATCATTGAAATCATCGACTGTATCGACGATGACCACTCTCCATCCGTCACCTGTCGACGTGGTAACGACGCGTTGCATGGCCCTGCGGACATCCTCCACCCTGATCTGAGGACGGATGACGTTGCGCTTCTGATCGATAGCCCGCCTTATCACCACCAGGTCAGGATGGGAGAGCGCCGCGATTGCCTGATCGACATCTCTCCGTCGTTCCGGCGCGATGCTTTGCGCAAGGACATGGCGCGCCAGACGAAAGGCGAGCGTCGCCTTTCCTACCCCTTCCTCGCCGCCAATCAGCCAGGCGTGCGCCAGCCGGCCGGCATTGAACGAAGTGAGGAAGGATTGCTCTGCCTCGTGATGGCCAAAGAGCAGCTGATTGGTGCGCGGCAGAGCCACATCGGCGATCGCGTCCACGTCTTCTGGCAGGGTAAAATCACGCGTCACGCGCGGGCTGCCATCATCCGGGCTGCCAGCACACCTTCAACCAGCCTCCAGGCTTCAGCGCCAAGCTTGTCTTTGCTCTGCGCGGCATCAAGCAGCCGGCAGCGCTGCGGATTGTCCTTGGCGATCTGGCGGAAAGCCTCGCGCAGTTTCGTATGAAAGGCTGTACCTTCATCTTCGAAACGATCCCCGGTACCAGCCCGTTGATGCCGGCGCTCTGCCGCGTCGTGTGGATCAATGTCGAGGATCAACGTGAGGTCGGGACCGGTTGAACCGATCGCCACACGCTCAAGCGCATGGACAATGTCATGATCAAGCCCGCCAGCCGCCCCCTGATAGGCTCGCGTTGAATCACTGAACCGGTCGCAAATAACGAGGGCGCCGCGCGCCAAAGCGGGGCGAATAACCGCGCGCACATGATCAGCCCGCGCGGCCGCAAACAGCAGCGCTTCGCCGAAGGCGCCAAACCGCTTTGCTGCCCCGGAGAGAACGACGTGACGCACCGCTTCCGCGCCCGCCGTGCCGCCAGGCTCACGTGTCATCACAACGTCAACGCCATCCCCCCGCGCCCGCTCGGCCAACCCGCGGGCAAGGGTCGACTTGCCAGCCCCCTCGCCTCCTTCGAGCGTAAGGAAGACGCCGGGACGACCACGCAATGTCGGTTTCACGAATGTCTCCGGAACAGGCTCTTCACCAACTCCCACGCCCCGTCCACGGCCTTGCGCGGCAGTGAGCCCTGGCCGATATCTTCGGCAGTGATCAGCGTTCGCTCCGTTGCCAGAACCGAACCATTGTAGATCTGCAATTTCGCCACTTCCTGACCTTTGGCGATGGGCGCGCGCAGCGGACCGCTGTAAACGACACGCGCTCTCAGATCGCGCGGATCAGCCTCGCGTGGCACCAGGACGCGGACATCGTCCCTGGGCGTCAGCGCCACATAGCCGCTTGCGCCACCGAAGACGCGCGCCTCGCCGACGATATCGTCTTTGGCAAACAGCATCCGGCTGCGGAAGGAACGGAACCCCCATTCGATGAGCTTGCGCGATTCACTTGCCCGCTCCTTGCTGTTTTTGAGGCCGTTCACCACCACGACCAGGCGCTGCCCGTCGCGCAGAACCGATCCGACAAGCCCGAAGCCGGATTCGCTCGTTGAACCGGTCTTCAACCCATCCGCCCCCGGCACTTCTCGCAGCAACGGATTGCGGTTCTCCTGCGCCTTCCGCACATTCCACTGAAACTGCTTTTCCCCATACCAGGGGTAAAATTGCGGATAGGTTTTAATGATATGAACGGCAAGCCGTGCCAGTTCCCGCGTTGTCATCCGCGTCCCCGGATCGGGCAGTCCGGTCGAATTGGAGAAGATTGACTGCGTCAATCCAAGTTCGCGGGCCCGTTTGGTCATGCGCGACGCAAAGGCCGCCTCGTTACCGGACAGGCCTTCAGCCAGAACGATGCAACCATCATTGGCCGAGACGATGATCGCTCCTTTCAGCAAATCTCCAACCTTGATGCGGCTGTTGAGCTGGGCGAACATGGTGGAGCCGCCGGAGGGTGCACCACCGGTGCGCCACGCATATTCGCTGACAGAAAATTCCGTATCAATGGTGAGGCGGGCATTGGCGATTTCGTTGAAAATGACTTCCTGTGTCATCAACTTGACCATCGAGGCCGGCGCCATCAGCCGGTCGGCGTTTTTCTCATAGAGAACGGTCTGCGTATCGGCGTCGACGACGATCGCGAATTCAGCGCTGGTGTCGATACCGCCGGCTGGCGCCGCAGGACCTGCGGCAATAGCGAACGACGGCGCAACCAGAACACCCCATGACAGCATGACGAGCCGGCACATCGCTGAAAGACGCGTCAGCCTAAACCTGTTCATATTGCCCCCCGGTACGCATCGCATGCCAAGGTACCAAGCCTGATCAGCGGCGGCAATCGACGTTCTACTGGTTTACAACGGCAATATGCGCGCCGAAACAGCGCCCAGTTTTCGCGCACTCTCGACGGCCTTTTCAGCCGCTGGCTGACCGAACAGAGGCGCGAGCCGCACCTGGTAAAAGGTGATGCCGCTGACATTGACCGGATCAACCACCGCTTGCCCCAGGGCTGACAGACCGTCGCGGATACGAAATGCTTCGGCTGGATCGCGGAACGACCCCGCATTGACGCTGAATATGAGCCTTTGACCGCCCTTGCGCTCATGATCCCCCGACAGTACCGCCGGCGCGGTTGAAGCGAGGATCACGGGCGCGCTCACAGGCGCTGCCAGCGCCGGAACAGGCGGCTGGGGTGTGGCGGCCAGCGGTGCCGGCCGGGGTGCTGATGTCGGGACAAACGCACCAGCCGAGGCAAGCTGCACCGGCTCCTCGCGCGGGCGTGGTTGCGGCAAGGGCGCCAGCGTATCGGCGAGCGCGAGTTGGATCGGTGATTTCTGGCCAACCGGATGGACCGCCCAGTCGGGAATGGGGGCCAGCCGCGCCACCTCCTGCGGCGGCAACGGCACGCCATTGGCCTTCACGGTCGTCACCAGCCAATCATCATTGCCGTCAAGCGGCGCTGCGCCGACATAAGTGACCCGCACACGGGCAACACCCCGGCCATGGAAATCGAGGAGTTGGGCCGAGCGTTTCGACAGATCGATAATGCGATCGCTGTGGAATGGGCCGCGATCATTGACGCGCACGACAACTGACCGCCCGTTCGTTGTGTTGGTCACACGGACGTAAGAGGGCAGCGGCAGCGTGCGATGGGCCGCACTGAAGGCATGCATGTCGTAGACTTCGCCATTCGCGGTCCGCCGCCCGTGAAAATCATCGCCGTACCAGGAGGCGACCCCGGCCTCATCATGGCTTGGATCGAATTTGGGCTGATAGGATTTGCCACGGACCTTGTAGGCCTTGCCGACACGATACACCCCTCCCCCGCGCGGCACCGGCGTGCCCGGCTCAACGACACGCTTGCTGGCGGCAACGCCATATTCGCTCGGAGAGAAGCCTTTTTTTGCTGTTTCCTGACGGGCTGGATTGGAGCATGCCGCAAGCGTCAGCGCGATCATGGCAACAGAACAACGTGCCACAGCACGCCGTTGGGTCTGCAAAGACATTTTGATAAAGCCAATCACGCAAAACACCCGAACGCGCGCGGCTCCACGATCGGTGAAACCCGCTGGCACGAAAATCGACCTGAAGTGATTACAATTCGGTTAATCAAGCCGGCAACTTTACGAATCGTGAAAGGATCGGCTGATGAAATGGCCCAGCAAATTGGCAATTTCGCGTCCGACAAGCCTTAGCTGCCGATGCGGGCCAGCCCCTTGAGCCCATCGTCGCGGTGCCAGAAAAGTTGCCCGTCATCGCGTTGGTAGAGGCGGAAGCAGAAGCGTTTGCCATTCTCATATGTCTGCCATTGCTGACAGAGCTGATCACCACTCACCCACCATTTACCCTCATCGCTGACGCGCGCGAAAACACCAAGCCCGGCCGCTTTGCCTGTGCCGTCAACAACGCCGCCAGGGCGATAATAGAGCGGAAATTCTCCGCCAGCGGGTACTTTTAGGTAGATCCGGCGCCCTTCTATGAGGGGTTTGATATCGCGACCCGAAATGGGCGTGTCGCCGGGCGACTGCGCAAAGCCTGCTGTCGCGAGAGCAAAAATGCCGAGCACCGCGCAAACTCGAAACCGCATCACATCATCCTTCTCCTGCAGTCATCCTACGACATCAGCCACGCATTGGATGTTGTGATTGAGCCGGCGGGCAGCACTCGATCTTTTTACAACTGCCAACCCAAAATTAACCATTATTCAGCAAATTCAAGCGATTGATCATCATCAAAAATCGACCATTCAAAATAAGGATGAGGCTGCGAATGTTAAGTCTGCTGTCGCGGTTGAATCTGACGGCCAAAACACTTCTGTGCGTATTTCTTCTGCTCTCGACGTCCGCAGTGATGTCAGCCGGTCTGGGTTGGTACATGTTGATGCAGAGCAATGTCGATCGCGCCAGGATGGAAGCCGAGACCAATCTGCGGACGCTGACAGTTCAGCTCCGTGATTCCCATCCGGAAGCGAAGATCAGTTTTGAGGGCGCGCGGGTAGCCGAGGTGCGGATGGCGAAACTGCCGGACTTCGCCGATCACGGCATCGTTGACGACACCACCTTGTCGGTCGGGGGCACCGCGACCATATTCCTGGTGGACGATAAAGGCGCCTTCATTCGCCGCACGACAAATGTCAAAAAGGAAAATGGTGACCGGGCTGTCGGCACCGCTTTGGCGCCGGATCATCCCGCGCAAGCCTTTGTGAACCGGGGAAAGCCGTATTACGGGCCGGCGGTTCTGTTCGGACGCTCCTTCTATACTGCCTATCAGCCATTCCTGGGCGAGGACGGCAAGGTCAAGGGCATCCTCTATGTCGGCGTTCCCACCGAGAAATTTTCTGAGCAGTTACATGCGCTCATGTTCAACCTCGGATTGTTCAGCCTCTTCATCATGGTGATCATGGCCGTGGCGACATTTGTCATGGTACGCATCGGGCTGAAGCCCTTGCTGTGCGCGACAGATGCGGTCAAAGAAGTGGCTGCGGGCAATCTCGACATAAAGATTGAACACACCAGCCGTGCTGATGAAATCGGTGCGCTGGTGAGGGCGGTCAGTGTCCTGCGCGACAAGGCGTTATCGGCTCGCGCTACTGAAGGCGACCGTCTTGCCGACGCCGAGAAGCGCGGTAATCGCGCCAAGGAACTCGACGACGCCATCCACGAATTTGAAGCGAACATGACCCGGCAGATCCGCGAAACTCAACAGGTCGCTCGCAACATTCTGCTCAACCGCAACGAGCTGAGCAACGCTGCCACAGCCGTCAACGATACGATCGGGTCGGCAGCCGGCGCGACGACGCAAGCGGCAAACAGCATGGAGGCCGTCGCCAATGCCGCCCAGCAGCTGGGTGCCTCCATCGGCGAGATTGCTCACCAGACATCATCCTCCTCGCAAGTTGCGCAGAAGGCGGTGCAGGAAGCGGAAAATACATCGAACCAGATCGGTCAGCTGGCGGAAGCCGCCCGCAAGATCGGCGATGTCGTACACATCATCAACGATGTCGCCAACCAGACCAATCTGCTGGCGCTGAACGCCACGATCGAGGCGGCCCGCGCGGGCGAAGCCGGCAAGGGCTTTGCGGTGGTGGCCTCCGAAGTGAAGCAACTCGCGGGTCAGACCGCCAAGGCGACCGAAGAGATCGCCGCACAGGTCAACCGCATGCAGCAGGCCACCGGCCAGACGGTGGACGCTATCGGCTCGATCGGCGAGACGATCGGAACGATGAAGCAGATCGCGACCGCCATCGCTGCCGCCGTCGATGAGCAGCAGGCATCCACAACCGAAATTGCCCGCGCCATCGATGACGCAAGCGGCCAGACGAGCATCGTCAAAACGTCGATCGGCAATGTCGTATCCGGCGCCCAGTCGACCCAGAATTCGGTAACCTCACTCGGCAAGACATCCGAGCAATTGTCGGCCTGTGCGGAAAATATAGATGCCGCACTCAATGCCTTCATCAAGCGGGTGCGTGTCGCCGCCTGAGGCGGCGTCAAACGCTGGGAGCGTCCGAAAAACGCGCTTTCATCGGCGCACCAACGCCGCTATGAGAACGACGCTGAATGGAAGGGTGGCCGAGTGGTTTAAGGCAGCAGTCTTGAAAACTGCCGTGGGCGCAAGTCTACCGTGGGTTCGAATCCCACCCCTTCCGCCAGTTCATTTGTGGTAAGTATCTGATATCGCTACGTTAGGCGGCACATAGCGCCGGCGCTCAAGTGGGGTCAACCCTACTTTCAGCTTTGAGCGCGGTTGGATGCTTTTCACCATTCTCAGCTAAATTCTGCTGATAACCCGCCGTCGCTGCGCGACTCGGCGTCGATTTCCCCAATTGGTATTCTCGTTCCGCCGAACTATCCGGCTCGAATTCATTGCCCAATACGAGAACGGACGAATGCGTCATACCTTGGCTAGAAGCGGTCGGCGAAGCGCCACCGTAAGCTACGGGGTAGCAAAATGTCCGAACCCGTCAATGCGTCAAAGCTTTTGGAAGCTCACGAGTATCTGTTCATCGCCGAGGTTTGCCAGGTTACTCGGAAAAGCCGAGGCGGTGTCTATGACGATTTTAAAGCTGGCCGCCTCACACCGTTGAAGATCGGCGGGAAGACTGTCGTTCGATCTACCGAAGTGAGGCGCTATCTGGACAACCTGCCGGTCGCAGACTTCGCCAAGGGCCATGCTGATGTCGCGGCCTGACCTGCAATCCGCAATGCAGGCCGTGGCCACACAGCGCATCGTCAGCGCCGCCGCAGCAAGGCCGAATTGGCCGAGCGTCCTGACCTCGCGGCCGAGGCCAGAGCCGGCAGCCCCCACCATCCTAGCATCCGCCGCAGCGGCCCATGCGCCCTTGCTCCAGCGGTCAATGAGCCGCCGAGCGATGCGCCGTGCGCGTGGCAAAGCCAAGGAGTGATCCATGTACGTCGAGGACGAAACCTACTTCGCCTTGCTGGCGCGCCTAGAGAGACTGGAGGCCGCCCAGCGCGATCCGCAGACCGATCGCTTCCTAAACGATCTGGCCTGGGCCGCCCGCGTGGACATCCACAAGCTCGTGCAAAACGGCAAGCCGGTCGCCGGCGCGAGGCTCGATCCCGCGACCGGGGAAATTTGTTCGATCCACGATCCGCTGACGCCGGGCATGATGGTGCTGCGGCTGCACGGTGAGCGGCCATTCCTGCCGCGAACCTGGCGGCGGATCACCGACCGCGAGCGACTGTCGCTCTGCTTGAAGCCGCATGAGGATGCGACCGCGCTAGTCGAACTGCTGATCACCGGCCATGTCGAAGGACAGCCGGTCTATCGCTCCGTCACCTCACACTGGCTTAACCCCGATCCGGCACTGCTAGGGCTGCTTCACGCAGTCGGCGATGGCCTCCCGTGCGCCTTTACGCAAACTGAATTGCTGGCGTCCGGCAAGCGTAAGGCGGGCAGCGCGCAGGTTCCTAGCACCGCATCGGAGAGCGGCGAAGCGACCGCACTGATCAATCCAACCCTAGTCATCGGCCCCATGTCCAAAGCAGAAACGCCCCCGGCGAGTGCCGAGGGCGCGATGGACTGGTCCTGAAAAGTTCTTAGCCGCGCGCTGGCCTGCCAGCCTCAGCGCGCCAAACAAAGGCAATGATAATGCTGAAATCCTATAACCGCCAGTCTGGGCGGCTGACCTATGTCGAGATCATCCATGACGACTTGCTCGGCGAGCTTGTCGTCACATCGGTCTTACCGACGCGGCGGAAGCGCGCTCCGCAGATCGTCCGCGACGTTGACCTTGGCGAGCTTTTGATTGCCGCGCCAGACACGCCGGGCAATCCCCGCCGGTCACACGCGCCGCCGCGCTGCCGTTCCGCCAAGACTGCTGGAAGCCGCTGACATGGACGGCTTCAATCCACTCGATCCGGCTAGCGGCTGGTTCGGCACGAGCCCTGCCGACACTAGCGAGGCCGTCCGTCTAGACGGACAGGAGACCGCAGCGCTTGAGCCCGTGCACGACGTTAACTGGGACGACGAACCGGCCGCCGCAGGCCCGGCAACTGTGCTGGAGCACGCGCTGGCCATGGCGGCGCGCGGTTTCCGGATTCTGCCCCTTCAGCGCGGCGACAAGATTCCTACGAAGGGTTTCCGATGGAAGGATGAGGCGACAACTGACACCGCTACGATCCGCACTTGGTTCGCGGCGCATCCCGACGCCAACTATGCTGTCGCGGCCGGCGATGGCCTCTTGGTCGTCGATCTCGATCCGCGTTCGGGGGCGGTTAGCGCGATCAGCGCGCTCCCCTTCGCTTTGCCAGCCGAAACGTTGACGGTCAGGACACCGGGCGGCGGGACGCACGTCTATCTGGTTGGCCCTGACGTGGCCAACAGCGCCGGGCGGCTCGGACCCGGCATCGACATCCGCTCGGCCGGCGGCTACGTCGTCGGCCCCGGAAGCGTGTTTGCCGATCCCGGCGGCTTGAAAGGCTATGCCGGCCCCTATGTCATCGAGAGTGATGCGTTGCTTGCGGACGCCCCCGAAGGCCTTGTGCTGGCCTGCGGCATCCCCGCAGCGCGCGAGCGGGACGAAACGCCGGCAGCGGCGCAGGACCAGCCGGAAGACATCGTGCGGGCTCGTGTTCAACTGGCCAACGCCGCGCCGGCCATAGAGGGCCGCGGCGGCGACCATCGCACCTACGCAGTTGCCTGCGAGCTTCGCGATCTTGGGCTGACCGAGGGTATCGCGCTCGACCTCATGACCGAAGACTGGAACGGACGATGCTTGCCACCGTGGTCGCGCGACGAGTTGGCGGCGAAGATCGCCAATGCCTTCAGCTATGCGCAGAACCGGCCGGCAACGAAATCCACGGCGGCGGTGGCCGAGGGCTTCAGCGACGCGGTGACGATAGATAGTGCGGCGCTTGCGGCACCACCCCCTGTCGCCAGAGCCGACGCGCCTTCACCATTGATCCGACGCCGCATCCGGGCGGGCGAGGCGAGGTCGCAGGTTCGGTGGCGCGTCAAGGATGTGCTGCCGGCCACGGGGGTCGGAATGATCTTCGGCCCTCCAAGTGCTGGCAAATCGACCCTGGCGTTAGACTTGGCTGCCCATCTTTCGCGCGGTGCGGACTGGTTCGGTCGCCGGACCCGTGAGCGGGCTGGCACGCTCATCCTTGCGTGCGAGGGCGCTGGCTCGCTCGGGACGCGCTTGGATGCTCTCGGGACGGAGGGCGGTCCGATGGCCATTGAGGCTTGGGATATCGGCTCCCTGACGACGGCAGGGCTTGCCTCGCTGAGGCCTGAGCTTGAGCGGCTCGACGCCTCATGGCGCGACCAGCATGGCTTTGGGGTCGGGCTCGTGGTGCTCGATACGATCTCGGCATCCGGAATGATCGACGACGAGAACGCTAATGCGAAGGTGGCGGCGGCGCTCAAGGCGCTTGCGGACTTCGCCGGCTCGGTGGGGGCGTTCGGCCTTGCGGTCCATCATCCGCGCAAGGATGGCGAGACGTTTCGCGGTGCCGGTGCTTTCGAGGGCAATACCGACCTGATTTTTGAGGTGCGGCGCGGCACGTCCGCCGGCGCAGGGGAATTGTCGATCTACAAGGCGCGCGATGCCGCCACGGGTGCGCTCGGGCGCTTCCGGCTCCGGCAGGTCACGCTCGGGCAGGATGAGGATGGCGAGCCGATTACGGCTTGTGTCGTGGAACCGAAGACCGCCGTGTTCGAAAGCGAGCCGGTCGCGGACCCGGAGGTGGTGTTGGCCGATCTGATCCGGCGCGGCCCCGATGGCGATGGGCCGAACACCGCCGACACGCCTGGCGGCTGTTTCCGCATGGATAAGGGCCGGTCGCGAGACAGCATCTATAGGGCTATCGCCGAAGCATTTGGCATCCCCTTCGGAACGGAAACCGGCATGCTGAAGCTCGCGCGCTCGGACCGGAAAGCGGTTGCTGATCACCTGCGCCGGCTCAACGCGCGGCTGGCCTGCACGGATGACGGCCGCGACAGGGAACGGCGGCAGGTCCGGGTTGTGCAGGCACTCCACCCCCGAGGGGCCACGGCTGCGGACTTCGGGGACGCGGTCGCAGTTTGAAAACATCGGTTCACAACTGGAGCGCCTTGTCGCGGGCGGCGCGTTATCTCTCTAGGCGCTCCAGTCCGCTAGGCACCCGCGCGAAATCAATATCAGGTGAAGACCATCCCATCGCAACGCACGCGTTAAATGCGAATTCTTCCGTATCCGGTGTAGCTCGCGAAAGCTCTTGCCAGATTTCGCGACCGCTTAGCCGAAGCTCTGGATAAAGCAGCGCTCGCGACGAAAACAACCAAACCATTAAGCCAGTGGCCGTGGCGGGGGCATTCTGATTCTGTTGAGCTTTAATGTTTTTTCCTAGCGCAACAGGGAACAGCATATCGCGCATAATCCACGATTCCATCTCGTATAGATCGTGGCCGCTCCGGCGATAAAATTCGGACCAGAACATCGCGTTACCTAGAACCATGTCGATTACTCCGACATCGCCGCCACGCAGCGAGGTAAGAAAGCGATCGGCTTCATACCGATGCGACTGCTCGAACTTCCTATTTAGCCACCCGAAAACCATTGTGCCCGCCCCCCCGGTCATTTTTCTTTTGGGAGCCACAAGAGCTTGGAGCGCCAAATTTCGCAAGTCGGAACCTGCGCAAAAATTTCGTACCTGCGCACAACCTGCGCACCAAACTGCGCATCGACCGGAACTGCGCAAACCTGCGCAAACTTTAGAGAAGAAAGACAAATAGTAAATCGAAATCAATCTGTTATGTGGGTTGTAAAACTGCGCATCAAACTGCACAAACCTGCGCACTACCCATTTTGCGCAGGTTGTTCCCCCCCTATAGGGGGAACTGCGCAAGGGCCGATTTAGGAGACATCGAGCCTCCATGGCCGCATGCAGATTGAACGGCAGTTTGCAGTGCCGATAGCTGCCTTGGGGAAAACGAAAGTTTCCTAGCTCGGTGGCTTGACCCGGCGTTGGGACGTGCGAAGGCGCGACGGTGCTCTGGCGACGCACCTGAAACGGCAGGGCATCTGAGCACAGTTCGCCTGGTGCGGTTTGTTAGCAAGCGCTCGCTCGTGATCAGAACCACGATCCTCCAACCTTCCGGAAGTGCTCGCGAATGGCGCCTACGATCGAGGCGGACACAGCGGGCGTGCCTCCCAATAATCCCGCTGCCAAAATTGGATGGTCAGGACTGAGGTTTGCAAACTGATCCAGCGCGCTATCGCCCGACAGGCGGCTTCTCTTCCATGCGAAGCGGCCCGGCGGGGTCCAGAACCAAAGGCCGGTGCCGTCCATACGCTTTAGCCGATCAGTGGCAAATTCGAGACTGATGATGGCTTCAAGCATATCGAACAGGTCATCGGTGCCATCGGCTAAGACTGCAATATCGCGGATTTCGGGCTCAATTTTTTGCCGGAGATAGTCGCTTGCGGGAGTGTGGTGGTTCTCAAGGCCTCTCAGGAATTTCCAATCCAAGGAATCGAAGGCGGTAGGGGGCATCACGGCGATAAGCGGAGTAAGCTTTCTGTCTAATGCTATCTCCGCCCGGAATAGCGACCTGAGCCCGGCCCACTCACCCCCGGCGATCAGGCCCACTGCGTTCCAGTAGAAGCACATCATTGCTGGGAAATTTCGTAAACTGATGAGCGACGGGAACCCACTCTGAGACAAATGGTGAAAGCATAGAGACCGAATTGCTTGAGCTACAGCAGCGTTGGCATCTCTCGTTCCCCACCGTCCGCTAACAAGGCATGCGCGGCGCAGCGTTTCCGTTAAGGAATCAAACCGTTCGACGAGCACGTTCAACGAGGCAACTGTCGGGCTTTCAGTTGGATACTCTGATCCACGAACGAATCTCGCCACCTTCTCCACTTCGGCGTGCAGGAATTCAGACCACTCCATGGCGAACTTGTCATCGCGGCAATACCGCTTCGCCAGAGCGACGGCCATTTCGACGCTCTGCGGATGCGGGCGGCTGGCCTGCTTCAGTGCTTCCAGCGTCTCTGCAAGCTTCACGAAGAAGCTGTCGGCCTCGGTGATTGCGAAGCTCCGGCCCCCACGTTGGTCCAGCAGGTCTTGCGCCAATCCACCAATCTTGCCGCGTGACGCCCAATAGAACGGATAACGTCGGGATGGAGCGCGAAGAATGGCCGACCGTAACGCTGTATCCCACTCCCCGGACCATCCGACTGACAGCACCCCGAAACTGTCAAAAACCTGGCCCAACAGGCGGTTCATAGCGGGCGTGTAACGCTCAAGTTCCGCGTCGGTGTTTTTGATCCGCGCGTCGAGATAGTCGCCATGGACCTTGATGACGGTGCATTTCGAGTGAACCAGCGGAGTTGCGCCTTTGATGGCATCACCTCCGCCAATCACGGTAGGCTCGATCCCGGCTTCGCGAAGCGCGTTCTCGACTAGCCGGTCAAAGTTCGTCGTGACGATCAAGCGCACAGCCCCCGATGCAACCAGTTGGGCTATAGCGTGGTGCGCCTTCGTCGGTTTGCGGGCGTCGTCACCTTCGGCCGGCTCGATATAGCTATGGAGGATCGAACGCCGCTCTGCCGCCGTCGAGGCCAGGGCATTTAGGATTTCCGAATAGCTCGGCTCTTTGCCAAACTTGTTGCGATACCATGCCGCCCAGTCGTCGTGCTCAGTGAGGCCATCTAGCGCCGCCAAACGCCGGATCAGGTCGAGCGTGATTTCCCAACCTGTCGGAATGCCGGCCGCCCGTGACAATCCGGAGCCAACAAGGATGGCATGGACGCCAGGGCTGTGATGCAGCGAAAGAGCTAGGGCATCGAATGGCGGAAGCTCGATCATGGCGGCACCTTGCAAGGACACGTCAATCGGGAGCTACCACGATTCCTCCCGCTCGCACGGCGTTCATGCCGCAATCTCCGCTATCCACAGGGATACGACCGGCCTAAGCGCGACGAAGGACACGCTGGACCTGCACGGCCTGCCACTGCGTCTTGCCTGAAGGTGTCGCCACGCCCCGACTGGTTAGCTCGCGCGCGATAGCCCCGGCCGAGGTTGCGCCGGTCTCGGCCCGAACCGTATCGATTGCTGCCGCAAGATCGGCCGCGAAGCTCTTCGCCTTCGTCGCTCGCGCCGTATTGCCGAGGTTGCGCACGGCGTCAGAGATCGTCGCCCCGCGATGGCCGCCTAGCTTCACGCCGCGCGCTTTCGCGGCGGCGAGAGCGGACTTCGTGCGCGCGCTGATCATTTTGCGCTCCGCCTGCGCCACAACCGCCATGATTCCGACGACCATCTCGTTCGCTTCCGGCATGTCGGCCGCGACGAATGGCACTCCGGCCTTTTGTAGGCCGAGCAGGAAATGCGCGTCACGCGACAGGCGATCGATCTTGGCTATCACCAGCCGAGCGCCATAGACGCGGCACGCCTGGAGCGCCTTGGCCAGTTCGGCGCGGTCGCTGCGCTTGCCGCTCTCGACCTCAGTGAACTCAGCTTGCAGCCGCCAGTTGCCACCATTCAGGAACGACCGCACGGCCTCGCGCTGCGCTTCAAGCCCCAAGCCGGAGCGGCCCTGCTTCGCGGTCGAGACGCGGTAATAGGCCACAAAAGCGCCCGTCGCCATGCCTTACACTCCAATCGATGAACGTTGATTGAAATGTAATGAACTCAGATTCACGTTGTCAAGGGCTTTGGCGATGCAGGGCTTTGCGGCATGGCGTGATGCTGCTGCCTAGCGACATGCAGAGCCTTCGCCATTCGCGATAATGCCCAAGCCTACCCTGTCACGAGCCGCGCCAGAAGCGATGTGCGCTGGCCGAGCGGCAAAACTCGTGCGGAAATCGAGCACAGTAGATTGCGAAATTGGACCCCCGGCAGGCCCCACAGCCAGCCATACGACGCCGCGCGGGTTGTATTCCACGCAGCGGGGCCAATTTTCGTTCCGGGCGCATAGTTTTCCATGCATTTCAAACGCAATACATTCACGCTGTGAACAATAATTTTCAAGCGAAATTCCAAATTGGTCCAGCAATTCTCAACCTGATGATGCGGATAAATTGCATATTTGTCTATGCGTACTTCAATAAATTGCCTAATATATTAAATTTTGCTTCCTGACACGCCAATCAGGCGCTACACTGCGGCGAAATCCATTCAGGAGATTTGCCATGCCCGCCGCCGCGTCTGCACCGCCCGCCAAGCCTGGCCCCAGGTCCGCCCGTGAGACCATGGCCAAACAGGCCGCCGCGCTGGAGGGCCAGTGCCAGAAGTTGGGGCTGGCTGTCGGGGAGGCCCGCGCCGAATGCAACCGCGCCACAGCACGGGCCTCCACCGATGGCAGCAAGGCCGCATCCGATGCCAAGGCTACCGCGACCGGCGCAGTGGTCAGGGCCGAGGCGGAACTTAAGGCTGCGCAAGACGCGCTCCAGCAGGTCCAGGCCGATCTTGCGGCGCTCGATGAAAAGCGCGCCCGCGCAGCTAACGCCGCCAAGCTGAAGGCCGCTGGCGCTGCCGTGCAATCGCTGATCGAGCACGCCGGCAAGGCGGACAAGGCGGCGCTGGAATTCGCCCTGAGCTACCGGGCTCTCGTCGATGAGGTGGGCCGGCTCTACTCGGTGGTCCCAGCCGACTTGCGCGAGCAGGTGTTCGGCGGCGGCGAAGCGCTTGGGGCGAAATCCCTTCACGCCACGGCGCTGATCCTGCTCTCTGCCTCCACCGTCGTCCCCCGGCCGCTCTATGCCCCGTCTGCCCACCGCGCGAGCCTAGCGACGCTAGTGGCGGCCTACGGCATGCCCGTGCTTGACGCCGCCGCTGCCGCCCCCGCGCCGGACATCGATTGGGAGTGAGCCATGACGATCACTGTGCAGTTGCTCAGGACCACCGGGGCGGCCTCTAGCGCCGGCACGCAGATTGGATCGCAGGCCATCGCCGCCCCGGCGAACTGGACGAAGCTGACGACGCTCGGGACGATCCCGACCGGCGGCGCGATGCTCAAGGCCACGTCCGACGCTGAAGCTTTCCGCATCGCCGTCATGGACCCGATCTCGATCGGTGACGCCGCCGCTGTGGATCGCCCGCCGCGCGACAACGGTGTTCTGGTGCCGACCTTCGGCGCTGCAAGCCAAGGCTACACCGACCCTGTCCCGGCGGGCGCGCAGGTGTGGGTGAAGGCAGCCTAGCCATGAGCAGCACTCCCAACGGCTACAGCGCGGCAGAGGCGGCCTTGTACTGGGCAGCCGATCACGCGCAGCCTGGCGCGGCGGTTGAGGTGTCGCTATCCCCCGGCGAACGGCTCGACATCCGCATGACGGCTCCGCACAGCCGCCGCACAGCAAAATGCTTCCGCGCCGCCGTCCTCCATGTGAATGCGGACGACGAAGGCGTGACGGCATCGCCGCCGGCCGATGGCCACCTGTTGGCCGCTCTGCGCCGCACAGCCTTTGGGGCCAACGATGTCGCGCCGCTTGCGCTCAACCTGCCGGCAGAGGTGGCGCTGGTCATCATCGCTGCCACTGGCCGCCTGGTTCACGACAGTCCCGACCCCAAGGCGCTGACGGTCGAGGTCGCGGGCTGCCCGCCTATCGCGCCGGGCCGGCCGCGTTCCAAGACCACTCACGACAATCTCGCTCTCATCTGAAAGGCCATCACCATGTCCGAAGCTCCGATCCCCAGCAGCCAGGCCGACGCAGGCGGCTCGTCCGCCCCAACGCCGCCCTCGGCAGATCAACTGGCGGCTATGTCTGAACTGACCCGTCGCCAGAGCGAAATGGGCAACAACGTCTATGAGGACCGGCTGCGCCTAGGCGAGGCAGTCCACAATGAGATCGCGGCCGGCGGCACGGGCTTCCTGGCGCTCGGCATGAACTCCGCCAAGCTCGGGGCAGAGGCCGAAGCACGCGCCATTGCCAGTCAGTCCGGCGACGCCGCGCCTGCCAGCACAACCCCTGCGGCTGAGTATTCGGCCCTGCGGCCTGAAGCCTTCGGCGGTCACGATGAGCGCCAGGCATTCGGTGAGGCAATGAGCGCGGCGGGCTTGGACGTGCGCGTTGTGGCTTCAGTCGTTGCGGATGTCGCGGGCGATGCCCTGGTGGCTGCCGCAATTCAAAAGGGCGAAGCCGGGATCGACGCGCGCCTTCACGAGGTCCGGGCCTTTTTCGAGCGCAATGGCCAGATGGATGACCTGCGCCTCGCGGTCGCCTTCGGCGAGCACCTTGTGGCCAAACAGCCGAAGCTCGCCGCAACGTGGGACGCTGCGATGCTATCAGAAAATGCGCTGTTCACCCTGGCCAACGAAGCGAAACGCCTGAACTTTCGGCCTGCTCGCGGATAAGTCAGCGGGACAATATGGAAGTGGCCGCCGCGTGATAAGCAGGTCAATTTGCACCAATCCGTCGCGGCGCTACGTGCACATTGATCAACAATTCGACCTTCCTATTTCAAACGCTACAATCTAGGTTCCCCGTAAAATGGGGGGCTTCAGGATGGACGAATCTAGAGACAAGAACCGTAAGCTATCTCTGTCCGATCGCATTTCTATCTGGTTCGAGTTCAATTTTATGAGCAATATTGGATGGTATATGCTGGGATTAGCGATAATTTTGATTACATTTAATCATCTGGGATTATTGAAGATGAGTAGTTTTAGCTCCAATTGCTCGTATGGCCGAAATGTCGATGGTTGCTGACTGATTGGCAAAACTCCAATCCTTGGGGCGCAGGTCCGGCGGCAAGGGCGGATACTGCTGAGATCGCAGCGCGACGGCCCTGCGCGCACACGTGCGGGGCCATTCGCCAGACAGTCGATACCTTCGGCCTGTTTCAGCAGCACGCCGCTCGTGGCCAGCCGTGGTAGGTCAGTCTAGACGGACTTTCGATCCTGCCGGAGTGCCCTTACCACTGCGCGCGCTTTGTCATCGCCGGATGTCGGCTGCGTCAAAGCGTGCAAGCGCTTGCGCTCGGTCCGGCGGTCCGCAGCTGAAATCATCTCCGCTGGTAATGCAGCCAGAGCTTTCTCGGCGGTTTTCACCGCATCGCTGAAAGCCTTCTTCCTGCCGGCTTTCGTGAGGAACGGAATATCGGATTTCGTTGGCCAGTTGGGGAACCCGTCATCCGTATCGTCAGGGTCAGGGCCGCGCTGAGCGCCAGCCAGCTCCTCCGGCGAAGGGGGCGCAAGGCCTGTCTCAATGGACACGGCTTGGCTGAATTCAACTCGCAACGTCTCCAGTTCAGCACGCGCGGCTGTTGCCGCCGGGCCTTCGCTGTCAGCAAGGCCGCGCCGGAGCAGTTCTTGGGCCGCTGCCTTCGCCGCGAGATGGTCCCGCTCATCATCCGTAGGCGGACGGTTCGGCTTGGAAGTCTTACTGCCCTTGGGGCGTCCACGACCACGCTTCGGGGTGTCCTGGCAGGCCTCACCGGAAAGCACTGCCGGCGCGGTGGCGGGCTCGCAGTAGACGGCCCATTCCGCCATCATTGCGCGGCGCTTATCGAAAAGATTGCCGCGCCGGTAAGCGGCTTCCGCTTCACTGCCGATGGCATGAGCCAGCGCCATCTCGCAAACTTCATTCGGGAAGCTCGACACCTCGCCGGCCCAGTCGCGAAAGCTGGAGCGGAAGCCGTGCACGGTGATGTCGTCGCGCTTCAGCCGCTTCAGCACGGCGGCCATGGCCATGTTGGATAAGCAACCATCTGCGGACTGGCCGGGAAATACGATGTCGCTGCCATCGCGTCGAAGTTTCCGCATCGCCTCCAGGATGGCAATAGCCCGCCCCGAAAGCGGCACGCGATGCTCGCGCTCGGCTTTCATCCTCTCCGCCGGCACGGTCCATATACCGACCCCGAGATTGAATTCTGACCAGCGCGCTCCGATGACCTCGCCAGTCCGCGCAGCCGTGAGGATTGTGAATTCAAGCGCCACCGCCGCGACGCCCTCGCTGGCTCTCAGCCTACCGACGAAATCCGCCACGTCCTGAAAGGCCATTGCAGCATGATGGCCCCGTGCGAGCTTTCGGCGCTTCCCCAAGATCGGCTCCAGATTGTCACGCCACGCGGCCGGATTCTCACCGCTCCGAAATCCTTTGGCCTTGGCCACGCTGAGAATGCGCTCAATCCGTCCGCGCAGGCGGGAAGCCGTTTCGGGTTTCGTCCTCCAGAGCGGAGCGAGCACCCCCGCCACGTCATCTGTCGAAATGGCGTTGACGGGTTTCCCGTGCAGCGGCGCAGCATAATCCTTGAGGGTGTTCCGCCATTGCTGACGGTGCTTAGGGTTCTTGCCGCTAGCTTCGACCGTGGCGAGCACGTCTTGCGCAACGGACCAGAACGTCGGCGTGGCCTTGACCTCTGCGCCGCTCTCAGAGGCGGAGGGCTCGGCTTTTGCCAACGGATCGCGACCGGCTTTCAGCTCGGCCCGGCAGGCCGTTGCGGCGGTGCGCACCGCGTCTAGATCGGCCTGCTTGAACGAGCGCAAATCGGCGACCTTGCCGAGGCCCTTTTCACGGCGCTTGCCCGCGAAATCGTACAGGAAAACCCAGTTCAAAGAGCCGGATTTGCTAACAACGAGATACAGCCCGTCGCCATCGGAATACCGCCCAGGCGGCCAACCTGCCGCCGCGCTTATGTCCTTCGTGCGGAACTTGCTCGTAACTCGCCTAGCCATCTCCAGCCCCACTTTCGAGCGCCAACCCTAACTACAACCCTACTATTGGCGCTAGACGGGAGCAATCGCGGATTTACAGGGCGGGACAATTATGCATCGTGAACACGCACTAACCGACTGAACAGACGCAGTAATTTCTGACAGTACAGATCAGGTTGGCGCATGCCGAAAAATTAGTTGGTAGGACACCCCTTCCGCCACTAATCATTGTTTTAATTAGGTAATTTTTGATTTTTTGAAATCTTCGGGTACTACTTCAAGCAAAATTGGAATTCGACATATAGGTTTACGGCCACCCGCGATGAACTCTGCACCAAATTCAAACGCGCCGACTGCGGTTCGAGTTAAGGCGCTATCAGTCGCTCAACTTTTGGTGCTTCACGCAGAGATTGGCGAGGAACTTAGAGAGCGCGGCGTAGTGCGCAGCGCAAACAATCCGACAGGCGATCTTGCCGAGTATTTGTTTTGCAGCGCCTTCGGGTGGCAACAAGCGCCAAACTCCGAACGTGGATACGATGCCACTGGACCAGACGGCACGCGGTATCAAATCAAGGGTCGGCGCATTCATCGCCGCAACAAGTCACGCCAACTGTCCGCGATCCGCGACATAAACGGTCGACACTTTGATGTTCTGGCGGGTGTTCTGTTCGCCGATAATTTCAACGTTATGAAAGCTGCGTTAATCCCAATCGTATTCGTGATCGAGCGATCCACCTTCATAGCCCATACCAATAGCAACAAGTTCATGTTGCGTGATGACGTGTGGGACGCCCCCGGCGTCCGCGATGTGACAGCCGAGATCGCAGCAGCAATGCCTTGATATGAAAGAGCCCGCCAGCGCGACTGCCCGGCGCGATGAATACAAAGATGAGCAAGCATTATGCCCGTCGCCTTGTAAACGTCTGGACGGCTTGTGATCGCGCCATTCATGAGGCAGAACTGCTTGGGAAATTGCAGAGGCTTGACCTCATTTTGCCTCCCCTGCACGCATTTTGGCGGAGCTGTGGCGGGCAACCGATGAGGGTTGGTTTCTATTTATTTCAAGGCAATGGGTAGGGGCCAAGGTCAAAGACGGCAAGTAAGGGTAACAGTCCCATGGATGCAGCTTTCTATCATGCGCCGCGAGTGGCCCTGACGCTTGGCATCGTCGGCCACAGGGCAGACCGCGTTCACGGGAAGATTGCCGAAGAAGTTCATAAGACTATCTACCGGCTGATCAAATTGCTTGATCAGAGTCTGGCGTCAATCTGTGACGCGGATATTGCATGCGACGGACCTTTTTGCAGAGAACAAGGCCAGATTTTGTCCCTGATCAGCGCGCTCGCCGAGGGGAGCGACCTGATTGCCGGCAAAGCCGCACTTGAGGCGCAAATCGCGCTCGACGTCATCTTGCCCTTCAGCCGTGAGGTGAGCCGCGCAGACGGGCGCGCCGACCCGGCAGGTCAGGCACGCTATGATGCGGTCTTGAACAAGGCGCGCTCAACCCTGGTGCTCGATCTACCAGATAACGCAGATAAGCGGGCCGCTGCCTATGATCTTGCGGGACGTATCCTGGTTGGGCAATCCGATATCATGATCGCGGTCTGGGATGGCGGTCCCTCGGGCGGGCGCGGCGGCACGCGTGAAATGATCGAGCGGGCGTTGCGCATCGGCCTGCCCATTATGCATATCCATCCAGCGCAGCCTCAGCGGGCGCAATTGATGTGGCAGCGGCTGCAACGCTTTACCGAAAGGGAGTGCCATATCGACGATATGCGGGTGCACGCGATTGAGCTGCAACTTGACGCTGATGACGGATGTGCGGAGCTGACGAAAATGGTCAGCCGGATTACTGAAGCCCCGGCCGAATTGCGGGGAACACGCGAACAGAATAAATCGCCCAAAGCGCACGACAGCAAGGCTGCCCGGCACTTTCTGGAAGATCAGCAGCGGGCACCCGATGCCGGTCCGCGTAATGAGGCAAAAAACCTGCGTGAGGCGATCGCGCCCTTTGGCGACGACGAGTTGCAGCTGACAGAAGACGAGCGCGAAAGATCACCCCTGACGCGCATGCTGAACGCTTATGCGGCTGCCGACGCGACAGCCAACCGCTTCGGGAGTGAATTCCGCTATACCGTTATCTGCATCTTCATTTGCAGCGCTGTCGCCATCATCGCAGCGGCGCTGGCCGCCGCCTTGCCGCATCTAATCACCCAGCATGGCGACACCTTTTCCGAAGGAAACTCCAGCACCAACTGGCGGTTAATTAGCCATCTGGTGTTGGCGCTGATCGAACTGATCGCGATAGCGTCAATGATTTATCTGACATTGCATGGACGAAATCAGCAGATCCACCGGCGCTGGATTGATGCACGCGAAGTCGCCGAGCGCATGCGCCAGACAATAATCTTCTGGACACTGGGCATCTGGCCGTGGCCGCTGTCGGAGGCAAATGGCTGGATCGGCTGGTATGTGCGCGCGCACCAGCGCCAGCAGAGCCTGTGCGACAATCGCCGTAGTCCGGCGTGGAAGGGCGATATGAAACACATCCTCTCTCATCTGATCGAGGGCCAGATCGGTTATCACGAACGAAACGATATAAGGATGCATAAATATAGCAAGAGACTGGAATGGTGGACCTGGGGTCTTCTTCTATTGACGATTGGCCTGCTTGTTTTTCTGACCGGCCTTGGCGCGTGGAAATCCTTGCCCTTCCTGCCACCGCTGAACGGCGCCTGGGAATGCATTTTCAATCAGCTTGAAGCCTCTGTCGCGCCCATCACGATTATAACCGCCGCAGCCTCCTTCGCCCTGTACGGGCTCAGGACCACTCTTGATTATGAAGGTGTGCGCGAGCGCTCGCAAGGCTCACTTGAGAAGCTGCAGAAAAAGCAGGCCGAGTTGGCGACTATTGACGACATGGTTGAGTTGCACGCTTTTGCCGAACGCCTGAGCGACCTGATGCTGGAAGAATTGCACCATTGGCGCATCACGGCGCAGAGCCGTGTGCTAGACATGCCGGGCTGAGCCGCTCAGTCCTCGTCGTCATTTTTCGGCAGTTTCGCCTTTGCCTTGTGAGGGACGGCGCGGGCGCGGACCTGGGTTTCCCATTGGCCAAGCTCGCCGCCCAGAACCTCCTCGCAGGCTTCCATGAAATGATTTTCCCCATCATCGCCGTCGAAGGGCGCCAGCCCTGCATCAAACCGTGCCTTGATCGATTCGAGCGCCGCAGCCGTGCGGCGATAGCGCAACCATTCCTCGCGATGGCCAAACAGCGCCAGCAATCCCGCGGCAATCGTCGCCAGAACAGCGATGACGGTCGAGGCCGTGGTTGACTGGGTGAGCACATTGGTCGCGGGAATCGCTGCCGTCGCACAGAGCTGGGCGGTGGAGAGAAACCCATGGCGCTGCTTGGCGCGGGCGGCGGCCTTCTCGAACCAGGCCAGCTGCGGACGGAAGCGATTATCCAGATAGATATCAAGGCGCTCAGACATGGAATAAGAATACGCAACCGCATGGTTTTTGGAAAGTAGCGCTGTCGCGCCTGCCGGCTGCTGGTGAGCGGTCTAAACCAATCATCGACAGGTCGCGGCTGCCTGCGACGAGGATGTGGTAAAGCAGAGCAATCTCGCCATTGCCTTGACAAAAATAGTGATTACCAGCGCCGGCTCAACGCGGACATCAAATCTGCACGACAGTTCGCCAATATTGCGCAAACCGTACATAGCGCGCCGGGTGCCGACTGAACATAAATCCCTGAACCATCGTCTCGAAGCCGCGCTCGACAACGAAGGACACCTGCCCATGCCTCACCGCGCCATCTGCTTTATCATCATGCCGTTTGGCAAGAAGCCCGATGCCAACGGACGCGACATTGATTTTGACGAGCTTTATCGTGACGTCTTCGCGCCTTCAGTCGAGGCAGCCGGGCTGGCTGTCATCCGCGCCGATGAGGAGAAAGGCGCCGGCTTCATCCACAAGCTGATGTATGAGCGTATCCTGCTCAGCGAATTCGCCATCGCCGACCTGACCCTGCTTAACGCCAATGTCTATTATGAGCTTGGCATCCGCCATGCGGTACGCCCGTCAACGACGGTGCTGACCATGGCCCTGGGCTCGCCAATGCCGTTTGACGTCGGCCCCCTGCGGGCTTTGCCATACTTCCTCAACGACAGCGGAGCCTGTGCCGACATTCCAGCCGCGAGAGCCGCGCTGACGCAGCGTCTGATGGAGGCGCGCGCGCATCGCGGCGTCGATTCACCGCTGTATCAGCTGCTGGAGGGTTATGCCGCCCCGCCCATCGATCGCACCAAGACGGATGTCTTCCGCGAGCAGGTCGCCTATTCGCGCCAACTCAAGACGCGCTTGGCTACAGCGCGCGCCGAAGGGATCACCGGGCTCGACCGGGTGCGCGAGGAACTGGGCGAGATCGACGTCACCGAAGCCGGCGTTGCAATCGATCTCCTCCTCTCCTACCGCGCCATCAATGAATGGCAACGGATGGTTGATCTCATCGGGCGGATGGACAAGGCATTGGCGCGCACCGTGCTGGTGCGCGAGCAGCACGCGATGGCCCTCAACCGCATCGGCCGCGACAAGGAGGCCGAGGATATCCTCACCGAACTGATCGCCGAGCGCGGCCCCTCAAGCGAAACCTGCGGGCTTCTCGGACGCATCCACAAGGACCGCTGGAAGAAGGCGGCAGCCGCCGGCGAGATGATGGTAGCGCGCGGCCATCTGCGGCAGGCGATCACCGTCTATCGTCAAGGTTTCGAGACCGATTGGCGCGATGCCTATCCAGGCATCAACGCGGTTACATTGATGTCGATCGCCAATCCGGCGGACCCGGGCGTCAGCGAGCTGGCCGCCGTCGTGCGCTATGCCGCCAAACGCCGCTTTGCCGCGCTTCCCGATTACTGGAATCACGCAACCCTGCTGGAACTCGCGGTCATCGAGGGCAGGTTTGATGTCGCAGCCGACCATCTCGCCGATGCGCTGGCCGTGCTGGACGAGAAGTGGAAGGCGAAGACGACGCTTGATAATCTCATCCCCATCGCTGAGGCCCGCCGCACATCTGGCCTCGACGTGGCGGAACTTGATCAGATCATCGCTGAGCTCGCCCGCCACGTACCACAACCTGATTAAGCAGCAGACCGCACCCCAGTCTGACATGTCATGGCAAAAATATTGCCTATCGCGACAGAATTTCGCAGCGGTCGGCGCCGACGGAAAACCGCCGAAATCATGTACTCGGAGCAAAGTGAACCTGATCCAGCCCGTTCAGCCATAACCTCATTTCGGCAAATTCGGCGACGTCAACCCCATCAGGCCCGGCGACATAGATCGCTGAAAAACGGTCATATTCAATACCAGCGACATGAGCCAGCGAAAGCGTTGCGCCAGCAATGACTTTCCCATGATGACAGCCGTCAGATCAGGGTCGATAACCCGCGGCTGGAAACCTCGGCGGTATAATTCGACCGCTGCCGTCAAACCGACCGGGCCACCTCCCGCAATCAAGATTTTTCTGGTATTAACGGCATAGCCTCATTTTAGGGATTTTTCCTCCGGCCTTCAATGTTTGTTGCGGTCATTTTTGGCCGTGAACGTCGATCCCTCACCCCGCCAGCATTACCCTGACGCCGTTGCGCACGAGCGCACACAAATTCCGGGTGAAGAGCGCCACGAAGGCCGGCTCGCGGCCAAGATCGCCAAACAGCGTCGCCATCTGCAGCACGCGGCGTGCTGCGGCCTCGGGCGCTGCGCGCAGGTCGCCCAGCCGCGCTTTCAGCTCGGCCGCGAGCGGATCGCGCACGTCGATCGCCTGTCCGCGCTCATCCTGCCCGCTGGCATAGACACAGAAACCCGCGACACCCAGCACCAGATGGTCGACCGGACGACCAGCCGCCAGATTGTCACGGATTGTGTTCAGCAGACGCTGCGGCAGCTTCTGCGAGCCATCCATGGCAATCTGCAGCAGACGATGGCGAATGGCCGTGTTCTGGAAGCGCGCGAGCAGGCGGCTGGTGTAGGCGCCGGCATCACGCTGCATTCTCTCCGGCAGGCTTGCCGCGGCTTCACACCAAAGTCGCGCGAGAAAGGCCACAAAAATTGGGTCATTCGCTGCATCCGCAACCGTTTCATGCCCCGCCAGATGGCCAAGATACGCAAGGCACGAATGGGCGCCGTTGAGCAGGCGCAATTTCATCAGCTCATGGGGCGCGACGTCGTCCACGAACTCCGCGCCGCCCAGTGTCCAGTCCGGCCGCCCGCCGGGAAACACATCCTCGATCACCCATTGCGAAAAAGGCTCGCTGACGACCGGCCATCGATCACTGAGCCCGAGCAACTCGGCGATACGTCGCCGGTCCTCATCGACCGTTGCCGGAACGATGCGGTCAACCATGGTCGCCGGACAGGCGACATCGTCTGCGATGTGCCGGGCAAGACGATCATCCCGCAAGGCCGCGAATGCGCTGATCGCCCTCTTCACGGTGCGGCCATTGGCCGGTAGATTGTCGCAACACAGGACCGTGAACGGGGCCACGCCCTGCGCCCGCCGCACTGCCAGTGCCGCCACCAGAAATCCCGGCGCTGAGCGCGGTGCCGATCCATGGGCAAGATCATGCACAATATCAGGATGAGTTGCATCGAGCGCGCCGGATGCCGGATCGAGGCAATAGCCTTTTTCAGTCACTGTCAGCGAGACGATGCGGATGGCCGGATCGGCCATCGCGGCGAGCAAGCGCTCAGGCGAATGCGGCGCCACTAAAACATCGCTGATGGCGCCGATCACCTGCAGGCGCTCGCCCCCCGGTTCGCGAACACTTACCGTATATAGCCCGTCCTGCGGCATCAGCGCATCGCGTGTATCAGCGCTGCGCAGGCTCGCCGCGAGGACGCCCCATTCCCTTGCCCCGGCATTGAGGACGGCTTCGGTTGCTACTGCCTGATGCGCGCGATGAAAAGCCCCGACACCGAGATGGATGATACCAGGTCTAACCGTGCGTCGCTCATAGCGCGGACGCTCTACATCGCCCGGCAATCGCGCCAAGGTCGCATCCGACAGGCGGGGTTGCTCGTTCATGCGCGCGGCGTCTGCTTGGCGCGGGCAACGATCTGCGTCGGATTGACAAAGCGCAGCGCGATGAGAAGCCAGATGAGGCTTGTCACCATATAGATGACCGCCATGGCATCGATTGACTGCACCGCCCGCACGCCCGATGCAAACACCGCGTAGTAAAGCGAAACGACCAGCGTCTGGCTGGTTGGACCAGCGGTGAGGAAGGTCAATTCGAACATGGCGATTGTGCGCACCAGCACCAGCAGCAGCGCCGCCAGAATGCCGGGCAGCAGCAGCGGCAACAATACATGGACGAAAAGCTGCAACGTGCTGGCGCCAAAAACACGCGCTGCCTGCTCGATACGCTCATCGATCTGCTCAATGAAGGGGATCATCACCAGGATAACGAACGGCACCGTTGGCACCAGATTGGCAAGGACGACGCCTGAAAGTGACCCGGCAAGTTCGGCGCGGTAAAGGACTGTCGCCAGCGGAATGCCAAAAGTGATGGGCGGCACCAGAAGCGGCAGCAGGAAGAGGATCATCACCAGCTTCTTGCCGGGGAAATTGCGGCGCGCCAGGGCGTAAGCTGCCGGCACTCCGATCAGCCCCGAGATCAGGACGACGAGGCCCACCACCTGAAACGTGACGACCAGAATGTCGGCGAGCTGGAACTCGGCCCACGCCGACACATACCAGCGCGTTGTCCACTCGGCAGGAAGCCAGGTGCCAAGCCAGCGTCGGCCAAAGGATGAGACGATAACGGTGGCAATCAGCGCCAGCAGATTGACAATGAAAAAGCCGATCACCGCCCAGACGGCGGCAATCCACAGCTTTGCGCCCCATGTTGTGTCACGGATCATCGCCTCAACCCTTCCCGCCGCCGGCCGGCCCGCGATAGATGAGGGTGCGCGCTGCCAGCACCGCCACAACAATGCCAAGCTGGGTTACAGCCATGATGATGGCGATCGCTGACGCCATCGAATAATCGAACTGCTCGAAGGCCGCCTGATAGGCCGCAATCGAAATAACGCGTGTGGGCCCCGCTGGCGCGCCCAGCAACACGGCGGAAGGAAAGACCGAAAAGGCCTGCACGAAGGACAGGCAAAAGGTGATGGCGAGCCCCGGCAGCATGAGCGGAAACAACACTTGGCGAAAACGCTGCCATGAACCGGCGCCGAGCGTCGCGGCTGCCTGCTCCAGCGCTGGCTCGACACCCGACAGATAGGAGAGTGTCAGCAGGAAGGTGAAGGGAAAGCCGGTAATCAGCAGCGACAGAAACACACCCCAGTAATTATAGGTCAATTTGACCGGCCCACTCGTCAGATGAAGCCACAGCAAGACCCGGTTGAACCAGCCCTGCGGCCCGAAATAGGTGATCATTCCTTCGGCGACCAGCACGGTCCCAAGCGTAATGGGGATAACCAGAATGGTCGTCAGCAGGCGTTGACGACGCATCAGCCGGACCCTGAGCGCGATGGGGACAGCCATGACGAGGTTGAGCAGGGTCACCGGCAGTGACAGCCACAACGTCTTGCCGATCGTTTCATAGAGAAACGGATCGGAAAAAAATGTCGCGTAATTGGCGAGCATTCCACCTGTTTTAGGCGCCAGCGACAGCCACAGCCCATATGCAAACGGATATATGAACAGCCCCAGCACCAGCAACAGCGCCGGCACCACCAGCAGCGTCAGCCCGTCGAGACCATGCGCGGACAGCAAGGCGAGAAGAGACCGGCGCTCAGCGCTTTCGCTGGCCCACACCATCACGACGCCTCCGGAAAAACGACTGCCCGCACGGGATCGGCAGCCAAATGCACCCGCGCGCCATTGGTAAGGGGATGGCCAGAAACAAACGCCAGCGCCTCCCCCTCCTCGCTCATTGCAAAGCCGACGAATTCACGGCCGCGAAATTCGCTGGATATGATCGTTGCGCTGACCGGCCCGTCTGGTGACGGTGTCAAATCCTCGGGGCGCACCGCTATCACCGCTTTTTGGCCCTTCGCAAGGCGCCCGCGCGCCTGCCCGGATACCTGCTTGCCATCGGCAATCGTGATGCTCGCCAGATCTCCGCCCTCGCTCGACACCGTTCCGCTGATCATATTGCGAAAGCCCATGAACGCGGCAACGTCGAGATGATCAGGTCTGGCGTAGAGCGCATCCGGCGCGCCGACCTGGCGCACCACGCCATCTTTCAACACGACGATGCGGTCGGCCAGCGACAGCGCTTCCTCCTGATCATGCGTGACATAGATGGTGGTCGCGCCAAGCGTCTGATGAATGCGCTTGATCTCGGCCCGCATCTCAAGACGCAGCTTGGCATCGAGATTGGACAGCGGCTCATCCATCAGCACCAGCGGCGGCTCGATGATGATGGCGCGCGCAATCGCCACCCGTTGCTGCTGCCCGCCCGAGAGCTGCCCCGGCAATTTATGCTCCTGCCCCTGCAGATGGACGAGCGTGACCGCCTCCCCAACCCGCCGCGCGATCTCGTCGCGCGCTATTCCACGCATCGCCAGGCCAAAGCCAATATTTTTAGCGACACTCATATGTGGAAACAGCGCGTAATTCTGGAAAACCATACCAAAGCCGCGCTGCTCAGGTCGCAAGCCGTCGATGCGCCGCTCATCGAGAAAAATGCTGCCATTGGTGGCGGCAAGCAGGCCGGCTAGAATGTTGAGCGTCGTTGACTTTCCGCAACCAGACGGGCCAAGCAGAGCGATGAACTCGCCTTGCGCAATCGACAGGCTCACATCGCGCAAGGCGGCAACGCCGCCAAAGGTTCTGCCAAGACGCTCAAGGCGCAGCTCACGGAACTGGCCGGCATGGATGCTCATGATGATTTCCGTCGCAAGACAAGACAGCGCGGGCGCCGGCATGTCGCGCGCCGGCGTCCTCAGCGTTACCGACCATGATCAGCGGCGTTTGGAGCCGCCGACCTGCTCGTCCCACAGGCGGAAGGCCTGCACCATGACGTCCGGATCAAGCGGCAACTCGACCGGGCTGCCAGCGATCATCGCGTCATATTCCGGCCGCCCGAATTCCTTCAACGCGTCCTGACTGGCCTTGGGCGCCATGGCGAGCGTCACCCCCTTGACCGCCGGACCGGGGTAGAAGTAGCCCTCATCATAGGCATAAGCCTGCTGGGCTGGCTGCAGCATGAAGCTCATCAAATCCAGAATGACGGCAAGCTTTTCTTCGCCGAGCCCCTTGGGAACGCACATATAGTGCGCATCCGCCACCCATGAGAAGCCAGCCAGCGAGAAGATCGCCGCTTCCTTCGGGACGATGCCAAGCACGCGCGGATTAATGTCCCAACCTGTCGTCGTCACCACCATGTCGCGGGTGCCGTCACCGAATTCCTTCATCGTCGGCGTCGTGCCGGAAGGATAGTATTCGATGTTCTCGCCAAGCGCCTTCAGATAGGCCCAGGTCTTGTCCCAACCCTTCACCGGATCCTTGGGGTTCGCATCCTTGAGAATATAGGGAAGACCCATCATGAAGGTGCGGCCAGGCCCGGAATTCGCCGGGCGGGCATAGATGAGCTTGTTCTTGTTCTGCTTGGACCATTCCAGCAGCTCTTCTGCCGTCTTCGGCACGTTGCGCACGCGCGCCGGCATGTAGGAGAGCAGCGGCCCCGACGGGTAATAGGTCACAACCACCCCCTGCCCGCGCGCCAGTCCCTGCATGCGCGCCGCCGGCTCAAGATAGATATCCTGCAGTTTCGGCAGGCCGCCAGCCTGGGCTGGCAGCAATTCCACCCAGAGATTTTGATCGATGCCGGCAGACAGCGCATCGGTGCCCGTCAGCACCAGATCGATATCGACGCGGTTGGCCGCCTGCTGGGCCTTGAGCTTGGCCGGCAATTCGGGTGCCGGCGCCTTGGTGTAGGTCATACGCGACACAAGATTGGGCTTTGCCGCGCGATAGGCTTCGAGCGCCGGTTGGGTCAATGCAAGATTGCCGGCCACATCGATGATATTGAGGGCTACCGGCTGCTTTGGCAGAGAGAGTCCTTGCGCCAGTGTTGCGCGGTTGAAAAATCCCGCTCCGGCCATTCCCGCACCAAGCACACCCAATCCGCGCCGTGTGATCAAATCCGTCATCGTAAATCCTCCCTTACGTTCTTGTTTTCAAGTCAAATTCAAAGGCGGTAGGCGTTTTCTGCCAGATGCAAGGCAAGGTCGGCAGCGACCTCATGCGCCTCGCTCATATCGAGCCGGTGTTCGCTCACGAGTTTAGACAGAAATGCACAGTCGCACCGCCTTGCCATGTCATGGCGCGCGCCGATCGACAGGTAGGCGCGTGTATCATCATTAAATCCGACAGTATTATAAAAGCCGGCGGTTTCGGTTGTCAGCTCACGAAACCGGCGCATGCCTTCCGGTGCGTCGAAAAACCACCAGGCAGGCCCAAGTTTCAACGCCGGATAGACACCGGCAAGCGGCGCGAGCTCCCGGCTGTAAGCGCTCTCATCAAGCGTGAAGACGATGATCGTCAGCCCGCGCTCATGGCCGACAGCATCAAGAAGGGGCTTCAGCGCCCGTACATAGTCGCTGGGCGTTGGAATATCAGCGCCCTTGTCGCGCCCAAAGCGCGCCAGAAGCTGCGGGCTGTGGTTGCGCATTGAGCCGGGATGCAGCTGCAATACCAGCCCGTCATCAAGGCTCATGCGGGCGAATTCAGTGATCATCTGTCCACGAAAAGCGTCGGCATCATCGGCACTGGCTACCCTGCCGGCAACCTTGCGAAAGAGTGCCTCGGCCGCTCTCTCGTCGAGGTTCATGGTGCGTGCGCTCGGGTGACCATGATCGGACGCCGTGGCGCCGTTCGCGATAAAATAGGCGCGGCGCTGCCGGTGCGCGGCCAGGTACCCCGACCAGCTGCGCGTATCCTCGCCCGTCATCTCCCCCAGCTGATCGAGTTGATCCTGAAAGCCACCGAACTCGGGATCAACAACCGCATCCGGGCGATAGCAGGGCACCACCCTTCCGCTCCAGCCGGAGGCGCGGATCGTCTGATGATGGGCAAGATCGTCAAGCGCGCCATCCGTCGTCGAGATCGCCTTGATATTGAACCGCTCATAGATCGCGCGCGGCCGGCAGGCAGGGGTCACGAGCGCTTCCGTGATGCGATCGAACAAGCGGTCGGCATTGCCAAGGCACAGACGCTCATCGATGCCGAAAACGTCTTCGAGCGCCTGCTCGAACCATAACCGGGTTGGCGTGCCGCGAAAGAGATGCCAGTGCGCCGCAAAGCGCCGCCAGATTTGACGCGGGTCCGTCTCCACCAGCCCTCCATCGACGCGCGCCACCCCCAAATCCTCAAGCGCCACACCTTGCGAATAAAGCATGCGGAACACGTAATGGTCAGGCTTGACGAAGAGAGAGGCAGGATCGGAAAACGGCGCATCGAGCGCATACCATGCCGGATCGGTATGCCCGTGCGGACTGACGATCGGCAGCTCTTTGACCCCTGCAAAAAGTTCTCGAGCGATGGCGCGCTGTTGCGGTTCGGCGGGAAACAATCGGTCAGGGTGCAACATTTTGCGCGGCATTACTCATTTGACGATCCACAAAATGATACATTAGTATATTAGTATGTCAATATTGAGCGGCATCTCGCCCCGATCATCGGGCTGTTGGCGTCGGAGCATGTGAGGATATGAAGAGCGCAACCGACGTCACTCGTGCGCGCGCCGCGCGCCCGGCGCGCGAAACAGCGGCCTCGGTGATTCTGGCGCGATTGCGCGCCGCGATCCTCGACCTGAGCCTGCCTCCTGGCACGGCATTGATCGAAAAGGACCTGACCGAGCGCTTTGGCGTCAGTCGTACCCCTGTCCGGGAAGCGATCATCCGGCTTGCCGAGGAACGCCTCGTCGATATTTTTCCCCAATCTGGCACCTTTGTCGGGCGCATCCCGCTGGCTGCCCTGCCTGAAGCAGTCATCATCCGCAAAGCGCTCGAAACGGCCGCCCTCGATCTGGCTGTCGACCGCGCCGATGCCTCGTCATTTGCAGCTTTTGATGCCTTGATTGCGCGCCAGACCGCCTTGGCTGACCTCTCTGACCAGAATGGGTTCCATGCCGCCGACGAGGAGTTTCATGAGCTGATCGCCCTCACCAGCGGTCACCCGGGCATCTGGCGTGTGGCGCAGCAGGCCAAAATACAGATCGATCGCTGCCGGCGCCTGACCCTGCCCGAACCGGGGCGCATGCACCAGGTGATCGCCGAGCACAGCGCCATTCTGGCAGCCCTTCGCGCAGGCGAGCGAAAGGTGGCCAGAAATGCCCTTGATACCCATCTGTCTGCGGTTATTCCGGATGCCGAGGCCATCCGCCGCCAATATCCCGATTACTTCGCCTGACGGAGCAAATGATGCTGAGACAAGCCTGGCGCTGGTTTGGTCCCCAGGACCCGGTACCACTCGACCATATCCGCCAGGCCGGCGCGCACGAGATCGTCACTGCCCTGCACGACATTCCCATCGGCGACGCGTGGAGCGACCAGGCCGTCTATGAGCGCAAGGCGTTGATTGAAAACAGCGCGCCGGGCCTGACGCCGCTCAGCTGGACGGTGGTTGAAAGCATTCCTGTGCCTGACGATATCAAGCGGCTCGGTGGGGCTGCCAAACGTTCCATTGCCGCCTGGATCGCCAGCCTTGAGGCGGTCGCGCGCCATGGGATCAGGATCGTCTGCTATAATTTCATGCCGGTCGTTGACTGGGCGCGCACCGATCTCGACGCGCCGCTGCCCACCGGCGCCACCGCGTTGCGGTTTGATCATGTGCGCTTTGCAGCCTTTGAGCTGTTCATCCTCCAGCGCCCCGGTGCTGAACATGATTTCGACGAAAAAACCAGAATAGCCGCCAAAGCGGCCTATGAGGCGATGGACCAGAAGGATATCGACTATCTGGTGATGGTGATCGCCAGTGCGCTCCCGGGATCGACCACTGAACCGCTGACCATTCCCGCATTCCGGGACAGGCTGGCGCAATATCGTGATATCGATCACAGCCGTCTTGCAGCAAATCTCCATGAATTTCTTGTCCAGGTCGCACCGGTCGCCGAAGGGCTGGGCGTGACGCTGACCCTCCATCCCGACGACCCGCCACGCTCGCTCTTTGGCCTGCCGCGTGTCGCCTCGACAGCCGATGACTATGCTGCCCTGTTTTCGGCCGTGCCCTCGCCTGCCAACGGAATGTGCTTTTGCACCGGCAGCCTTGGGGTGCGCGCCGACAACGATCTTGTGGCGATGGCAGAGAGGTTTGCGCCGCGTATCGCCTTTGCGCATTTGCGCGCAACCCGGCGCGCGGATGACGGGCTGTCGTTCCATGAAGCCGATCATCTGGATGGCGATGTCGATATGGTTGCGGTGCTTGGCGCGCTCATGCGTGAAAATGCCAGGAGGCGCGCGGCGGAGCATATCGTCATGCGTCCTGATCACGGACACCGCATGCTGGATGACCTCGCCAAGCGCGTAACGCCAGGCTATTCAGCCATCGGGCGCTTGAAAGGGCTGGCCGAGTTGCGCGGTATCATGACGGTGCTCGATCAGGACATTCGCGGCGTCAGACGCTGATATCGTAGCCGTACTCGCCGCACGACGAGGTGAGCCACGACCACAGGCTGCCGGCCGTGCTGGCTGCCGATATCATTTCAAACGTCGGTTTGTCGTCAATCAGCGCCAGGTGCAGCCCGATTTGAGAGGCACTTGTCTGGGCAGCCGCGCCAACCTTGAAGGCGCCAGGATGCAGATCGATGGCGATGCCTTTGGCAAGCGTCGCCCGCGCCCGTGGACCTGAGATGTCCGCAAGAAAAACTCCGTCGCCAAGTTCGGTGACCACCGCCGATTCCTGCAGCTCGGCGATCGCCGTGCGCAGCGTCGCTTCGCTATCGTGACCCCGCACCACCAACCGCCACTGACCGGGCGAAATACCGGTAATCGACAGTGTATCCCTCGCCACGCGCTGCGGCTGATCGGCAACCGGCGCGCCGAACATGCGGGCCAATACCTGAAGCAATGCCACATTCTGGCCCTTGCGCGCGCTGACTTGAGCAATCGCGATCTCGTCGATCACGCGAATCGTAACGCCTGCTTTCCCACCAGGCTTGCCATGGCGACCGGGCACCATGATGCCGGCAAGCGGGAAGCGCTTTGTCAACATCGCTTCAGCCATGGAGCCGCTCTCCCTTGGGATCAAAGAAGACCGGGTCGCACACCTCGACCTCGACTTCACTCTGGCGCAGAAGATCGCAGGCGCGGATGATCTCGCCGTGACGCTTGTCGCCGGCCGACAGGAGACCAAGGCCGATCCATTGCTCGAGCATCGGCGAATAGCTGGCCGACGTCACATAGCCCTGATCATTGGCGGTGACGGCTGGCTCATGCCGGCCAACCAGATGCCCTCCAGCCTTGAGCCGGTGTGAGCGGTCAACCGGCTTCAGCCCCACCAGCCGCCAGCGCTTCTCATCGCGCAGGGCCGGGCGCTCTTCCATGACGCGTCCGATATAATCCTTTTTCGTCGACATCATGCGGCCAAGACCAAGGTCCCGCGCCGTCGTCGTGCCATTGAGTTCACTGCCCGTCACATGGCCCTTTTCGATGCGCATCGCGTTCAGTGTCTCAAGACCATAGGGCGTGATGCCAAATTCACCACCTGCCGCCATCAGCGCCCGTACTGTCGCATCGCCATAGCGCGCCGGAACCGCCAGTTCGTATGCAAGCTCGCCGGAAAATGAAATGCGATAGAGCCTGGCCGGCAAACCACCTGAAATGGTGATCTCGCGCGCGCCCATATAGGGAAAAGCCTCATTGGAAATATCGTGCTGGCGATCGACCAGTCGTTGCAACACGTTCCGGGAGCGCGGGCCAGCCAGCGAATACTGCGCCCAATGCTCGCTCACTGATACCATGTGGAGATCAAGATCCGGCCACAGCGCCTGATGACAGAATTCGAGATGCTGCATCACTTTCGACGCGTTGGATGTCGTTGTTGTCATGAGGAAATGGGCGGGCGTCAGGCGCGATGTCGTGCCGTCATCCATCACGAACCCGTCTTCGCGCAGCATCAACCCGTAACGCGCCCGCCCGACCGCCAGCGTCGAGAAGGTGTTGCAATAGACCCGATCGAGAAAAGCACCCGCATCCGCCCCCTGAATGTCGATCTTGCCGAGTGTCGACACATCGCACAGACCGACCGACGAGCGGGTAGCCTTTGTCTCGCGGATGACGCTTTCTACCCAATCGCTTTCGCCGGCCTTGGGAAACCAGGCAGCGCGCATCCACGCGCCGGCTTCCATGAAGACCGCACCCTGCTCTTGCGCCCAGTGATGGGCTGGCGTCAGCCTTGTCGCGCGAAAATCCTTGCCGCGATGATGGCCGGCGAGCGCGCCGAAACTGACCGGCGTATAGGGCGGGCGATAAACCGTTGTGCCGACCTGCGCGATCGATTTGCCACGCGTCGCCGCCAATAAGGCCATGCCGTTGATATTGGCTGTTTTTCCCTGGTCCGTCGCCATTCCAAGCGTGGTGTAGCGCTTGGCAAGCTCGGGCGAGGAATATCCTTCGCGCGCCGCCAGTGCGATATCCTTGGCTGTCACATCGTTCTGAAAGTCGACAAAGACCGGGCCGGCAGCCGTGCGCGGCAAGGCTATCACGCCGACCGCCGCAGGAGTTTCAGGACATAGAATTGGCTCGGTCGCCGGCGCGCTGAAACCACACGCCTGCGCGGCCTCGATCCCCGCTCTCTGCCCCGCCGCTATACAGGCGCCGAGCGCGAAATCACCGCAAGCCGCCCCCGCAACCGCCAGTCCCGCAGGAAGGGTCTGGCCTGGAACAAACGCCTGCAGCCGCTCATCCCATTGCGGGCGTGCACCCAGATGCGAGGTGAGATGGATAAGCGGACTGAAGCCACCCGACATCCACACCCCGTCGCAGTCATGACGCGTGTCAGAGCCATTCGCATTGCGGATGGAAATTGCGCCAACGCGGTGGCCTCCATGCGCCTTGACGACTTCGCCGCCGCAATAAATCGCTGCCCCGCTGCGCCGGCCAAGCCTCAGCAGCGCCTCATCAACCTCGCTGCGCGTGTCGACAATCGCAGCGATCGCCACGCCGGCCGCCAGCGCCGCATCGACGCTTGCCCAGCCATCATCGCATGAGGTCGCGATGACCACGCGCCCGGCAGGCTTCACCGCAAAGCGCTGAAGATAGGTCCGCGCCGCACTGGCCAGCATGATTCCCGGCAGATCATTATTGGCGAACATGAGCGGACGCTCGCCGGCGCCCGACGCCAGCACGGCGCGCCGCGCATGAATACGCCAATGGCGCTGGCGCGCCTCGAAGGCGGGTACCGACAAAAGATGATCGTTGACCCGCTCGACCGCGCCGTAGGTCGCCCCATCATAGACGCCGTAGATGGTTGTGCGCGGCATGATCTGCACATGAGGCATGGCGGCAAGCTCGGCAATCACACCTTTTACCCATGCGGCCGCCGCTGTTCCATTGATGCTGCCGCCATCGCCATGGAGTTGGCCACCGGCTACAAAATCCTCATTGGCGAGGATAATTCGTGCGCCCGCCCGCCCGGCCGTCAGCGCCGCCATCAGCCCGGCCGGCCCGGCGCCAATCACCAGAACGTCGCAATGAGCAAATGATTTTTCGTAATGATCAGGATCATCCGCGCCTGCCGCGCGGCCAAGCCCGGCGGCACGACGGATCAGCGGCTCGTAGACCTTCTCCCAGAAGGATGCCGGCCACATGAAGGTTTTGTAGTAGAAGCCGGCCCCCAGAAATGGTGCTGCCCAGCGATTAAGCGACAGCAGATCAAACCCCAATGACGGCCAACGGTTCTGGCTCTGCGCCTCCAGCCCGTCGAAAAGCTCGATGGTTGTTGCCCGCGTATTAGGCTCGCGCGCGGCGCCACGGCGCAGTTCTATGAGAGCGTTGGGCTCCTCGGCGCCGCTCGATATCAGGCCGCGCGGGCGATGATATTTGAACGAGCGCCCGACCAGCGACACGCCGTTTGCCAGCAGGGCAGAGGCAAGCGTATCACCGGCAAAGCCGGTATACTCGCGCCCGTCGAAGCGAAAGTGACAGAGGTGTTTGCGGTCGATAAGGCCGCCTGTCGCGACGCGGTAAGGCTGAGCGCTCACGAGGCTGCCTCGCGATCTTGCGCCACACACCGCGCCGTTTCGACACTGTGCACCGTATGGTTCAACGTGTCACGCGTCACCACCAGCCATTGCCGGCACCCGCCCTGATG
>FSSH01000135.1_pt3 | contig 38708 bp, 37 predicted proteins | sample 1166101 | NCBI WGS metagenome assembly FSSH01 (sample SAMEA32972668, study PRJEB13176) | freshwater metagenome | biome: Drinking water system; feature: Biomass in drinking water that filtered by 0.45 um membrane; material: drinking water | place: USA | collected 2012-12-20 | depth 0 m
GAAGTCGAGGATGTCGACATCAACCTGGATGAAAAGGACCTCAAAATCGAGACCATGCGCGCTGGCGGGGCCGGTGGTCAGCATGTCAACAAGACCGAAAGCGCGGTGCGCATCGTTCATATCCCGACAGGCATCACCGTGGTGCAGATGGATGAGCGTTCGCAGCATCGCAACCGCGCCACCGCAATGAAAATTCTGAGCGCCCGCGTTTATGAGCTCGAGCGCGGCAAGCTTGATGCCGCGCGGGCGGCCGAGCGGCGCGGGCAGATCGGCAGCGGGGATCGCTCGGAGCGGGTGCGCACCTATAATTTCCCGCAGGGGCGTGTCAGCGATCATCGTATCGAACTGACGCTCTACAAGATCGACAAGATCATGATCGGCGAGGCGCTGGACGAGATCATCGACCCGCTGATCAGCGAGCATCAGGCGCAATTGCTGGCGGTCAGCAGCAATTAACATGGCGTCCCTTGCGCAGGCACGCCGCGACGGCGCCGATCAACTGCGCGCCGGTGGCATCGACACACCTGATCTCGATGCCCGGGTGCTGCTTGCGGCGGTGGCGGGCGTGGAGCCGGCCGAAATCCTGCTGCGTGGTGACGTCGAGATAAGCTCGCCCCAGCAGGATGCTTTCGCCGCGCTGGTCAAGCGGCGCCTCGCGGGTGAGCCGGTGGCGCGTCTGCGTGGGCGCAAGGAATTTTGGGGGCTTTCCTTTGCACTGGCGCCATCTAGCCTGGTGCCACGCGCTGATTCAGAAACGCTGGTGGCGGCGGGGACCGATTATTTGCGCCGCTGCGGCCTTCAACACCCGCGCCTGCTCGATCTGGGAACCGGCCCCGGCACGCTTTTATTGTCGCTCCTTCATGACTGCCCGGCGGCTGTGGGCGTCGGGATTGATTGCAATGAGGAGACGCTGCAGACGGCGCGCGGCAACGCGCACGCTTTCGGTGTCGGCGCGCGGGCCCATTTCATGTGCGGCGATTGGACGAAGGCGCTTGCGGCAAGCAAATTTGATCTCATCGTGTCCAATCCACCCTATATCCGTAGCGCCGACATTGCGGGGCTTGCCCGTGAGGTGCGGATCTACGACCCTCATCTGGCGCTCGATGGCGGTATCGACGGCCTTGCGGCTTACCGCCAGATACTGGGGCAGGTGCGTGGCTTCATGCATCCGGCAAGCCTCCTTTTGCTTGAAATTGGCGATGATCAGGATGCGGCGGTCGGGGCGCTTGCCTGCGCTCATGGTCTCGACGTCGCGCCGGATGTCTTGCGCGACCTGAGTGGCCGGGCGCGGGTAATCCATGCCCGCCTGGCGGATGGTACGGGGCCGCAAAAATATGTTTGAAAAAATGACCGGAGGGATTAGTGTCTGTGAAGAATCGGCTCCTATAAACGCGGCGGCATGCTTTGCTTCCGTATTCCGGGACTTGCTTGAGGCGCGCAGATGAGGCAGAAGCCTGGTGCCGCGCGCTCGCACTGACCCGGCCCATCCGCGAAACCGACTATCCGCGAGACCTTGATCGAACCGACAACCCTTCGATGTGATCGAACTCCACTCTGACCGGTAACCGGTAGGTCGTATGGCAGGACACGGGATGTCGTGCCGCAACGGCCTTGCAGTCTGCTGTTGATGTCGAAGCCACAAGTTTTAGGGCGGTCTGAACCTCTCTAAGCATTTTTCTGAATTTTTGCCGTTTTCTAACCGAGGAGCGACTACGCTCATGAGACCTGGCCAGCACAATAACAATAAGCGCATGCGTGGGCGCAATAACAACAATAACAGCAGCAATCACAACCAGAGCAATAATCGTGGCAAAAGCCCGAATCCGTTATCGCGCGTGTATGAATCGAATGGTCCGGATGTTAAAATCCGGGGTACTGTTCATCACGTCATCGAAAAATACATGCAATTGGGGCGCGATGCCCAGGTGTCAGGCGATCGGGTGACTGCCGAAAGCTATTATCAGCATGCGGAGCATTATTTCAGAGTTCTGGTTGCTGCCCAGCAGGCGATTTCGCCGCATCTCGTGCCCTCGATCCGTGTCGATGATCAGCCTTACGATGAAGAGGCCGAGGACCGTGAGGGCGGACAGCGCCCGATGGAGGGTGAGGCAAGCCAGGCGGGCGGCTATCAGGCGCAAGGCGGCAATCAGGGTGATGAGCGCCGTGAGCGTCAGGACTATCAACATTCAGACCAGCAACGTCCCGATCAACGCCCAGACCCGCAGCGTTATGAGGGCCGGGGTCGCCCCTACCAGGATCGCAACTATCAGAACCGGCAGCCGCAGGCGGGGGGCGACAATGCCGACCAGCCTGCCGGAGAGTTCCCGGTGCGCGAAGAAGGGCAAATGCCCGGCGAGCGGCGCGAGCGGGCACCGCGTCCCGAGCGCTTCCGCCGCGAGGAGCCGCGCCGTGACGAGCGCAGCGACGTCATTGCCTCCCCCGAGACTGCCGTCACGGCAGCTCCCGAACCGCCACATGAAAATGAAGTGGTGGGAGAAGGGCGTGAGCCCGGGCTGCCATCCTTCCTGACGCGGGGACGTCGGCGCGGACGGCCTGCCTATCGTCGCGCGGACACGGAGGAGGGCGGAGAAACCGCCGAAGCCCCCGCCAAATTGCCCGATAGCGAATCCGACCTGCCACCTGCCAAATGAGAGTGCTTCGCGGCGTTTTACGCTGGTGTGTCATTGCCTTCTTTGGCGATCATGGTCAGTCTGTCTCCGGCAGCGAGCCGGCCTGATCGCATGACGCGCAGATAGATGCCACAATCGTGATGGGCGAACTGCGCCTCTAGCAGGCGTAGCATGTCGATATCGCGCTCGCCTGATTGCGGGTTAACCTGGGTGGCGGCGCAACGGTCGGTGCGCTTGATGGCGACGAGTTCGGCCTCGCCAATGCGCAGGCGACAGTCGACGAGATCAAACTCCTGCCACGGCTTCAGACCATCCACGTAAATATTGGCGCGAAAGCGCAGCGGGTCGACGGCTTGGCCAGCGATTCGTTCGATCTCACGCAAAGACGCCAAATTGATCAGCGAGACGAATCCCTTCGTGGAATCCATGAAATGATAGCCAGGGGAAGACAGCAGGCGTAAATTTCCACGGGCCTCAGCCCCAAGGGTACTGGTAAGGAACGTTTCAATCATCATGCGGCCGTCGGCGCCTGCCAGGTCTGCTTCGACATGGCGGCCATCGGGCGCACGCAAGGATAAGACCTGGCTTACGTCGTCGTAATGGGATTTGAACCGGGCAAGGGCGCCATTGCGCGCGAGCATCAGGTATCTGATCTTCGGCTGATGGGCGGGGGCCGTTTCATCGAAACCGGAAGGCCCGTTTTCAATCGCAAAAAGGCGATCACCGGGAAAGCATCTGTCGGCCGCAAGCGCGACATCGGCCAAAGGCTGCGGCGAAAATCCCTTGAGCGGATAGCGATAGAGACCGGTGACGGTCGCGATAATCGTCGATATGTCCATGGCAGCGGCCCCCTGTCGCTTGGCCTATCGATCATGGCAGACATTGCCTTGTCCAGCGCAACGTCGGCTGTCACCAGAAGGAAGCGACCATTAGCGACCAGCCGCTCCATCTCGTTTCCGTGTTGCTGCCTTTGGCGCTTGAGCGCCCCTATACCTATGGCGCCAATCAGCCTCTTGCCGCTGGAACACTTGTTGAGGTGCCGCTTGGTCCGCGCCACGTCGTCGGCTGTGTGTGGGATAGCGCGGTGGACGAGATCGAGGCGGGCAGGCTGCGCTTCGTGCGCGGTGTCATCGATGCGCCACCGCTGCCATCCGGCCTCAGGCAGCTCATCAGCTGGATCGCCCGCTGGACGATGGCACCGCTTGGCATGGTGCTGCGCCTTGCTTTGCGGGCGCATGAGGCCGGAGAAAAGACCGCAGCGCCGCCGAAATTGCTGCGCTGGACGGGGGTTGAACCGGCCAAGACGACAGCGGCGCGTCAGCGGGTTATCGCCCTTCTCAGTGATCATCTCGCCCGCCGCAAGGCCGATATTGCGAGCGAGACAGGGGTTTCAGGCGCGGTGATCGAGGCGCTGGTGAAGGCTGGCGTGCTGGAGAGCATCATCGCGCCGCGCCCGCCTTTGCCGCTGCCGCAGGCTGATTTCATGACGCCGCACTTCAATGAGGCCCAGAGCCTGGCAGCCTCCGCCCTGCGCGATATGGTCGCATCTCGCCGGTTTTCCACCGCTCTTTTGCATGGGGTGACGGGGTCAGGCAAAACGGAGGTCTATTTCGAGGCGATTGCAGCCACTTTGCGCCAGGGACGGCAAGCACTGGTTCTCGTTCCCGAAATCGCCCTGACAGGGCAGTTTCTTGATCGTTTCGCCGGCCGCTTCGGCGCACGGCCGGTTGAATGGCATTCGGAGGTGGCTGCAGCGCAACGCCCGCGCCTGTGGCGCGCCGCAGCGTCGGGGGAAGCGCATGTGGTGGTTGGTGCGCGCTCGGCGCTCTTCCTGCCGTTCCGCGCTCTGGGTCTCATCGTCGTTGATGAGGAGCATGATCCAGCCTTCAAGCAGGAAGACGGCGTTGCCTATCATGCGCGTGACATGGCGGTGGTGCGTGGGCGCATCGAGCAAATTCCGGTTGTTCTGGCGTCTGCAACGCCATCGCTTGAGACGTATGTGAACGCCGATATGGGACGCTACAACCGCATCGCGCTGGCGCAGCGCTACGGCGCGCGGGCGCTGCCGCACCTGAAAGCGATTGACCTCAGGCGTGATCCACCTGCCAAGGGTCGCTGGCTGTCGCCGGTGCTGGTGGATGCGCTGGCCGGGCGACTGGCGCGCGGTGAACAGGCGCTTCTCTTCCTCAACCGTCGCGGCTATGCGCCGCTCACCCTGTGCCGGGCCTGCGGCTATCGCTTCGGCTGCCCGTCATGCAGCGCGTGGCTGGTCGATCATCGTTTTCGCCGTGAGCTGCAATGCCATCATTGTGGCTATGCACAACCCGTCCCGTCCGCCTGTCCGTCATGCGGCGTTGCTGACAAGCTGGTGGGTGTGGGGCCAGGTGTGGAGCGGGTGGCGGAAGAGCTGGCGCAGCGATTCCCAGCCGCCCGGCTGTCGATCCTGTCCAGCGATATGGCGGGCGGTCTGGCGCGGCTTAAAAGCGAGATTGGCGCGATCGAGCGCGGCGAGGTTGATCTCATCATCGGTACCCAGCTGGTTGCCAAGGGGCATCATTTTCCTGGGCTGACGCTGGTTGGCATCATCGATGCCGATATCGGCCTTGCTTCGGGTGATCCACGGGCAGCCGAGCGCACGTTCCAGCTTCTGCATCAGGTGGTGGGCCGGGCGGGGCGGGGTGAGATTGCCGGAGAAGCGCTGGTGCAGACGCACGCACCCGAGCATCCGGTGATGGCTGCGCTCCTCACGGGAGACGCTGATCTCTTCCTGCAGCGGGAGGCGGAGCAACGGCAATTGGCTGGTCTGCCGCCCTTTGGTCGCCTCGCCTCGCTGCTGATTTCGGGGCCTGACAGCGCGGCCGCACGTGCCCATGCGCGCGCGCTTGCACGCTCAGCACCACCTGACGGCGCGGTCAGAGTTCTGGGCCCGGCCGAAGCGCCGCTTGCCCTGCTGCGCGGGCGCCATCGGTTCCGCCTGCTCCTCAAAGCCCCGCGGGCTTATGATCTCCAGAGCTATATTCACAGCTGGCTTGCGGCGGCACCCCGACCGTCCGGCCGTCTCAGGGTGAGCGTGGACATTGATCCGCAGAGTTTTCTGTGAGGCGCGAGATTTGGCGGAATTGTTGGCACGCCGGCATTTTTAGCCCGGTTGCGCCGCCCAAACATGCATGCTAGAGCACGCGCGCTTTGACAGGCGGACGGGGTTTTCCCCGGCTGACGTTAAATGACATTCTTTCAAGCCCTCCGAGGATGAAAGCACGCGCTTGACGCGGGTCGTCTACCTTGGAGCCGGGCGATTTTTCAGTGGGTTGGCCGTCTGATGGATTCCGTAGCTGGCGATCATAATCCGGGTTCTGGGGTGGCTGGCCGCTATGCGCGCGCCCTGTTTGAACTGGCGGAATCAGCCAAGGCGAGCGAAGCAACGCTCGACGAGCTTGAGATATTCGCGCGCGCCCTGCATGAGAGCAGCGATCTGCAGAGGCTGGTGACATCTCCGCTCTTTTCCAGCGAGGCACAGCTTGCTGCGCTGCAGGCACTTCTGCCCAAATTCGGCATCGGCGCGCTTGCGGGGAATTTTCTTAAGCTTCTTGCCCGCAACCGCCGTCTTTTTATTGTAGAGAGTGCGATTGCGTCGTTTCGCGCCCTGCTGGCGCAAAAGCGCGGGACAACGGTCGCCGATGTCGTCCTGGCTGAGCCGTTGAATGACGCGCGCGCGAGCGCTCTCAAGGCCGCCATCAGTCAGGCGCTGGGCAAGGATGTCACCCTCAACACCAGGATCGATCCGTCCCTGATCGGCGGGCTCACCGTCAAGGTCGGCAGCCGCATGATCGATACCTCCCTTAAAACCAAATTGTCGCAGCTCAAGATTGCATTGAAAGAGGTCCGCTGATGGACATTCGCGCCGCTGAAATCACTTCCATCCTCAAAGAACAGATCCGCAATTTCGGCGAGGCCGCCGAGGTCGCCGAGGTCGGTCGCGTGCTGTCGGTTGGCGATGGTATCGCGCGCGTCTACGGCCTCGACAACGTCCAGGCCGGCGAGATGGTGGAATTTCCCGGCGGCATCAAGGGCATGGCGCTCAATCTCGAAAGCGACAATGTCGGTTGCGTGATCTTCGGGGCTGACCGCGAGATCAGCGAAGGCGATACGGTGAAGCGCACTGGTGCCATCGTTGACGTGCCGGTCGGCAAGGGGCTGCTTGGCCGCGTGGTTGACGCGCTCGGCAATCCGATCGATGGCAAGGGACCGATTGTCGCCTCTGAGCGCAAGCGCGTCGACGTCAAGGCACCCGGCATCATTCCCCGCCGCTCGGTTCATGAGCCCATGCAGACCGGCCTCAAGGCCATTGATGCGCTCATCCCGATCGGGCGCGGACAGCGCGAGTTGATCATCGGCGACCGTCAGACCGGCAAGACGGCGGTGGCGCTTGACGCCATCCTCAACCAGAAGCCGATCAATCAGGGGACGGATGAGCAGGCCAAGCTCTATTGCGTCTATATCGCCATCGGCCAGAAGCGCTCCACCGTTGCCCAGCTCGTCAAGGTGCTGGAAGAAAACGGGGCGCTGGAATATTCAGTGATCGTCGCGGCAACCGCTTCCGACGCCGCGCCCATGCAGTTCCTGGCGCCGTTCACAGGTTGCACGATTGGCGAATATTTCCGTGACAACGGCATGCACGCGCTGTGCGTCTATGATGATTTGTCGAAGCAGGCGGTTGCCTACCGCCAGATGTCGCTGCTGCTGCGCCGCCCGCCGGGCCGCGAGGCCTATCCGGGCGATGTGTTCTATCTCCATTCGCGCCTGCTGGAGCGGGCGGCGAAGCTCAATGCCGATCACGGCTCGGGCTCGCTCACCGCGCTGCCGATCATCGAGACGCAGGCCAATGACGTCTCGGCCTATATTCCGACCAATGTGATTTCGATCACCGATGGCCAGATCTTCCTTGAAACGAACCTCTTCTTCCAGGGCATCCGCCCGGCGGTCAATGTCGGTCTTTCGGTGTCACGTGTCGGCTCGGCAGCGCAGATCAAAGCGATGAAGCAGGTCGCTGGCGCCATCAAGGGTGAGCTTGCGCAATATCGCGAAATGGCGGCGTTCGCCCAGTTCGGTTCCGATCTTGACGCGGTGACCCAGCGGCTGCTGGCGCGCGGCGCGCGCCTCACCGAATTGCTGAAGCAGGCGCAGTTCTCGCCGCTTAAGGTGGAGGAGCAGGTGGTGGTGATCTTCGCTGGCACTCAGGGCTTCCTTGATCCGCTGCCGGTTAACAAGGTCGGCGCCTTTGAAACGGGTCTGCTGCGTGCGATCCGTGGTTCGAACCCGGAAATCCTCGACGAGATCCGCACCAAGAAAGAAATTTCCGACGATCTGCGCGGTCGATTGAAAAGCGCCATCGACGGCTTTGCCAAGAGTTTTGCCTAAACAAGCCGCCCACTGATGAAATCAGCGCCTCGATATGGGTCGAGGGCTATTACAGGAGAGACCAATGTCACGTTTGATCGTCGGTATTGCTGTTACCCTGCTTGCATTGACCAGCCTGTCGGTTGCCCAGACCCCGCCCGCCCCGCCGCCGCCCTACGGGTTGTCAATCGCGCTTGATGCGGCAAGGAAGATGGTTGACGCTGCAGAGGCTGAAGCGAAGAAAAACAATTGGAACGTTGTCATCTCGGTCGTTGATACGGGTGGCCATCCCATCTATCTGCGCCGCCTTGATGGAGCGCAGACGGCGAGCGTCGTGATTGCCCAGGGCAAGGCGTCGACGGCTGTTGCCTTCCGCCGCCCGACGAAAGCGCTCGAGGATGGCCTGCAGCAATCGTCGCGCATTCTGGCGGTTCCCGGCGCCATGCCGCTTGAAGGCGGTTTGCCGATTGTCGTCGATGGCAAGATCATCGGCGGTATCGGCGTGTCAGGTGTTCTGTCTTCACAAGATGCAATAATCGCTATGGCTGGCATTGCCGCACTCAAGTAAATCGGGAACCAGGACCGCTTTATGGCCTCGTTAAAGGACCTTCGCCTGCGTATCGCCTCGGTTAAGGCGACGCAGAAAATCACCAAGGCGATGCAATTGGTCGCCGCTGCCAAGCTGCGCAAGGCACAGCTTGCAGCGGAGGCCGCGCGCCCCTATGCCGAGCGCATGGAGAAAGTGCTCTACGGCCTGTCTTCGACGCTCAAATCCTCACCCGGTGCGCCGCGCCTGCTGGCGGGCACGGGCGCCAGCAAGGTCCACCTACTGATTGTCTGCACGGCTGAGCGCGGGCTGTGCGGCGGGTTCAACAATTCCATCGTCAGGATCGCCCGCGAGCGGGCGTTCGCCCTGTCATCCGAAGGCAAGGACGTCAAGATCCTGTGCGTCGGCAAGAAGGGCAATGATGCGCTGCGGCGCAATTTTGCCAGCTGGATCGTCGGACTGGTTGAACTGCGTGGCGTCAAGCAGATCGGTTATGTGAATGCCGATGAGGTTGGCAAGCGCGTGCTTGCCATGTTCGAGGCTGGGGAATTCGATATCGCCACGCTCTTTTACGCACGCTTCAAATCGGTGATTTCGCAGATCCCGACGGCAACGCAGATCATCCCGGTCGAAGTGCCGGCGGATGCGGCGGTCAAGAGCGACGGGGCTGCCTATGAGTATGAACCGGATGAAACGGCGATCCTGAGTGATCTTCTGCCGCGTAACATATCGGTGCAGATCTTCCGGGCGATGCTTGAAAACGCCGCCTCCGAACAGGGTGCTCGCATGAGCGCCATGGATAACGCCACGCGCAATGCCGGCGACATGATCCGCAAGCTGACACTCACCTATAACAAGACGCGTCAGGCGCAGATTACCAAGGAACTCATCGAAATCGTCTCGGGCGCTGAAGCGCTCTGATCAAGTCTTATGTGAGGATTGAACCATGGCTACAGCCACCGCCGCCCACGGCAGAATCGCTCAAGTCATCGGCGCCGTCGTCGACGTGCAGTTTGACGGCGATCTGCCGCAGATTCTGAACGCGCTCGAAACCAGCAATCTCGGCAACCGCCTGGTTCTGGAAGTCGCCCAGCATCTGGGCGAGAACACGGTGCGCTGCATCGCCATGGATTCGACTGAAGGTCTGGTGCGTGGCCAGCCGGTGACCAACACCGGATCGCCGATCGAGGTGCCGGTGGGCGAGGGGATGCTCGGACGCATCGTTAACGTCATCGGTGAGCCGGTCGACGAAGCCGGCCCGGTCAAGCACACGGTCAAGCGCGCCATCCATCAGCCGGCGCCGGAATTCGTCGACCAGTCAACGGAAGCGCAGATTCTTGAAACCGGCATCAAGGTCGTCGATCTGCTGGCGCCTTATGCGAAGGGCGGCAAGATCGGACTCTTCGGTGGGGCTGGCGTCGGCAAGACGGTGCTCATCCAGGAGCTGATCAACAACATCGCCAAGGCCCATGGCGGCTTTTCGGTGTTCGCCGGCGTTGGCGAGCGCACGCGCGAGGGCAACGACCTTTACCACGAGTTCATCGAATCGGGTGTCAACAAGAAGGGCGGCGGCGAGGGTTCGAAATGCGCGCTTGTCTATGGCCAGATGAACGAGCCGCCGGGTGCGCGCGCGCGCGTCGGCCTCACTGGCCTCACGGTTGCCGAATATTTCCGCGACCAGGGTCAGGACGTGCTGTTCTTCGTCGACAACATCTTCCGCTTCACCCAGGCTGGTTCGGAAGTGTCGGCCTTGCTCGGCCGCATTCCCTCCGCGGTCGGCTATCAGCCGACGCTCGCCACCGACATGGGCGCGCTGCAGGAGCGTATCACCACCACGACCAAGGGCTCGATCACCTCGGTGCAGGCGATCTACGTGCCAGCCGACGATCTGACCGATCCGGCGCCCGCGACCTCGTTTGCGCATCTTGATGCCACCACGGTTCTCAACCGGGCGATTGCTGAAAAGGGTATTTACCCTGCGGTCGATCCTCTCGATTCAACCTCGCGCATGCTGGAGCCGCGGGTCATCGGTGATCGTCATTACGGGGTGGCGCGCCGGGTGCAGGAAATTCTCCAGCGCTACAAGGCGCTGCAGGATATCATCGCCATTCTCGGCATGGATGAGCTGTCGGAAGAGGACAAGATCGCGGTTGCGCGCGCCCGCAAGATCGAGCGCTTCCTGTCGCAACCCTTCTTCGTCGCCGAAGTCTTCACCGGTTCGCCCGGCAAATATGTGAAGGTCGAGGATACCATCAAGGGCTTTGAAGGCCTGTGCGATGGCAAGTATGACCATCTGCCGGAAGCGGCCTTCTACATGGTCGGCACCATCGAGGAAGCCGTCGAGAAGGCGCAGAAGCTCGCCGCTGCGGCGTAAGGACGGAAACGACCAATGGCGGATGCCTTCAAATTTGAACTCGTCTCGCCGGAACGTCTGGTTCTGGCTGTTGATGCGCGCTCCGTCGTTGTGCCGGGCAGCGAAGGCGAAATGACCGTACTCGCCCGGCATGCGCCGCTGATGTCGACGCTGCGCCCGGGCGTGCTGGTGGTTGAGGGCGATGGCGGTACGCGGCGCATTTTCGTTGGTGGCGGGTTTGCTGAAGTAGGCGCCCAGGGTCTGACGATCCTGGCCGAGGATGCGGTGGCGGTAGAGGATATCGATCGCGCGAAGCTCGAACAGGACATCCGCAACGGCGAAGAGGATGTGCGTGACGCCAAGAGCGAGGATGCGCGGCGGATGGCGATGATGAAAGTCGAGCGATTGAAAGGCATGGCGGCTGTCGTTTGAGGCGCGCCATCGCCGGTGGCCAGGGCGCTTGTGAGCGCCCCTTTTTTTAACGCCACCCGTCAACCTTGCCTGTGCTAGAGGCCTGGACGGTCGCTCATTGCTGCTGATCTTCAAGCGTCATGGCCGCCCCTCTGGCGGCGATCATGATGGTTGGCGTGTTGGTGTTGCCCGATGTGATGGTTGGCATGATGGAGGCGTCGATCACCCGCAGGCCGCTCATGCCGATGACACGCAGACGCTCATCGACGACTGCCAGCGGATCGCTCGCCAATCCCATCTTCGCGGTACCCACCGGATGGAAGATCGTGGTGCCGATATCGCCGGCAGCTCGCGCCAGGCTCGCCGCGTCATCACCCACATCCGCGCCGGGGAGCCGCTCTTTCGGTTGAAAGCGCGCCAGCGCCTTTTGCTGCATGAGGCGGCGGGTGAGGCGGATGGCATCTGCCGCCACCTGCCGATCCTCGTCGGTTGACAGGTACCGGGGAGCGATCAGCGGTTTGTCGAGCGGATCGGCCGAGCGCACACGGATGGTGCCGCGCGAGGTCGGGCGCAGATTGCAGGCCGAGACGGTGATCGCTGGAAAGCGATGCAGCGGATCACCGAATTTGTCGAGCGACAGCGGCTGGACATGAAACTGGATGTTGGGGCGCTCATGGGTGGCGGAGGAGCGGGTGAAGATACCAAGCTGCGAGGGGGCCATGGTGAGCGGGCCGCGCTGGAAGAGCGCATAGTCAAGCCCCATGCGCGCGCGCCCGATCAGCGAATGATAGGTCTCGTTCAACGTCCTGACATTGTCTACTTCATAAATGGCGCGCTGCTGAAGATGATCCTGGAGATTGCGTCCGACACCCTGGCGATCAAGCTTGACGTCGATACCAACTGCGCGCAACCACTCCCCCGGTCCGATCCCGGAGAGGTGCAGAAGCTGGGTCGAGCCGACCGAGCCGGCGCACAAAATCACTTCACGGCTTGCCTGCGCCTCACTCACCTGACCGTTATGGCGATAGCGCACGCCCGCCGCCCTGCCGCGATCGATGATGATCTGTTCAGCCAGCACGTTTGTCTGCACCAGCAGATTTTGCCGGGCGAGGACGGGCTTCAGAAAGCCGCGGGCGGCCGACCATCTGACACCGCGCTTCTGATTGACATGAAAGGTGCCGACGCCCTCATTGTCACCCGTGTTGAAATCACCCGTGCGCGGTACGCCCATTTCAGTGGCAGCGTCCGCCACCGCGTCGAGAATATCCCAGCGCAGGCGGGCCTGCTCCACCCGCCATTCTCCCCCTTTGCCATGATAGGCGGTGTCGCCCAGAAAATGATCGTCGAGCCGGCGAAACTCGGGCAGAACGTCCTCCCATCCCCAGCCGGTCAGACCAAGCTGGCGCCAATGGTCGTAATCGGCCGCCTGGCCGCGCATCGAGATCATGGCGTTGATAGCGGACGAGCCGCCGATGACCTTGCCGCGCGGGTAGGCGAGAGAGCGGCCGTTGAGGCCGGGTTCGGCCTCGGTCCTGAACATCCAGTCAGCGCGGGGATTGCCGATGGCAAAAAGATAGCCGACGGGAATGTGGAACCATATCCAGTTGTCGCTGCCACCTGCCTCCAACAGAAGGACGCGATTACGTGGATCAGCCGAAAGCCGGTTCGCGACCACGCAGCCGGCAGAACCCGCGCCGATGACGATGTAGTCAAAAGCCGGCGCGGCCATTGCCTCAGCCCATCGTCGGGATGACGAAGCTTGCGCCGTCCTTGATGCCCGATGGCCAGCGCGAGGTGACGGTCTTGGTCTTGGTGTAGAAGCGGATTGAATCGGGTCCGTGCTGATTGAGATCGCCAAAGCCCGAGCGCTTCCAGCCGCCAAACGTATAATAGGCAAGCGGTACAGGAATCGGCACGTTGATGCCGACCATGCCGACATTGACCCTCGCGGCAAAATCGCGCGCCGCATCGCCGTCGCGAGTGAAGATGGCAACGCCATTGCCCAGTTCATGGTCGTTGGCCAGTTGCAGCCCTTCGTTGTAATCCCTGGCGCGCACCACGGAGAGGACGGGCCCGAAAATCTCCTCTTTGTAGATGCGCATGTCAGACGTCACGTCGTCAAACAGGCAGCCGCCCATGTAGAAGCCGTTCTCGTAACCCTGCATCTTGAAATCACGGCCATCGACGGCAAGCCGCGCGCCCTCTTTCACTCCCAGATCGACATAGGCCTTCACCTTGTCGAGATGGGCCTTGGTGACGAGTGGTCCAAGATCGGCGGAGGGGTCGGTCGATGGGCCGATTTTCAGACTTTCGACGCGCGGCACCAGGCGGCGCATCAATTCGTCGGCCGCCTTCTGGCCGACCGGCACGGCGACCGAGATGGCCATGCAACGCTCGCCGGCAGACCCGTAGCCGGCGCCAATCAGCGCATCGGCTGCCTGATCCATATCCGCATCCGGCATGACGATCATGTGGTTCTTGGCGCCGCCGAAGCACTGGACGCGCTTACCCGTGGCGCTGGCGCGGGAGTAGATATATTCGGCGATCATGGTTGAACCGACGAAGCCTACCGCCCTGATCTCGGGATGATCGAGGATGGCGTCGACCGCTTCCTTGTCGCCGTTCACGACGTTCAGCACACCTGGTGGCAGGCCGGCATCGATCAACAATTCTGCAAGGCGCATCGGCACGCCGGGATCGCGCTCGGACGGCTTCAGGATGAAGGCATTGCCACAGGCCAGCGCCGGAGCGAATTTCCACATCGGGATCATGGCCGGAAAGTTGAAGGGTGTTATACCAGCCACCACGCCCAGGGGTTGGCGCATGGAATAAATATCAATGCCGGGGCCGGCCCCTTCCGTATATTCCCCCTTCATCAGATGCGGAATGCCGATGGCAAATTCCACCACTTCGACGCCACGCTGGATGTCGCCTCTGGCATCAGGAATGGTCTTGCCATGCTCGCGCGCGAGCAACTCGGCCAGTTCGTCATTGTTGCGGGCGACGAGATCGAGGAATTTCATCAGCACGCGGGCACGACGCTGCGGGTTGGTGGCAGCCCATCCCTTCTGTGCCTCAGCGGCGTTCGTCACTGCAGCGGCAAGCTCGGCCTTTGATGCCAGCGCGACCTTGCCGATGACATCGCCTGTCATCGGTTGGAAAATCTCAGCGTAGCGGTTCGAGGTGCCGGCAACATGTTTGCCGCCAATGAAATGGCCGACGGTGCGCATGGGTGTTTCCTGTTTCGGGTTTCTTATGATTCAATTGTCGATGGTTCAGGCCCAAGTTTCAACCTCGCTTTTGGCGCCAGGGCAAGAAGGATTGCGCCGCCGACATAGCGTTGGGGCACTTGCGATAGGGGTGTCTCCATCAGGGGTCCGTGCGCGCAAGCAGCGGATGACCGAGATCGCCAGCGCCCCGGTCGGTTCACGATGATGGGGCGGCCGGGGATGCCGGTGCGGTTGCCTGGTCCATTTGCTGGTGGCACTGTTTTGGAATGAACGGGACGGCACAATTGCCGCAATTTACCTCAAATGAACGAAAATGATCATTTTCTGCCGTCTAGGCTGAGGAAATGCGCGTATTTGCCGGATGATCTTGGTCATAGGATTAATGTCATTGTTATGTTGCGCTGCACAAATATTTCACTTGCCGTTCATGCGGTGAAGCACAATATGACGTCAGGGGAATCGCCACGGGTTCAGATCGACACGAGGATATCGTGAGGAGTTTGCAATGCCGGGTAGTTTTATTGGACGTGGCGCCATCAGGCGCCTGTGGCCTGCTGATCGTGAGGCGTTCGCCGCTCATTTGCTCAGACTAGATAGCGACAGCCGCAGAAAACGTTTCCAGGGTTTCGTTTCAAACAGTTTTCTCCAAGGTTACGCCGAGCGCTCGATCAAGACACTGACCGTCTTTTACGGGTATTTCGACGCTGGCACTTTGCGGGCGGTGGCGGAACTGCATCTCATCCACCCGTCATGGCCAGCGCAGGCGGAGGCCGCGTTCAGTGTCGAGGCGTCTTATCAGGAGCATGGGATCGGCACTGAGCTTTTCAAGCGGATTATCGATGCCGCGCGCAATCGCTCGGTGAGCGATGTCACCTTTCACTGCCTGACCAGCAATTCGGCGATGCGTGGCCTGTGCAAGAAATTCGGCGGCAAAATCGTCTTCGATCAGGACGAGGCGGTTGGCACCATTCCCTCATCCATGCCAACGCCGATGTCCCTCATGCGCGAGGCGATCAGCGGCAGCGTGGGAATTGCCAAGGCGATGCTCGACGAGGAATTGCGGCTCATCAAGGCGGCGGGCTAGACCCGCCGCTCCACCATCATCTTCTTGATCTCGGCAATCGCCTTGGCCGGATTGAGCCCCTTGGGGCAGGCCTGGGCGCAGTTCATGATGGTGTGGCAGCGATAGAGGCGGAAGGGATCCTCAAGATTATCGAGGCGCTCGCCGGTCGCTTCATCGCGGCTGTCGATCAGCCAGCGATAGGCCTGCAGCAGGACGGCTGGGCCGAGATAGCGGTCGCCATTCCACCAATAGCTCGGGCAGGAGGTGGAACAGCAGGCACACAGGATGCACTCGTAAAGCCCGTCAAGCTTCTCGCGCTCCTGGCGCGATTGCAGCCATTCCTTTTCAGGCTCCGGCGAAACAGTATGAAGCCAGGGTTCGATGGAGGCGTGCTGGGCATAGAAATTGGAGAGGTCCGGCACCAGATCCTTGATCACCGGCATGTGGGGCAGCGGGTAGATGGTGATGGGGGCTTTCACCTCGTCCATGCCGCGCGTACAGGCGAGCGTGTTGGCGCCACCGATATTCATGGCGCAGGAGCCACAAATACCCTCACGACACGAGCGGCGGAAGGTGAGGCCCGGATCAATCTTGTTCTTGATCCAGATAAGGGCGTCCAGCACCATCGGCCCGCAATCATCGCGATCGACCAAATAGGTGTCGAGCCGCGGATTTGATTCCCCGTCCGGATCGTAGCGGTAGATGCGGAATTCGGTGGTGCGGGTGGCGTTGGCCGGCTTCGGCCAGGTCTTGCCGGCAACGACACGGGAATTGCGGGGGAGGGTGAATTCAGCCATTTCAATCGTCGTCCTGATCTACCAAGGCAGTCATAAGATCGTTGTTTTCCTCAATCCGCAGCATGCGGATGTCCCGGACTGAGGCCGTAAACCAGGGAAAGCGTTTAGCAAGGCGCTGTACGACGCGGACGCAGCGGACCGCATCGACGCTGTCGTCTCCGAAGTAACCGCTGCCCTGCACCCACTCAAACCCTCGTGATGTCAGATAAGTACGAACGTCTGAATACGCGTTGTTCCACGATGTATTCGGATAGATCTGCTTCAGCGTGTCGGTGTCGAGACCAAAGATAATCGCGTACATGCGTCCTCCACGCTGCCGATTATGGCCAAGAGCTGCACGTGTTGCCACTACTGCCACTCCTTTAAATCAATCCTCAATACACGCGCGCCTTTGGCGCGATATATTCGATGTCGTTTGACATCGTGTAAGTGTGGACGGGGCGATAATCGATGGCGACTTTCTTTGTCCTGTCGTCAGCCCAGCACAAAGTGTGTTTCATCCAGTTCTTGTCATCGCGCTCGGCATAATCCTCACGCGCATGCGCGCCACGGCTCTCGGTACGGTTGACGGCTGATTCGAGCGTCACTACCGCCTGGGCGATGAGATTGTCGAATTCGAGCGTCTCGATGAGATCGGAATTCCAGATGAGCGAGCGGTCGGTGGTGCGAATGTCATCAGCGCCCGACCAGACCTTGTGGATCTTGCTGTTGCCGGCCGCCAGCGTTTCGCCGGTGCGGTAGACAGCGCAATCAGCCTGCATGATCGCCTGCATCTCGGCGCGCAATTCGGCGGTGGGTGTGGCGCCCGAGGCATGGCGGAAGCGGTCGAGGCGCTCGATGGCGAGTTGCCCGTCCTTTGCGGACAATTCCGGCTGCTTCTCGCCAGGCTTGATCGCTTCAGCGCAGCGCAGGCCGGCGGCGCGGCCAAAGACCACGAGATCGATCAGCGAGTTCGAGCCGAGCCGATTGGCGCCGTGGACCGACACGCAGGCCGCCTCGCCAATCGCCATCAGGCCGGGGACGACGGCGTCCGGATCGCCGTCCTTTTTCGTCAGCACCTCGCCATGATAATTGGTGGGAATGCCGCCCATATTATAGTGGACGGTTGGAATGACCGGGATCGGTTCGCGGGTTACATCGACGCCGGCGAAAATCTTGGCGCTTTCGGAGATGCCCGGCAGGCGCTCATGCAGGATTTTCGGATCGAGGTGGTCAAGATGCAGGAAGATGTGATCCTGCTTCTTGCCGACACCGCGCCCCTCGCGGATTTCCATGGTCATGGCGCGCGAGACGACGTCACGCGAGGCGAGGTCCTTGGCCGATGGCGCGTAGCGTTCCATGAAGCGCTCGCCAGCCGAATTGGTGAGATAGCCGCCTTCGCCGCGCGAGCCTTCGGTGATGAGGCAGCCGGCGCCGTAAATGCCGGTTGGGTGGAACTGCACGAATTCCATGTCCTCCAGCGGCAGGCCGGCGCGCAGCACCATGGCGTTGCCATCGCCGGTGCAGGTATGGGCGGAGGTTGCCGAGAAATAGGCACGACCATAGCCGCCGGTCGCCAGGATGGTGCGGGCGGCTCGGAAGCGGTGCAGCGTGCCATCATCCATTTTCAGGGCGACGACGCCGCGACAGGCGCCTTCCTCGTCCATGATGAGGTCGATGGCGAAATACTCGATGAAGAAATCGCACTGATTGCGCAGCGATTGACCGTAAAGCGTGTGGAGAATGGCATGGCCGGTGCGGTCGGCGGCAGCGCAGGTGCGTTGCGCCGTGCCCTTGCCGTAATTGATGGTCATGCCGCCAAAGGGGCGCTGGTAGATCTTGCCTTCCTCGGTGCGCGAGAACGGCACGCCCCAATGGTCAAGCTCGTAGACGGCGGCAGGCGCGTTGCGCACAAGGTATTCAATCGAATCCTGATCGCCCAGCCAGTCCGCGCCTTTCACCGTATCGTACATGTGAAAGCGCCAGTCATCCTCGCCCATATTGCCAAGCGCTGCCGAGATGCCGCCCTGCGCTGCCACTGTATGGGAGCGGGTGGGAAAAACCTTGGTGATGCAGGCCGTTTTGAGGCCGGCTTCGGAGCAGCCGACCGCTGCCCGCAAGCCCGCACCGCCCGCGCCCACCACCACCACGTCGAAGGTGTGATCGATAAAGCGGTAGGCCTTGCCATTGGTCATCGGGGTCGCCTTGCCGTTTGCATGTCCGTCGGCCATGAGAGTTCTCCGAGCTGCTTCAGACGCCGAAGCTGAGTTTTAATATGGAAAAAACGGCCGCCAGCCCGACGATGATGGCAAAAAAGGTATTGGCCACAATGGCAAAGATCCTGGCGCCTTCGCCGTGAATGTAGTCCTCGATGATGACCTGCATGCCAAGACGCATGTGGATGACACCCGACAGAACCACCAGCAATAGCACGATGGCGATGAGAGGATGGGCGACAAGAGCGCGCGCCTCGGCATGGGATTTGCCGATGCCGATGATCAGAATGACGATGAAGGCGAGCAAGAGCGGGATGTTGGCGATTGCCGTCAGGCGCTGCTGCCAGAAATGATCCGAGCCGGTCCTGGAAGAACCAAGTCCGCGAACCTTGCCGAGCGGGGTGCGCATGGGTGCGGTCATGATGGTGATCTCCTCAGCGGACGATGAAGACAATTGCCCAGACGGCAAGTGTCAGCAGGAGAGCAATGAGCCAGCCGGCCGCAGCCAGACGCCTGGCGGCAGCGACCGACAGGCTGGCGCCGGTATCCCAGATGAGGTGGCGCAAGCCGCCCATCATGTGCTGCATCAGGGCCCAGGTGTAGGCAAACAGGATCAGCAGGCCGAGAGGGCTGCCAGCCAGTTTGGCGAAGGTGGCGTAGGCTTGAGGCCCGCTGGCTAATGCCAAAAGCCAAAAAACCACCAGGCAGGTGCCAAAATAAAGGCCGGCGCCGGTAATGCGGTGGACGATGGATGAGGCCATCAGCAGGCTGAAGCGATAGATCTGCAGATGCGGAGACAGAGGGCGTGAAGCTGGCAGAACCGATCTGGACATAGCAAGGGTAACCCTTCGAGGACAACAAACCCATGTCGCGCCGCCCGGTTCGCGTCAATGCGACAAAGGCTGCATAGGTCAAGGCGTCAGCCGAGCGGCGATGGGGCCAGGGCCGCGTATTGTACAAAACCGGCCATATACCGATCGTGACTCCGACAAAAGCAACGTCACCACTAGCGCTAACCCCGTTAGGGACGGCTGGCAACGCAGTAATGCTGCTTAAAGCATAATGAAGGATAGGGATGCGTCTGTTTATCTGCCGTTCATGCAGTCTCATCGTAAATATACGCATCTCTGGGCTGGAGAGCGAGTGATGTTGATGGCTGCAAGCGGTTGGCTTAAATTTGTGAGGCTGAGAATAGCCCTGCTGCTGGCTCTGGGGTGTCTGTCGGCCATTCATGCTGCGGCCGATGCCAGCGAAACGTGGATGTTTCCATCGGGCGGCTTTCAACGCCGTGTCGTGATTGATCGCCTGCAAGGGGAGCAGGCGCGCCCGCTCGTCATCGTTCTCCATGGCAATGCACAGCGGCCCGAGGATGTGCGCGGGCGAATGACCTGGCAGGATCTGGTCGCCAAGGGCGAGATTGTCGCCGCCTTTCCCGAAGGCATCAATCTGGCGTGGATGGACGGGCGGGCGCCGGAGGCCTTCCTTGGCCGGCGCCCCGTAGCCGGCGTGGATGATGTCGCGTTTCTTGTTTCGCTGGTCGATCATCTGGCTGGAGAAGGGATCGTTGATCGCAAACGCGTCTTTGTCACCGGCCTGTCGAATGGCGGCCTCATGACGTACAGGCTGCTGTGCGAGCGGGCGGATGTATTTGCCGGCGGTGCGGCGATTGCCGCCAGCCTGTGGCCGGGTCTGGCGCAGACATGCCATCCGCAGCAGCCGCGGCCAATTCTGGTTATGAACGGGACGAATGATGGCGTCATCCCTTATGACGCTACTGACCCGGCGTCGATCACTCGCGGCAAGGTCTATACCGTTGGCACACAGGAAACCGTGGCGCATTGGCGCCGGGCCAATGGCTGTGTCGATGACATGGCTGCCCGGGCGATGGCGGATACCGATCCGAGCGATCAGTCAACAGTGACGCATATCGTGTGGAAATGCCCGCCGGGCAAGGCAGTTGAACTTTACCGCATCAATGGTGGCGGTCACCGTATACCGGCGCTTGCCGCGACGTTGCAGCGTGCCGGCATCGACATCCATTCCGGGGGTCAGAATCTCGACATTGATTCGGCGCATGAAATCTGGCGGTTCTTTTCCAGGTCGACGCCGGATGTGGTGGCTCAGCGTCGGGGCATCAACACCCAATAGTCGAGATCAAGGACGATGGCGGGGTCATACTGATCTTTATCGTCGCGTTTGGGGAAATCAGCGCAGGGACGATTTTTTGTGGCGATCAGGCGCAGGCGCAGCGCGCCGACATCGCGGCGATCCGGCACCTCGGCCTTGTCGAGAATGCGCGTCCACGCAAACACCGTATCGCCGGCAAAGATCGGCGCTACATGGCGCCCGCCATTGATGGCGGCTATGCAAAAGGCATTTGCCAGCCCGTTGAACGAGAGCGCCCGGGCGATGGCGATGACATGGCCGCCATAGACCAGTCGGCGGGCGAAGCGATTTTGTGATTCGCTGTGCTGGTTGAAATGAACCCGCGCCGTGTTCTGGTAGAGGCGGGTGGCGAGCTGGTGCTCGGCCTCCTCCACGGTCATGCCATCGACATGGTCGATCTTTTCACCGATGGTGTAATCATCCCAGGTGTAGGGCTGGCCGGCGCGTACGTAATCGTAATTCTCCATCGCCAGCCGCGGCAGCACCTCGGCGAAATGGTCGGGCCTGACGAATGATGGCAGGGTGGGGATCAGCGGCTGGGGAGCGGGTGATGCCTTGTCGCGCTTGCGCACCATCACCCAGCGCACATAGTCAAGCACTGGCGTGCCATCCTCCTTGAACCCCTGGCTCCTGACATAGACGACGCCGGTTTCGCGGTTGGAATTTTCCTTCAGACCGATGATTTCGGAGCGCGCGTGGAGCGTCTCGCCGGCATAGACCGGGCCGAGGAAACGGCAGGCGGCATAGCCGAGATTAGCAACGGCGTTGAGGGAGATGTCAGGAACGGTCTTGCCGAAGACGACGTTGAAGACAAGCATGTCATCGAGCGGGCTTTGCGCATAGCCGATGGCGCGCGCGAAGGCTTGCGAGGACGTGACGGCAAAGCGGCTGCCATAGAGGGCAGTCGCCAGCGTCGCATCTGCTTCGCCCAGCGTACGCGGGGTGGCGTGATGGATGATGTCGCCGTGGTGAAACTCCTCGAAGAAGCGGCCCGACTCCGTCTTGTCGCTGCGGCTTGGTTGCATGACAGCGCTCTCCCTTCACGCCGCCCGGGCGGCGATGGCATCAGCGATGGCGACGATGCGCGTGGCGATCTCGGCATGGAGCCGCTCGACCATTTTGCCCTCAACCGTCAGCACGCCTTTACCTTTCGCCTCGGGCGCGGCGAAGGCGGCGATGATCTGCCGGGCCAACGCCACTTCATCGGCAGCGGGCGCGAACGCCTCATTGGCAATGGCGATCTGGTCGGGATGGATCAGCGTCTTGCCATCCATGCCTAGATCACGTCCCTCGATGCATTCGCGGCGCAGGCCCTCAACGTCTTTGATGGCGGTGAACACGCCGTCGAGGATGTCGAGACCGTGGCTGCGGGCTGCCAGCACGCACAAAGACAGGGCGGTGAGCATGGGCGCCCTGCCTGGCACAAGGCGAGCGCGGGTTTCCTTGGCCAGATCGTTTGTGCCCATCACCAGGGCCGCAAAGCGGCTGCCATCGCGCTCTCGCCGGGCGCGTGCGATGCTCTCGGCGTTCAATATGGCGGCAGGCGTTTCCATCATCGCCCACAGGGCAATTGATCGTGTCGTGCCCAGTGCCTCAAGGCGATGGCCTGCGGCCAGAACGTCGCCGCCCGTCTCGACCTTGGGGATGAGGATGGCGTCCGGTCCCGCAGCAGCGATTGCGGCAAGATCAGCCTCGCCCCAGGGGGTCGCAAGCCCGTTGATGCGCACAATCACTTCGCGGCTGCCGAATGATTTTGCGCCTACCGCGTCAGCGATCTGCTGGCGTGCGCCGCTCTTGGCGTCGGGTGCCACGGCGTCCTCAAGATCGAGGATGAGTGCATCGGCGGCAACGGTTCTTGCCTTCTCGAGGGCGCGCGCGTTAGAGCCTGGCAGGTACAGCACGCTGCGGCGCGGACGCAGGTTTTGTGCAGGAGCAGTGGACATCGTGGAACTTTCCAACTTTAAGGGAATCGCTGCGATTGTTGATCGAGGGCACCATAGAGATCAACAGGCGCGGCCGCCACGCGACTTGCGATGGAGGGCTTGATGTTTCCCGGCGAGCGCTACGACATTGTTATCATTGGCGGCGCAGCGCTGGGATCGGGTGTCGCCTACGCGCTCACCCATGATTGCGGCTTTGCTGGCAGCGTTTGCGTCATCGAACGTGATCCGAGCTATCAATTCGCCTCGACCAGCCTGTCGGCCGCCAGCATCCGCCAGCAATTCTCGACGCCGGCCAATGTACGCCTGTCGCGCTATGGGCTGAAACTGATGAGGGAGCAGTTCAGCGACCGTTTTGGCGCGGGCGCCTCGGCTTCCTTCCACGAGCGTGGCTACCTGCTGCTGGCGGGCGAAGGGGGGCGTGCGATTGCGCAGGCCAATCTGGCGGTGCAGCGGGCGGAAGGGGCGGCAACGATCCTTCTTGATCCCGACGAGATGGCGAAACGGTTCCCATGGCTGTCTACGGAAGGGCTGGCGCTTGGCAGTTTCGGGCCAGAGGGCGAAGGATGGTTTGATGCCTACGGGGTGATGCAGGTGATGCGTCGCGAGGCGCGCGCCAAGGGTGTCGTCTATATCCATGACGAAGTGATGGCAATCGACCATGACCATCAGCAGGTCCAGGCGGTGCGGTTGAAGAGCGGGCGGCGGATTGTCGCTGGTGCGATCGTCAATGCGGCCGGGCCGCAGGGCGGTGATGTGGCGGCGATGGCGGGTATCAATTTACCGGTAGAACCGCGCAAGCGCTCGGTCTTCGTCCTGTCCTGCCGCACGCCCCTGCCTGGATTGCCGCTGCTCATTGAGCCGGGCGGGGCGTGGGTGCGCCCGGAGGGCGAGGTTTACCTGTGCGGCATTTCACCCGATGAAGCATGTGATCCGCGCGCAGATGGTGATTTCGAGGTCGATTACGCGCAATTCGACGAGGTCGTCTGGCCGGCACTGGCGGCGCGAATTCCAGCCCTTGAATCAGTCAAGATGGTGCGCGCCTGGGCGGGCCATTACGATTACAACACCTTTGACCAGAACGCCGTTCTGGGTCCGCATCCGCAGGTTGGGAATTTTTATTTCGCCAATGGATTTTCCGGTCATGGCGTACAACAGGCGGCAGGTGCCGGCCTGTCGGTGGCTGAATGGATCATCCATGGAGGCCCGGTCACGCTTGATGTCGGAATTTTTGGCTATGAGCGTATCGCTGCGGGGACCCCGGTGCGGGAAGTCAATGTCATCTGAGATGGCGGGCGTCAGGCCACAAGCCATCGAGGCTGGCCGGTGATGTGGCGCCGCGCAGCCATCGCCGTCGTGGCGCTGTTGGCTCTGCCTTATGGCCTGGCGCTGGTCTATCGTTTTGTTCCTCCGCCCTCGACGCTGATGTTGTGGCGCTATGGTCAGGGATTGCCGGTCGAGCGCGTCTATGTGCCGCTTGAGCAGATATCGCCGGCTCTGGTCGCAGCCGTTGTCACGTCGGAAGATGGCGGCTTCTGCCGCCATTACGGTATCGATCCTGGTGCGATACGCGATGCGTTGCGCCGCGCCGAAGAGCGCGATGATGATGTGCGCGGAACGTCGACGATCACCCAGCAGACGGCAAAAAACCTGTTTCTCTGGCAGGGCCGTTCATGGATCCGCAAGGGTCTCGAAGCGCCGCTGGCTCTATGGCTGACGCTGGTGTGGCCGAAAGATCGCGTGATCGAGGTTTATCTCAATATGGTGGAATGGGGTGACGGCATTTTCGGCGTTGAAGCCGCCGCCCGTCATGCGTTCGGTCTCAGCGCAGCCGCGCTCAACACCTCTCAGGGGGCGCTGCTGGCGGTTGCCCTGCCCAATCCGCGCCAACGCGATGCGCGCCGCCCCGGCGTGCTTCATCGCCGCCTGGCGGCGCGACTGATTGCAAGGCTGCAAAATGGCGGCGCCAATGTACAATGTGTGCGCCGCGCCCGATGATGCATGACAGGACAAGCCATCTCATGATCCCTCCCCGTCTTGATGAAAACGCCCGCCTTAAGGCGCTTGCCAGCCTGCCAGGGTGGAGCCTTGTCGAGGGGCGTGAGGCCATTGAGCGCGACTTTCGCTTCGCCTCTTTCGCTGACGCCTTCGCCTTCATGACAAGGGTGGCTTTCATCGCCGAGGCGATGAACCATCATCCCGAGTGGCGCAATGTCTACCGCGACGTCGAGGTGACACTGTCAACGCACGATGCCGGCGGTCTGACCGCGCTTGATGTCGAGTTGGCGCTGGCAATGGATCAGGTGGCGCGACAGCTTATCGCGGTGCCATCCTGAGTGCCCCGTCGAGGCGGATGGTGGTCCCGTTCAACATCGGATTCTCGCAGATCGACTGGACAAGAGCGGCATATTCGGCAGGCTTGCCGAGCCGGGAGGGAAAGGGAACGCTGGCGCCGAGCGCCGCCTGCACCTCAGGTGGCAGGGTGTCGAACATGGGCGTGTGGAAGAGGCCGGGCAAGATGGTCATCACCCGCACGCCATCACGTGACAGGTCGCGGGCCATCGGCAGGGTCAGCGAGGCAACGCCGCCCTTCGAGGCGGCGTAGGCGGCCTGGCCGATTTGGCCATCCTCGGCGGCGACCGAGGCCGTCATGACAATGACGCCGCGCTCGCCATCCTCGCCGCGCGGCGGCAAGGCCACCATGCGGGCGGCGGCTTTGGAGGCGACATTGAAGGTGCCGATCAGGTTGATCGTGATGGTGCGGGTGAAGCTTGCCAGATCATGCGGAACGATGGCACCACTTTCCTTCCTGCGGTTGACGGTCTTCTGCCCCGTGGCGATACCGGCGCAATTGATGGCGATCCGCGCCTCGCCATGGGTCGCAGCGGCGGCGGCGAGGGCTGCCTCGACAGAGGCCTCGTCCGTCACATCACAACGGCAGTAGAGCCCGCCGATATCACTGGCGACCATGCGCCCGCGCTCCTCGGCAAGATCGAACAGGGCAATGCGAACGCCCGCCGCCGCCAGCCTTCGGGCGCTTGCCTCGCCCAATCCCGACGCGCCACCGGTGATGATGGCGGCTGTGTCCTGAAGCTGCATGTCGTTTTCTCCTGATACTCGCCGACCCTAGCTTGCCCTGCGATCTCCCGGAAGGGGTATTAGACAAGCGGCTCTGTTGCTGCCGCCGGCATGGCGCGCAGGCGTCCGAGGTCGGAGACGATCGCGGCTATGGTTGACAGCGCAAACAGGGCGATCACCAGGACAAGGGCGGCGCCGGGGCCCAGGCGATCAGCAAGCGCTCCGCCCAGCAGGGCGCCAAGCGGGCGGACGCCGTAAATTGCCAGCTGGATGGTGGCGTTGACGCGGCCAAGCAGGGCGGCAGGGGTTACCGACTGGCGCAGGCTCGTCTGGCACACCAGCCACAGCATGGGACAGAAGCCAACGAGGAAATAACCCGCGCCGGCAGTGTAGATGGCCGACTGCCCGGCCGAGATGAAGATCAACGCGGCGCCGGCCACCGAGGATAGCGGCCCGAGGATGAGTATGAAGCGGGGTTGAAAGCGGGTGACGATGGTGCCGGCGGTGAGCGCACCCAGCAGAAGGCCGACGCCCTGCCCCGACAATGCCAGACCGATATCCTGCACGCTGAGTTGAGCGATATTCAAGGCAAAAGGAACAAAGACGGCGACGAGCGCGAAAAAGGCTGCGTTCCAGGCCAGAGCACAGCCGAGAATGCCGCGCAGTATCGGCTGGTGCCACACGAACAAGAGCCCTTCGCGAATATCCTGAATGGGGTGGCGGGGCGGTTGTGCGGATGGTGGCGGGCGTGGCATGGAGCTGAGCGCGATGATTGCGATGGCGGCGGCGGCAAGGGCGGCGATAAAGGCGGCGTTGGTGGACACATGCGCGATCAGCCAGGCTATGACGGTTGGCGCTGGCAGTGTGACAAGGGCACGAGCCAGCTCAAGCCGGCCATTGGCCTTTGCAAACGCGGTTGGCGGCAGCAGACGCGGCGTCAGGGTGGCAAGAGCAAGGACAAACAAGACGGTGCCGGTTGCCGATATGAAAACGGCCAAACCGAGCAGATAGGGGCTTGCAAGCCTGAGGGCTAACAGCGCCAGGGTCAGTCCGGCAAGCGACAACCAGGGCGCCAACCGCGCCAGGCGGGACGGGCCGAGGCGGTCAACAACAATCCCGCCCGGCAATGAGACGATGAGCCAGGCCATGCCTTGCGCCGCCACGAGGGCGCCAACGAGGGCGGGCGAAGCGGAAAACAGGGTGACGGCTGCCAGCGGCAGAGCCACCAGCGCGATCTGATCGGCTGCGTGCATGCCGGCATTGGCGATCACCAGACGATTGAGCAGGGGAGGAAGCATGGCAAGACATCTCTGAATTCCCCCGAGAAGTGCCACCAAGAGAATTCTGTTGCGACCCGTTTCTTGCGCTGAAACCGTCATCGCTGCCTCACGCGTCGCGGTCGATCCCCCGGCTCGCGAGATTGTGGCGCAGGCGCGCGAACGCCAGCCTGATGCGTGATTTAACCGTGCCCAGCGGCAGGCCGGTCGCGTCAGCAATCTGGCTGTGCGAGAGCCCGTCAAAGAAGGCCAGACGCAGCAGGTTGATCTGGTCGGGCGGCAAATCAGCCATCACCATCCGGACATGATCGGCGCGAGTAGCTTCGGCCAGAATGTCATCTGGAAGGGGGGTAGCTGCGGGGTGCAGCATGAGATCGTTTTCATCGATCCGTCCCCGTCGTTCGCGGCGTGCGGCGTCGATGCGGCGATTGCGGGCGATACGGAAAAGCCAGGTTGACAACGAGGATTTCGAGGGATCGAAAAGACCGGGTTTCAACCACAGCGTCAGCATCACCTCCTGCGTGATTTCCTCCGCCGCCATCCGCTCCAGGCCAAGACGCAGAAGATAGCTGTTCAGGCGCGGGGCAAAGTAATCAAACAGTGACGCGAATGCGCTGCGGTCGCCATTGCGTGTCAGAGACATCATCCATCGGGAGATGTTGCGCGCCTGCGTCTGTTTGTCGTCATCAGCGATGGCCAAATCCTATCCTGTTGGCTGGCAGACCTCACGAGGCCTCCTCGTAACACAGCCCGGTTGGTGATTCGACATAACGACATTTACCAGCGCCTGGGAGAGAGGCCGCCTCAAAATTGCCGCACGGGCTGGCCTGTTACTGGCGGCGTGCATCGACATCACTTTACATCATATTAAGTGTTCATTCATCCTATTGCCGCTTAAAGCCTGTCGCATGTCTCGCTTCAACATGATCATCGCCATGAAAAATCCCGCAGCCCTGTTGTTCCTCGCCCTTGTCGTGCTGCCGCCGTCAGGCTTTGAGGCTTATGCGCAGGGCGCTAGCCAACGCCCGGCGACAGGCACACCGACGCCGGTCGAGCTTGGCAAATTCTCCGCCTGGGCCGCCTATGCCGTTCAGGCGCCGCAGGGCCGTGAGTGCTATCTGGTTGGTTCGCCGCAAGCAAGCCTGCCAAGGGATATCCAGCCGGGAACGGCGCGGCGCAACGCCACCATGCTGTTCATCGCCCATCGCCCGGCACAGAATGTACGCAATGAGCTGTTTGTGACGCTTGGCTATGCGATCAAGGACAAATCCAACACTGTCGTCGAGGTGATCGGTGCCACCGGGACGAGACGGTTCATGATGTTCACCAAGGAACAGGGCGCGTGGCTTCTCAATGCCGCCGAGGAGACCCAGTTCGTCGATCTGGTGCGTAAATCGCGCGAGCTCAAGGTGCATGGCATCTCGCAGCGCGGCACCATGACCGCTGATACCTACGCTCTTGCTGGCATTTCGGGTGCGCTTGATCGCATCTCCAAGGAATGCAAATAGCCGCCAGCAGCGTTGCAGCCGGCATGTCGGGCAATCGACGTGCGTCAATTTTTTGCTTATAGACAGCGGCGATGCGAGGGCCTCTTGGCGCCTCGCCGGCTTTCAGGCGTTGGCAGGATGCATGAGGATATGATCGTCAGCGTTGACATGGATGCATCGCCGGCCGGCTTGTCGGGCGCCGCGATCAAGCCCTCGCTTGCCGGATGCGACCGCGACGGGCTGGCGGCGGCCTTGACATCGGTGGGTGTCCCGGCGCGCGCGCTCAAGATGCGGGTCGAGCAGCTGTGGCACTGGATCTATCATCGCGGGGTCAGTGATTTTCTGGCCATGAGCAATGTCGCCAAGGATCTGCGTGTGGCGCTGGCAAATGCCTTTTCGCTGGCCCGCCCGCCGGTCGCGGTACGCCAGGTGTCGGTCGACGGCACGCGCAAATGGCTGCTGCGCCTGCCGGGACGGTTCGCCGGCGAGGTGGCCCATGACATCGAATGCGTCTATATTCCCGAAGAGGGGCGAGGCACGCTGTGCGTTTCCTCGCAGGTGGGGTGCACGCTCACCTGCTCGTTTTGCCATACCGGCACGCAGAAGCTGGTGCGCAATCTGACGGCGGCTGAAATCGTTACCCAGGTGATGGTCGCGCGCGATGATCTTCTCGACTGGCCCGGTCTTGCCGCCGGCGATGAGGCGATCGTGCCGCGCGATGGTGGGCGCTATATCACCAATATCGTGTTTATGGGGATGGGCGAGCCGCTCTATAATCTCGACGCGGTCAGCGAGGCGATGGCGACCATCAGCGACGGAGAAGGCCTGTCGATCGGGCGGCGCCGGATCACGGTTTCAACCTCGGGCGTGGTGCCGATGATCCCGCGGCTTGGTGCGGACACCGGCGCCATGCTGGCAATCTCCCTGCACGCAACGACCGATGAGGTGCGCGACCGGCTGGTCCCGCTCAACCGCAAATATCCGATTGCAGAGCTGCTGGCGGCCTGCGCGGCCTATCCCGGCGCCAGTAATGCCCGGCGCATCACGTATGAGTATGTGATGCTCAAGGACGTCAATGACAGCCCCGAGGATGCGCGGCGCTTGCTGCGGCTTCTTGACGGCATGCCGGCGAAAATCAACCTCATCCCCTTCAATCCATGGCCCGGCACGCTGCATCAGTGTTCCGATTGGCCAACCATCGAGCGTTTTTCCGAGATCATATTCGCCGGCGGCTATGCCTCCCCCGTCCGCACGCCGCGCGGGCGCGATATTCTTGCGGCTTGTGGCCAATTGCGCTCAGAAACAGCGAAACTCAAGATTGCCGATCGGCATCCGCCGGTCAGCGCCACCAGCCTGTCGTGAGGGATTTGCCGTGATCCGCCACATCATCGCCATCCTGCTTGCCGGACTGATCGGACATGGCTTGCTGCTCGGTGGCGTCTTGGGCGCGGGCCTGGGTGGAGCCTATGCGGCGTTCGCTGCAACCGCGATCCAGTTTGCGCTCGTCACGGCGGCTCTGGTGCAGGTCACCCCGGATGGGCTCACGCAAGCAGCTACTCTGGCGCTTGGACCGTTTTTTGCGCCGGTTCTGGCCGCAATCACCCTGTTGGCTGTCCTGGCGATCATCGCGCGCCGGCGTGACGTCCTGTTCCACCTGTTCGTTGCAGCATTCTTGACCGGCCTGCCGCTCGCCTTGCGCTTTGGCCAGGCCAATCCCGGCGGACCGGCGGTTGACCGCGATGATCTTATGCTAGTTGGCGCGGCAGGCGCGGTGGCGGGCCTCGTTTACTGGCTGATTGCCGGCCGGCGGATTGCCCGTCAGGCAGCGATCAGGGGATAGGTTTCCTCAACGAGATAAGGTCCGCCGCCTACCGAGGCGCGCGAGGAAAACAGAACAAAGCGACCGATATCGAAAGCTGGTAATGCCAAGGGGGAGCGCGTGGCGATCCACTCGCTCACCTGCCATGGCCTGGTGTCACGCAGGCGGGCAAGCGTCACATGCGGGGTAAATTTGCGCGGTTCAGGCGCGAGGCCCAGGCGGCGCATCAGGCGTTCCTGTTCCGCCTGCAGTTCGCTCAGCTCGCTTGAGGGCGCAACAGCCGCATAAAGCGAATGCGGTTTCTCCTTACCGAACCAGTCAAGACCGGTCAGGCGCAGAGAAAAGGCCCGGCGATGGATCGAGGTCAGGAGATCGGCGATATCATCGGCAAGACGCGGATCGATGTCGCCGATGAAGCGCAGCGTGACATGGAAATCGCTGGGCTCGATCCAGCGGGCGCCTGGCAGGCCACCGCGCATGATCGCCAGGCGCTGGGCGATAATTGAAGGGAATTCGAGCCCGGTGAACAGACGTGGCAAGATACCCTCCTGCAAACGAATCGCACCATTTTCTTTTAATCCACGCTTGCTGCCGGTGGAAGATGGCGGCGCGGCATCAGTTGCGTGTCAGCCTCAGGGCGGCAGCGCTGACCAAAGGCGCAAAAGCAAGGATAACGAGCGCCACCGCCGCAAGGAGCAATAGAGGCGCCCGCGCGCTGTTGCCTGTGCCGTCGGCCGAGGCTGCGGCGACGGCAAAGATCAGCAGCGGCAGGGCAAGCGGCAGGATGATGACGGCAAGCACAAGGCCGCCCCGGCGCAGCGACAAGGTCAGGGCGGCGCCGATGGAGCCAAGGCAGGTGAGAGCCGGCGTGCCGATGCACAGCGTCAGCAGAAGGCGCGGCAGATATTGCCAGTCGAGCCCGAGCAGGATGGCGAGCAGGGGGGTGATGAGGATGAGTGGCAGGCCGGTTGTGAGCCAATGCGCCAGGCATTTGACCATCACGATCGCCGTCAGAGGGGCTGGAGATGCCATCAGCAGGTCGAGCGTGCCGTCCTCCTCATCGGCGTGGAACAGGCGATCAAGGCCAAGCAGCGAGGCAAGCAGGACGCCGATCCACAGGATGGCTGGCGCCAGGCGCGACAGGAGTTTCTGATCAGGCCCGATAGCAAAGGGAATGATGCCGCACAGAACGAGAAAGAACAGGGCGCCGGTCAGCGATACGCCGCCGGAGCGGGCGGCGAGCAGAAGATCGCGACGAAACAGGGCAAGGAGGGCCACGGTCATGGCGCGGCCAATGTGAGAGAAAGCGCGCCGGGGATGGCGAGCGCTTCATGGGTGGTGGCGATCACCATGCCGCCATCAGCACGATGAGCGGCAATGATCGCCTCGAAACGGTGCAGGGACGATGAATCAAGCGTTGCGGTTGGCTCATCGAGAAGCCAGAGGGTGCGCCGGGCAAGCAGCAGCCGGGTCAATGCCAGGCGTCGTTTCTGTCCGGCCGAAAGATAGCGTGCCGGCGTGTCATGCAGGGCGGCAAGGTCGAGGGCGGCCAGAGCCCCGGCGAGGCGCTCCTCGCTGTGGTCCGGGGCACCGAGGAGTTGCGAGAAAAAGCGCAGGTGCTCGGCCACCGTCATCGCCGGCTTCACCGCATCGGCGTGGGCGACGTAATGGCTGGCGCGCGCCGACAGGGGTGCGTCGCCGATCAACGCCCTGCCGGATTGCGCCTCATCAAGGCCGGCGAGGATACGCAGCAAAGATGATTTGCCTGCACCATTGGCGCCGCGCACCAGCATTCCCTCTCCCCTGTCGAGGGAGAAGGAGAGGCCGGCAAAGACAGGGCGGCCGGCACGCACGCAGGCAAGTTCACTGACCTCAAGGCGCATGGCGCACTCATGCGCGAGGCTGGCTGCGATGGCAATCCTTGGAAATCTTTTATACGTGCGTGCACCATCTTCCGTGTGTTTGTTTTCTGGAGTAATGCAGACGAGTTGATCAACGAGTTCGATCGGATTCTCTGGTGCCATTGGCGCAGTGCCAACCAACATGAAATCAGATCATTCGTCTGAACGTATCGTCTGCCTTACAGGGGGCAACCGGCGGCGCACCGCTCGGCCGAACGTCAGACCAGCCGGGGACGGATAAGATGAGCCAATCCATTGATTCCTATAAATGCCGCAAGACACTCAAGGTGGGCGGTAAAAGCTATGACTATTTCTCGCTGAAAGTTGCCGAAGCCAACGGCCTCAAAGGGATTTCCAAACTACCCTTCTCGATGAAGGTGATCCTGGAAAACCTGCTGCGCTGTGAAGACGGACGCAGTGTCACCAAGGGCGATATCGCCGGCGTGGCGCAATGGCTGAAGAATCGCGGCAAGGACGAAAAGGAAATCGCCTTCCGTCCGGCACGCGTGCTGATGCAGGATTTCACCGGTGTGCCGGCGGTCGTCGATCTTGCCGCCATGCGGGACGCGATGAAGGTCCTTGGCGGCTCGCCTGACAAGATCAATCCGCTGGTGCCGGTCGATCTGGTCATCGACCATTCGGTGGTGGTGGATCATTTCGGCACGCCGAAATCGCTTGGCCAGAATGTCGAGCGCGAATACGAGCAGAATGGCGAGCGCTACCGCTTTTTGAAATGGGGGCAGTCAGCCTTCGACAATTTCCGCGTGGTGCCGCCGGGCACCGGCATCTGCCATCAGGTCAATCTTGAATATCTGGCGCAGACGGTATGGACGGCAAAGGCCAAAAAGACTGACAAGAAAGGCAAGACTTCGACCGTCGAGGTCGCTTATCCCGACACGCTGGTCGGTACTGACAGCCATACCACGATGATCAATGGCCTGGGGGTCCTTGGCTGGGGCGTTGGCGGCATCGAGGCGGAAGCGGCCATGCTTGGCCAGCCGCTCACCATGCTGCTGCCGGAAGTCATCGGTTTTCGCATGACCGGCAAACTGAAAGAAGGTGTGACCGCGACCGATCTTGTCCTCACCGTCACCCAGTCTCTGCGCAAGCATGGGGTTGTTGGCAAGTTCGTGGAATTCTTCGGTCCCGGCCTTGATGCCTTGTCACTGGCTGATCGTGCGACCATCGGCAATATGGCGCCGGAATATGGTGCGACCTGCGGTTTCTTCCCCGTTGATGGCGAGACGCTTGCCTATCTCGACGAGACGGGGCGCAAGACGGCGCGCATCGCGCTGGTTGAAAAATACTGCAAGGCGCAGGGCCTGTTCCGCACCAAGGGGATGGCGGAGCCGGTCTTCACTGATACGCTGGAGCTTGATCTGTCGACGGTATTGCCTTCGCTTGCCGGGCCAAAGCGCCCGCAGGACCGCGTATTGCTGTCAGACACGAAGAAGGGCTTTCTCGCAGCGCTCGAAGGTGAATTCAAGAAAGCGGGTGAAGCCGCCACACGGTATCCGGTTCCTGGCACGACCTACGACCTCGGGCAGGGCGATGTGGTGATTGCCGCCATCACGTCTTGCACCAACACGTCGAACCCCTCGGTGCTGATGGCGGCAGGTCTGCTGGCGCGCAACGCCGTTGCCGCCGGTCTGAAGACCAAACCATGGGTCAAGACCTCGCTCGCGCCCGGTTCGCAGGTGGTAGCCGAATATCTGAAGAATTCCGGCCTGCAGAAGGATCTGAACAAGCTTGGCTTCAATCTTGTGGGCTTTGGCTGCACGACCTGCATCGGCAATTCGGGGCCCCTTGCCGAGCCGATCTCGAAGACCATCAGCGGCAAGGATCTGGTGGCTGCCGCCGTCCTCTCGGGCAATCGCAATTTCGAGGGACGCGTCAATCCGGATGTGCGGGCGAATTATCTCGCTTCCCCCCCACTGGTCGTTGCCTATGCGCTGGCCGGCTCGCTCCAGGTTGATTTGACGACCGAGCCGCTTGGCACGGGCAAGGGTGGCAAGCCGGTCTATCTCAAGGATATCTGGCCCTCGAACAAGGAGATCACCGCCTTCATCCGCGCCAATGTCACCAAGAAGATCTTCAAGGCGAAATATGCCGATGTCTTCAAGGGCGATGCCAATTGGCGCAAGATCAAGACGCCGGCGGGCTCGACCTATGCCTGGGATGCGACGTCGACCTATGTGGCCAAGCCACCTTACTTCACCGGCATGAGCGCCAAGCCGGTGCAGGTGACGGATGTGCTGGGGGCGCGCACACTCGGTATCTTCAAGGATTCGATCACGACCGATCACATCTCGCCGGCCGGGTCGATCAAGGCTGATTCGCCCGCCGGCAAATATCTGCAGTCGCGCCACGTCAAGCCGCTCGACTTCAACCAGTACGGGACGCGGCGCGGCAATCACGAGGTGATGATGCGCGGCACCTTCGCCAATATCCGCATCCGCAACCAGATGCTGGGGCCAAACGGGCGTGAGGGTGGCTTCACCATCCATTACCCGTCGAAGGAAGAGCTGCCGATTTACGATGCGGCGATGAAATACCGCACGGAAAAGACGCCGCTTGTTCTGTTTGCCGGCAAGGAATACGGCACCGGCTCGTCGCGTGACTGGGCGGCCAAGGGCACCAATCTGCTGGGCGTGCGCGCGGTGATTGCCGAATCCTTCGAGCGTATCCATCGCTCGAACCTCGTCGGCATGGGCGTGGTGCCGTTCACCTTCGAGTCCGGCACGTCATGGCAGAGCCTCGGCTTGAAAGGCGATGAGCGCGTTACCATCCTTGGGCTGGCTGACATCAAGCCACGCCAGAAGATGATGGCCGAGATCACCATGGCCGATGGCGCGGTCAAGAAGGTATCCCTGTTGTGTCGCATCGACACGCTGGATGAGCTCGATTACTTCAAGAATGCGGGGATCCTGCCCTATGTCCTGCGGTCACTGGCGGCTTAAGAACAGGTACGGCACACGGACTCTCACTGTCAGTTGAGTTCCTAGTGACGATAATTGAGCGTAGGGTCATGGCATCGCTTGCTGGAAACGATCCATGACCCTACGACGCTTTTTACCGAACATGTTTGCTGCCCTTGCATTGGCCACGCCGGTTGCGGCGGCTGATCAGCCACGCGCCGTGATTGAAATGTTCACCTCGCAAGGGTGCAATTCCTGTCCGCCGGCCGACCGCCTGGTGGGCGAGATGGTGAATGATCCGAGCATCATCGTGCTGTCCTACTCGGTCACCTACTGGGACTATCTGGGCTGGCGCGATACGCTGGCACTGCCTGAAAACACGCAACGCCAGCGTGCCTATGCGCTGGGGCGGGGGGATCGGCAGGTCTACACTCCGCAAGCAGTGGTTGATGGTGTCTTCCACGCCGTCGGTTCCGACCGTCGCGATATCGAGGCGAAAGCCGTGCGTGCGCGCAATGGTCGTGGTGACGGCGCGCCTCTCAGCGTGCCTGTGTCGGTGTCCAAGGATGGCTCGACGATGACAGTCAGCATCGGAACCGGCAGCGAGAAAGCGCCAGGCGATTGCCGGGTTAGTCTTGTCGAATTCGACAAAGAGCAGACGGTCGCCATCGGGCGCGGCGAAAATCGTGGCGAGACGATCACTTATCATAATGTCGTGCGCGCCAGTCGTGAGATCGGGCGGTGGAGCGGCGGCGCGTTGAAACTGCCAGTTGACGCTAAAACGGACGATCCCAACAAGGGTGTCGTGATTCTGGTTCAGCAGATGTCCAGCGGGTCGAACCCCGGTGTCATCATCGGGGCAACCCAGATCCGCTGATCAGCTGTCCGCGTGCTGCATTGAGTGCGCGGCTCCTCGACCCGTCATTTGCCTCAGGCAGACAAGCCCTTGTCAAACGGCAACATGCGCACCCGCTTGCCGATGGCTGCGGCGACCGCATTGGCAAGCGCTGGCCCGACCGGCGGCACGCCGGGCTCGCCGATGCCGCTTGGTGAGCGGGTCGAGGGCAGGATGTGGACCTCGACAGTGGGCATTTCGTCGAAACGCAACACCTGGTAGCTGTCGAAATTACCCTGGTCGACGATACCCTTGGTGAGGGTTATCTGCGAATGCAGGATGGCACCAAGGCCAAAACCGATGCCGCCTTCGATCTGGGCACGGATGACGTCGGGATTGATCGCGATACCGCAATCAACGGCCGCAACCACGCGTTCAACCTTGATGTTGGCAGGGCCCGTGGCGGTGATTTCGATGACCATCCCCACCACCGTGCCGAAGGATTTGTGGACGGCAACACCGCGAAAGCGCCCCGGCGGCAGGGGCTCATCCCACTTCGCCTTGGCTGCCACCGCTTCAAGGACAGAGCGTTCACGGGAATTGTTCGCCAGGTGCTTGAGGCGGAAGGCAACCGGATCCTGGCCAGCGAGTGCAGCCAGTTCGTCCATCGCGGTTTCAACCGCATAGGCGGTGTGAGTATGCCCGACCGAGCGCCACCACAAGACGGGAACACCGGCGCGCATATTGGTGACCTCGACCTGCAGATCGGGTACGGCGTAGGGCATGTCGGCGGCGCCCTCGACGGAGGTTGGATCGATGCCGCCGCTCACCAGGCTCGTCTCGAATGCCGTCCCGATGGCGATTGACTGGCCGACGATGTGGTGATGCCAGGCGGAAATACGTCCATCGGAACCGAGGCTGGCGCGAAGCTTGTGGACATAGAGCGGGCGGTAGCGGCCGCCACGCATATCGTCTTCTCGTGTCCACATCACTTTGACAGGAGCCCGCCAGCCGATGGCTTTGGCGATTTCGGTTGCCTCGGCGATGATGTCACCATCAGCAACGGCGCGCCGCCCGAAGCCACCGCCTGTCGGCATGACGTTCATCTTGACGCGGTCAGGCGTCAGGCCGGCGATCTGGGCGGCGATCGCCTGATAGAAATCGGGCAGCTGATGGCCGCCCCAGATCTCAAGCGAATCGCCCTTGCGCTCAACGACCGCATCGAGCGGCTCCAGTGCTGCGTGGGCGAGGTAGGGAAACTCGAACGATACATCAATGGCCTTGCTGGCACGCGCCAGTGCTCCTGCAACGTCACCGCGCTTGGCGGCGACCGTCCCCGGTGTTGCCAGCGCCCGGCGATAAGCCTCAACGAGTTCAGCACTGCCGCGTTGCTCGGCCCGGGTTTCGTCCCAGTCGATTGTCAATGCGTCGCGCCCCTTGATGGCGGCATGGGTATTGCTGGCGACAATGGCGACGCCGCGGGCGATGGTAACGACATCGACAACGCCCGCCACCTTGCGGGCGGCGGTCGCGTCAACGCTTTTCACCTTGCCGCCAAACCGCGGCGGGTGAGCGACGACCGCGTACAGCATGCCGGGACGGCGGATATCGATGGTGAAATTGAAGGCACCCGTCACCTTGTCGCGGCCACTCACACGTTGCGTGTTGTCCGTCCCGATCTGCGTCCACTCTGCGGGTGCCTTCAACGTCACCTCGGTGGGAATTGTCAGGCGCGAGGCTGCTTCAGCCATCTCGCCAAAGGTCGCGCGCTTGCCGGAGGTGTGAACGAGGCTGCCGGCCTCTGTCGTCACCTCGGTTGCGGCAACCCCCCAGTGCTTGGCGGCAGCGGAGATCAGCATGGCCCGCGCGGTAGCGCCGGCACGGCGATAGCGCTCCCATGATGACGGAGTGGCGGATGAGCCGCCGGTCAGCTGAAAGGCGCCGCCGACAGTGATATTGCCGTAAAGCCGTGGATTTCCGGCGGCGCCCTCGACCTTGATGTCGGCCACTGGAACGCCGAGTTCCTCGGCCACGAGCGTGGCAATGCCGTGATAGATCCCCTGCCCCATATCCATATGCGCGCTGAGAACGGTCACGGTGTTGTTGCGATCAATGAACAAATAGCCGGCGAAGGGCGATGGGGTGCGCTGCGGCTCGGCATGGGCACGCCCGCCAGCAAGCGATTCTGGCAAGGCAAAGCCTAGCGCCAGCCCGCTGCTGCCGCCAAGCGTTGCCATAAGGAAGCCGCGGCGGCTCGGAGGCGCGGGTCGCGAGGTGAGGAGGTGGAGCATCGTCAAATCTCCCTCAGGCGAGCGCCCTGGCGGCGTCGTGGATGGCGGTGCGGATACGGGCATAAGTGGCGCAGCGGCAGAGATTGCCAGCCATGGCGGCATCAATGTCAGCGTCGCTGGGTGTTTTGTTCTCGCTCAGCAAAGCCATTGCCGCCATCACCTGACCCGACTGGCAATAACCGCATTGCGGCACGGCAAGCCTGGTCCATGCCTCCTGTACGGCTGCTGCGACCGGGCCGGTGATGGCCTCGATGGTCGTCACCTCGGCACTGCCAAGGCTCGACAGCGGCGTCTGGCAGGAGCGGGTCGGCACCCCGTCGACATGGACGGTGCAGGCGCCGCACTGGGCAATGCCGCAGCCAAACTTCGTCCC
>FSSH01001577.1_pt3 | contig 38177 bp, 35 predicted proteins | sample 1166101 | NCBI WGS metagenome assembly FSSH01 (sample SAMEA32972668, study PRJEB13176) | freshwater metagenome | biome: Drinking water system; feature: Biomass in drinking water that filtered by 0.45 um membrane; material: drinking water | place: USA | collected 2012-12-20 | depth 0 m
CGAGACTTTACTTGCGGCGCTTAGAACGACGAGCGGGTTTCTTTGCGGCCTTTCGCGTCGTCTTCTTTGCCGTCTTTCGCTTAGCAGCTTTGCGCTTTGGTGCTTTCTTAGCAGCCTTTCGCTTTTTCATTGCCATAAGACACTGTAAGGAATTTCACGTTAAAGAGTTAACGACTTGTATGCCGGATCGCTCGACCTCAACTTTCGTTGTGCGTTGCAATACAAGCTTACTTGCATTATGCGTCCACTGTGTGCACTGACAACAACAAAAAAAAGTTTGTGTGGATAACCTGCGCGCAAAAAATAATTACTGCGCGTTTACAAAAACGTAACTTCAGGAACAATTGCGATCTCTGTGCATGAAAAAACTTTTTCCGTAATCAGTGCGGCAAGCGAACGCACATCAGCTGCCGTTGCCGTTCGATCGGTTGCAATGACGAGTGGCTGTGCGTCCCACACGAATGCACCGCCAACGCGCATACCCTTTGCCTTAACCACGTGATCAAGAATCCACGCGAGCGAAACCTTTACTCCTCCGTCTGCAGGAAACTGTGGGAGTGTTGGGTGCGCTGCTGTGAGTGCTTCAGCATCACTTTGCGAAATGACTGGATTTAAGAAAAACGAACCAGCCGTTCCAAACTCTTCTAGGTTGGGAAATTTCTTCGCGCGAATAGCCATGATTGCGTCACGCAGTTCACCCACCTCTGGCGTGCGTGCGCCAAATACAGCCTGCACATCTTTGTAGGACGTGTTTGGCGAAGGCTCCTTTCCGAGCCGAAACGAAACGCGAAGTACGAGGTAGCGGCCGTTCTCACGTTTGAGCAGGCTTGTGCGGTACCCAAACGCAAGGTCATCACGAGAGAGTGTGCGGCGTGTACGGTGTGTGCGGTCGAACACTTCAACCCACTCAATTGTCTGTGCAACCTCGACACCGTACGCGCCAATATTTTGTATGGGAGCTGCACCCACTGAGCCGGGAATGGCAGAAAGGTTTTCTACTCCCCACAACCCACGCGACACTGCTTCCGCGACAAACGCGTCCCACGACACGCCGGCGTCTACCACCGCACTGACGGATGTCCCTCGTGCTTCAAACACCAGGGAGTGGGCAGCAACGGAAAGTACTGTACTTGAAAATCCTTCGTCCGGAGCAAGTACGTTTGAGCCGCCGCCCAAAATGAGGAGTCGCTCTCCCTGTGCGTCGAGCGAGCGCACTGCACTACACGCTTCTTCTAGTGTAGGTGGTCGCTCGTACTGAGCGACAGTCCCTCCCACCTTCAAGGTAGTAAGGTCACGAAACGAAACAGAGGAAGAGGCCATGGAAAAATCCGGGTTCCCTCCATAGTGCGACTGACGGGCGCGAGCTCCAAAAAGATCTTATGTGAGTGCTGCCATCAGCCGCACCATAGAGGCAACAGAACTAGCATACCACTTTCTCTGCACACAAGAATAGAGGGAACGGAGGCTTGGTCGACAAACGAAAAAGCCCCCGAGGGGGCCCTTTCGTAGATCTTTGGGAGCTGATACGCTTGTATCAACACTCACCCTGAAAGTATAGCAAAATCAGGACAGCCGAACAACCGAATCCCCACCCCTAGCCCTACGCTAGACGCGACTACTCTTCACTCACACCCCTAGGGGTTTCTCCCCGCCTCAATTTCAGCAATGTAGTACTCGCCCTGAGCGGTAAATTCTGGGTTAAGGGCGATCGCCTCCCTCAAGGCTGCCACTGCCTCGCTTCGCTCCCCCGCGTTCAGGTACGCTGCCGCCAGCTGCACCTTCGCGTTGAAATCACTAGGAGCTGCTGCCGCGCGGCCACGCAGAATATCGACAACGCGCTCCACTTCACCGATGTCGTTATACGCCTGAAGAATAATAGAGTCATCGGGGGTGAGCGTACCGAACCCCTCAAGAAGGAGTGTCTCTGCTTCTTCGCGATCACCCAGGCGAAGGAGAAGCCCTGCGTAATACGCGCGCGCCTGCTGGTAGGCTCGGTCAAGCTCAAACGCTTCTTTGAATGCGGCGCGCGCGCCTGCTTCGTCATTTTTCATTAGCGCCAACGTGCCAACTTCAAAAAGAATTCCCTGTTTTTGCGGCGACAGCTCTCGGGCACGTAGGAGTGCCTCTTCGGCACCATCAAAGTCTCCTATCTGCCGCAGGAACGACCCGTAGAAGAGGGCGAGGCGCGCATCGTTTGGCGTGCGCGCCACTTCCGCTGCGAACGCGTCGCGTGCGGAAAGGGCTACTTCTTGGCGAAGCGCTGGTGTTGAAAGCTGCTCAAGAGACGGGTCGAGAAGTCTAAGCGCAAACTGTAGGTACTGCTCATGCGCTTCCTGACGACCCATGCCGCCAGCGCTAATCGTTTCCTTAAACTCAGCGAAGTTTCGCGAAACCCCCTCTTGGTACGGCTTCAATCCGTCAATAATGCCGACGGCGCGCACGAGCGCGGGAACATTTGCTGCGTAGAACACGCCCACAAAAAACACCGCGGCACCAATCGCGCCAAGACGAAGTGTGTGGGGATTTGCCACCGCACTTCCGCCGAGACGCGCGTCAGGGGCTGCGCGCGAAGTAAGGTACGCAGCGAGCGAGAAGAAGAGTACGTAGCTCATCAGGTTATCGAACACAAAGAGGTTGTGAAAGCCGTAGCCCGCAAGGAGCCCCGAGAAGATGGCGCGCTCAGAAAGGGTGAACGTATTCCTCGGTCGCCACAGGTACCACAAGAGCACCCCGAAGAACGAAAGGTAGAGTGCGAGCCCCACCACGCCGCCGGCAATGAGCCAGTCGAAAAATACGTTGTGAGCGCGATCGAACCACGGCTCCTGCGCATACAAGGACGGCTCGTAGTACTTATTGAACACGTAGTTGAAACCTTCCTGCCCCCACCCGAACACCGGTCGCTCGAGCGCACCCTGAAGCGCCATTCCCCAAATCGTGAAGCGCGTCGTCCCCTCTTCGAGCGAAATGGACGCGATGCGCGAAAGTACGTCGTTGCTACGCACAAACTCCGTGTCTTTAACGGCAACGAAGAGCCCGGCAAGAATGACGATGCCGAGCGCAAGCCCGGCGCCAATGTTCCGCACACGCCCCATCCCCTTTCCGAGTACTGCGAAAATAATCCCGGTCACCAGGAGCCCACCCACCAACCCTAAAATAGTGCCGCGCGTTGCGGTGTAGAACACCATCGCTACCTGCAACACCAACGCTGCGCCGTAGGCAACTTTCACCCACTGAGCGGGATTAAAACGCACGTACGCGTACAGCGTCAGAAAGACGTGGAAGAGCATGTACACCGCCAGGTACGTGGCGTTCCCAAAGGTTGCGTCCACACGCACTCCGCCCTGGTTAATGGCGAGTGCGCCTAAAAGTTGCAGCACGCCGACCCCAGCCACGGCAGCTGAAACTCCGATAGACGTATTCCAAAATGCTTTCCAGATGCGCTCCGCGCTTAGCATGCTGGACGCTACCAAAAAGTATGCCCCGATGTGGAGGAGAGATAGATACCCCTCCATGCGTTCGAAGTTCGACCAAAATGCCTTGTGAGGGTTTTCCGCAAGCAGTGTCGAAATGCCGAGCGAAACCAGGAACGCGCCAAGCGCATATAGAAAGGCGCTCTTCTTGGGACGAACTGAAGGCTCGTAGAGCGCAAGCACTACCCAGAGCGCAAACACCACTTCAACGAGTATGCGGAAGGTAAAGTTTTTCCCCGTAATAAACGGAAAGAAAAAGGAGTCGGAAACAATGAACGGCACAAACAGCACCGCAAACAGTCCTGCGACTATTCCCCAGCGGAGGTAGCTACTCATAGAAAAGACTATACCACGCAGGCTCTTACTGCTTCGAGGCGGCCAGCTTTTTCGCCTTCTTCCCAAGGTAGCCGCTGTGGTGCCGTAGGTGATACTCATCAGGAGTATAGGAGCGCTCTTCCATGGAAAGTACGGTGACAACATCAGCAACCGCGAGCATGGTAATGACCGACGTCGTCGGGGTAAGCCCCAGCGGACACACCTCGCTCGTGCAGCCGGTGATGAGTGCGTAATCTGAAGCGCGCGCGAGTGGAGAGTCTTTCCTGCTCGTCAAACACACCGTATCAATTTCAGGATGAAGTTTCTCGACGAGCTCGACGAGCTCGACAATCTCACTCGTCTTGCCGGAATTTGAAACAAGGAACAGCACGTCGTGCTTCCCCACCACACCGAGGTCACCATGTCGCGCATCAAGGGGCGAAAGAAATACAGCGCTCAGCCCAACGGAATTAAACGTTGATACAATTTTTCTTCCCACATCACCCGCCTTTCCCACCCCGGTGACGATAATTTTCCCGTGCGCACGGTGAGCGCGGTGCAGTGCCTTGACGACCTCTTCGTACGGATTCTCACGAGGGATGGCGACAATCGCTGCAGCTTCTGAGCGCAAAATCTTATCGATGCGCTCTGAGGTGCGAGTTCCTGATTTCTTCTTCATATGTTGAGTGGTATTGTGTCATAGTCTCACCTGGGGTGCTACCGAGCACCATCTCAAGGAGTACTCCTACCTGTATGGACAACCTACGCTCTTCAGTCTACGGGCTCCTGCGCTCAAGCGAGCGCTTTTTCAAAACCGACATGGTCTATGTCGGTTCTGGAGGTTTCTGGCTCTTTTTTGGCCAAGCCGTTACAGTCCTCGCTTCCCTAGGGCTCGCAGTCGCGTTTGCCAACCTGGTTGAGCCCGAAAAGTACGGAAACTACAGATATGTTTTAGCGCTCGCTAGTATCATTGGCGCCTTTACTCTTACCGGCCTCACCACTGCCGTCACTCGAGCCACAGCGCGCGGACACGAAGGAACTCTCAGATATGCATTCCGACTGTCTATGGTGTGGAGCATTGGCATGGTGTTCATCGCCCTAGGGGCGAGCGCGTACTACTTTCTTCGGGACAACTTCTTTTTAAGTAATGCACTCCTCATCGTCGGAGCGACTGCACCCATCATTACGGCAGCGTCACTCTATCGACCCTTTTTGATGGGTAAAAAAGCATTCAAAAAAGCCGCACTGTTCGGCATCGCCCAGAGCCTGATTCCCACACTCTCCGTATTGCTCGGCGTTCTTCTCAAATGGCCTCTCCTCATCCTCATTGCCCTATACTTTGCCACCAGCGCCTTAGCAGTGAGTATCCTCTACGTTCACGCGAAGCGCTTCGCACAAAACGACACCGTTGACCCCAAAACTGACTTTCTGGGTAAACATCTGTCCGTCATAGGTATCATTGGCGCAGTTGGCGAACGACTTGACAGCATTCTCATATTCCAACTCCTCGGCGGTACAGAGTTGGCAATTTTCTCGCTCGCAACCACCCTTCCGGATACCCTTCGTGGATCACTAAAAAATGTCGACGCACTTGCCATGCCAAAGTTTGTTACTAAAACAAAAAAAGAAATGAAGCGGGCAGTGTGGAGCAAAACAACACTGATTTTCCTGGCGACCTTGATTGTCACGACTGCCTACATTGCAGTTGCACCTACGCTCTTCTCGATTCTCTTCCCTCAGTACCTCCAGGCGATACCGTACAGCCAACTCTATGCACTCATTCTTCCCATGACGTTTGTGCTTGCTTCAGCTTACTTTGATGCACAAGCCGCAGTAAAGGAGCGGTACATTTTACGAATCGTAAACACAATAACTAAGATCACGTCTGTGGTGATCGGTATTTATTTTTGGGGTATTTGGGGTGCAATCATTGCAAGAATTTTCTCACGAGCGATCAACGCGGGTCTCTCGGTATTCTTTATCGCACGAAACTAGCAAGACGACGTTTTGCTGCAGCAACCAGTGAGGGTTTACGATCAAATACAACAGTAAAAAGTTTTCGATACATTCCTGGCGGACAGGTAAGTTCTTCCACTGCATGCCATGAATGGTTCGTTCGCATAAATATGAAGCTGCGGTTCGGAATAATTTCTGATGCTGCAGCGACACGAAATTCAGAAAGGTCAGGAGCGGAGCGATGGTCTTTCGTGCCCTCGTCATCAAGAACAAGTGTTCTTCCTCCCCACTCGTCCTTCCAGTCGTCAGGAGTGTTCATATAGAAAATTTGTGAGCCGAGCTTGGTTGGACTGTCACAGTGAGGAGAGACAGAACAGCCAGCGTACGCATACTGCCACTGACAACGGGTAGTGAAATTGTTGGTTCCAAAAATGCGAGCTATTGAGCGTTGGTACTCCTCACCAAAAATTTCATCAATAAATGATCGCCATGCTGGGCTCAGTGGCAGCGCCGGATCATACTTTAGCTCGTACCGGTCGTGAGGTTTCTGTCCATACGATCGCTCAATGCCAACAGTTTTTTTAAACAGCCCAATATCAGGTAAACTGTTTTGAAGTTCTGAAAACGCATCGGGGAGCAAGGCATCCTGTGGGTTCAGCCAGGGGAACGGTTTTGTTGCCCGAAAAATCTTCCCGCTAATCGCCGACAAAACACCGTAATCAATGTAGTTCATGAGCGACGAAAAATGACGTTGTGTACCCCGGCATGTCGTTCGTGTAGTGCCACTTCAACAAATCCAAATCCTTCGAGCATGCTTCGCACGGTACTGAGTAGCGCATCTTCTACCTCAATGAGTATATCTGATAGCTCGCTATTGGCGAGAAGGGTTGTTGCGCCCCTCAGCACCTCGACTTCGCCCCCATCAACATCAATTTTTATAGCATGAGGTGGACTGAGGGAGAGTTGGCTACGTAGCGAATCGAGGGTAAACGCCACAAGTGGAGTCCCCTCTGTTTCTCTAGACCTTCCGCTCACAAACCCAGCTGTCGCTCCTGAACTTACATCGGGAACAACAAACCGAGCAATGCTGCTTTGAGAGCCGAGCACAAACGGCAGTGGGACTATGCGGTTCTCAAGATCGTTTAGGCGCATATTGGCGTGCAGTGCCGCATAATTTTCGGGCGATGGTTCAAAAGCAAAGACCGTTGCGCCGAGCGATGCTGCAATTAACGAATAGGCTCCGACATTTGCGCCAATATCATACACGACCCTCCCTTCGCGACTAACCATGCTAAGCCAGGCACATGTTTCTGGCTCTTTGGCACAGCTTTGTGCGCGTGTTTCATATTCACGGAGCGTTTCAGTTTTAATAAAAATATTTTTATCGATAAAATCAAGCCGACGAACCGCAAAGAATGCGAGTACGGAACGTTTTAATTTAAAAACCGCGAGGAGGAATGTCCAGCGAAACTGATTGAGTATCTGTTTCATTTTTTTAACACCACGACCAATCCTGCCGAAAAAAGTCCAGGAAATAAATAGCCAAAAAACGGAACCCGCTTATACGGTCTAATAACTGCTCGCTCCTGCAGGGCAAGTGCCCTGAGCCACCACTTCATATCTTCGAGGGTCCAGAATCGCAGATGCTCATGCGGCTGATCGACCCACTGTGCAGGAAATTTTCCAAAAAGTAGCCGTAGTCGGTACGTAAAGAAGCCCGTATTCGGCACTGAAATGAACACTCTCTTACGAGCTGCTGCCAGTGCCTTTTTTACCAATACTTCTGCGTGAGCGATGTGCTCAATAGTTTCAAATAAAATCACATAATCAGTGTCGGGAATGACGAGTGTCTCCGGATTCGAAAAGTCAACGACCTGTGTTTCAAATCCCGATTGTTTTGTAAAAGCAAGCACGGTGTCAGAAAAATCAAACCCTTTCCCTAGAAGATTCGGATAAAATGTTCGCAGATACGAAAGCACGGCACCGTCGCCGCATCCAATATCTGTTATCGTAAACGATTCCTTTGGTGAATGCGTGATAAACGAACGAGCAATGTCTGCGCGCTCTTTCTGCCACGGCGAGAGCTGCTGCGCAGATTTCCCACGAAGCTCCCAGTACCGCTCGTAGCTATCCGCGCCCGCCTCAATAGTTTTTTTGGGGTACAGAAAGATTGCTCTAAACCAATGCTGTAGTAGCGCCCTCATACACAGCTCATAGTACCCCGCGCGCAGAGAGCACGTCGAGGAGGGTTTTTTCAAAATCTTTATTCGACGTCAGCCTGTCTTGGATGCTGATTTTCTGCGCAGCACTTCGATTTAGCGCCTCATTCAGAACCTCAGTGAGGGTTTCGAATGAAACGAATCCCGCGATGCCGTTTTGGACCATACCCTCGCCGTAATCCATACTAGTTTTTAAGAGGTACACAGGGACTCCGCGTACGGCCATATCGTACAGAAAAGTCGAGTAGACTCCCGTAACCAGTGTAGGTTCTGGTACTTCACGAATGGAACTAACAACGCGTAGCACTGCATGGACAGTATCTTCATACTCAGCGAGCTGCTCAGCTATCGGAATGTCGGGGCGTACCTTCAGGTAAACAACCGTATTCGGAAGAGAGGCAAATGCCCTCACATACTCACTCACTTCATTTTTAGGACTGTCGGTTTCGTGAGGGATCAGTACAACACGCTCGGAAATTCGCTCTGCAAATGTTTGACCACTCGCCCGGTCGGGGTACCCACCAACCACAAGTGCATTTTCTGAAAAAATAGTACCGAGACGAAGTAGCTCACGTTTCCAATATTCACTCCACACTAACAACACATCTGGGGTGAGGTAGGTTCCCCGCTTTGAAGACCGTTGATATCCCAGCCAACCCACGTGGTACTTGGTGAAGTGTCCATGTTGTACCATCACGGTAGGAATGTGTAGTTGACGCGCAGCGGCAATAAGTTCGTGATAGTGCCTGGTGTCATCAATACCCACCACACCGCGCGCTCCGGTGATTTTGAGCAAGAGCGCGAGTATTTTTTTTCTAAAGATAAGCAGTCCGCGCGCATGCACATACTTCTTAATCAGGTGCTGTATAAACGCAATCTCATCTTCTGTACCAAACACATTCTCGATGGTAAGCGAGGTGGGCTTTGGTTGAGTGATTAAATAAAACCAGTCGAATGCTTCCATGTAGAAAGCAAATCGCTTTCGCGTGAACGCGTTCACCACGAGTGATCGCCCCAAAAGAGTGTGGAAACATTCGAGGTATGAAACACGATTGTCCGTAAGTGTGCGGTACACCCCGCGTAGGCGAAAATCGCTCTTATAAACCCCATCACTGGCTTTATCAATAGAAAAGAGGATTACCCGCGGGCGCCGAATAACTGCCAGCAGTATCGCAACAAGGCTCAGGCATACAGCAGCGAAGGTTGCCATGGCTCCCCGTAGTGGTCTCTTGAAGCTCTTCCTCTCTTCTTTTTGAAATGCAGAGAATGAGCGCGTTCTCGCAAAGCCTCGTATCTCACCATGGAAAATAGCCTGGTGAAGACGTTGCCACAATGCAACGTCGTCATACAAAACGAGTTCTGTAAGCGAAACTCCATTTACCGTAGCACCTTCAATACGATGGAATAGTTCAAGTTCGTACCTCAAGTCACGCATGTACTGACCCTAGGGTACACCGAGAACGCCGACTCGTACACAAGGCTCGAAATACAGGATACAATTCGACACATATGTGTGGGATTGCGGGCATAAGCGGAGGAAACCACCAGGACGGAGTTCGTATCGGCGAAAGCATCGCCCACCGCGGACCTGACTTTAACGGTATATGGAGTGACTCCTCGTACACGTTTTCCCATCGCCTTCTTGCAATTCGTTCAGGCGAGGAACGTTCCCGTCAGCCCTGGACTACCCCCAGCTCGCCCTGGGTGCTACTTTTCAACGGTCAAATCTACAATACTGACGCTATAAAAAAGCGACTGCCCGCTACATACCGCGATGAGGAGTTGGATACCGCACTCATTTTCGCACTAATTGAACAAGAACGGGAAAATTTTATTGAATATATCGAAGGGATGTTTGCAATCGCTCTCTACGAGAAAGATACTAAGACGCTCCGACTCTACCGCGACCCTTCGGGACAAAAACCTCTTTACTACACAGAAGGAATTACACCATTTGCATTTGCTTCAGAAATCAAGGCGATATTGAAAGGTGCTGCAATACCTCGCGTCGCTGACGACACTGCGGTGCAAATTGCTAAAACACTTGGATACATTCCGGGAGATAAAACACTATTCGCGCACATCAAGAAGGTGCGACCGGGAGAGGCGATCACTAGAACTCAGGATGGGAATGTGGTGCGAACATACTTCAGGTCAAACACTCAAATCGAGGACACTAAAACAAATCACGAAGCGCTCCAAGAGACTGTTGTTAAGCATCTTGCATCAAAGAAAAAGGTCGCACTAAATCTTTCTGGAGGAATGGATTCTTCGCTACTCCTTCATGAAATGAGCGAAGCTGGTTTTTCAATGCATACGTACACTACGCGCTTTGTCGATGCAGGATCTGGGGTGTTTAATGATGATGCCGATCTGGCACGACGTCTCGCAAAGCACTACGGATCTACCCATAAAGAAATTCTCATTAACCGCGACACGTACCGCGACAACATGCTCGACGCAGTACGCGCGATTGAAGAGCCGAACTACAATATTTCTCTTGCGACCTATCTCATTATTGCGAACGCTGAAGGAATTCTGGGAGATCAAAATCGCGTTACCCTTTCGGGAGACGGTGGGGATGAACTTTTTGGTGGGTACGACGCTTACAGAACTGCGTTGCGCTACCAAACGTTTATGCGAAGCATAACCCCGCTCGGATTCAACATTTACAAGGCTCTGCGAGAAGGTCAGTGGTGGGACTACGCTAACCCTCTTGACCAGTGGCTACGCATGAAATTTTTCTTTTTCGAAAATACCTCCACGTGGCGTCGCGCAGTACGCGACTACCTTGCTCAGCAACTTCCTCCTTCGTGGGAGAAGCGTTCGCGCGACCCTGTCCGGGACATGATGCTGCTTGATCGTTTATTTTGGCTAGCATCGGAAAATTTTATCCGTTCCGATAAGCTATACATGACGCAATCGCTCGAACTCCGGTCCCCGCTTTCGTATGAACCTCTGCGACGTTTTTTTGATCGTCGTCTTACTGAGCAAGACTACTTTAGCGTTGGTGTAAATAAATTCACACTTCGCGCGCTGTACACTAATAAGCTTCCCCCATTCATCATAGATCGTACACAGAAGACAGGCTGGCGCTCTCCTATTAGCAACTGGTGGGGTGAAGATTATGCAACCCTTTTTAGAGAAGCGTTTCGGAATGCACCTCGTGGCGGAAATACAGACTGGGACAACGTAGAACAAATTATCAATCACAAATCGACGTGGCCTGGTAAATATCTGCACCTGTACTACTCACTTGCCGTGCTGAGTAAAGAATTTGACTTACCCGTATAATAGAGATCAATGATTGGCTCAGAACCCAAGTTTCCCATGATGGTAGCGTACGAAGTGCGCGCCCTTGAACGATTACTGAGCACGTACTCGCGGGTTACTTTTCTCGAATGGGGATCAGGTAATTCAACAATCTATTTCACTACATTTCTCAAAGAACGTGGAATTCCATACACGTGGGTGAGCGTTGAACACAACCCCACATGGTTTGAACGTGTACAACAAACACTCAAAGGTGACCCCAACGTGCACGTTATCCACGCGCCAGAGTCGAACCTTCCGGCATATGTAAAAGCGCCACACGCAGTGATGGAACAGATGGGCATTACTCGTTTTGATATTGCGCTCGTTGATGGAATCCGTGATCATCGAAATGAATGTTTAGAGGAGGCGAAAGACATTGCGCAAGTGGTATTGCTCCACGACGCGCAGAGAAAGCTGTATAAAAAGAAAGGACGTTACCTTGCTGGTCGCCTCTTTGAAATACGCGACCGCGACGATACACTTTCCCGCGCGCACATCCTGGCGTACCAACTTCATGAGCAACTCTGGAAGTTAAAAGAGAGTCTACTTTCTAAATCAAAAACGGTATGAAGCGCGAAATATTCATCCAAGCGAACCATAAACAACTCCTGGGTGCAAAAATTGCAAAGTTTGCCATGGAAACTCGTGGACAGGCAAAAGAGTATGGAATTCCGGTTTCTATAATGAACGTTGAGGAGAAGCCGACATATTTGGAGTACGTTGGTATGACCTATAAGCGTGGTAACGAAACGCGCATACACGACCCAAACGACCTTCAATTTTTTACGCTCTCCCGCTTTATGCCGCCCGAACTAATGGAGTACGAGGGCCAAGCGGTGGTCATCGACCCGGACATTTTTGCGCTCGCTGACATCCAGGAACTCTTCGAGACTGATTTACAGGGAGCGACAATAGCCGCGTGTCCGAAAAAACACGCATGGGATACAAGCGTCATGCTCCTCGACTGTGCGAAGCTGCAACACTGGAATCTTAGGCACATTTTGGAAGGGTTAAAAAATGGGTCAGAAGATTACCGCGACTGGATGCAGTTAAAAAAAGAATCGGTTACTCCCCTATCGCGCGTCTGGAATTCGCTCGACGAGCTCACCGCAGAAACAAAAATGCTCCACACCACCAACCGCCTAACGCAACCTTGGAAGACAGGCCTCCCCATCGATTTTACTCTGGGCACTATTCCGAAATTATTTGGTATCGTTCCTCGTTTTTGGGTTCGCCAACAAACGCACTACCTCCCGCATCCCGATACAAAAATTGAAGCCCTAGTTCTCTCTCTGTTCAAAGAAGCTGTACAAGCTGGCGCAATTACTCATTCTGAAATTGGCGACGCAGTGTTCTCGGGAGATATCAGAAATGATATTTTCAAAAAATTTGAACATCTATGAACTATCGCGTCCTAACACCGGAACAAGTAGCGCATTATCACAAAAACGGCTACCTCCATATTCCAGGATTCCTTTCTGAAATCGACATAAAAAAACTCAAAGCTGCGTGTCAGAAACAGCTGGTGGGTGATATTGGAGTCCTGCACGAGTTCGACCACCTAACCCTTCAGCCACGAATTGTAACAATAATGAAAGATCTCCTAGGAGAGGTCGTAGTTTACCCCGGCCTTTCTTTTGCCCGCACGAACGACTTTCCCGACAAACGCGGGTCGCGCGGATTTCATTCTGATGTAGCGTACGAGGATGATAATTTCTCCACCCACTACCCAATTATTAATACTGGATTCTATCTCCAAGACCACGTTGCGTGGAGCAATGCTTTAAAAGTCATTCCCGGTTCACACACTAGAAAATGCATCTACGTTCGTTCTTTTAAAGATGGATTCAAAAAGATGGTTCAATTTCTGCTGAAGGGTAGATGGAAAACTGCACTCGGTATTTTTGATTTCAGTCCCTCCGTTAATATAGAGAGTCGAGCCGGAGATATGCTCATCTGGAGTACACGCATTCATCATTCGGGCTACGGAATGCGGCCTAAGCTTTTCCCCAAACTGTCACTACATCCACTCTTTGAAGATATATTACCGACATGGTTATTCCTGCCGCCACATCCAGAGCGCGACGTTATTCTGAGCATCTACGCAGCCCCTGGGAAAACATTTGAAAACTACATGAACGTCCAAAAAAGAAAACAGCATCGACGCGAACACTTTCTCGCCAGCAATTTTGAAACCTCTACAGTTAGAGAGCTGGCAAAACAGTCTGGAATAATGCTCAGGAACGATGGCCACGAATATGCAAAGGACCCGAATAGTGTATTCGATTACCGAGGCGTGGATAAGATTTCTGGAAAACCAGGAAAACAAACCTAACCGACTGCTGCCTTCAACGCATCATAATCCGTTTGAGCCATGAGGTGCGCTAGAGTCTTGTAATCAACCTTTGGCGTCCAATGCAGAATTTTTTTTGCTTTCGAAGCATCGCCCCGCAAAGCATCCACTTCATTCGGACGATAAAACCTTGAATTAACACGCACCCTGACGACTCCACGTTGATCTTTTCCAACTTCTGCAACCCCCGAACCCTCCCAAGTAATAGCAATGCCGTGGAAGCGGGCGACTTCTTCAATAAACTCACGTACCGAGTGGGTTTCTCCTGTGGCAATCACGAAATCCTCTGGACTTTTCTGTTGGAGCATGTGCCACATTGCCTCTACGTAATCTCCTGCAAACCCCCAATCGCGTTTCGCATCAAGATTTCCTAATTCCACATACTCCTGCAAACCGAGTGCTATTTTAGCGAAGGAAATGGTTATCTTTCTGGTAACAAAATTTTCACCTCGCCGCGGACTCTCGTGATTGAACAAAATTCCCGAGCAAATAAACAATCCGAATTTTTCACGGTAGCCTACTACGTAATCACGATGCGCTTTATACTTCGCGTCGGCATAGGGTGACACCGGATTCATCGGACTCTCTTCATCTTGCGGCGGAGGCGTCGACCCGTACATTTCTGACGTCGATGCTTGGTAAATGCGCACAGCAGGATTGTGCTCCATGGCCAACTGAACCAGGCGACCAACTCCCGCATAATTGATTTCGTACGTTTCATCGGGACACTCAAAAGAGATACCAACGTGCGACTGCGCAGCAAGGTTGTACAGTTCGTCTGGATTACTCTTTAAAATAACGTTCCTCAATGCCGAGTAGTCACGCAAATTTCCATGATGAACCTGCACCTTTCCTTCTAAGTGAGGGGCTCGAACAAAGGGGCTGTGGCTTGATCGACGGACCAATACGTGGACGTCATATCCTTTCCCCAACAAAAGCTCAGCGAGGTAGGAACCGTCTTGTCCTGTAAACCCTGTTATGAGTGCCCTTTTCATTGCGAGGTGTAGAACCTAAGATAGGAATCAATGGTTTTTCTCCAACCAAAACGAGTATACCAGTCACGCGCCCCTTGCGCGAACCGTTCTTTTTGAGAGAGGATTTTTTCAGTCGCTTCCGCAATCGCCGCATGATCTTTCTGTGGAACTAGTAAGCCGGAAACGTTTTCTCGTATTGCATCCTCGATCCCACAGCCACGCGACCCGATACCCGGCACGCCAAACTGATTTGCCTCAAGAAACACTAGGCCAAAACCTTCAAAGTGATCCCCGTGATTATTAGAGTTCAAAAAAAGCACATCGGATAGCGAATACAATGCAGCTAGCTCAAAATCAGATGTTGCAGAATCAATAAACTGTACGTGATCTGCAAGACCGAGACGGACCGCTTCTTGTTCTATTTGGGCAACATACTCTCGATCTGCCAAAGAACCGACTATAAGATACCTGAGGCTGCGGTAACGCTTTACCAAAGGAGCAATCCCATGGAGCGTGTCGAGCTGTCCTTTGCGCTCCTTCACCTCGCCAACAGAAATTAAAATCGGCGATGCGTTTTCGGGTATAGAAAAATGCTTGCGTGCATTTTCGAACGAAACTGGCAAAGGATCAGCTGCAAGATGCACGACCGCAAGTTTTGCCATAAAAGGGAGCCTCCTTAGAATACGTTTTTTTGTGTAATGGCTGATACAAAACACCGCCGAAGCTCTACGATACGCTCTGAGCATTAAAAAACGTTTCAGAGAAAAAACCTGAGGAGGCATTGAGTAAGTTCCTACTCCACCCAAAAAAAGACTCTTGCGGGTGCCCAAAACAGCGCAAAGTGCGTAGACGCCATAGGGCCAGACATCAAGCGCATGCACTATTGAAGTATTTCTGGCAGCTCTCCGAGCAGCGAAACAGTTGCGCAGAAATTGAAAAATACTTCTTTCTGCAGACAAAAACACCTCTCCTTCCTCACACATAACAGAAACCTGCACTCCCTGCCCTATCAGCGCGTCTCGTACCCCCTTCGAGTACCTACCCAGCCCGGACTGCGCCTTCAGAGTTTGTGTAATCAACAGCACCTTCATGGAGTTTTTCTGATTAACCCATGATACGTGGATATAAATAAAAATGCATACATTTTGTAGAGGCGCGAAAGGGGTGCCTCGAACCTTGGGAAACGTTTTTTTATTTTCTGTTCACGTGAGTCAAAAAAAACTAAACTGTGGGTATCGCAAAGTTTCTCAAATTGCGAACGCGTCATGTAATGCATATCGCTCAAACGTTGGTGACCAGCATCGCTATGCGAGTAGTCTTTATGCCCCCCCACGAGTCGCAAAAACAGGTCCGACAAGCGACGGGGCAACCAATTTACAAATAACACGTGAAAGTGAGGATCGTAGATGCCGTACCTATTTGGAACGCTAACGTATGCGAGTCCGTGTTCGGACAAAACGCGCGCCACCTCGCCAAGAACTTTCTGTGGATCGAAAACGTGTTCAATGACCTCAGCCATATTAATAAAATCGAAACTGCCATTTTGAAATGGGAGTGCCTCGCCTACACCGCGTCGAATCTGTATTGAAACACCAGCGCGTCGGGCCTGTTCCTCAGCCTGTTCAATGTAGCGAGGGTTGTACTCAATCCCCTCAGCACGATACCGACGCTTTACTGCGTCAATTAAAAACTCCCCACGGCCGGCTCCAACATCAAGAATCCTCCTCGAGGGAAGATCGGGAACAACGAGCAGCAAATTATCAAGATGGGACATACTTCTCAAAACCGGAATGGATTATTTTAGCTCGAGCATTCCATGTCATGAATGTGACCGCCGATGGATGCGGAGATGAGGCCGTCTGGGCAAGTGCCGTTGCCAGAGCACGCGAATCGTCGGCCTTAAAAAAATGTGCCTGTGGTACCACAACCCGCAGCGCAGGAACGTCCGAGGCAAGAATTGGCTTACCTGACGCCAGGTAGGCAAATGCCTTGAGGGGTGAGGTGAAGATTGCCGCATTGTCGTCTCGAGCTGAGTTTGGCAAAACCAACACATCGGCGCTTGCCAAAACGCGAGGTAATTCGCGGTACGGAGTTTCAGGTACAAAGAGCGCCTTTGGAAACTGTTCCTGGAGCCGCAGTTTATCGGGTCCTGACCCCACAAGGACACAGAGGATGTTTGTAGAGACGTGTTCACTTGCTGCAGCAAATGTATCGGCACCCTTTGCTGCATCGATTTTGCCTACATAAAGCGCCACCTTTTTCCCTCGAGGAATACCGAGCCAGTCACGCTCCTCTTCTTGGTTAAATTTCTTTTGGAAAGGTGTGGGATCGACGGCGTCGTGCGCGACCACTATTTTTGCTGGATCGACTCCCCTAGTAACGTACGCATCGCGAAGACCTTCAGAAATAACGATAAGCTTATAGGCTTGTTTCGCTACAAGTGTTGAGACGAACGTCGGCGCGGTATGGGCTTCGTACACTAATTTTCTATCCAGAAGTACGTACTGAAGTAAAACAAATGCGTCTCGCGAGTACACGATATCCGCATTCCAAAAATTCTTCTGCCACTTCGCCGCTTCTGAAAAAAAGAGTGCAGAAAGTCGGAACCCAACTGTTCCCCATCTAACCCAGTCTGGAGTGTTGAGCGCGGTGAGTACAAAATTCCTTTGTACATCGTAGTACACAAACGGATCTTCCTTTATTGCAGTCTCTCTTCCGGGGATAACTAATTCAACAGTAACCCCCTCATGCGCGAGCGCCTCGCACGTTTTCATAATCTGGACACCGTGTGCCTTCTCTGTAGGTAGCCGTACAAACGCAAGATACAGTAATTTCATAGAGACGCGTTAAAGCGACGAGACCACAGCTGAAACATGAGGATCGATAGAAGTGGAGTGGCGTGGTAAGAGCGCTTCGCCTGGTGATCAGAGAGCATGGCACGCACCCCGTCCCAGTCAAATAGCCGCTCTGTCCCTGGAGCATACTCTGGGGCAAAAATTGCATCCAGGGGCTCTGCAAGCGCCGGGTGCCTCAACCACTTGGCACCAGGACTGAACCACCCGCGCTTGGGCTGATTCACCACCCACGCGGGGAGGTCTTTTTGAAACGCTCGCTTGAGGAGTACCTTAGTAGTGAAGAGCGAAACGTGTGCTTCAAAAGGAATAGCGCTAACTTGGTGCAGCAGCTCTAGGTCCAAAAGTGGCGGTCGTGTTTCAAGCCCGTGCGCCATACCAAGCTTATCGCTTCGCATAAGCGCTTCGTCAACGAGCCACGTCACTCTATCCGCCTCCATCAGGTTCTCTGCTGGCGCGATTTGAGGCAGTGCCGGCATGGGCACCGGCACATTCAGCACCCGTTCCAGCTCAGCATTTTTTTGGAAGTGAAAGAGTGCAAAGCGTTCCTCGAGCGCCTTCACTGCGATTTTCTTTGCCGCAGAGAATGGAAGTCTGCGAGCAACCGCAGATGGGACTAGTGCCTGATAAAGATCCATGCGTCGGGTTAACAGGTACCGCGGGTAGCCACCGAACACCTCATCTCCCCCATCTCCTGTAAGCGCAACGACCGCTGATGCGCGCGCTTTTTCGGAGAGCGCAACCTGCGCCGCGATGGTGGCATTTCCAATTGGCTCATCTAGGTGATAACTTGCCTTTTCCAAAAGTCCCAACACATCCGGAGGAGAAATGGCAAACTCGTGGTGACGTGCGCCGAAGTGCGCCGCCGTACGCTTAGCAATAATGCTATCCGCATTAAATTTTTCTGCCTCCTCACCTCGCTCCAGCTCAAACCCTATTGAAAACGTATCCGCATTGCCTCCCGCAGCGGTGGCAGACGCAAGCACTACCGACGAATCTACACCGCCCGAAAGGTACACTCCTAGTGGTCGATCAGAAACCATTTGGCGTGATACCGCGCTCATAACAGCACTGCGCAGCCCCTGGGTGTCGCCACGGGCAAGGGGCTCATGCTGAGGGCGATAAGAAAATCGTTCCAGCGAAATACTGCCGTCTTTAATGGTACCAATCGTTCCTGCTGGAAATTTTTCTATACCCTGCAATAACGTAGCGGGCGAAGGAACATACAGGGTGCGCATGTAGGAAGCGAAAGCCTGGGTATTGAGAACCCTCGGCATCCCCACCTCAAGAAGCGCCTTTATTTCAGAAGAAAACGCGTACCCCTTGGTGGTTTTTGTTATGTATAACGGCTTCACTCCCACTGGATCACGCGCAAGAACAATCGTACCTGTATCACGATCATGAATCGCAAGTGCGTACATGCCGTTGAGGCGCTCAAAAATACCCGCCCCCCATACCTCGAAACCTGCAAGAACAACTTCAGTGTCTGACTCGGTTTTGAACTGATACGACCCGCGAAGCGCTTCACGCACATCTTTAAAATTATAAATTTCACCGTTGAAAATAATCGAGTATCGTTCACTCCGACTAGACATAGGCTGTCCGGCGCGTGGATCAAGGTCAATAATGGCAAGACGGTTGTGGCCGAGTGTGACGCCTCGATATACCGCAACCGCAGTTCCGTCAGGCCCGCGGTGTGCGGTAGCATGATTCATCTGCTCTACCAGAGCACTATCTTCCCAGGTAATACCGTTAATCGCGCACATATGACTTACGTAAGTATTGCTTTCCAGAGTCGATCGAGACCCAGAATGTAAAACTTTGGCCGCTGTGGCCCGGTGTAGTGACGCATCACCCGCGGAGTGTCGTCCAGAGAGCCTTTTAAGATGTACCGATCTTTAGGGAGCATGGTGAGGTATGGCTCAAGTATGGTGGCGTAGCAGGCTTGGTCGGTAAATCTACTATTAGTGTAATCTACTCGGCCAAGATACTCCTTGAGCGTTTCGAGATTAAACTGATCTTTTCTGTAGAGCGTTACACCTGAATTGTACGAGGCAATGGTGTCCGAAATACGAGTACCATCTTTAAAAAATACATACGCAAAATCAGTATCGCCATCAGACATCATTAGCGCACGAGGCGAGGTGGAGGAGAGGTTTTCTTCTATTTCAACTGGGTGCATAAACCAGAGCATATCTGAATCAAGAATGAGCCTGAACTCAGCGGATGATGAGAGGTACGGATCGAGAAGTTTCTTTGCTTGAAATTTTCTGTACGTACGTCGAAATACTTCAAGCTCCGGGTGGGTTATAAAAAAATCTTTGTGAGTAGAAAGGATATCCTTCGCATCAACAACGTGTGCTGAGGGGAACAAACGTTGCAATGTACGGATATGCCTCTCCTGCAAGGTGCCGTCGCTGTGTAGGTAGAGCGTCCCAATAACGCGGGAGACATGGTAGAAGCTGGCAAGCGACCAAAGCGCCATGAGAAAATCGCGTGCTCCAAAGAGCATATGCATGGAGAGGTTCTGGTGCGTGACAGGCCGTTCTAGGGGGGCTTTGTGGGTGAGAATTCGAGGCGCAACGATGTAGCGCATGGCGAGGTAGAGGAAGCCTCGCCGATACTGAAAAAATGCTTTGTAGATGGCGCGGAGGTGCTCCTTAAGCGCTTGCATATAGAGACAGGATACGTGGAATGAGTGACGAAAGCGAATGGTGAGTGCTTACGTATTCGGGCGTGAGCGAGAGCAATTTGAGCGCGGGGTCGGTCGTATCCACGGGGCAGCCACAGGCGGCAGCTTCGAGAACCACCTTGTCGAGCGAGCCTGTCTCCGAGCGATGTATGAGACGCGCCGCACTGCGGTACTCACTGCGGAGGCGAGACGCAATGAGCGCACCAAGAAACTCTACCGTTGCGCCGCACTCCCTCGCGAGTGCTCCGAGGCGCTCGCGCTCTGGGCCGTCTCCAGCGATTTTAAGGGTAAAGCCCTTTGACGCCGCTTCGCGAATGGCGAGGTCGTGGCGCTTACTGGTCATGAGACGTCCCACGGAAAGCGCGTGGGTGCCGCGAACCATCCCTCCGTCCGGAGTCCAAAAGTCTGTGTCGATGCCGTGACCCACTACCTGCACCTTCTTCGAGGTAAGGCGGAAACTTTCTTTCGACGCAGTAAAAACAACGTTCGCAAAAAACTCTGCAATACGTAATTTTAAATCAACAGACTTGTGCGTGTACCACAATCCTATTGTTTTGCCGGTGAGGCGCCACCACCAACCGGCAGCGACCACATACTCCGGGTTCATGTGCACGAACACGGCGTCGTAGTTTTTGTGCAGAGTCATCAGTAATGAGTAAAAAGTAGCGAGTTGTTGTAACTTCCCTGCCCCCTGCTCTTTGCCGAGCGAGTGAACCGTTACATTGCTCGGCAAGGCATGCTCCCCCGCTCCAAGCGCAATGACATGGACCTGCTCCGCATGCTTTGCAAACTCTTCTATCCATCGGTGAAAAAACCCAAGAATGGGGTGAGTGCTATCAACTACCTGCGTCACGATTAGTAATTTCATAGTGTTTTTTTCCAAGCAGTAACCCATTCGTCCCTCGTAAGAAGCGGGAGCTTTAATTCACCGTTCGTGGGTGTACGCAACATTTCGATTAGGGTAGCGACAAATCTAGCGGGCTTAGCAATTATCGCGCCGGCTTCGCGCGCAATACCGACGTCGGGAGCAACTACCGGCACTCCGGCAGCGAGCGCTTCAACAATGGACGCTCCGTAGCTTTCCGCACGCGACGTAGAAAGAACCACGTGTGCACGTGCCAGGTACGGAACAGGGTCGTGCCAGCCGGGGAATTCGACCCGGAGTCCGGCTGCCTCTTTCCGCAAGCGAACCTCGAGCGAGCCCGCCCCAAGCATTACCAGTGCTGCGTTTGGTACTTCTTTCTGCACCTCGTTAAACACGCGAATCGCGAGGAAGGGATCCTTCTCCTCTTCAAACCTCCCCACCCACAGAATGGTGGGCACATCGCTTGGAGCACGCTTCGCTACTTTAAACCGCTCAAGGTCGATGTAAATGGGCAGCACGGCAACGGAAGCACGCACGCCCAGCTTTTCTACCTGCGCTTTAAGCTTCTCTGAAACTACCCGCACCGAGTCAGCCCGCGAAAGAACAAAGCGTGCGAGTATCCGCTTCAGCACACTCTGCGCGTCGAGGTCAGCATGAACCTGGACATTGAGCCGCGCACGAAAACGCCATGCCCAAAAAAGCCCCACGAGGCCTCGAAAAAACGGATCTTGGGTAGAGACCACATCAAACGATTCTCCTTGCGGAGAGCCCCACAGGGCCCTAGGACCCCAGTACAGAGCCTCCATAGACTCAACCGCCCCTGCCTGAAGGTCGAACCGCTGGTTTCCCGCCTTAAAGTTTCTATCCCCTGTAATAACTAAGATGTTCATATGTCTTGATATATCAAGTCTTTTGTAGCACGGCGACTGTTTCATCAACCATCGTGGCAATTGAAAATTTCTCGACGCGCTTCTTCGCGTTTCCCGCGAGACGTGCCCTCGTTTCGGGAGACGCGAGTAGTTTTTCAATGCGGTGCGCAAACGCAGCCTCATCGTCCGGCTTTACCAAGTACCCGTTCACGTTGTCTTCAATGAGCTCAGGGTTCCCGCCTATTTTCGTCGTCACGATCGGCACGCCCACCGCGGAGGCTTCAAGCAGCACGTGGGAAAAACCTTCGTAGTGGGTGTTTAACGCAAACACGTCTGCGGCACGCATGTAGCGAAGCGCGACCGCCCGGTCCACATTGCCTGTAAAGATAATCGAATCGAGGACTCCCTGCTCTTCCGCGATGCGCTCCAGCCGCGCCTGGTCTGGACCAGAGCCAACAATGAGGAGCGTGAGGTCCGGGAATGTGTTCCGGAGCGCTGCGTGAACACGGATAAGCACATCGAACCCTTTCCACGGTACGAGACGTCCGGGGGAAATAATGAGCTTTCCCTTAAACCGAAGCAGGCCACGAATGACCTGCTTGAGGCCGACCGTTTCAGCCTCGATGCCGTTGTAAATCACCTCGATAGCTTTCTTTGAAACACCCCATCGTTCAATGGTACGCGCAAGGTACTTTGACGGCACCACCACGCGGAGCGCTCGCTTCGCGACCCACCGCTCGAGTGTTCGCATCAACGCCGGGACGAACGGGAGTTCTGCGTCCTGGAACGACTCGAGGGTACCTTCATATCCAAACCGCTGTGTCGCCTGCTCCCAGGCGTAGTCGCCCACCACCTTCACTATAAATTTTTTACGAGCAAGCGCGGCAACCAGTGCGGCAGGAAGCCCGACTGAAAGCGGGTCTTGTGCGTAGATAACGTCAGGTTTGAAACGAATGGTTCGAGCAAGCAGGAGAAAAAAGTACGCGGTGTGACGAAACACTTTTGGGTACGTTCGTGCCTCCCGGTACGGCAGTACGGACACTTCAAAACCGCGTTTCGGAAGCTCATCGAGGAGCGTCTTCGAGTAGGTCGCCGGACCCCCACCTTCGGGCGGGAACACCCCTGTCGCTATGAGCACTCGCATAACGCTCAGTCTACCAAAGCTACTCGAAACACGCGCTCTTGCATAGAGCGAGCAATTGAATCCCAGTCGTACTTCGAAAAAGCGAGCTCTTTGGCGTTTTGTGCGATGCGCACAGTCGCCTCCCTATCATCAACAAACAGTTTCACTGCGCGGGCAATTTGCTCTGGGCTGTGCGCGTCCACTGCCCTTCCCGTGGGTGGTTTCTCTGGGTTCCGCTCAGGGTCGAAGAGAAAGTCGGGAATTCCCCCTTCTTGGGTCGCAATGACGGGGAGCCCTGCTGCGAACGCTTCCACAAACGAACTGCCGAACCCTTCGGAGAGCGATGGGCGAATAAAGATGTCTGCGATGCGTAAGTACTTCGGCATCTCCGCGTGGTCGACGAATCCAACGAAAGTGACACGTGACTCTACGCCAAGGTCGTGCGCAAGTCGGCGGAGTATGTCTTCGTCCGGTCCCGTACCGAGAATAATAAACCGAACGTTCTCCGAAAGGCTCGGGAGAGCCTTTATGACATCATCACAGGCGTTCTTTTTCACCAAGCGTGATGTGGTAATAAGGAACACATCGTTCGGTTTTTTATTGAGTTTTTCTCGTAGTGGCGCAAGCTCCTCTTCTGAATATTGCTTTGAAAAATGCGCAGTATTAACGGCGTTCGGAACAAGCACGATGGTGCCGCGGTAGCCCATACGCTTCGCCCACTCACCCAAAAACGTCGAGATGACCTGGATGAGGTCAGCCTTCGTAAACGTGCGCCGGAACAGCAGCTTGAGTGGCGCCATTTTCTTTTCAATATATTCTGGCGGGTCACCTTCCTGGAGGGTGAGAATGTACTTCACGTTCGGAAACAGCGTCTTGAACAACCCACCAGGAATGCCAGTGGAGTGCGCCATCATGCTCCACACGATGTCGTAGCGGTATTTTCGATGAAGCTCTGCTGCCTTCCACACCGCAAGAAATTGAAAGAGAAGCTTGTTGAGGTGGAGCGGAAACCGTTTTAAATCCTTCATCTGCGGCGCCTTGGTAGCAATGCCGATGCGGTGCACCAGCACATTCCCCACCTGCTCAACCGTAGGGAGCGTTGCGTCGAAGCGATTCGTCACCATGTGGAATTCAAACTCCGACGACGGTACGCGATCAGTAATTTCCTTAATCGCCGCCTCTGCCCCGCCGATATGCTTCGGGTAGTACGCGAGCGAAAAAATGAGGACCTTTTTCATTGTCTGCGGTAGGCGGCAATATCGTCAGGGAGCGAGTGGCGCGGCGACCACCCGAGCGCAGTAATTTTCTCGAGGTTTTGCTTGGAGTGCTTCCTGTCGCCTGGTTTTTCTGGAAGCATGGTGATCTCGCCTCCAAACAGTTCAGCGACTGCGCGCACCGAGTACGACTCCGGAGAGCCGATGCAGTACCCGTCTCCCTTTCCCTGTGCTCCCACCAGCATGATCCCCTCGACCGTGTCTTCAACGTGCGTAAAATTCCTAAGCTGTGTTCCCGGAGAAACTACCGAAAGCGGCAGCCCTCGCTCATGCTGCTCTTTGAAAATAGCAATAAGGGTGCCGTACTTGCCGGTGCGTTCGCGTGGACCGTACACGTTGTAGAAGTACGTAATCGCGTAGTCGAGCCCAAACCACGTGCCGTAGTTGTTCACCAGCTGCGTATTGGAAGCTTTAAAGTACGCGTACGGCGACTGATTTTCGCCGTCTTCGGCATCGTCAAATTCACCAAACTTGGTACTGCTGCCAGCGTAGATGAGACGCGCCTTCTTCGCCTTACAAAACTCAAGCACGGCGAACGTGCCTGCGACATTCAAATCCCAGACGAGCGCCACATCGTCAAACGAGGTGAGAACACGCGAGTACTCGCCCAGATGGAAGAGGATGTCAGGCGTTTCGGGAACGTGCGTTGCGATATCTTTGGTATGGCCTTCGCGGTACTCAACACCGTCCACGTGGTTGTCTTTGGAGCCCGTGAAGTAGTTGTCGAGCGAAATGACACGGTACCCTTCCTTAGCCAACCGCTCACACAAATGCGAGCCGACAAACCCCGCACCCCCCGTGACTACCGCTAGTTTTTTCTCCTGCATAGAACTGCTACTGAATTTCTTTTACTGAGTACTCACTATACGCTTCGCGACGCAAAAAGATAAACCCAGCGCCCCCAAGAACCACCAGGGCAATAACCGCAACCAGCCAGCCAATGAGCACTGGCGATGAGCGCGGGAGCACACCTTCCGCAGCAACAACTGGCGCGGTAATGAGGTCGGCGTTTTGTATCACCTGGTCCTCGGCGAGGTCGGACACCGCACCTACTGCAACCGACGCTGCTGGAGCAGCTGCGCGCCCACGGTTAAGGGACGGCGCGACCGGTCGTGCCACAAAGAGCGGCGTAACATAGGAACTCGCTACAACGCCATTCGGGTACTGAAGTGCGACTGTATTCGGCTCAGCGCCAGACAATCCGGTGCGCGCATTTGAAACGAGGACCTCCTGTCCTGGCACTACAATGGTGTTATTCGGAAACGCAAACCGCTTCCCGCTTGCAAACAAAAACCAGCCTGCGAGATCGAGTTCGGCAGCGCTCTCATTTTTAAGTGCAATGTAGTCCGCCGTCACATCAGTTATGGCAACCGTAGCGGGAATGGCAGTAACCACCACGCGGTCGCTCGCACTGTGGAGTCCGTTTGCGACTTCAAGCACCACGACGTAGCGACCGGGGTACGCAAAGTGGTAGAGAATATGTTGCCCCTCCCGCTGATCGCCGTTGCCAAACGACCACACGTAGCGTGCATTCTGGAGCGGCTCACCAGCTAACCCTTCAGCGTACCCCTTAAACGCGCTGTCAGCACCTACGAACACCGTCCTATCTTCCCCTGCATACGCAAGAATTTCTGAAACGAAGGGTGCGCTCGGCGAGCTTGGCGGCGCGGCTTCAACCGCCGACGACGCGCTCGGCGCACTAGGGGTAACGGCCGGTGCTGAGGTTCCCCCACTTCCCACAACTACCTGCTGCGAGGTACTCCAAACAGCGTTTGCTTTCGCGTCGTACGCGGGACACGTCGTATCAGACGGGCGTGGTACCGCGTGCACGGTGATGGTGTGCGTACCCACCGTCGTATCTCTGAAGTAAAAGTTCCTGCGGTACTGGTTTGATGAGAGCGTAATGGCAAGAACTCGGTACGGAGGTGTTCCCCACTCAGTTCCGTTACTTGAAAATTCGCCCGTTGCCGACGAGGAACTTATTTCAAGACACACCGTCGTTCCATTGACTGGAGTGCCGGAAGCATCTTGAGCTTCGACAGTAAATACTGCTGAGGTTACGCCCGGCTCAATAACCTGCGGCGACGTTGTAATGGAAAAATGGTCAATGCCCGCGGCCGAGAGCGCGAACGGAACTAGAGCAAAAAAAACGAGTGCCACAGTGCGCATACCCTCTCTACACGATACTACAGAGAACCTATACCGGCTGAACATAGAGGAGATCGCGAAGCACTGTTTCAGGTATTTCTGCCTTCTCCGGAGGACGCGTCGCGGGTTGCGGCGCGCCAATCGGAGCGGCAGGAGCTGACACTGGCGCGGGCTTGGCGCCTGGTTGTCCTCCCGGCTGTGCAGGGAGGGCCCCCTGAGCTTTCTGCGCCTGCTTCTCAAAGATAGAGCGGAAAGCGTCCTGGAAGCCCCTCCCAGAACCAGGAGGTCCTTTCTTTTTCTTGGGATCGTCAGACGTCGTACCACCTCTGAGGCTCGCGTCAACGGTGGAGCGCGGGGTTGTGAAGCGCTCTCGCGACGCGACGACGAGGTCCTGGTATGAAACCATTTGCTTTTGTGGAAGCGGTTCTGCGTGTGCGAAAAACGGTTTCGCGCGCACGCGATCAATGGTGAGCGTCACCGCAAACTCGCCGGGCTCCAACTTCACGAGCTCGTCAGCTTCGACAAAGGGGTAAAAGGCTCGTTCAAGGAGCTCGCGGTCGCCGGGGTGCGCGGCGAACGACACAATGGACGCGGTGCGCGAGAGCGCGTAGAGGCGACGGTCGCGGTCAGCCTCTTGAATGAGCGTGTCCGCAACCGTTACGGCAACGCCGCCCCGTTCGGCAAACAGCACGTCAAGCTCGCTTTCAGTAAAGTGCCGTATGGCGTCGTGCAGGTAGAGAGCACGCGGCACTCCGTCCTCGGGCGCAGTGAGCCGCACGCCGTGCACGAACGTTCGAATGAGGGGCGCCATCCGTGTTGGGTACATGCGGATGCGGGAAAAATCGACAACAATAATGGCGCCCCGTGACAGCTCGCCCAGCGTGAACTTTGACGTTACCTGCCCGAGAACATTTCGAACCAGCGTGTCCTTCGCGAGATACTTCCCCTCTGCCTCGAGTGCTGAAACAAGCTCAGGCGACCCAGCGCACGTAGCCTCGAACAACTTCTGCTGCGCAGCGTTAGTTCCAAAAAAGGTGGTACGAAAGTCCTGGTCAACGACGAGCGAGTGGAACGTCATGAGCGAGGTATCCTTCCGTTCCAACAAGAGCGGTACGGCAGCATCAACGACCGGACCAGGAGAAACAGCGTAGATACGCGTCAACATTTCCGCCAGCGCTTCAGGTGCACGGTGCGGGGGGAGCATCCTGATGTCATCTAACACATTGAACGAGTAGGGGTACTCGGCGTCCGACGGATCGACGAAGACAACGCGCTCGCGCTCCGCCTCGTTCAAACGCTCTAAGAGTTTTGTTGACGACGTCCCCGTTGCATCGATAAAGAGAACTCCTACTCCGCGCGAAGCATCTTGGAGCGCCATTGAAACGAGGAGGTCGCCACGCCCACTTCCTGCTCGCCCCAAGACCGAGAGGTGACTCAGGCGGTCAAAGTCTTTGATACCGAAGGTGACGGTATTTTCGCGAAGCGTCGTTGACCCTATGGTGGTTACCCCCGAGCCCCAGTGCATCCCCTCAGTATACGGGCGGAATCAGGCACACGGAAGTTGCCAAGCATCGCTAACTGTTCTGTAAATACGAGAGGAGGTTTTCGTAGCGATTGGCGGGGTCCCAAAAGAACCATGAGGTAAGCCCTGCGTCGTAGGTAGCCTTAATTTGTGCCTCAATGTCTGCTGGAGTGTAGTCCTTCCCGTAATCAAAATCCTGAAGCCACGGACGCAGCTTCAGCTTGTCGTGAACGTCCTTGGTGAAGGTGCCCGTTGCAACCTTTCTGGTTGTGGTTGCTGTACTTTCCGTTGCCGGTACCACTTCGTCTCGGAACAGTGGCGTCCCGTCCAGTGTGCGGACCGTAGTTTCAGGTGCGAGCGCGCGACGCACCGCCTCTACCATGGACGTGTAGACCACCTTGTACGGGTCGCTGTTGGGGTTCGCGAGCCCCGCGAACCCCTTGTTGTAGTGCGAGGGATACACCATGGGCGCAATGTAATCGAAGTACGGAAGCGCACGCTCCAACTGCTGGCCAATGCCGAGGTCATCGGTCAGGAGCGTCGTGTACCCAAACAGGTCAGCAGACATCACCACGCCGAGAGGGCTCACGTTTTCGTGGAGGTACGCAAAAAATTTCTCGAGCGCCTCTGCCTTGTTGTTGTTTACATACTTCGCGTCTGCCATCGGGCCGTCTGAGGGGTAGCGCACGTAGTCGTAGTTGAGCTCATCAAACCCGATCGCGTGCGCTTCGCGAGAGAGTGCGACGATGTACTCCCAGTACGGCTCGCTCGAGACATCAACAAAGGCAAGTCCCTTGTGGTCTTTCCACGGCTCTCCGGGGCGAGCAATGCTCTGCACCGCCTGCTCGGGAAACTGTTTCGTGTAGGAGGGGTCCTGGAACACCGTGATGCGCCCAATAACATAGATCCCCTTTTCGTGGAGCGTCTTGATGAACGCCTTCATGTCGGACGCCCCGCACGACACCAACGTCACGTCTTCGAAGCGGGGATCAACGGTGGGAATACCGATCGTTCCTGAGAAATCTTTGATATCAATTACGACTGCGTTCAGCGCGGTCTCGTCAATCATTGAAACGAGCTTGTCGCGGAAGCTCGGCGTGCCAGCAACGCACTGACTCATGTAAATGGCGTACATCGGCTCAGGCGTCTTTAGGTACGTAACACTGGGGTCGCGCACCACACGATTCACTGCCTCGACACCCGCCTCTTCGTGGAGTGGCGCGCTCTGGTCAGGACGGACCACATCGAATGACGAGCCGGGGAGCGCGAGCACCCCTGCGGCTGAAACACCCAGTACGGCAACGAGCGCGCCGACGTTAGCTACGCTCCCTACTCCCTTAGGAACCTTGAACTTCAGAAACTTGTTTTGCATACCCGTGCGCGCCATTTTCTGTGTAGGCATCAGTTTGGTGATCGCCAGAGAGGGCGCGCATGAGCCACCGACGCTCTTCGCGTACCAAAAAACCTAAGATCAGTACGACACCTCCAAACAAAACCGTGAGCCCGACTTTCGCGGCGCTTGGAATACCAATAAACGGCATGAGGGCGAGGAGTCCACCGAGGAGCGCAATGAGGCCAGCTTTCGACATACGTTCAGTATACGCAAAAACGAGCCTGGCAACAGTGCATAACCCCTCACTGGGGCGCAAGGACGAGGACGAACTCGCCCTTCTCCAATACCTCGCCCGCCTCGTACTTCCCGCGAAGCTCCAGGACGCTTCCCCGGTAGGTCGACTCGTGGAGCTTCGTCAACTCACGGAACAGCACCGCGCTTCGCTCCGGAGAGCGCTCACGTAACTCCGTGAGGAGCTTCCCGATGCGGTGAGGAGACTCAAACAGCACTACGGCACGCTCTACGGTAGTGATTTCATTGAGCAACGTCTGACGTCCCTTTTTGTGCGGCAAGAAACCAAGAAATAAAAATTCGTTAGTTGGGAAACCGCATACCGACAACGCCGCGGTAAGCGAGGACGCTCCGGGAATTGGTTCTATGCGAACCTCGGGAAGCTCTGCTCGCACGTGGGAGACAAGTTCGTTCCCGGGGTCCGCAACGCCGGGCGTTCCCGCGTCTGTTACCAAGGCGAGCGTCTTTCCTTCTCGAAGGAGCGCTACGATGTCGTCACCAACTCGCGAAGCACTTCGCTGGTGGTAGCTCTTCATGGGAACGCGAACGCCGTGGCGCGCGAGAAGCTTCCCCGTCACCCGGGTATCTTCAGCAAGGAGCAGGTCAACTTCGCCAAGAATGCGCAGCGCCCGAAGCGTCACATCTTCCATGTTCCCTATCGGGGTTGCTACAAGGTAGAGGATCCCTGGGTTCATAGGAGTGATGGAATAATTTTATAAATATCTCCCGCACCCATCGTTATGATGAGCGAGTCGCTGCCATAGGAACGAAGCCTCTCTGCTGTCTCGTCGAGCGACTGCGTCGAGACAGCATCAACCCCGCGGGCGCGCACCTTCTCGGCGAGAACTTCGCTTGAAACACCGGGAATCGCCTCCTCGCGGGCAGCGTAAATCGGGGCAATGAGGACACTATCTGCTCGGGCAAGGCTTTCCGCAAACTCACCCATGAAGTCGCGCGTACGAGTAAAGAGGTGCGGGTGAAAGGCAACAACGAGTCGTTTCTCGGGAAATTTTTTTCGCACAGCCTCGAGGGTTTTGAGGACAGCAGTCGGGTGGTGCGCGTAATCGTCGTAGATGAGAGCACCAGGGGCGGTGGTGCCACGGAATTCAAATCGACGCCAGGACCCCTGGAACGTCTTCAGCGAAGACCGAATAGTCTCGTCCGGAATATCGGGGAAGGCGGCGCGCGCTGCAGCTGCTGCAGCGCGCGCATTGTCCTGGTTGAACTCGCCAATAAGTGAGAGTTCGTACGCCGGTTCCGCCTGGTACACTGACGCGTCAATGACCATGCCACCAGCAGGCACCGCGTCGATAGCCTTTTGAAATGTTCTTCGCATGTCGTCTTCCGTTCTAAACCAGTCGGTGTGGTCCCACTCGATGTTCGTAATGACGAGGTACTGAGGCGAAAGTTCAAGGAGGTGATCACGGTACTCGCACGCCTCAACCACCAAGAGGTTGGAGTCGCCCGGGACAAAATTGGAGTCAAAATCTTTTATGATGGAACCAATGATGGCGGTTGGGTTTTTGCCAGCATCCACCAAAATTTTAGTGAGCATCGCCGTGGTCGTTGTTTTTCCATGCGTGCCGGCAACAGCAATGGTTGTCATGTCGCGCGACACATCGCCGAGCGCTTCGAAGTACGACTGCTCGCGAATTCCCCGCTCGCGCGCCCTCATGCGCTCTGGGTTATCTTCGGCAACGGCGTCGGAGTACACCACGAGCGCCGCCGTGTCGGGAACGTGCAGCGCGCCGTGACCAACAAACACCTCAATGCCTTTTTTTTCCAGCATGGCCGTGGTGACCGATGCCTCGCGATCGCTCCCCAAGACCTGTATACCGCGGGCGTGGTAGAGCTGCGCCAACGCCGACATACCAATCCCGCCAATGCCCACGAAGTAGGCGACATCTCCTCGCTGTAGCTGCATACCTCCCCTACTCTACCACTTCTACCTCGTACGAAACGTCGGGGAAAAGACGTGCAAGAACGGAGCGAAACTGAACAGAATCCTTGCTAATGAGAAACCGCAGCGAACCGTTCCCAGCCTCGCGAGGCCACCACAGTTTTTTCGCTCGCCGTGCAACCGCTTCTGCGGGGTCAATGAGGGGTATCGCGGGGGGAACTACCGCGCGGAACGCATCAAGCGCGAGGGGGTAGTGAGTGCACGCAAGTACCACCGCATCAGCAGTCGCGAGAACATCAGGCGTCAGAGATTCCGCAATAATCCGCGCGAGCTCTTCGTGAGGCTCTCCCGCTTCAATGGCGCCAGCGAGGTCTGGAATGGCGCACACGGCAACATCCTTCCCTACCATGGTGAATGCGTTCTGGTAAATTTCAGACCGAATGGTCGCCTCAGTTGCAACGACGAGGAGCCGCTCGGGAACATCGCGAAGCAACGCCACCGTGGGACCCACCATTTCAATGAGTGCGTCGGGAGCAGTAAGAATGGTGTCGTAGAGCGACACTGCAAGCGACGCAGAGACACTGTTGCAGGCGCTCACAATACGTTCAGCGCCGCGCTCAGTTAACCGCCGGAGTGCCGCGACGGTGAGGCGTGTAATTTCTTCGCGCGAGCGCGGCCCGTAGGGCGCATGCGCAGTGTCACCAAAATATATGATGTCGGCGCTCGGCAGTTCCCGCCTGAGCGCCGAGAGCACCGTGAGCCCACCAGAGCCCGAATCAAAAATTCCTATCATAGGAACCGCGTCTCATCGACCAGGCCTTTTTTGAAATCATCGAGCGAGTAGTCGAGCGTGTACTCAAAGTGCGGAATGTCTTTAAATGTCTCCCACCGGCCGCCCCACGTTAAGCCAAGCGCCTCGCCTAGCGGACCTGCTTTGAGGCGAAGTCGCTCCCGCTCTTCGGGAGACGACGCCACCGGGCGAATATCGAACGCAACGCCGTAGTTGTGGAATGATTCTCCACCACGAGCATTCGTGACGATGGATCCTGGCTCCGTTCTCCCCTTTGCATAGAGCGCCTCCTGCTCTTCACAACTTCGAAAACCGTATGAGATGGTGATTAAAAAACCTTCCCTCTTGCACGCCTCCTGTAGTGCACGCGCCAGGGCACGAACTTTAGGCTTGAGGCACGAGAGGTCGGGAATGCTTTCGACGAGAGCGTTGAACTGATCGCCACGATCGTACTCGTTAGCAAACATGCCGAAGGAAGCGAAGGCAGGAGAAAAGAGAATGGTATCTCCTTCGCGCGCGTGGGCGAGGGCTTCGGTCACGGCATCTCCAAGTGTGGTATTGAGAGTCGCCGACGGCTCGCAGAGTGGAGCGAGGCGTTCGGTGCCGCCTCCCGCAAGAAACACTACCTTTTTAGCGTGCGCTGGTAGGTGAGAAACAAGCGCATCGAGCGGCAAGCCCTTGTCTGCCCCGCCCACAATAAGAACGATATGTTTCTTTTCATTGGGGTCGAGCGCGCGAAGTGCCGCGACTGTTGCTTCGGGAGTCGTCGCCGTCGTGTCATTGTAGAGCGCGACACCATTCACTTCGCGGACGAGCTCGAGCCGTCCGGGCGCACCACGAAACCGCGCGAGCACCTCTTTTGAAGTAGCGTCCGGCACGCCGAGAGCTCGCGCGGCAACAACGGCACACGCCGCATTATCGCGGTTGTGGTCCCCAGGCATAGCTACATCCCACCCGTCGATACTGTTCGCTTCAGCGATTGAGGGCTCAACAGGTGGTTGGTGCGTCGTAAGCACCCACTCTTTCGCTCGCGTCCCCAGCACAAAGGTGTCGCCGGGTTTTTGGTGAAGAAAAATCTGCGCCTTATCTTCGAGGTACCGCGCCATATCATCTCGGTAATAGTTCATGTGGTCTCGCATGAACGTGGTGAACACGGAAACCTGGGGGCTCATCCGTGCCTCTCCCCAGCCCTGGCACTGCCACGAGTCAAGCTCAAAGAGCGCAAGCGAATCGGGGGTAACGTCACGAAGTAGTGCAAGCGTCGAGACGCCGCGAATGTTGCCGCCTAAAAGGACATGCTTCCCTGCCGCTCGGAGGATTTCGTAGAGGAGCATCGTGGTGGTGGTCTTGCCGCGAGTTCCCGTCACCCCCACCACAGGAATACCGGCAAGCTCCGCAAACCACGACGCACTCATCTTGATAGGAATGCCATTGTTCCGCGCCTCGGCAATGTACGGAGAGTCGAGCGGCACGCCCGCCGCCTTTACGATGTAGTCACGGTTACGAAAGTCATCGAACACGTGCTCGCCGAGGCGGTACGTTATGGTTGGAAATTTTTTTAATCGCGCTAAGGACGGCGCAAGCTCCGCCTCGCTCTTGAGGTCAGTGATGGTAAGCTCCGCACCCATTTCAGCCAAAAACTCGGCGTCGCCAACGCCGCGCCCCAGGAGCCCTAACCCCATGAGGGTAATTTTTTTACCCCGAAAATGCGTAGAATAACCCGCCACACTGGCATTGTACCGGGAGCCAAGAGAAACTAAAACAACTACGCTCCCTGGAGAACGCTCCGCATCGCGGCACGGCCGAGTAAATAGTCGCGGTGTGTCTGGTCTGCAAACGTAGCATCTGAGCGAATGATCACGTACCCCTCTTTATCGAACACTGCATCGCCTGCCTCATTCGTCACAAACGGCACCCATGCACGGTAAAGCTCGCGGTAGCGGGCAGTTCCCGGCTTTGGCTTCTCTGAACTACTCGTGAGGTATCCTTCAAAATTTCTCTGGAACCAATTCTTTCCTTTACTATCAACGTCGAGAAGTTTGATCGTGTTCTCAATTTTTTCAGAAATGAACACAAGGTGCCCACCCACTTCTACCACCAGTGTGTCGCGGCGCTCACCGTCTGCCGTGTACCGATCAGCGCGATGTCCGAGGAAATGCGGATTGTCATCCCACCATGCATCAGAATTGCGGTCGCCCGTGGTGGGGTTTACAGAAATGACGAATGGCTTAGTGAGGTCAATGCCCTTGAGCCCATCGGGTTTAGCACCCCGCATGTGCTTGAACTGGTACTGTGGCGCGTGCGTTTCTATAATCTCCTCGAGGCGCTCTGAGCTGCGAGGGCGGTTGCGACGCGACGTGTCAGCAAAGACAATCGGACTGCCAAGTCGAATCGCTGCCTTCGCGACAGGGTTCAAGAGACGCTCATCAGAACGCCCCCGGTAACTGTAGGTCGACGGTATTTTCATGCTCATCACGGGAATCACGAGGTCTTTTAGTTTCCCCTCCTTCATCCACGCATCGGCAACATGCAGCACCGCCGTGTTCTGGCGATCCTCTTCGTTGATGCGATGATCAATCTTGTTGCGCACCTCGCGCCAAAACGCATCAATGAGCGCAGCGTCTTTTATTTGACGCGCAAGCTGTGCGTCGATAGAGTCCACGGTGTAGCCAAAGAGCGTTCCTCCGCGTGCATTACAAATATAGACGACAGGACGCTTAGTCTGCCGAGAGACATTTTCGGTGAACGCCGTCGCGGCCGCAGACTCTTTCGCTGTTTTACTCATCACTGCAGGCGAAGGAACATCAGCAGCCTCGATGGAGAGCGCGAGCCCATACTGCGAGTAGTCGTCAGAGGTAAGAAGGGTGGTGATGGGGAGGTTCACGTCCTTGGACACCGCGAGTGCTCGGGTCACCACGTCCTTGCTGACGTAGGTAACCGCGTCGGCATACTCGCCATACTTAGTGCCGAGCGCATACCCAAGTGCACGGTGCGTTTCTTTCCACGGCTTCCCGAGCGCCTGCTCGAGCAGTTCGGTTGCCTCAATGGCGTTTGCAATGCGCACGAGACGAGCTTCTTCCCATTGCACGCGCAGCGCACACCCCTCGAGAACAACAGAGAGATGCTTTACTTTTTTAAGCTCTTTTTCAGAGAGAGTGAGAATAGTTTCTACCAGGTCGAGATCGAGGTATCGCGCAACCTCAACGGCGCTTTCCCGTGCAGCACGTCGCCAGTAGTCACTCTTATTGCGAACATTCAAACGGCGAGCTGCCTCGCGTACCGTGTCGATGCCGAGGCGATCTGTAACCGTAGAGAGGAACTTCTCTTCTCTCCACATCGCGCTGACCGCACGGGCGCGCTCGAGAATTCCTTCCCCAGAAGCTTCGCGCCCCTCGGTGGCATCGGTGGCGCGCGTCACTGTCCCTTCAGAAAATCCGTGTGCCATGGTACTCACTGTAATACATTAAAAAACCTTCTTAGTACTCCTTTACAAACCTATTAAAATTATATATACTTTAAAGAAGTATGTCAAGAGGACGCGAGAGAGCTGCAACTCCAGAGTACGAACCCGGTTCACCGGAACATCGGGCACGCCACCACATTTCTGTATTTGGGTCAGGGAGCGAAGAAAAAAAGTACAAACAGACACTCCGCACTGCGGGCGAGGTGGCGCGGTCCCTCATGCTCGAGAGCGGTTTTCGCCTGGTCACCGGAGGCATCAACACGGGCATTATGCGCGTGGTCGCGAAAGAGGCAATGAAAATCGCCAGAAGCCAAAAGCGACGCGACCTTATCCCTAAAGCCGTTGCGCCCAAAGGGCTCCCCCGCTGGAGCCGCACACCAGGCAAAACTGAAGTTGAGCAGACCAACGAGCGAACAGAGCGCTTGATTAATGAGTCTGATGGCTACGTGGTTTTGAATGGAAGCTTTGGAACGCGAGGCGAACTTGATTACGCGCTGTGTGACGATGAACGCGCCCGCCTCCACAAGCCAGTGGTTATTCTCGACGAGTCAGGGCGTCACGTACGCTTTACGCAGCGACTACTCAACCGGGGACTGACTACCATGGGAATGCTTGAAGACGTGTACGTGGTAAACACGCCCGCGGAGGCGCAGATGGTTCTTGAGCTCTACTATAGAAAGCAGTACGGTCTACCAATTGACGATGCTCTGGTTGAAATACTGTACACACTGCACGTACGGCACCGCTTACAAACTCCGCCACCCCAGAGAATGCCGGAAGCTGGCGCATAAACAAGTGCGCACCCGCCCTCGTGGTGAGGGCAAGCCTGCCACGTCCAGCTCATTATTTTTGTGGGCACGAGAGGACTCGAACCTCCAAGGATTGCTCCATACGCTTCTGAGACGTACGCGTATACCAGTTCCGCCACGTGCCCGAACGTGGGCACTATACCAAACCACCACCGAACGCGCTCCTAGAGGCCAAGAAACGTCACGAGCAGGTCGAGGCGAAGAAGGACGAGGGCCGCGCACGAAATCCAGACGCCAACGGCAAATGCAAACAACGCACCACCATCCCCGGTTCCATCAGAACGTTTAATCACCACGCCGAGCGGGGTAAAGAGGTGGAAGAAAATTGCGCCAGTAATAATGGCAAGTCCGAGAAGCGCACCAGCCCCCTGCACACTGTAGAGTGCGGGATTCAGCGCGCCAACAATCAACAGCAGAGAGGCGACCAATTCCGCGACACCGATGTGCACCGCAGAAAATACTCCCCCGGGCGCAAAGAGTCCTTTAAATCCGAAGGTTCCTGCCCACTGGTCGAGCTTTTCTTCAAAAATGTAGATCGTCTCTCCCGAGCGTAAAAACTTATGCCTGAGCGATTGAATAAAGATAGCGGCGGCAAAGAGCGTGGGCACCCAGTGGCCGTATGCGACAAGAAATTCCATGCACCCATCGTAGCATCTTGGACTCGTTGCACGCGCATCCCACTTCGTCTACAGTGTCTTCAGAGCTATGCGGTACGAATTTTTTAAAGCTCCTGAAGGAGAGGATGACCCTCCGCCACCTATTGTTGAGCCCCGAAGACCGGCACCTGGACCCATGGAGCCCTGGTAAAGACCTCTCTAGGAATTAGTATGAAAAGTCGCGAAGCGACGGCTCTTCCCGGATGAGCGGCGGCAAGAGCGGTGTATCAATCACGTACACAATTCCATTCGATGCCTGATGCACCGAAACTACATTCGCATTCCCCACTGTCCCACCGTTTTCAAAGAGTGCAAAGTTAAGCGTGTCGCGAGAGATGGCCGTCACCGTTCCCGCCTTTTGCCCACCTACCGCAACCATTTTCTGCGGCACCAGGTGGTACGTCACCAGTCGAGTGCGCTCGAGGTCGGTCATGGTGTTTAAGAGGACCTGCTCATCGTAGGAGAGCGATTGAAAAGCAGCGTCAGTGGGAACAAACAGGGTGTAGAGCTGACCCGCATTCATGTATGCGCTCCCTTCAGCTTCACTGAACAGTGCTTCAAACCGAGAAACGTTCGGAAGCGAACGCAAAATTGAGGTAATGCTCTCCGCGTCTTCAAACGGTCCTGCAACGTACGCTCCCGCAACCTGCGCAGCATTTTCTGAAACACGAACACGCTCTTCTGAAGAGTATGGGTAGCCTCGGTTAACCGGAAAGGACTCAGAGAAACTCTTAAACGACGCGCCGAGTGTCGACACTAGGAAGGTGCCCAAGAAGACGGCGACGATAGCGAGCCCGACGATGCCCAAAAATTGCATGCATATTTTGTACCATAAAAACAAATAAAATGCAAGTAACGGCAGCGGTGGCGAGTACCGCCTCCATAAACAAAAACAGCACCTACATGCTGTTTTTGTTTCGTGTGCGCGCTCTAGGATTCGAACCTAGGACCGCTCGAGTATCAGTCGAGTGCTCTACCAACTGAGCTA